>ENA-OSEY01000506-OSEY01000506.1-marine-metagenome-genome-assembly--contig:-NODE-506-length-28580-cov-3.841841_pt1 | contig 28580 bp, 36 predicted proteins | sample MGYA00248465_ERZ534230 | MGnify/ENA primary metagenome ERZ534230 (study PRJEB26409, sample SAMN06344110) | marine metagenome | isolation source: Sea water from surface | place: Atlantic Ocean:Southern...
GACTGGAGTTCAGACGTGTGCTCTTCCGATCTCTGAAATAAAAGTTGATGGAGGGAAAATGTTGAAAAGATTGAGGCCAGCACCTCAGGGAAGAGCTCATAGAATCCGTAAAAGGTCAAATCATGTGACAGTTGTACTAGAATCAAATTTAACGCAAGCATAAAATGGGACAAAAGACAAATCCAATTGGTAATCGTTTGGGGATCATAAGGGGATGGGACTCAAATTGGTATGGTGGAAGAAACTACGGAGATAAAATTGCGGAGGATGAAAAAATAAGAAAGTATATTCATGCCCGCCTACACAAAGCGAGTGTCTCGAATGTTATAATTGAAAGGACGCTAAAGATAATTACGGTTACCATAACTACAGCTCGACCAGGAATTATAATTGGAAAAGCAGGCCAAGAAGTAGATAAATTAAAAGAAGAATTAAGAAAAATAACTTTAAAGGAGGTACAAATCAACATTTTTGAGATTAAAAGACCCGAACTTGACGCCCAGTTAGTGGGTTCAAGCATTGCTAGACAAATCGAAAGTAGAATATCATACAGACGTGCTATCAAAATGGCTATTGCAGCTGCTATAAGAATGAATGCCGAAGGAATCAAAGTACAAATTTCTGGCAGACTGAATGGTGCTGAAATGGCAAGATCTGAGTCCTACAAAGAAGGAAGGATACCCTTATCTACATTTCGAGCTGACATTGACTACGCAATTGTTGAGGCCCATACAACATATGGGAGGTTGGGAATTAAAGTTTGGATTATGAAAGGTGAGGTATATGGGAAAAGAGAACTTTCTCCTCTTATCGGTATTGCTAAAAAAACTCAGACAGGTGCAAATTCTGCAGCTGGAATTGATCGCCAAAGACGTCGGAAATAAAATTATAATTATTCATGCTACAACCAAAAAAGACAAAATATCGAAAAGCTCAGAAAGGTAAGATGAAAGGACTTTCGTCTCGAGGAAACCAGCTCTCTAATGGAATGTTTGGAATTAAAGCTCTTGACTCAGTATTTGTTACCTCCAGACAAATTGAGGCTGCTCGAATTGCAGCAACTAGATACATGAAAAGGGAAGGACAGCTTTGGATAAAAATATTTCCAGACAAACCTATAACTAAAAAACCTCTTGAGGTTCGTATGGGAAAAGGTAAAGGAGCTCCAGAGTATTTTGTTGCGGTTACTAAAGCTGGACGAGTCATTTTTGAAGTTGCTGGTGTTCCATATAGCACTGCAAAGGAAGCTTTGAGACTTGCAGCACAAAAACTTCCCGTCAAAACGAAATTTATAGTTGCTCGAGATTTTGAAAATTAAAAATAGAAATGAAAAAAACTGAAATAATAAAACTATCAAATCAAGATCTTAGGGATAAATTAGTTGAGTATCAGAAAAAGTTACTAGAATTAAAAATGTCGCACGCTATCTCGCCAATTGAAAATCCCCTACAAATCAAAATAACTCGACGTATAATAGCTAAAATTAAAACAGCTATTTTGAATAAAAAAGAAAAATAGGTAATCATGGAAACAAGAAATTTGAGAAAAGAAAGAGTAGGAGTTGTTGTTAGCAACAAAATGGAAAAGTCTATCGTCGTCTCAGAGGTAAAAAAAGTAAAACATCCGATGTATGGAAAATTTGTATTAAAAACAAAAAAATATGTAGTCCATGACGATAAAAATGATTGTAACATTGGAGATACAGTTAAAATTATGGAAACAAGACCATTAAGTAAGTCAAAGTGTTGGCGAATGGTAGAAATAATTGAAAGAGCAAAATAAATGGTACAACAAGAATCTAGACTTAAAGTAGCAGATAATACAGGTGCAAAAGAGGTATTAACAATTCGTGTATTAGGAGGTACGAAAAGGAGATATGCATACATAGGGGACAAAATTGTAGTATCTGTAAAAGAAGCTTCTCCATCTGGAACAGTAAAAAAGGGCCAAGTATCAATTGCCGTAGTTGTAAGAACTAGGAAAGAGGTTAGGCGTGCTGATGGGTCTTACATAAGATTCGATGAAAATGCCTGTGTTCTTCTAAATCCAACTGGCGAAATGAGAGGAACAAGAGTTTTTGGACCAGTAGCACGAGAGCTTAGGGAAAAGCAATTTATGAAGATAGTTTCATTGGCCCCTGAAGTATTATAAATTAAAAGAAAATGAGAATTAAAATTAAAAAGGGAGATAAGGTAAGAGTAATTTCTGGATCCAATAAGGGTTCTGAAGGTGAGATTATAAGTATCAAAAAAGGAACTAATAAGGCTATAGTGGAAGGTGTTAATATAGTTAAAAAGCACAATAAACCAAGTGCACAGAACCCTCAAGGAGGTATATCTGAAAAAGAAGCTCCAATACATATATCCAACTTATCTTTGGTCACCCCAGACGGAAAAACAACACGAGTGGGTTTCAGGTACGATGAAGGAGCTAAAGTACGTTATTCAAAAAAAACAAACGAAGTTATTTAAATCATGTCATATACTCCAAGACTAAAATACGATTACAACAATAGAATTATTGCAAGCCTTAAAGAATCTTTTAGTTACAAAAGTGTTATGCAAGTTCCAAAACTTCTTAAGATTGTTCTTAGCAGGGGAGTAGGTTCAGCTGTAGCAGATAAAAAACTTATTGATCATGCAATTGAAGAATTATCAATTATTACTGGTCAAAAAGCAATAGCAACAGTTTCAAAAAAAGATGTTGCATCGTTTAAACTTCGGAAAGGTATGCCTATTGGAGCAAAAGTTACACTTCGTGGAGAACGCATGTTTGAATTTATGGATCGATTAGTAACATCTGCTCTGCCACGCGTACGTGACTTTCAAGGTGTAAAAACAACTGGTTTTGATGGACGTGGCAATTACACTTTAGGTGTAACTGAGCAAATAATATTTCCTGAAATTGACATCGATAAGGTAAATAAAATAAACGGTATGGATATAACCTTTGTAACCTCAGCAAAAACAGATCAGGAAGCAAAATCGTTATTAACGGAATTGGGAATTCCTTTTAAAAAAAATTAAAATGGCTAAAGAATCAATGAAAGCACGAGAAAGAAAGCGTGCCAAAACAGTCGCAAAGTACTCAGAAAAAAGAAAAAAACTTAAAGAGGCAGGTGATTTTTTGGGTTTGCAAAAACTACCGAAAGATGCTTCTCCTGTAAGGATGCACAATCGTTGTAAAATAACTGGCAGGCCGAAAGGCTACATGCGTCAGTTCGGTATTTCAAGAGTAACATTTAGAGAAATGGCAAATAAAGGTTTAATACCTGGAGTCACAAAAGCCAGTTGGTAATTATAAAAAAATTATACATATGTTCACAGACCCAATAGCAGATTATTTAACCCGTATAAGAAACGCAAATCTTGCTTCTCATCGTATAGTTGAAATTCCTTCATCTAAAATGAAAAAAGATATCACAAAAATTCTTTTTGATCAAGGTTACATCTTAAGTTATAAATTTGAAGAAACTACCAACAAGCAAGGAGTTATAAAAATTGCTCTCAAGTATGACAAGCTTACTAAGGAGCCTGTTATAAAAAAATTACAAAGAATAAGTACTCCCGGTTTACGAAAGTATTCCTCATTCGACACAATACCAAGAACATTAAACGGATTAGGGATCTCTATAGTTTCAACTTCAAAAGGAGTGATGACAGGAAAGCAAGCTACTAAGGAAAATGTAGGAGGTGAATTAATTTGTTATGTTTATTAAAAAGTTCGTTTATGTCAAGAATAGGGAATAGCCCAATCAAGGTGCCAGAAGGAGTAGAAATAGATATTCAACCATCACGCATAAATGTGAAGGGGAAGCTCGGTGAACTTTCGCAAAAATATAGTGACGTGGAAATAAAAATTCAAGATAATGTAATTACAGTTTTAAGATCTTCTGAAAGCAAAAATGTAAAATCGAAACACGGACTATACAGATCGTTAATATACAACATGGTACAAGGAGTTAGTTTAGGTTTTACCAAGGAACTAGAGCTTGTAGGTGTTGGTTACAGAGCAAGCAATCAAGGTCAAAAACTTGATCTTGCACTTGGGTTCTCACATAACATACTTTTTGAAATAGCACCTGAGGTCAAAATTGAGACAATATCTGAAAAGGGTAAAAACCCAATTGTCAAGTTAACCTCCCACGATAAACAATTGGTTGGCTATGTAGCTTCAAAAATACGTTCTTTCAGAAAGCCAGAGCCATACAAAGGAAAGGGAATTAAATATGTTGGAGAACATATAAGAAGAAAAGCTGGTAAGTCAGCATAATTTATTTTATTATGAGTTTAACAAAATTAGAGCGCAGAAATAGGATTCGAAAACGAATTCGTAAAGTTATAAATGGTACAGCATCCACACCGAGACTTTCTGTATACAGAAGCAATAAAGAAATATATGCTCAACTAATAAACGATAATTTGGGTAAAACAATTGTATCTGCTTCTTCACGAGATAAAGAAATATCTAAAGAAAAATCATCTAGTAAAACTGAAACCGCGTCTTTCGTTGGTAAACAAATAGCTGTTTTAGCTTTAAAAAATGGTATTTCTAAGGTAAAGTTTGATCGAAATGGATATTTGTACCATGGTAGAGTTAAGGCACTGGCTGATGGAGCCCGTGATGGAGGAATAAAATTTTAATTTTCGTATGTATCAAGACTATAAAAACATAGAACTAGTTAAGCCAGCTGGGCTGGATTTAAAAGACCGTTTAGTCGGAGTTCAACGTGTAACAAAGGTGACAAAAGGAGGTAGAGCTTTTGGATTTTCAGCTATTGTCGTAGTTGGGGATGAAAACGGTGTAATTGGCCAAGGCTTAGGTAAGTCTAAAGAAGTTTCTGAAGCAATTGCTAAAGCAGTTGAAGATGCAAAGAAAAACCTAATCCGCATCCCTATCCTTAATGGGACCCTTCCTCATGAACAAAAAGGTAAGTATGGTGGAGCTCGGGTTTTCCTTAAGCCAGCATCAGAAGGAACTGGTGTCATCGCAGGTGGTGCTGTTCGAGCTGTACTAGACGCAGTTGGTATTCACAATGTATTGTCTAAATCCCAAGGGTCCTCAAATCCTCATAATGTGGTTAAAGCCACTTTTGATGCACTACTGAAATTAAGAAATCCACAACAAATAGCTAAGCAAAGAGGGATTTCTATTGATAAAGTTTTTAATGGATAAATATTAAATATGGCGCAAATTAAAATTAAGCAAGTAAGAAGTAGGATCAAACGTTTACAAAAACAAAAGTCAACGCTTGATTCCTTGGGGCTCAAACGCATTGGTAGTGTCGTAGTTCATGAAGCAACACCGAGTATATTGGGTATGGTAAATAAGGTAAGGCATTTGGTCACTGTAAAAGAATTATAAAAATATTAGTATGAGTTTAGATAATATTTCACCTTCAAAGGGATCCAATAGAGTGGCTGGAAAGCGACTTGGAAGAGGACAATCCTCGGGTAAAGGAGGAACTTCTTCAAGAGGGCATAAAGGAGCCAAATCTCGTTCCGGTTATTCAAAAAAAATTGGTTTTGAAGGAGGGCAGATGCCCCTTCAAAGAAGAATTCCAAAATATGGATTTAAAAACATAAATCGTGTTGATTACCAGCCCATTAATTTGGATAAAATTCAAAATCTAGCAGAAAATAAAATGTTTAAAAAAGAATTAAATATTGATCAAATGGTAAAATTACATTTGATTCGTAAAAACGATTTAGTCAAAATATTAGGTCGTGGGAAGCTAACCGTACCCATCAAAATTACAGCTCACAAGTTTTCAACTTCTGCAAAATCAGCAATAGAAGCAGCTGGGGGCGAAGCTATAACTTTATAAATCGTTTAATGAGAAAACTATTAGAAACCCTTTACAATATCTATAAAATAGAAGAATTACGTGATAGGGTTGTTTTGACTCTAAGTTTACTTTTGGTTTATAGACTTGGAGCTCAGGTTGTGCTGCCTGGGATAGATCCAATTCAACTATCTGAGCTTAGTGAAAGAACAGATGGTGGAGGTTTACTAGGTATTTTGAATGCTTTCACTGGTGGGGCATTTGCAAATGCATCGATATTTGCTTTGGGCATTATGCCTTACATCTCTGCCTCAATTGTTGTTCAGCTTATGGGAATAGCAGTTCCATACCTTCAAAAACTTCAAAAGGAGGGTGAAAGTGGAAGAAAAACAATAAACCAGATAACTAGATGGCTTACTATTGCGATATGTGTGGTACAAGCCCCTGCATATCTTTATGGTCTAAGTGCTCTTGGTGTACCTGAAAGTGCATTTATATTAGGGAAGGGACCTTTATTTATATTTTCATCAGTAATTATTCTAGTTACTGGTACTATTTTTGCTATGTGGTTGGGAGAAAAAATAACAGACAAGGGAATAGGGAATGGTATATCGTTGCTAATCATGGTTGGAATAATTGCCAATTTACCTCAATCTTTCACACAAGAATTTGTGTCCCGAGTATCAGAGAATAATGGAGGCTTGATGCTAGTTTTGATTGAGCTAGTTCTATGGATAATTATTATTCTCCTTTCAATATTACTTACTCTGGCAGTCAGACGGATTCCAGTTCAGTACGCTAGAAGACAAGCTGGTGGCTCTTCTACCGACAGGACAGTCTATGGTTCTCGCCAGTATATTCCTTTAAAGTTAAATGCATCAGGAGTTATGCCCATTATTTTCGCACAAGCTATAATGTTTGCCCCAGCCTATATTGGTGGCGCACTTGGTGATTCTAATGCAGGACAATGGATGCAAACAAATTTTTCAGACATATTTGGTTTATGGTATAACGTTCTTTTTTCAGTTCTTATAATTGTGTTTACATATTTTTATACAGCTATAACAGTACCTACGAACAAAATGTCTGATGATCTAAAACGAAGTGGCGGATTTGTTCCAGGAATTCGTCCTGGGAATGAGACATCAGAATATTTAGATAGAGTAATGTCACACATAACCTTTCCAGGTTCAATTTTTTTAGCTATTATTGCAATTTTTCCTGCAATTGTAGTTAAACTTCTAGGCATTCAGCAAGGATGGGCCCTTTTTTATGGGGGGACATCACTACTAATTATGGTTGGAGTTGCTATTGACACAATTCAACAAGTAAACTCATATTTGTTAAATAGACATTATGACGGTTTAATGAAATCAGGAAAAGTTAGAAGAACTATAAATTAGAATGGCAAAACAATCAGCAATAGAACAAGAGGGTACAATAATTGAAGCATTATCTAATGCTATGTTCAGAGTTGAACTAGAAAATGGTCATGTTGTAACAGCACACATTTCTGGAAAGATGAGGTTGCATTACATTAAACTTCTTCCAGGTGATAAAGTCAAATTAGAAATGAGTCCTTACGATTTATCTAAAGCAAGAATAACCTTTAGGTTTTAATACAAAAAAGATATGAAAACGAGAGCATCAATAAAAAAACGAAGTGCGGATTGTAAAATAGTTAGAAGGAAAGGCCGTTTATATGTAATTAATAAAAAAAATCCACGGTTTAAACAAAGACAAGGTTAATTATGGCAAGAATATCAGGAGTAGACATTCCAAAACAGAAAAGAGGTGTTATCTCTCTTACTTACATTTTCGGTATAGGTAAAAGCCGTGCACAGTCAATTTTACAAAAAGCAAAAGTTGACGAGGAAAAAAAGGTCCAAGATTGGACTGACGATGAAACTTCACGCATAAGAGAAGTTGTTGGAACTTATAAGATTGAAGGAGAGTTACGCTCAGAAGTTCAGTTAAGTATAAAAAGATTAATGGATATTGGTTGTTATCGTGGTATAAGGCATCGAACAGGTCTGCCACTTCGAGGACAAAGAACAAAAAATAACTCTCGGACTAGAAAGGGGAAGAGAAAGACGGTTGCAAATAAGAAAAAAGCAACTAAGTAATATTTTTAATTATGGCAAAAACAACAGGAAAAAAAAGAAAAGTATTAGTTGAAGCAATCGGGGAAGCCCACATTAACGCGTCATTTAATAATATTATTATTTCATTGACAAACTCAAAAGGAGATGTCATTGCTTGGTCGTCTGCTGGGAAAATGGGCTTTAGAGGATCAAAAAAAAATACACCTTACGCAGCTCAAACCGCCGCTGAAGATTGTGCCAAAACTGCCCAAGACGCCGGCTTAAGAAAAGTAAAAGTATTTGTGAAAGGTCCTGGGAATGGTCGTGAATCTGCAATACGTACTTTACATAATAATGGTATAGAAGTTTTAGAAATTGTTGATGTAACACCACTTCCACATAATGGTTGTAGACCTCCTAAAAGAAGAAGAGTTTAAGTGATTATAACTAAAAAAAACAAAATAAATGGCAAGATATACTGGTCCAAAAACTAAAATTGCTCGAAAATTTGGAGAACCTATCTTCGGAAGTGACAAAGCTTTCGAAAAAAGGAACTACCCCCCCGGGCAGCATGGTGTCTCTAAACGAAGAGGTAAAAAATCTGAGTACTCAATTCAGCTTATGGAAAAACAAAAAGCTAAATTTACTTATGGGATTTTAGAGCGTCAGTTTAGAAATCTTTTCGAGAAAGCAAGCAGAAGTAAAGGAGTAACCGGAGAAGTTTTACTTCAACTATGTGAATCTAGACTTGATAATTTAGTCTATCGCTTTGGATTGTCACCATCTAGAAGTGGGGCAAGACAATTAGTTTCTCACCGTCACATAACAGTAAACGGCTCCGTAGTAAATATTCCATCATACCAAGCTAAAGAGGGAGATGTTATAGGGGTAAGAGAAAAATCTAAAACCCTAAATATTATTCAAGAAACAATGACAAAAAATGAATCTTTATATGAGTGGTTAAGTTGGAACAAAAATGAATTTATTGGGACATTTGTTAGTATTCCTGAAAGAATTCAAATCCCTGAAAATATAAAAGAACAATTAATAGTCGAACTATATTCAAAATAAAAAAACAGAACTTCTAAACTATGGCAATATTGAATTTTCAAAAACCAGATAAAGTAATAATGATAGATTCCTCTGAATTCGAGGGTAAATTTGAGTTTCGTCCTTTGGAACCTGGATATGGGTTAACCGTAGGAAATGCATTAAGACGAGTTTTATTATCCTCCTTGGAGGGATTTGCAATAACCTCAGTAAAAATAGAAAACGTCGAGCATGAGTTTTCTACTATACCAGGTGTAGTTGAGGATGTAACTGAAATAATTTTAAATTTAAAACAAATCCGTTTTAAAAGACAAATTGAGGAATCTGAGGAGGAAAAAGTCACTATTTCTTTGGGAGGACAAGATCAAATAAAAGCTGCTGATTTTCAGAGATTTATATCTGGATTTCAAATATTAAACCCTGATTTAGTTGTATGTAACCTTGAAAAAAAGGTTCAAATTAATTTGTCTATTACAATAGAGAAGGGCAGAGGATATGTCCCTGCAGAAGAAAATAAAAAAACATCTAGTGAGTTAGGTGTTATAGCTATCGATTCTATTTTCACACCAATAAAAAATGTGAAATACAGTATCGAAAATTATCGTGTAGAACAAAAAACAGATTATGAAAAATTAGTATTTGAAATTATCTCTGATGGATCAATACATCCTAAGGATGCACTAACAGAAGCTGCAAAAACACTAATTCATCATTTTATGCTTTTCTCTGATGAAAGAATTACACTTGAAGCTGATGAAATAGCTCAGACAGAAACTTATGATGAAGAGTCTCTGCACATGCGACAACTCTTGAAAACCAAACTAATTGATATGGATCTATCAGTACGGGCATTAAATTGTTTAAAAGCAGCTGAAGTAGATACCCTAGGTGATTTAGTTTCATACAACAAGAATGATCTTATGAAATTTAGAAACTTCGGTAAAAAATCACTTACAGAATTGGAAGAATTAGTTGTCCTCAAAGGTCTGTCATTTGGTATGGATCTGTCAAAATATAAATTGGATAAAGATTAATTTACATAAAAATAAATGAGACACGGGAAAAAAGTCATCCATTTAGGGCGTAAAACAGCTCACAGAAAATCAATGCTAGCAAATTTAGGTTGTTCTTTGATTGAACACAAAAGGATAAACACAACTGTGACAAAGGCAAAAGCATTGAAGCGCTTCATTGAGCCTATAATTACTAAATCAAAAACGGACTCTACTCATAATAGGAGAATTGCATTTTCTTTATTGAGGGATAAAAAAACAATTACAGAGCTCTTCAGAGAAGTAGCTTCTAAAGTTGGTGATCGTCCAGGAGGATATACAAGAGTCATCAAACTTGGTAATAGACTTGGTGATAACGCTTCGATGGCTATGATTGAATTGGTAGATTTTAATGAGATCTACAATACCGAAAAAATAACAAAGAAAAAAACAAGAAGACGCTCAGGCACCAAGAACAAGGCCACAGAAACTATAAAATCAAAAGACAAAGTTTCTAACAAGGAAATTATTGAACCTGCCGACGACACAACAAATAGCAATTCTTCTGAAAAAAAAAGTGAATAGTAAATTGAATAGATAATAATATTATTCTCTTTATTTAATATTAAAGGATAAACCTTTTTGTTTATCCTTTTTTTGATTTATTTTGTAATTAGAATCATGGCATACAGATCAAAAAAACAGGCTTTTGTTTTACTTGCAGATGGGACTCAATTTTTTGGAAAGTCAATAGGTATTGAAGGTGATGCTTTTGGAGAAATTTGTTTTAATACTGGCATGACCGGCTACCAAGAAATTTTTACAGACCCATCTTATTTTGGTCAAATTATGGTTACAACTAATACTCATATTGGTAATTATGGAATTGAAAAACATGAATCTCAATCAAAAGGTATATCTATTGCGGGATTAATATGTAAGGACTTTAGTTTTAACTTTTCTAGACCTAGCGGTACAGAATCATTATTTGATTATTTGACGAGTCATAAATTAGTCACAATTTGCGATGTAGATACTAGGGCACTAGTTAATTATATTAGAGAAAACGGAGCTATGAATGCTGTTGTTTCCACTAACATTGGAAAGGAAAAAAAACTTCTTAAAGAACTAGAAAGCTCTCCAAGTATGGAGGGTTTAGAATTAGCTTCAAAGGTGTCAACAAAAAAATCTTATACGGTCGGTAATCCTCACTCAAAGTACAGAATTGCAGCTATTGATCTAGGAGTAAAACAAAATATTTTACATAATATGGTTGAAAGAAACATGTTTGTAAAGGTCTTTCCATATGATACATCTTACAAAGAGTTGGAAACTTTCAAACCAGATGGATATTTTATATCTAACGGTCCTGGAGATCCCCTACCACTTAAAGACGTTCAATCAGTTGCAAAAAAAATTATTAAAAATAACAAACCTTTATTTGGCATTTGCCTTGGTCACCAAATAATAGCATTGGCAAATGGAATCCCAACATTTAAAATGTTTAATGGACATAGGGGAATTAATCATCCTGTAAAAAATATCATAACAGGTAAGGGTGAAATCACATCTCAAAACCACGGATTCGCTGTAGATATGAAAGCTGCTAAAAAAAACTCACAGATTGAAATTACTCATGTCCATCTTAATGACGGAACACTTGCTGGCATGAGATTAAAAAATAAAAAGTGTTTTTCTGTTCAGTATCATCCAGAAGCAGGTCCTGGCCCTAACGATGCTACATATCTTTTTGACATTTTTAAAAAATATTTAGATAAAAAATAAACCAAATAAAAATATTTAGATCTCAATGAGTACAATAATTAAAATCCACGCAAGACAAATATTTGATTCTAGAGGAAATCCAACAGTTGAGGTCGATGCCATTACAGAAAATGGAATTTTAGGAAGAGCTGCTGTTCCCTCTGGTGCGTCAACAGGAGAACATGAGGCAGTTGAGCTACGTGATGGTGGAGAAAAATATATGGGTAAAGCAGTAGGAAAGGCTATAAAAAATGTGAATGAAATTATTTCAAAAGAAATTTTAGGCATTTCAGTATTTGAACAGGAAAAAATAGATAGCTTAATGATAAAATTAGATGGAACTCAGAATAAGGCGAAATTAGGTGCTAATTCTATTTTGGGTGTCTCTCTTGCGGTTTCCAAAGCTGCTGCAAATGAGCTCGGTCTTCCTCTTTACAGGTATATTGGAGGGGTTAATGCTAAAACTCTTCCAGTCCCTATGATGAATATCATTAATGGAGGATCACATTCAGATGCACCAATTGCTTTTCAGGAATTTATGATTATGCCCGTAGGAGCAACTTCATTTACTCACGCAATGCAAATAGGTTCTGAAATTTTTCATAACCTTAAAAAAGAGTTAAATAATCGTAACTTAAGTACTGCTGTTGGAGATGAAGGAGGTTTTGCTCCTAGGTTGAAAGGCACTGAAGACGCATTAGATACAATTATTGCATCCATAACTAAAGCTGGATACAAAGTTGGGTCTGAAGTAATGATAGCTCTTGACTGTGCGGCAGCAGAATTTTATAGAGACGGTATTTATGACTATACTATTTTTGAGGGTAAAAACGGTTTAAAACTTAGCTCTAAAGAGCAAGCATCATATTTAGAAAAACTAGTAGAAAAATATCCCATAATATCTATTGAGGACGGAATGGATGAAAATGATTGGGAAGGTTGGAGATATCTGACAAAGTTGATAGGTAAAAAAACTCAATTAGTCGGAGATGATTTATTTGTTACTAATGTTAAACGACTCGCCAAAGGGATTGATCAAAAAATCGCAAACTCAATACTTATTAAAGTTAACCAAATAGGAACACTAACAGAGACTATTGCAGCAGTTGATATGGCACATAAGTCTGGATATACTTCAGTCATGTCACATCGTTCAGGTGAAACTGAAGACAATACAATTGCTGATTTAGCAGTTGCACTAAATACAGGTCAAATTAAAACTGGATCAGTTTCAAGAAGTGATCGTATGTCAAAGTACAATCAATTGTTAAGAATTGAAGAAGAGCTTAGTGAATCAGCTTTTTTTCCAAAAGAGAATGCATTTAAGCACCTTTAAATTAAGATGATTTTATTAACTTAAGACAGTATAGTTCTTAAAATAAATTAGTAAATGAGTAATTCAATTAAAATAAGTTATAATAGCAAAGAATATGAATTTCCTCTAATTGAAGGTTCAGAGAAAGAAAAGGCAATTGATATCAAAACCCTTAGAGCCCAAACTGGATTGATTACTTACGATCCTGGATATAAAAATACTGGCTCTTGTAAAAGTGAAATTACATACCTTAATGGTGAAGAAGGAATCCTTCATCATCGTGGATATTCAATTGAAGAGCTATGCGCAAAGGCGAGCTTCTTAGAGGTTGCTTTTCTATTGATTTTTGGTGATATGCCAACTAAAAAAGAATTAGACCTTTTAAATGATGAAATTAGAAAAGACTCACTCGTTGATGAAGATATAAAGTTAATTTTAAAAAGTTTTCCTAAGTCTGCACATCCTATGGGTATATTAGCTTCATTAACTTCAGGCCTTATTGCTTTTAATCCAAGTACTGTTAATATAAAATCAGAAGAAAGTATGCGTGAAGCTATAATAATGTTGATGGCAAAGTTTCCAATTTTATGCTCGTGGACTCACAGAAAAGTTAAAGGTCTACCTCTGAACTATGCAAACACCTCACTTTCATATGTTGAAAATATAGCTCATATGCTATTTAAACTTCCTCACCAAGATTACTCACCTAGTCCTATTGTAGTTGATGCTTTAAATAAGTTACTAATTCTTCACGCTGACCATGAACAAAATTGTTCAACGTCTACTGTAAGAATTGTGGGCTCGTCAGAAGCAGGACTTTTTGCATCAGTTTCAGCTGGTGTTTCAGCGCTATGGGGAAGACTTCATGGTGGTGCTAATCAGGGAGTAATAGAGATGTTAAAGGCAATTAAAAGAGATGGGGGGGACACAAAAAAGTTCATGGCAAGGGCGAAAGATAAAAATGACAGTTTCAGATTGATGGGATTTGGCCATAGGGTATATAAGAATTTTGATCCTAGAGCCCGTATTATAAAAAAAGCTGCTGATGAAGTTTTAGGAGAGCTTGGAATTAATGATCCAATTCTTAAAATTGCAAATGACTTGGAAGAAGAAGCTCTCTCAGATCCGTATTTTATTGACAGGAAATTATATCCTAATGTTGATTTTTATTCGGGAATTATCTATCGTGCACTTGGAATACCAACAGAAATGTTTACGGTCATGTTTGCATTGGGTCGAGTACCTGGATGGATTGCACAGTGGGTTGAAATGAGAAGGAATAAAGAACCTATTGGGAGACCTCGCCAAATTTATACAGGAAAAACAAAACGTTCCATCTAAAAGCTAGATATTATTCATCAATTGAGGGTAGACTATTTTCCAATCTCTTTTTAATAATTTTTTTGAAAAACTTGTGTATAGATTTCTTATCAGCCAATACCTTTATATATAAACTGTCTTTATAAATTGAATACTCTTCGGCTTTACCCTTGTAAATTTTGAGCTTAAAGTATGGTATAATTAGACCATAAGTCTCTAATAAGCTTCTAAAAAAAACGATTATTCCTTTTGGACGCAATTCAATGTTACATTTATTTATATTGTTGTCCAACAGAAGAAGATTTCTAATATTAACTGATGCACTAGAAATAATCATTTTCTCTGATCCTATTCCTCCCATCTTTAAACGTTTTTTAATTGAAAAAGGTTTTCCAACCAGTTTATCAATTTCTTTTTTTTGTTTTATATCATTATAAGAAATATTTAAAAGCATATTTAAAGTTAAGATATATATGTTAAGAGCCATAATTGGATAATAATAATATTTATCTTTAACTCGAAAATAATTGATGAATACAAATTATAATAACCATTTTTCTAATTCACTAAAAACGTTCTTTAAATCTAAATTTGATTTAGAAATTAACACTTTTGAATTTCAAAATACAAGAAAAGAATTTAAGGGTAATGTCACTTTATTGGTATTTCCTATTCTCAAATATTTAAAAATAGATGTTGAAAAACTGGCAAAACTTATAGGCGAATATTTACTTAAAAATAATCGAAATGTAGAGGGCTTTAATGTTGTAAAGGGTTTTTTAAATCTTTCGTTAAGTGATACTTTTTTTTTCGATTGTTTCTCAGCTATCTATAGGGATAAAAATTTCGGTCACAAGATTTTAGATAAAAATTCACCTAAAATGATGGTTGAATTTTCCTCACCCAATACAAACAAGCCACTCCATCTTGGTCACATTAGAAATAACCTATTAGGTTATTCTATTTCTAAAATACTTGAGGCTGATGGCAAAAAAGTTATTAAAACTCAAATAATAAACGATAGGGGTATCCATATATGTAAATCCATGGTTGCTTGGATTAAATATGGAAAAGGAGATACACCCAAAAAGTCTGGTCTTAAAGGGGACCAATTAGTTGGAAAATATTATGTCATTTTTGAACTGGAATATAAAAAACAAATTGCAAGTTTAATTTCGAAAGGTAAATCAATAAAGGAAGCTGAGAAGACAGCTCCAATTATTTTAGAAGCTCAAGAAATGTTAAGACTATGGGAGTCTAAAGATTCTAAAGTAATTTCATTGTGGAAAAAAATGAACCAGTGGGTTTATGATGGTTTTGATCTTACCTATAAAAAACTCGGGGTTAATTTTGATTCATATTATTATGAAAGTAAAACATATTTAGTTGGTAAAAAAATTGTTGAGAAAGGTTTAAAACAAGGACTATTTTTTAAAAAAAATGATGGTTCAGTCTGGATTGATTTATCCGATGAAGGATTAGGAGAAAAACTTCTTCTTCGTTCTGATGGTACATCAGTATATATAACTCAAGACTTAGGGACTGCCTTATTGCGGATGGAAAAAAATCCAAAATTAAATGGATTGGTATTTACAGTTGGAAATGAACAAGATTACCATTTTAAAGTGCTATTTACGATTATAAAAAAGTTAGGATTTAATTGGTCAAGCTCACTTTATCACTTAAGTTATGGGATGGTAGACTTACCAAGTGGGAAAATGAAAAGTAGAGAAGGAACTGTCGTTGATGCAGATAATCTTATTGACGAAATGACTAAAAAGGCTAAATCAATTGCAAAGTCTGTTGGCAAAATAGAGACTTTAAAAAATTCTGAACGTAAAAACCTTTACAACATTATAGGGTTAGGAGCATTAAAATATTTTATTTTAAAGGTAGATCCAAAAAAAAGAATACTTTTCGATCCTGAGGCATCGATTGATTTTAACGGTAATACGGGTCCTTTTATACAATATACTTATGCACGCATCAAATCTTTGGTTAAAAATACCAAAGACCAGTTTTTATCAAATAAAACAAGTTTTAATTTAGATGAAAGAGAACGAAAATTAATAACTCATTTAAATTTATATCCTGTGACTATTTCACAAGCAGCTGAACTTTATAGTCCCGCGATTATTGCAAACTATCTCTATGAGTTGGTAAAAAATTACAATACATTTTATCAAAATTTAAAAGTTCACGGCGCTAAGGAGCCATATCAAAAAGAATTCAGAATCGCTTTATCTAAAAGGGTTGGATATGTAATTGAAAATGCGTCGTCTCTTTTGGGTATTAATCTTCCTGAAACTATGTAAAAAAAAATCGCTCCGAAGAGCGATTTGATTCTTTTTCATAACATTTAAGTTATTTTGATTGGACAGCTAGGTTATAAACTACTAAACCAAATCCAATTTTGTTGATAGCATCACCAACATTATATACGACATCCATAGGAAGGCCGCCGAAAATGCCACTATACCATCCTTCAGTTCCAGCCATATACCCAATAGGATATATTGCCCAACCTACTAATACAAACCAACATAGCGCTTTGTGTGCAGATTGAACTGCTCCACCAGCTGCTGCTGCAAGTTTTGAAGCTCCTCCAAGCCATATTTCATAAGCAATATAGAAATAAGCAATACCTGAAATAAGACCCCATACTGCAGGACCTGAACCAGTAGTGTAAACAGCTTCACCGAAGTAACCTGCAACTAACATTATAGTAGATACGAAAATCATTTTCCACATTAATGTTTTAGTTGCACCTGCTGCTTTAAGTATTAAATAGAATTCAACACACATTAGAGGTACAGTAAGAACCCAGTCAACATACCTAAAGAAAGTTGGGGATGTTGCATTAGTTGCCCAATAGTCTCTCATATACCAGTAGTGTACTGCTGCAATGAACGTAATTAAACCAGATACTAAAATGGAGGTTTTCCATTTACTATCAAAAGAGTTCATTGAAAGAAAGAAGAACGCTGATGCTGCCATCATCGCCATACATCCTACGAAGAAAGTAAATCCAACGTAGTCGTCTGTGGCCATTGCTGGCGCTACAGTCATTAAGCTAAGAATTTTTTCCATGATTAAATCAATTATTTATTTTTGTTTAGGTAAATTTAGAAAAAATTAAACTTATTCGCTTTATTTTTATAAATATTTTTTTTTGAAAGCTATAACTTACTCAAAATCAGTCAATAATAAATTTTCAATAACCCACTATATAACAGTATTCTGTGTGTTTTTCGCTATATTTTGTCCAGATAAGGCCCAAAATATGATCTCTGCAATAGGTATACTTTCCTTTGGAATACTGCATGGAGCCAACGATATAAAAATATTAGTTAAAAAAAAATCTACTTCTAAGCCATTATTGAAATTCTTTTATCTTATATCTTACGTGACTGTCGTTTTATTAGGAGTTTCAGTTTTTTATTTTTTTCCAGCATTAGGTCTTGCAACTTTTATATCTGTTAGTTGTTATCACTTTGGAGAGCAACACTGGCAAAGTAAGCTTAACAAAATTAAAGAGAGGAGATTATTTTTCTTCACTTACGGTGCTTTGATATTTTCAATTCTTTTTATTTTCCATTACAAATCAATTAATGAGATTATATTTCAAATTTCAAATTATGATTTATCGTACGTTGATTTAAAAAATATTTTCATTTTTTCGACCATTTTATTGCTTTGCTTAGTTATTAAAAATTTACAAAAAATTAAAAATTTGTGGATCGAATTTATGATTATTGTTTTTCTTGGAATCATATTCTCTCAAGGCTCTTTATTGTTTGGATTTGGCTTCTATTTTATAATATGGCACAGTTTACCATCATTAAAATCTCAAATTAGATTTTTATATGAAGGACAAGTAACAAACCCTTTTATAAAGTATTTAAAGTCTGGTTTTATTTATTGGATGTTTGCAATAATTGGATTAATAGGATTTTATTTTTTAGGTGTTTTACCTGAAGAACAATATATATCAGTTTTTTTCTCGTTTTTAGCGGCTATAACTTTTCCTCATGTGGTTGTTATGGGCTTAATGTTTAAATCATCTGATTAGTTAGAAATAATTAAAAGCCATTCATTATTTTTGATAATCAAAAATCTATTTTAAATGTTCGATAACCTTAGCAGCAAACTAGATAAGGCATTTCAAATACTCAAAGGACACGGCAAAATAACTGAAATTAACGTTGCCGAAACACTAAAGGAAGTAAGAAGAGCTTTACTAGATGCAGATGTTAACTTTAAGATTGCCAAAGAATTTACATCAACTGTTAAAGAAAAAGCGCTAGGTCAAAAAGTATTAACAAGTCTGCAGCCTAGTCAATTGATGGTCAAAATTGTAAAAGATGAACTCACCAGATTAATGGGTTCAGATGCTGTAGGTCTAAATTTAGAATCTAAACCCTCTGTGATTTTAATGTCTGGACTTCAGGGTTCAGGTAAAACAACATTTACAGGAAAATTAGCTCTACATCTAAAAAAGAAGCATAAGAAAAATCCTTTATTAGTTGCTTGCGATGTCTATCGTCCAGCTGCAATCGACCAATTAGGAGTTGTAGCTGAGCAGGTAGGTGTTAATTGGTATTTTGATAAAGAAGAAAAAAATCCAGTAAAGATAGCCAAAGCCGGCTTAAAAAAAGCAGGCGAAGACAAGCATGATGTTGTAATTATTGATACTGCTGGAAGATTGGCTATTGATGATGTTTTAATGAATGAAATAAAGGAGATTCATTCTGCTGTAAGACCTTCGGAAACTCTATTTGTTGTTGATTCTATGACAGGACAAGATGCTGTCAATACTGCTAAAGCATTTAATAGTGTCTTAAATTTTGATGGTGTGATTTTAACAAAGTTGGATGGCGATACAAGAGGTGGAGCTGCGTTATCAATAAAATCAGTCGTAGATAAACCGATTAAGTTTATTGGCACTGGTGAAAAAATGGAAGCTATCGATATCTTTTATCCTGACCGTATGGCTGACAGGATCTTAGGAATGGGTGATGTAGTTTCACTAGTTGAGCGAGCTCAAGAACAATTTGATGAAGAAAAAGCCAAAATAATAAGCAAAAAGATTGCAAAAAATCAGTTTGGTTTTGATGATTTTCTTTCACAGATTCAACAAGTAAAAAAGATGGGTAACATGAAGGACCTTATGGGGATGATTCCAGGTGTTGGAAAAATTACAAAAGACATTGATATTGATGACAATGCATTTAAAGGAATTGAGGTTATTATTGGCTCAATGACTCAAAAAGAGCGTTCCCAACCTCAATTAATGAATCATAGTAGAAAAATGCGAATAGCTAAAGGTTCTGGAAAACCGATTGAGGAAGTAAATCAATTGATAAAGCAATTTGAGCAAATGAGTAAAATGATGAAAATGATGCAAGCAGGTAGAGGAAAACATATCATGCAAATGATGCAAAAATTCCGTTAAAGACATGATTATTTTAGATGGAAAAAGAACTTCAGATCAAATCAAACTTGAAATTAGAGATGAAGTAAATAAAATGAAATCAAAAGGTAAAAGGGTTCCACATTTAGCAGCTGTTCTAGTGGGTAATGATGGGGCAAGTCTCACATACGTGGGGAGTAAAGTTAGATCATGCGATTATGTTGGTTTCAAGTCTAGTTTGATAAGACTGAATAATGATATTTCTGAAAAAAAACTTTTAGAAGAAATTAAAAAATTAAATGACAATCCTATTTTGGATGGTTATATAGTCCAATTACCACTTCCAAAACATATAAACGAGAAAACAATTTTATTAGCAATCGATCCAAAAAAAGATGTAGATGGCTTTCATCCAGAAAATTTTGGAAGAATGGCACTACAGCTAAAATCCTACATACCGGCAACTCCTTTTGGAATCATTCAATTGCTGGAGAGATACAAAGTTCCTACTAGCGGTAAACATTGCGTAGTGGTTGGGCGAAGTCATATTGTAGGGAAGCCAATTAGTATTTTAATGAGTCAAAAAAGATCTGCAGGAAACTCTACTGTTACATTAGCTCACAGCAGAACTGAAAATTTAGGTGCTATCACACGCCAAGCAGATATAATAATCATGGCACTAGGAATACCTGAGTATTTAAAAGCAGATATGGTTAAAAATGGGGTAACCGTAATAGATGTTGGAATTACTAGAGTTCCTGATAAGAATAATTCAAAGGGATATTCAATTAAAGGTGATGTGGCATTTGAGGAGGTATCAAAAAAAGCAAGCTTTATAACACCTGTTCCTGGTGGCGTGGGACCAATGACTATTGCAATGTTGTTAAAAAATACTTTACTCGCTAGACAGTGGAACTAATCTTAGCATCTTCGATCGCATTGTAAATTTTTAAAATTAAATAAGCAAAAGTTACTCCAGTTAAAATAAGGATCATTGTCAAATATCCAGTTGCTGAAAAAGAAAGACGAATTAATATTGTTGCAATTATGAACCCTGTATTTCTTATTAGTTTACTGTACTCTTCTGTGTAACGAAATGATATAAGTAAAATTACTACATCAGCTAAAATTAAAAGTGTAAAGAATTGGTTAAAAAAAAGACTGTCTATTTGGGGTACTGATTTTTGATTTAAAATGTCAGCTATCCACTGAAAGAAAGTTGAAGATAACATAATAGTTAGAACTCCAAAAAGAATAACACTCACAGTTTTTTTTGAGTTTATAAATCTAACAAGTTTTGGTTCTTCAACAGGTTTTTTAGGGATTCGGTTTTTGTTTTTATTAAATAAAAAGATCAACATAAATAAAAATAAAAACCCCAACAAATCAATCATTAATTCCAAGTTATGACCACTTAACATCCATTTATCATCTAAATCCATTTGAGGAATATCTTTAAAAATTTTACGAATTACTATAAGAGAGATAATTTCAAATTGTTTTGAAACACAAGATGTAAATGAACGAGGTAAATAAAACAATAATAAGTAAACCTCATAAATTAATATGAGTGAAAATGGAGTGTAAATTGCAGCAATAGGGTCATTAAGTAATTCAGGATAGATAGACGATATAGTTACAATTTTTTGTTTATTCAAGAAAATCAGTAAAAGATGAATTCCAAAGCCAAGGCCTGCTGAAATCAAAATTATTTTCTCTATAATTTTTTGAGTTTTTGAATCAAAAAATGAATTAAATAATTTATTAAAAATTGAGTAAAATGATCCCATAAGATTATTTGGCAAAAATTTGATCTATATTTTTAAAGCTTTTAAATTCAAGTGCATTTCCAGAAGGATCATAAAAGAACATAGTCATTTGTTCTCCAGGCTGATCCTTAAAACGAAGGTAAGGTGAGATTTGGAATTCAATATTTTTTTCTATCAATTTACTGCTAAAGAAATTAAAATCATCCCATTTCAACACAACTCCAAAATGTGGTATTGGAACAGCCTTGCCATCAACTTTATTAAAATGCTTTTGACCCTCGTATTTCTTGTCTTCATGTAATACTAACTGATGACCAAATAAGGAATAATCAGCCCATTGCTTTGAAAAGCGACCTGGAGTGCATTCCAAAGTATTCTCATAAAAGTCTTTAGCGATAACTAGATTAGATACAGGAATAGCTAAGTGAAAAGGTGTTAAAAGACTCATACTTAAAGGTACGTAAATTTAAAAAAAGGGAAGTATTATATACTATATTTACATTTTAATAAATATGGTTTTAAACGATAAACTATCAGTTGGAAAAGTACTTCCTTTAATGGAATCTTTTCATTCACTTCAGGGTGAGGGTTACCACAGTGGATTACCTGCTTATTTTATTCGTTTGGGTGGTTGTGATATTGGTTGTCATTGGTGTGATGTTAAAGAAAGCTGGGATTTTCAAAAGCATCCACTAACACCTATTAAAAATATTGTCGATAATGTAGTTGATAACGTTGAAAATGTTGTGATTACAGGCGGAGAACCTTTGATGTGGAATATGGATCTATTGACCAAGGCTTTAAAGTCGAAAAATAAAAAAACTCATCTTGAAACATCAGGAGCATATAAAATATCTGGGATTTGGGATTGGTTTTGTTTGTCACCAAAAAAAAATAAACTTCCTACTGAACAAGCATACACCCAAGCTGATGAACTTAAAATTATAATTTATAATAAACATGACTTAGAGTTTGCAGAAAGTTGTGCTAAAAATGTTAAAAAAGATTGTTTACTTTACCTTCAACCAGAGTGGGGTAAAAAGGAATTTGTAATGTCACTCGTAGTCAAGTATATTAAGCAAAATCCAAAATGGAAAATTTCTCTACAAACTCACAAATACTTAGATATACCCTAGTTATAGATCAAATATTTTTTTCTAATCTTTTTGAATAATTTAAGTTGTGGTTCCCAACTTTTTCTAATTTCCTTCTCGCTTGATAAAGATATCAATTGCTGCTTTAATTTATCATTTCCAGCAATCCGATTAAATCCTTTTAAAAAAAAGATTTCAGGCTTGGGAAAACACCTATAAGCTTCGATAAGCCATTTTAATTCAATTTTTTCAGGTTTTGGAACTTTTGATAAATTTTTTCCAAAACAAACAATTCCATTATGTTTAGGATTTTTTGAGCCAAAATTTGGTAATGGTTTAAAACTATATTTATCTATTTTTAATTCAGGATGTCCAAATATTTGAAATTGATTTTCCGTTCCCCGACCTATACTTATTACTGTTGGTTCTAGCAAGCAAAGGCTGGGATATAAAGCTATAGATTGGCTATTTGGAAGATTTGGTGATGGCCTTTTTGGCAACTCATATCTAGAAGTTCGTGAGTAGTTTTGTATGGGTATAATTTTTAATTCTGTGATAAGTCCGTTATCCAGCCATCCCTCACCATTTATCATTAACGCATATTCTCCAATGGTCATTCCATAAACAATTGGGACGGGGTGCATACCTACAAAACTTGAATATTTTTTTTCTAATACAGGTCCGTCCACATAGTGCAAGTTTGGATTTGGACGATCTAAAACTATAATTGGAATTTTCATTTCTGCACAGGATTGCATAACATAGTGGAGGGTTGATATATAAGTGTAAAATCGAACACCCACATCTTGAAGGTCAAAAATAACAATATCAATATTTTTTAAATTTTCTTCAGATGGTTTTTTATTTTTTCCATAAAGAGATACTATTGGTATTTTTGTTTTATTATCATGATGGTCACTAATTTTTTCACCTGCATCAGCCTTCCCTCTAAAACCGTGTTCTGGAGCAAAGATTTTTTTAACGTCAACATCATTTTTTATTAAGAAATCTACAAGGTGTTGATTTTTAGATTTATTAAAAAGCAAACTTGCTTGATGGGCAACCACTCCTACTTTTTTATCTTCAAGCATCGGTAGGTAAATTTTAAAACTTTCTGCGCCTGGAGAAATTTTCATTTGTCCAATTATACGACTATTAGAAAATGTTAATACAAAAAATAATAATGTACTTTTGATCATAAATCTTACAAAAGGCCAGTATATTGAATCTTGTTTCATTTTTTGTGAGCAGAATGAGAGGCTTAAATAGCAATAAAAATAATGTTTCTGCACGAATTATCAATATTGCTACACTTGCAGTTTCAATAGGTATTGCAACCATTTTAATCGCATTATCAGTAAGTAAAGGTCTTCAAAACGAAATTGAGAATAAAACAGGTATTTTTAATGGTCATATCTTGGTAACGTTGTTTGAAAATAATGAATCAAAAATATCTTTATTACCAATTAACGAAACCCCTGAAATAAAGGAAAAATTTCTTAATAAAAGTAATGTGTCAAGATTTCACCCAGTTGCTATAAAGGCTGGAATTATGAAAAATAAATTTGATTTTGAAGGTATCCTTTTTAAAGGTGTAAATTCAGATTTTGACTCAACAAGTCTGAAAAGTTTTTTTATTCGAGGTCACTTTCCAAATCTTACAAAGGGTTTAAGTAAAGAGATTTTGATCTCAGAGACATTATCAAAAAAATTAAGTTTAGATGTTGGAGATAAAACAGATGTTTTTTTTCAAAATTATTTAAAAAATGGAACGCCGTCTGTTAGACGTTTTACGGTTTCAGGAATTTTTTTATCAGGATTTCCTGATATAGATGAAAATTTAATTTATGGAGATATTGGACACATACAAAAAATTAACAAATGGAGAAAAAATCAAATTGGTGCATACGAAGTTTTTGTTAAGAATTTTGATCAACTTAAAGATACTAATGAAAAAATTTATAATGATTTACCTGCTGAAATTAACAGCATAGCTATTACTGAAAGATACCCAAGTATTTACAAATGGATTGCTTTATTTGATTTTAACGTTTTAATAATTTTAATAATTATGATATTAGTTGGCCTTATTAATATGGCAACTGCATTACTTGTTATAGTTCTAGAAAGAACAAAAATGGTTGGGTTATTAAAAGCAATTGGCTTTCAAAATAATACAATTAGAAAAATCTTTTTACTCAATGGTATGGTAATTTTGGGTAAAGGGTTATTTTTTGGAAATATATTTGGATTGGGTTTTTATATTCTTCAAAAAAACTTTGGATTGATAAAGTTGGATCCAGCAACCTATTTTGTAGAGTTAGCTCCTGTAAAAATAACTTTTTTTCAAATAATTTTTGTTAACGGACTTTTCTTAATTATTTCTGCTTTTATTCTTTGGATACCTTTAAAAATTATACTCAATATTAATCCATCACAAGCATTGAATACCAGGTAGATTTCAATTAAGAATGAATATCTTTATAGCGATTTTTTTTTTTACAATGAAATATGCTAAAACAATACTCGAAACGATTGGAGACACACCTTTAGTTCGACTAAATAAAATTACAGATGATATTCCAGCATTGGTTTTGGCTAAAGTAGAAAGTTTTAATCCAGGAAACTCTGTTAAAGACCGAATGGCTTTAAAAATGATTGAAGATGCTGAAAAGGACGGTAGATTAAAAAAAGGTGGTACAATTGTAGAGGGAACTTCTGGAAATACTGGAATGGGACTAGCTCTAGCAGCAATTGTTAAAGGATACAATTTAATTTGTGTTTCAACTGATAAACAGTCAAAAGAAAAATTTGATGTTCTAAAAGCAGTTGGAGCCAAGGTAATAGTATGTCCAACTGATGTGACTCCTGAGAACCCAAATTCATATTATAGCACATCAAAACGGATTGCAGAGGAGACTCCAAATAGTTGGTATGTAAATCAATATGATAATCTATCCAACACACAGGCTCATTACGAAACTACTGGGCCAGAAATCTGGGATCAAACAGATGGGAAAATTACAGATTTTGTTGTAGGTGTTGGCACGGGTGGAACTATTTCGGGAGTGGGAAAATACCTAAAAGAAAAAAATCCTAAAATTAAAATATGGGGCATTGATACTTATGGCTCCGTATTTAAAAAATATCATGAAACAGGAATTTTCGATAAGAATGAGATTTATCCTTATACAACCGAAGGGATAGGAGAGGATATTTTACCAGAAAATGTTGATTTTTCTATAATTGATCATTTTGAGAAGGTAACAGACAAAGATGCGGCTCTTTACACACGAAAGTTGGCAAAACTTGAAGGGATATTCGCAGGAAACTCGTGTGGAGCAGCCATCAAAGGAGTTTTACAGCTTAAAGAGAATTTCAAAAAAAATAACATTGTGGTTGTTTTATTACATGATTCAGGTAGTAGATATATTGGAAAAATCTACAATGATGATTGGATGAAAAAAATGAAATTTTTATAGATTTTTAAAAAATTGTTAATAAATCTTTTAATAACACTGTTCATAACCTGTTATTAAATATAAAGTTTGTTTTTTATTATCACTAAATTTGTGATTGAATGAATAATATTTGACATATTTTTACGTTTAAATTTAAATGTAATTTACTGCTGTTTTGTTAAGAAAAATATCATTCCTGATCCTATCCATTTTTGCGGTAGGGACTCTTTTTTCCCAAGGACAAGACATCTCTATTGGTTCAATCTCTATTGTTGGAGGCCAACCCTTGTGCCCTTCAAACGCAGTAAAGTTCTCTGTAGATATTAGAAACAATGATGGTGGGATAAACAATGATGTTGATAATGACCTCTTCTACTTTCAGGTCAATGGCCCAATTTCAAGAGCCCCAGCCCTTTATCGTATTGATGCTACAAAATTTGCGGGAGATGCAATTATTGAGGCAGGTACATCTCAGGCATTTATCTTTCCTGATCATTTTAAATCCGAAGGAGGCTCAAGCCTTGCCCCCCTTGATTTGTCAACCCCTGTAGGACCATATACGATTACAGCAAGTATTACTATACCAGATGATCCTGATTTATCAAATAACGTCAGTACTTCACTTGATATAGGCGTATTTACTCCAGCAGTTCCCTCACTGTCAAGTAGTGCAGATCCAGATAATATAATTTGTGCGGGTGATCCCATTACTTTCACAATCACGCCATTTTCAGCAACAGCAACTTACACATTTAAAGTAAATAATGGCATTGTGCAAAGTCTTTTTGGTGTAAACTCCATTACATTTACTACGGGAGCTTTAGGTAATATTGCTAATGGTGACGTAGTTACCATTGATATGATTGATGGTAATGGTTGTGTAACTAGCTCAGCAACTCAGTCAAGAACAGTAACTGTAAGTGGTTTACCTACGGCAGGTCTCTCTTCTTCTGCTCCAGATGGTCTTTTTTGTAGTGGAGATGTTGTCAGTTTTGAGGCGATAGGTGGGGTTAGTTACAAATGGTATGTTAATGGAACGGAACAATTTGGGGCTACATTTTCAAATTTTACAAGAGCATTATCAAATAATGATATAGTATCAGTCAGAGTATTTAATGCAGCTGGTTGTTATGATGAGAAATCTTTAACATTTAACCAAATGTCACTTATTGACAATGGTGTCATTGCACTCGAGAACTCGGATGATGTTGATATCTGTGAAGGAGATTCACCTGTTGGGAAAATCCTAGGAGACGGAACTGGAGGGAGTTCATTAGCCACAGCCACCTTTGGAACGATAAGTTATCAATGGCAGAGCTCAACCAATAACGGTACTAGTTATCAGGACATAGTTGGTGCAACTGCATCGAACTATACGCCAACCAGCATTACCACAACAACACTTTTTAGGAGAAATGTTGTCATATCCTCATCTTCAGCGTCCTGCACCTTTACTGGTGATGATATTGTAACGATGAATCTTCGTCCCAAATTTGATATTAATTTGACCACTAATAATCCAAGTAATACATTTTGCCAAGATCAGGATATCATTGTTTCAGCAGATACAGGAGCTGCAACCTACACATTTATTATAAATGCAACAACAATTTCTTCTGGAACTACTACTACATTGAACTTAAGATCAGGCGCAGCAAGAAATCTTGCAGCAAGTCCCCCAGTAATTCAGAATGGCGATAATGTTACTGTCCAAATAGTTGATAATTTTGGATGTACTAACCAACAAACAATTCCAATTATAATTGATGAAGTGGGTTTAAATCCAGGTGTTTCAACAGATAAACCTGGTAATATAATTTGTTTAGGAGAAAATGTTGAAATTGAAGCAACAGGTGGTGTTAGTTATACTTTTTTTATAAATGACACCGGTACTCCAGCTTTACCTGCAGAGGTTACGGGTAATAAATTCATAACTAATAGAATTAATGATGGAGATGTTGTAATAACAAGGGCTTTCAATGCAACAGGGTGTTATGTAGATGTAAGCGAAAGATTTACAGTTTTATCACTTTCTTCAACGGGATCCATTACTTTATCAGTAGGAGCTGACGCAAATTTATGTTATAATGCAACAATGGCAGGAGCATTGGATGGAGGTACATTAGGGGTTGGTGGAGGAGCAGCTTCTACAACAATTGCCTCTGCAACAATTGGATATCAGTGGCAATCCTCTATTGGAGGAGGTCCATGGGGTGATATAGATGGTGCCACTTCCCAAACTTATACACCCAACAACAATTTTACAGTCCAAACTCGTTTTAAGAGAATCGCATTTGCTTATTATGATGCAAATGGTAATGGAATCTTCGATGAACCAATATCTTGTGCAAGAACAGATTCAAACATAATTACAATAAATCCGAAGGCTGATTTTGACGCATCTTTAGAAACAGGTGTTGAAAATAATTCATTCTGCGCAGGAGAGCTTATAACTGTTTCTGCTCGGCTAGGGGCTGATACCTATAGATTTTTTGTTATATCTTCAGTCATTTTTTTTGCATCTGCAAATAAC
>ENA-OSEY01000507-OSEY01000507.1-marine-metagenome-genome-assembly--contig:-NODE-507-length-28563-cov-3.041424_pt1 | contig 28563 bp, 27 predicted proteins | sample MGYA00248465_ERZ534230 | MGnify/ENA primary metagenome ERZ534230 (study PRJEB26409, sample SAMN06344110) | marine metagenome | isolation source: Sea water from surface | place: Atlantic Ocean:Southern...
CTCCTTGGTTGCAAGATCTGTCTCTATCGTAATTGCCTCTTTTAAAGCTCTCTCAAGATCATTTTCATCTTTTAAAAATTTTATACAATCTGGCGTTCCAGATGTAGTGCTTTCTTTGTTATTTTCTTTATTTTTGGAGTTAGTTGATGATAATTGACTGGCAGATTCATTGGAGGTCTTTTTAATTTCTTTATTTTTTGATTGATAGGAAGAACTTTCAGAATCAGAAGAAGACTCAGAAATATTCACCGCCACACCTGAAGAAGCTGACGAACTTTTGCCAGAAGCTTTTTTGGATTTAATGTTTACACATGAAGAATCAGATTGATTTAAATTTTTTTCAAAGTTTTCTTTTAAAATTAGATTTATTTCATCAATTGTCATATTTTCATAATCAATTTTTTTGGGCTTTACATCGTCACAAGATATATCTTCAACTATGAGTGAATCAGATGACAAAGATAAAGAAAAACTAAAAAAAAGAATAAAACACTTTAAGAAAAAGTTTTTAAAAATAAATCGAAACATGCTTTGACAATTTCTATTCTCTATCTCTATCCCATGCCCCCAAAGAAGCCAGTTTATTCATTTCAGCTCGGTGACTGAAAGCTTTTTGAGCCGCTTCTTTGTTATTACTTTGTCCCATCCAAGCTTTTAAAGCAGGTTGTTGCAATGCTCTGCCATAAGAGAAACTCAATGGCCAAGGCAGTCCACCAATTTTATTCATCGCATCTAAATGCTCAGTAGCCAAAAGATCCGATTGCCCGCCGGATAGAAAAGCAATCCCTGCCAGATCAGAAGGAACATTTTCTTTTAATACCTTGAGAGTTAATTCAGCAACTTCTTGCACATTCGCTTGCACAGCAGCTTCGGTTCCAGAGACAACCATATTGGGTTTTAAAATCGTTCCTTTAATATTTACTCCATTTACTTCCAACATTGAAAAAAGTGTTTTTAAACAGTTAGCAGTAACATCAAAACAAGTTTGAATTGAATGTTCACCATCCATCAGTACTTCTGGTTCAACCATAGGAACCATCTTGTTGTTTTGAACAATTTTTGCATAATCTGCTAATGCCTTCATATTGGCATCGATACATTCTTGAGTAGGTATACCCTCGCCAATTTTTATCACCGCTCGCCATTTGGTAAATTTCGCACCTAACAAGAAATATTCAGCACATCTTTCGTCGAGATCCTCAAGACCTCCTGTTAAAACTTCATCTGAGTCGTTGAAAGGACTGACACCTTTGTCTACTTTAATGCCTGGTAAAGCTCCGGTTGAAATTATTAAATCTTTGAGTGGTGTGCCGTCTGCAGCACTTTGTCGAAGAGTCTCATCAAATAAAATAACACCGCCAATATTGTCCTTCATGCCTTCCGCCCTGAATAACAATTCACGATAGTCTCTTCTAGAGTCTTCAGTTGATTCCGTATTTATCGCATCAAATCTTTTACCAATTGTGCCTGTACTCTCATCTGCAGCTAAAAATCCTTTTCCGTCTGATACCAAATAAGCTGCTATTTCTTCTAACGATGACAATGACATATCTAAATCCCCTTATTTTTATTTTTAATTGCCTCTATACAAGGTAATGTACCTAATTCTATATATTCTAGAAAGGCACCTCCAGCAGTGGATGCGTAATCGACACAATCCATCATATTCAAATTAGAGAAAGAAGCCAAAGTCTCCCCACCGCCAATGATGCTATAACCTTTTGATTCAGAAATTTTAATAGCTATTCCTGCTGTACCCTGAGCAAACCGCTCCTCTTCGAAATATCCCATAGGTCCATTCCAAATTATCGTCTTTGCGGAATTTATGTGTTGAGAAAAATCTTCAATTGAAGTTTGGCCAACATCAAAAATTATGTCATCGTCGTCAACCAGATCAATGTGTTTTTCTTCTAAAGCTGAATCTCTACCTTTTGTAACAACAACATATGAAGGCAAAATAATTTTTTTATTTTTTATAATTGTCTTTGCAAGTTCGATGTAATCTTCTTCATACAAGGACTTGCCAATATTTTTTCCCAATGCCTTAAGGCAAGTATTAGCTAAAGCTCCACCAATGATTAAATGATCAACACGTTTTGTCAAAGACTCTAATACTTTCATTTTAGTTGATATTTTAGATCCTCCGATTATTCCCAAAAGAGGCTTTTCAGGAGAATCTATTATTCTTTCTAATGCTTTTAATTCTTCCTCTACTAAAAAACCTACACATGCTTCTTTTATAAAACTTGTTACGCCATAAGTTGAGGCTTGTTTTCGATGTGCTGTACCAAAAGCATCCATAACAAACACATCAGCTGAGTCTGCCAGCGCCTTGGAGAGTTTTTCTTCATTTTGTTTCTCGCCTTTATAAAACCTTATATTTTCCAGCATAGATATATTTTCTAAAGACTTTAACTCTTTTATTGAATTCACTAGTTTTACTTCTTTATTTAATAGCTCGCCAAGTTTTTTTGCTACAGGCTTAAGAGAAAACTTATCTTGCACAAGACCGGTTTCTTCTGGTCTGCCAAGGTGAGAAATTATTTTTAAAGATTTTGCATTTTCCGCAATGAATTCAATGGTAGGTAATGCTCTTACAAGTCTTTCGTCATCCAAGAGCTCATTTCCTTTTAAAGGAACATTAAAATCAACTCTTAATAAAACTCTTTTATCTTTTAAGTTTATAGAGCTGACAGAGTTTTCAATTTGGCTCATTTTTCTAGAACTTTTTTACAAGTCTCTACAACCTTTTCATTGGTAAAACCAAAATGTTCAAGCAAGTCTTTCAAAGGTGCAGACTCGCCAAAACAATCTAACCCAATTACTTCATCTCCTGCATTTAAATATTTGTACCAAAAATCTTTTGTGCCAGCTTCAATAGCTACTTTTGGCTTAGTTCCTAAAACTTGCAGTTTGTATTCTTCAGATTGTGAATCAAATATTTCTGTACACGGAATAGAAACTACTTTTACTTTGATACCTTCAGCTTGAAGAAGTTCGGCAGAATTTATAGCCAATTCAACTTCTGAGCCGGTAGCAATAATGACAAGATCTTCGTCTTCTGCTTCTAGTAAGACGTAACCACCTTTGTCAATCAATCCGGAATCATTTCTACTTTGAGGCGGTAAATTTTGCCTAGATAGTATTAAAGCAGTAGGCAAATCCTTTGATTCCAGTGCATGCTTCCAAGCATAAGCAGTTTCAACCCCGTCACAAGGTCTCCAAGTATTTATTCCAGGCGTGGCTCTTAACATTGATATGTGTTCGACTGGTTGATGAGTTGGACCGTCTTCTCCAACACCTATTGAATCATGTGTGTAGACGTATACTACCGGAAGTTTCATTAAAGCAGACATTCTTACTGCATTTCTTGCATAATCAAGAAAAGTTAAAAAAGTGCCAGCATAAGGTCTGATACCCCCATGTAATACTAAGCCATTCATTATCGCGGACATGCCAAATTCTCTTACTCCATAATTAATATAATTTCCTGTACCATCTGAACTTAGCTGTTCAGCTCCTTTCCATTGAGTATTGTTGGATGGAGTTAAATCAGCGGAGCCACCTATCAACTCAGGCATGACTGGCCCTAAACCATCTAAACAAATTCCTGAGCACTTTCTACTGGCATAATCCGTCTCGTCCGTTTCAAATTTTTTGATTAAATCGGAAATTGTAGATTCAAATTTAACCGGCAGATCACCAGTTACAAGTCTCTCAAATTCTTTAGCTTCACTTTTATAATTTTTTGCATACTCTTTTAATTTTTCTAGCCATTGATCTTCGATATTTTGACCGATGCCTTTATGATCCCATTCGTTGTAAATATCTTCTGGAATAAAAAAAGGCTCATGAGGCCAATTTATGTTTTCTCTTGTGAGCGCGATTTCATCATCACCAAGTGCAGCTCCATGTGTGTCTGCTGAGCCAGCCATATTTGGTGAGCCTTTGCCTATTTCGGTCTTACAACAGATCAAAGTTGGTTTGTCGGAGCTTTTAGCTTCTTTTAAAGCTTGATCTATGCTTTCAAAATTATGTCCGTCAATTTCTCTGATTACTTTCCATCCATAACTTTCAAATCTGCCAGGCGTATCATCGGTGAACCAGCCTTCTACTCTGCCATCAATGCTTATTTCATTATCGTCATAAAGCATTATAAGTTTGTTGAGTTTTTGAGTGCCTGCAAAAGAACATACCTCGTGAGAAATGCCTTCCATTAAACAACCGTCGCCACAAAAAACATATGTGTAATGATCAATTAAATCTATATCTTTTTTATTAAATTTTTTAGCTAAAATCTTTTCTGCCATAGCCATACCAACAGCATTTGCGATGCCTTGCCCCAAAGGGCCAGTTGTTGTTTCAACGCCAGGCGTTACATCACATTCAGGGTGTCCAGGGGTTTTAGATCCCAATTGTCGAAAAGCTTTCAATTCAGCCATTGGTAAATCAAACCCTGTTAGATGCAACAAAGAATAGAGCAACATCGAGCCATGGCCATTCGATAGAACAAATCGGTCTCTATCAAACCATTCTGGATTATTGGGGTTATATTTTAAATGCTTTTTCCATAGAACCTGTGCTATGTCAGCCATACCCATGGGCATTCCGGGATGTCCGCATTTAGCAGCTTGAACAGCGTCCATGGAAAGAGCTCTAATTGCGTTTGCTAAATCTTGTTGATTGGCCATGAATTTTTTTGCCTATTTTCTACTATTTCTTATTCACTTCATAGTAGAATTCATTCCGTTTAAAAAAATTAAATCATGTCTGAATACAAAACTTTTACTTCCGAATCCGTTTCTGAAGGACACCCTGATAAGATGTCTGATCAAATTTCAGATGCTATCTTGGATGCATTTTTAAAAGACGATCCTGAATCAAGAGTCGCTTGTGAAACCCTCGTAAAAACAGACTTAGTTGTTATTGCCGGAGAAATAACCTCCAATGCGGAGCCCAATTTAGAAGAAGTGGTCAGAAAAGTTATAAATGATATTGGTTATGACAACGATGAAGTTGGGTTTAATGGATCCAAAGTCGAAATAGTTAACGCAATAGGCATGCAATCAAATGATATTGCCCAGGGCGTTGATGAAGGAACAGGCACCGATGAAAGTCAAGGCGCTGGAGATCAGGGATTAATGTTTGGTTATGCCAACAACGAAACAAGTGTTTTGATGCCTGCACCTATTACTTACTCACATCTTCTGGTAAAAAAACAAGCTGAAGTAAGGAAATCTGGATTATTACCTTGGTTGCGACCAGATGCCAAAAGTCAGTTAAGTTTTGTTTATGATGAATTGGGCAAACCAAATTATATTTCCGCAATAGTTTTGTCTTCTCAACATAGTCCAGAAATTTCCCAAAAAGATCTAGAAGAAGGAATCAGAGAAGAAATTATTTATAAAACTATCCCTTCTGAATGGATCACCGACAAAACTAAAATTTATATAAATCCAACCGGCAGATTTGTCATCGGTGGACCCGTTGGAGATTGTGGTTTGACGGGTAGAAAAATTATTGTCGATACGTATGGCGGTATGGCGCGTCATGGAGGCGGAGCATTTTCTGGAAAAGACCCTTCAAAAGTTGATAGATCAGCTGCTTACGCCGGACGTTATGTTGCTAAAAATATAGTGGCTGCAAATTTAGCGGAAAAATGTGAAATCCAAGTTTCATATGCAATTGGAGTTGCTGAACCCACATCGATCAGTATTAATACTTTTGGAACTGGAAACGTATCTGATGAAGAGATTGCAAATATTGTCAGTGACAATTTTGAACTTAAACCGAAAGAATTAATCCAAATGCTAGATTTAAAAAAACCAATTTATCAAAATACTGCAGCGTATGGTCACTTTGGCAGAGAAGATGTCGATTTCTCTTGGGAAAAAACAGACAAATCAAGTACGATTAATAAAATTTAAAGAAAATTATGGATTTTAAAGACTACAAAGTAGCTGATATTTCTTTAGCAGAATTTGGAAGAAAAGAGATTGCTTTAGCAGAATCTGAAATGCCTGCACTGATGAAATTGAGAGAGAAATATGGTTCTTCTCAACCTCTAGCTGGAGCCAAAATTATGGGTTGCATACACATGACAGTTCAAACCGCTGTTTTGATAGAAACCTTGGTTGCCTTGGGTGCTTCTGTACGTTGGTCTTCATGTAATATCTTTTCAACTCAAGATCATGCTGCTGCTGCTATTGCAGCTGCTGGTATTCCAGTTTTTGCATGGAAGGGTATGAACGATGAAGAATTTGATTGGTGTATTGAACAAACTATTTTGTTAGATGGCTCGCCTTGGGATGCAAACATGATTCTTGATGATGGAGGAGATTTAACTTCTATGGTTCACACGAAATTTCCTGATATGTTAGCCAACATTCATGGTATCTCCGAAGAAACTACAACGGGTGTTCATAGGTTATGGGAAATGTTAGAAAAAGGTGAATTAAAAGTTCCAGCGATCAACGTAAATGATTCCGTCACTAAATCTAAAAATGACAATAAGTATGGCTGTCGTCATAGTCTGAATGATGCTATCAAAAGAGGAACCGATATCCTTATGGCTGGAAGAAAGGCTTTGGTAGTTGGTTACGGCGATGTCGGTAAAGGCTCAGCTATGAGTTTGAGACAGGAAGGTATGATTGTAAGAGTTACTGAAATAGATCCTATATGTGCAATGCAAGCTTGCATGGACGGCTTTGAAGTAGTCTCTCCTTATATTAATGGAGAAAACAAAGGCAATGACGAATGCATTAATAAATCACTTTTAGAAGATACGGATTTAATTGTTACGACAACCGGAAATATAAATGTTTGTGACAAATTTATTTTAAACAATCTAAAAGCAGGCTCAACCGTTTGTAATATTGGTCATTTTGATAATGAAATTGACACACAATACATGCGAGATAATTGGAAATGGGAAGAAGTTAAGCCTCAAGTTCATAAGGTCTCTAGATCAGATAAAGCAGGAGATTACTTGATCCTTTTAGCTGAAGGAAGATTAGTTAATTTAGGAAATGCTACAGGTCACCCCTCTCGAATAATGGATGGTTCGTTTGCTAATCAAGTGCTAGCTCAAATGTTTCTCTACAAACAAGCATTTGCAACTATCAACGATGAGGAAACAAAAAAAGAATTATTAAAAATAGAAGTCTTGCCGATGGAACTTGACGAAGAAGTAGCCTCTTATATGGTAGAAGGATTTGGAGGAGTTGTTACCAAACTAACCAAAGATCAAGCTAAATACATCAATGTAAAAGTCGAGGGTCCTTTTAAACCAGAGAACTACAAATATTAATGGCAAAAAAGAATACTAGCTGGGGCGGCCGTTTTAAAAAGCAGACAGCAAAAAAAGCTCAAGAATTTTCGTCATCTATAGACATCGACAACAAGCTTTATAAAGAAGACATTCTTGGTTCGATTGCATATGCAGAAGCCCTACAAGCTGCCGGGGTTCTCAACAAAGGCGAACTATCAAAAATTAAATCCGGACTGAAACAAATAAAACAAAAAATTGAGTCCGGTAAATTTAATTGGCAGGAGACCCTTGAAGACGTTCACATGAATATCGAATCTTCTCTAGAGAAGATAATTGGGTCTGCTGCAAGAAAACTCCACACAGGCAGATCTCGAAACGATCAAGTTGTAACAGATTTGAAGCTTTATCTCTTAGAAAAATCAAAAGATATACAAATCTGTCTCTCAGATCTTTTAAAGATAGTAGTTTTAAAAGCTGAATCAGAGGTAGAAACTTTAATGCCTGGTTTCACTCACATGCAAATAGCTCAGCCCGTAACTCTTGGTCATCACCTTATGGCTTGGTATGAAATGTTATCCAGAGATCTAGATAGATTTAAAGGATGTGAAAGTCGCTTAAAAATAAGTCCTTTAGGATCTGGTGCTTTAGCAGGAAATAAATTTAAGATAAACAGAAGAAAAATGGCTAAAGCTTTGGGTTTTGAAGAAGTTACCAATAACTCTATAGATGCCGTCAGTGATCGTGATTATGTTATAGAAATGATGTTTAACATTAGTCTAATGGGCGTGCACCTATCTAGAATTGCAGAAGAATTGATTATTTGGTCCTCTTCACAATTTGATTATGTGGAATTACCAGAAGAATTATGTACTGGATCTTCAATAATGCCCCAGAAAAAAAATCCTGACATGGCCGAATTGGTAAGAGGCGGATCAAGCAAAACCATAGGTAACTTGGTTTCTCTGCTGAGTTTGATTAAAAATCAGCCGCTTTCTTACAATAGAGACAACCAAGAAGATAAAGGACCGCTATTTGACTCCATCGAATACGCTTTGGGATCACTAGATATCACATCGGCAATGATTGCAGGAGCCGAATTTAATAGAGACTCAATGTTGACGGATGTGTATGACGGACATATCTGTGCTACTGATTTAGCTGAGTATTTAGTAATGAAAGGTATACCTTTTAGAGATGCTCATGCCATTTCGGGAAAAGCCGTTCAACTAGCAGAATCAAAAGATTTTTTATTATCTGAGTTATCATTGAAAGAATTAAAAAAATTAAATGCATTAATTGAGAAAGATGTTTTTAAACACTTAGATCCTTTGAAATCAATATCTTCAAAAAGCAGTATTGGTGGAACAGCTCCAAGTCAAGTTTCAAAACAAATAACCCAAGCTAAAAATAAATTAAAAATTTAAAAAAGTTTCAAATTTTAGGAGAATTTTATGAAATCTTTATTTAAACCAATAACAATTAATAAGCTAGAAGTGCCCAACAGGATTGCGATGGCTCCGATGACTCGCATGATGTCTCCAGATGGCATCCCTGGGGATAATGTCAGAGATTATTACCAAAGACGTGCCGCGGGAGAAGTGGGTTTAATTATTACTGAGGGTGTTGAAGTCAGTCACCCGTCATCAAGCGGTTACCCAAATGTTCCTGGGTTTCAGGATAAAGCAGATGAAGGTTGGAAAAAAATAATTGAAGTAGTTCAGGCCGAAGGTTCAAAAATTTTTCCGCAACTTTGGCATGTTGGTGCTATGAGAAAGGAAGGCATGGCTCCAGATCCAAAAGTACCGGGCTACACTCCGTCTGGATTGGTTAACACTAACAAACAAGCTGCTCATGCAATGACAGCTGATGAAGTAGAAATGTTGATTGAGTGCTTCGTCAAAGATATTCTCAAAATCAAAGATCTTGGCTTTGATGGTGTTGAATTACATGGCGCTCATGGTTATCTGATTGATAATTTCTTCTGGGAAGGCACCAATCAAAGAGATGATAGTTATGGAGGCGAAATCGATAAACGAACAAAATTTGCTTGTGAAATTATCAAAAGAGCAAGAAAAGAAATAGGGAGAGATTTCCCAATTGCAATTAGATTTTCACAGTGGAAGCAACAAGACTACGAGGCAAAATTGGCTCACACTCCAGATGAATTAGAAAAATTTCTCATGCCCCTTGTTGATGCTGGGGTCGATGTTTTTCATGCAAGCAATAGAAGATACTGGGAACCTGAATTTGAAGGTTCGGATCTTAATCTAGCGGGTTGGACAAAAAAGATTTCTGGCCTACCAACGATCACTGTGGGAAGTGTTGGCTTAAAATCCGATTTTATTGGTCTATATGCGGGTGAGGATGCAGTAGAAAGTGCACCAATAGATGAACTCGTCAGTCGATTAGATGCCGAAGAATTCGACATGGTCGCTGTGGGTCGAGCACTGTTGTCAGACCCAGACTGGGTTAAAAAGATTAGAGAAGAACGTTTTGATGAAATAATTCCTTTCGAAAGTAAATATGCTCAATCTGTTTATTATTAATCAAATTGAAAAAAACCTCAAAAAAAACTAAAAAAGAAAGAACAAAATCCAAACAAGAAAAGTCTAAACACGGCTTTGATCCTATACAATATGAGAAACCACCTCATCATTGAATAGGGAGGATTTTAAAAATGAAAAAATTAATAATACTTACTTTTCTCGTTCTAATTTCTTTCTCCGCTTGTGGTGTGAAAGGGCCATTGTCATTGCCAACAGAAAACTTTATCAATCATGAGACCAGATAATTTCACTTTTAAAGAAGGAAAATTGTTTCTTGAAGGTATTTCAATTGAGGAAATAACTCGAGAAATTCCCACTCCGTTTTATCTTTACTCAAAAGCTAGCTTGGATGCCTCGTGTGAAGCTTACATGTCAAATATGGCCTCTTCTGATTTAGTTTGTTATTCGGTAAAAGCTAACAATAATCTAAATATTTTAAGATCTTTTGTAGATAAGGGATTAGGATTTGATGTTGTTTCTGGTGGTGAGTTACAAAAGGTTATAAAAGCAGGGGCGAATCCGAGAAAAATTGTCTTTTCAGGAGTTGGTAAAACCAAAGAAGAATTAAAATTAGCAGCTGATTTGGACATTTACTCAATAAATGTGGAATCTGCTTTTGAATTGAAAAACATAATTGATTTAAATAAAAATCCTAGAATTTCTTTTCGAATAAATCCGGATATGAAAGGAGATACCCACCCCTATATTGAAACAGGGAAGGCAGATTGTAAATTTGGTATGTCAGAGGAAGAAGCATTGCTTTTAGCAAAGCAATTTTCAAATGAACAAATGAATTTGGTTGGTCTAACCGCCCACATTGGTTCACAAATAACTGATACAGGGCTCTATTTAGAGCTATTAGCAAAATTGCAAAGCCTGGCAGGTGAAATGGAAGCTCTTGGTCATCCTATTGATCACTTAGATGTTGGCGGTGGATTGGCAATTGATTATGAAATAAAAACTAATTTTGATCCTTCAGAACTTGTTAAAAAAATTAAAAGTAAAACAGAAAAATATGATCTTCTTTTAGAACCGGGTAGATCAATTATTGCTCAGGCTGGGGTTCTTGTTACCAAGGTAATAGGTGTAAAAGAAAATGGTCAAAGAAAATTTTTAGTTGTTGATGCAGGCATGAATGATCTCATGCGTCCTTCTCTTTATAACGCTAGACACAAAATAGAGAATATTTTATATAGTGAAAATGAAGATGATATCTATTCCGTCGTCGGTCCAGTCTGTGAAACAGCTGATTCTTTTGGGGATGATTTTTCTATCTCTGCTAAAGAAGCCGATCACCTAGTTATATATTCTGCTGGTGCTTACGGATCGAGTATGAGCTCAAATTATAATTTGCGCTTAAAGCCTGCAGAAATATTAGTTTCAGGAACAAACTTTTCTGAAATAAGAAAAGCAGAGAGTTTTGAAGATACTTTACAATTAGAGGATATTTGAATGTTGGTGGTTCAATATATGGAGTCTTTAGGAAATGACTTCGTTATTATCGATGGAGTTACTCAATTCTTTGAACCAAGTTCTAAAGAGATTTCTAAAATATTGAATTTTGATCATGACTTTTCTATCGATCAAGTTATGGTCATTTTACCTCCTAGTGATAGTAGATTTGATTTTCAAATTAAAATTTTCAATCAAGATGGAAGTGAAGCAGAAAACTGTGTAAACGGTATTCGTTGTATATCTAAATATATATTTGATCAAAAATTAGTTTTTTCTAATCAGGTCAATTTTATGGTTGGAAATGATCTTGTCATTGTTTCCAATACGAAAAAAAATCAATTAAGGGTTGATATGTTTAATATTAGTTTTAGAGCTGAAGACATTGGAATAAAAGATGGTGACATTAATTCTTTCAACTTTAATGATAAAGAAATATTTTTTGATGTGGTTTCTGTGGGCAATCCTCATGCGGTTATCTTTAATTACGATAAAGAGCTTAATGTTCCAGAAGTTGGGGCTGCGCTTCAGAAAAGTGGAATTTTTAAAGACGGTATTAATGTAGGCTTTGCAAATAGTGTTAATGATTCTGAGATAAACCTAAGAGTTGTAGAGAGAGGTGTAGGCGAGACCCAAGCGTGTGGAAGTGGTGCTTGTGCTGCTGCGATAATTGGGCGAAAAACAAGAAATTTAAATCAAAAAATCAAAGTAAATTTCAACGAAGGATTTTTAGAAACGGAAACGGACTTATCTTGTGGAAAAGTTTCACTGACTGGTACTGCGAACTACAGAGCAAAAGCGGTAACATTAAATATATGAGTATCTTCAGTAAAAAAATATCTGAAAGTGAAGTTATTAAATATTTAAGCGAAAACCCAGACTTTTTTTTAAAAAACCCAGATTCTTTAGAAGATTTAGACATAAAACACGAAAGTGGTGAGGCAGTCTCTTTAATCGAAAAACAAGTAGAGATAATTAAAAAGAAAAGTTTACTTACAAATTCTAAATTAAGTGAATTTCTCACAAACGCAGAATTTAACCATAAATTATTTATCAAAGTTCAAAAATTAATCTTGATAATCCTTAAAGCTCAGAATTTGAATAATCTTAGTGATCAAGTAGAGCTTTTCTTTAAAAAAGAATTTGGCACAGAGAAATGTAAATTGTTTTTCTTCACTCAAGAAGAGCTATATGATCTATCACCGGAAAAAATCATACCTCCTGAAATAGCAACTCCTATATTTTCAAATGTGTTCAAAGAAAATACAATTTATTTGGGGGAACTAAAGACTGAACTTTCGGCATTAGTTTTTGGAAGCAAAGCAATGGTTGAAGAAGGTGCAATTTGTAAGTTTTCCTCCAATAAAATTGCAGGCACTTTAGCTCTAGGAAGTTCAAAAAAAGGTAAATTCACAAAAGATAGTGAAACTTTATTCTTAGAGTTTGTATTAGCTGTTATAAGCCATCAAGTTGATTCTCTTTTAGGTGATACTGATGCATAAAGATATTACTAATTTTTTAAAATATCTCAAAAATGCCAAAAACTACTCTGACCATACCGTTAAAAGCTACGAAAACGACTTGCTTAAATTTAATAACTTCCTTTCAGAAAAAAAATTTTCTTCCTGGTCGGATTTAAAACAAGCAGATATCAGAAACTTTATAGGAGCCTATAGACGTCAAGGATTAAGTCCAAGAAGCGTTGCTAGGATCTTATCTTCATTAAGAAGTTTCTATAAGTATTTAAGCCTTGAAGGTTTGACACGAGAAAATCCTATACTTGGTATCTCGGCGCCCAAATTGAATTCACTTTTACCAAAAGCTTTAGATACGGATATGGTAAACAAATTATTGCAATTTGAACCCAAAAATTGGGGCGACTATAGAGACAAAGCTATTGCTGAATTGTTGTATTCTTCTGGATTGAGGCTTTCTGAATTATGTCAGTTGGATATGAACGATCTTTCCATTGAAGGTCAAATGTGCAGAGTCTTAGGGAAAGGACAAAAAGAAAGAGAAGTTCCAATTGGTTCAAAAGCTATAGAAGCCATCAAAATTTGGTTAAAACATCGTGAAGAACGAGTTGAGAATAAAGAGAGAGCAATATTTATTAATAATTTAGGAAAGAGACTAAGTCAAAGGTCGGTGCAAAATGGCTTAAAAAAAATGAGTAGCAAGATGGGGTTGCCATATATTCATCCCCATATGCTGAGACATTCTTTTGCTTCTCATATTCTGGAATCAAGCGGTGATTTAAGAGCTGTACAAGAACTTCTTGGCCATGCTAATTTATCAACTACCCAAATTTATACAAAATTAGATTTTCAGCATTTGGCTAAGGTTTATGATAAAAGCCATCCACATGCCAAAAAATAATATGACTATTAAAGCAGTTACTTTTGATTTAGATGACACTTTGTGGCCTCTCTATGACGTCATAATGAATTCTCATAAACTTTCGAATGATTGGTTGATCGGAAAACATCCCCAAATGGATGGAATCCTTTTTAGTAAAAAAGAAAGAGAAATGTGGCAAACACTAATCAAAGCTGAGCCTTCCCTAGCTAATAGATTGTCTGAATTAAGAAAAAAAGTTATTGAGACATTGTTGTTGGAAAATGGCGTTGAGAGTTCTGTTGCTTTGAAAGATTCCGAAGAGGCCTTTAAAATTTTTTTAGATGAGCGCCATAAGGTAACCTATTTTGATCATGTACTAGAAGTTTTAAAAAAACTTAAAGAAACATACCAGCTAGGAGTTTTGACTAACGGTAATGCAAGTATCAAAACTTTAGGCATTGATCATTTGTTTGATTTTTATTTGAATGCAGAAATGGTCAATGACAGCAAGCCTGGTGCCAAAATGTTTGAAGAAGCGATGTCGATCACTAAGCTCAAAGCAAATGAAATTTGTCATGTTGGTGATCATCCTGTAAATGACATCGAAGGAGCACTCAATGTTGGTTTTAAAGCAATATGGCTTAATGCCTTGGAGAACTCTTGGCCTGATGGACAGGAATGCCATGTTCCAGAGGTAAGAAATTGGAAAGACTTAGAATCTACAATTGCTGCTTTTTAGAGCCTAGACAGATACTCATCTAAACGATCGGTATTGGACACAAAAATGGATTTTTTCTGACTGGCTTCCGCTTTCACTGCATCCAAATTAACAGCCTCGCCAACTTGAATGACACCCACCATTGCCATCATAGCGTGTGGCGTGCATTGATAGACATAAACTCCTTCCTCAGTAAAAGTAATGCTAATGTCTTGACTCAAGGCTCCATTCCAAGAATTTGCGCCTGCCGGAATCATCCCATCAAGAGAAGCGGAATTATGAGACATATCCGTTGCTACAAAATTGACCGTATCGCCTTTGGAAATTTTTATCACTGCTGGTTCGAAAACCATTATTCCATCCGCTCCCGAATTAAGCATTTTAACTTCGTGCTCAGGACCCTCAGACAAGGCAATTTTATTAGAACTTACTTCAACCGGTGCACCAGTCTTCGCAGCTAAAGGGTTGACTTTATAACCAGGGCCAGCGCTTGAGATTCCACAACCATCGCCTTTCAGGCATATTGAACCCATAGGTTTGGTTCGTTCTTCAATTGCGGATTCACGCATGTCAGAAGACATCGCAAGACTTGCAAAAAAAGTTGATAGAATTATTAGTTTCTTTGTTAAGCTCATTTGGTGGGCATTATAGAGGTAGTCCAAGTTATTATTAAATAATATTTTCTTCTTTTAGCTCGGCTATCTGCTCTTCAGTCATTCCCAACCAATTATTTAGAATTTCAGCAGAATGCTCACCTAATTCTGGAGAACTTTTGTATTCTGTTTTGGCATCTCCTATTTTTACAGGGTTGCCAGGCATTTTGACTGCTTTCCCTGAAGGTTGGAGGACTTCAGCTATCATGTCTCTTTTGATCAAATCTGGATCATTAAAAACTTCGGATAATTTGTTTACTGGACCACAAGGTACTCGATGATCATTTAATATCTTCAACCAATGATCGGTTGAATTAGTAATAAATATCTTTTGCAGCACTGAGTCTATTAAGGCTCTATCTTTTGACCTACCAGTAACAGACTTATACTCCTCTTTGTCTAAATCTTTTAAGTCTAAAGCTTTGATGAGGTTGGGCCAAAAGTCCTCATGCACAACACTTAAAATTATAAAACCATCAGCGGTCTTATATGAATTAAAGGGGGTATGCACAGGATGTTCGTTTCCAATAGGCTCTGGATCTTTCCCAGAAATTAAATGCATGGTGGCCATATAATTCAATAAACTAGCCTGGCAATCCAACATAGATATATCAATTTTCTCACCAATTCCAGTTGCTTCTTTTTTTCTAAGAGCTGTCAATATGCCAATGATGGCAAAAAGCCCAGTCGATAAATCACTTATTGGAACACCTGACTTTACTGGATTTTCTGAATTCAAACCGGTTAAAGACATTAACCCACTCACACCTTGGATGACGTTGTCATATGCGGGTCTATTCGACTCAGCGTCTTCGCCAAAACCACTTATCGAACAAGAAATAATTTTTTCGTTATGAGCCTTTAAGGTTTCGTGATCAATTTTAAGTCGTTTCGTAACACCTGAGCTGAAGTTATCAATGACGACATCGGCTTTTTTTACCAGTTGATAAAAAATATGCTTTCCTGGATCGGATTTTAGATCCAAAGTTAAGCTTTTTTTATTTCTTCCAAGTGTTAAATGATAAGCACCCACTCCATCTACAGAGTAATCTGGATCATTTTTTAAAAGGTTTCTTGTTATCTCTCCTTTTAATGGGGGTTCAATTTTTATAATCTCTGCACCGAGATCAGCCAAAACCATAGTCCCATAAGGACCGGCCAACATGTGCGTTAAATCGAGAATTTTAATTCCTTTAAGGGGTGACGACATAAAATCTAGTCTTCGTTTTCTTCTTCTCCAAGAGAAATTTTGAGCCTCATAGCCTCAGCTATTGGCTCATCAACCATTTGGCCGTCAATCTTAACTGCACCTCCGCCTGATTTTTGATACTCTTCTAAGACTTTTTTACCTTCGGCTATTTCTTCAGAAGTAGGGGCAAAAGATTCGTTAATAAAATCAATTTGATCAGGGTGAATGGCTGCTTTACCTGTAAAGCCTAGATTTTTAACTGCTTCAGCTTCTTTTTTTAATCCTTCTTTATCATCAATATAAAAAAACGGCGCATCGATGGTGAATAAGTTATACATTGCTGCTGCGAGTACTACCTTTTGTCTAGCATATAGCAAAGGCTCCCAAGCAAGCTTACATCCCAAGCTAGCTGAAGAATCAGCAGCTCCAAAAAATAAACCAACGACATCTTTGAAAGCAGCGATTTGCGTTACGGTGTCAATTGCTCTTGGTGTTTCGATTAAAGGAACCAACTTATTTGAAAAATCAATCATTGGAGCTAAAGTTGCTAAAAAGTCAAAACTTTGAGTTTTAGGGAGAATTATTGCTTCTATCTGATCTTGATATGGAGAAATGGCATCAATATCTTCTCTGCCGATAGCATCCATCGCATCGTTGACTCTGATAAAAACTGGTTTGGTAAAAGCATTTTCTTTAAGAAGATTGATTAATTCTTCTCGGGCTAATATCTTTTTATCAGCTGGGCAACCATCTTCTAAGTCGATGATTAAGGCATCGGCATTGCTGTTTAAGCCGCGCTCTAATCGGTCAAGAGTGTGCCCCGGAATGAACAGGTTCGACTTGTATTTACTCATTTATTGTTTTCTTTCTTTCGCTATTAAAAAATCAACTACATCAAGTAAATCCTTTGTTCCTATCTCGCGATTTCCAGAAACAGCGTATTTACCATTCACAATGAAAGTTGGGACGCCTTTTATACCGTATTTTTGACCAAAAAGATCTGCTTTTTTAACATTATTTTTTAAACCAAAGGAATTTATTAAGCCAACATACTGTTCTTCTGAAACTCCGTAGGTCTTTATAAAAGGAATAATCTCCTTATCTGAGGCAAGCATTTTTTGTTGAATATGAATGGCAGAGAAAACACCATCAATTATTTCTGGTTTGTTTAGAGCCTCCGCAATAAAAAATAGCTTTCCATGAGTTTCAACCATTTTATTCCAGATGACAGGATACCTATAAAAATCAACTGAACTAGGTAGTTCTTTTTTCCAATCGGTCAAAGAACCTTCCAAAGTAAAGCAATGGCCACAGCCAAACCAAAAAAATTCAATGACTTCGACTTTAGAATTGTCTCTAGTTAAAACTGGCTGCGATAAAACCTCATAATGTCTACCAGGTTTATACTTGTCTGCCGCTTCGGAGCACTGAGCGCTAAGAAGAAAAATTAAAGAAAAAACAAAAAATTTAGTAAAGACCTGAGACATAATTAGCCACTGCCTGAATTTCTTCTAGAGTAAGTCTGGCAGCTATTCCTTGCATTGATTTTCCTTTAGTGTCATGTCCTCTGTTGCCATTTTGATATGCAATAAGAGAAGTAACTACGTATTCAGCCTTTTGACCACCTAACATTGGATATCCAGCAGATTCTATGCCTTTTCCTTTGGCACCGTGACAACCCGTACAAGCAGGAACACCTGAATTTATATTTCCTGCCCTATAAATTTTTTCTCCAAGCGCTAAATTTTCTTTTTCCGCTTGTCCAACCTTTACTTGTTGCGCAGCATAATAAGCCGCCATATCTCTCAAATCATCATAATCATAAGCATCCAATAACCCCATCATCGAGGCAATCACCCTTTCGCCGTCCTTTATATGTTCAAGTTGATCAAACAGATAGCTTTCCCGTTGTCCTGCCAAAGTTGGCCACTGGCCAACTACACTATTGCCATCGACTCCATGACAACTAGCACAAACCATAACTTTTCCTTCACCAGCAATAGGATCTCCTCTGAGAGGAGCCTTGGCTATTTTGCTTGCATCAGCTGCTGATGCTGCATGGAATAAGGGCGCTAGAAGTAAAATAAAAGCTGAAAAAATTAATTTTTTTATCATTTTTGTTCTATATTGCGGGCTATGCGAGCGTGAATTATATACCATAGCAATTGAATTTACCCTGTTTTAGAGATGAATAGAAAAAGTAGTTATTTGAATATAGAGTTTTTATCGGCTTGTACTGAAGCTAAGCTATATCCAGAGGATTTTGGCAACGAAGTAGCCATTTGCGGCCGCTCAAACTCGGGTAAATCTAGCATTATAAATGCTTTAGCTAACTCCAAAAAACTGGCGAAAACCTCCAATACCCCAGGTCGAACTCAATCCATTAATTTTTTCAGCATCAATAGTGACGTTGACTATAAACTCGTTGACTTGCCAGGTTACGGTTATGCCAAAGCATCAAAAAAAATGCAAAAAGATTGGGGTCGGCAGATTACGAATTACATGAATTCAAGAGAATCACTACGCGGCATTATTTTGATCATGGATATCAGACACCCCTTCCAGAAAGCTGACCAAGATTTTTTAGCTTGGTGTAGGCAATACCATCTCCCAGTCCAATTGTTACTGAACAAGGCCGATAAATTATCTCGTAACGAAGGATTAAACGTTTTATCGGCGAGTAAAAAAGAATTGATAAATTTGGAGTTACTCAATGAACCGCTATTATTTTCTGCCAAGACGCATGATGGCGTGGAACAGCTGACAAAGAACATTTTATCTTGGGTGGAATCCGCCTAAGCGCCCATTGACAAAAAAGGAGGAGAGAGAGTATCAATGGGCTCTAAGGAATATTCCTTAGTTTTCTTAGGAGAAAGTCTTTAGACATAGCTCCTTTGAAAAAAGTTCACTGCTTAGTGTGCTTCGCCCCAATTATCGGCAATGCCGCTCTCAACTTCCAAAGGCACGCTTAGTTTGGCTGCCTTTGACATAATTTCTGAAATTTTTGTTGCCACCGAATCAGCCTCCTTGGTGGCCACTTCTAAAATAACTTCATCATGCACCTGCAAAATCATTTTTGCTTTTATCTTTTCTTTTTCCAACCAATCTTGAATATTAATCATGGCAATTTTCATAATATCTGCTGCCGTACCTTGCATCGGGGCATTAATTGCCGCTCTTTCTGCCGCTTGTCTCGTTCTACCACTATGAATGCCTGGTAAATATAGCCTTCGTCCAAACAAGGTTTCGACATAGCCTTTTTCTCGAGCGATTTCTTTGGTTTGTTCCATATACAGCTTCACACCTGGATATTTGGAAAAATAAGAATCGATATATTCTTGCGCCATATTCCTTGGGATGCCTAAAGCTTTGCCCAAGCCAAAAGCGGACATGCCATAGATAAGACCAAAGTTAATGGCTTTGGCACTGCGTCTGTCTTCTTCAGAGGCGGCCTCTCCAGGATTTCCAAAAACTTCTGCAGCTGTCGCTGAGTGAATGTCTTCTCCATTTTGAAATGCCGAAATCATTCCTTTGTCTTTAGAAAGATGAGCCATAATTCTTAATTCAATTTGCGAGTAATCAATTGATAAAAGTTTTTGTCCCTTAGGCGCCACAAAAGCGTTACGAATCATTCGTCCCTCTTCGGTTTTAATGGGAATATTTTGCAAGTTTGGATCTGCTGAAGATAATCTTCCTGTTGTTGTAACAGCTTGTAGATAAGAAGTGTGTATGCGGCCTGTCTTTGGTGAAATCTGCTCTGGCAAACTATCGGTATAAGTATTTTTAAGTTTTGCTAGTGTTCTATGTTCCAACAAAATTTTGGGAAGTTCATAATCTCTTGCCAGATCTTGCAATACCGATTCATCGGTAGATGGCTGACCGCCTGGCGTTTTCTTCATTACCGGCATGTTCATTTCCTCAAAAAATATTTCTCGTAGATCTTTGGTAGATGCCAAATTGAATTCTTTGCCAGCTTCACTGAAAGCTTTTTCTTCCAAGCCGCTGATGCGTTGCCCCAAATTGTTGGATTGAATTCTCAGAACGTCTGGATCGATCAATGCACCGTTTTGTTCAACCTCTGACAAAACTTTAATCATTGGTAGATCAATTTCAGACAGCACTTTTTCTAACTCGGGTTTTTGGGAAAGCTTTTCTTTTAATAATTCGTAACAACGAAAAGTAATATCTGCATCTTCTGCAGCATAATGGCTGCCACTCTCTAAATTCACCTGATTGAATGTGATTTGTTTGACGCCTTTGCCAGCAACTTCTTCATAAGTTGTCGTCTCGTAGTTCAAATAAAACTTAGCCATCGCGTCTAAATTATGTCGAGTTGCCGTTGAGTCAAGGACATAGGACATCAGCATGCTATCGCTACCGATATTATTTAATTCCAAACCGTGTTGAGCCAAAACATTGCGATCAAATTTTATGTGCTGACCGACTACCGGTACTTTTTCAAGCAAGGGTTTTAATTTTTCAATTACCATTTTTTTTGAAAGTTGTTTGGGCGCACCTTCATAGTCATGCTGGATAGGAATATAAGCCGCTTCACCAGCTTTAGCTGAAACTGAAATACCAACTAAATTTGCCACAGTAAAATCAAGCCCATCGGTTTCGGTATCAAGAGCTAGAATTTTTGCTTTGGATAATTTTTTTATCAAAGCATCAAGATCTTTCTCCGTTAAGATGCACCGATATTTCGAATCAACAGCTTTTGGCGGAACATGCTGTTCTGCTGGTGGTGCGACGTGTTCTTTTTTTGTTGGTTTGGCTTTCTCTTTAGCTGTAGCACTTTTAATAAGTGTTTTAAATTCTAAGTCAGTGAAAAGCTTGTGTAATTTGTCGGTATTTCGTTTGCCAACTTTTAAATCATTAATGCCAAAATCCAATTCCACATCTTTTTTAATGGTCGTAAGTTGTTGGGAGAGTTTTAATTGTTCAATACCTTCACGCAGATATTCACCAACCTTGCCTGAAATTTCTTCAGCATTGGCAATTATATTCTCAACGGTTTCATATTTGGTAAGCCAGTTCACCGCTGTTTTAGGACCAACTTTTTGAACGCCTGGAATATTATCTGAAGTATCTCCAACTAAGGCTAAATAGTCGATGATTTGATTGGGTCTAACGCCAAATTTTTTCATCACACCCGCTTCATCCAAAACTTCGTTGCTCATGGTATTAACCAAACGAATATTTTTAGTAACCAATTGGGCAAGATCTTTATCTCCCGTTGAAACCACCGTCTTGATGCCTTGCGCTTCTGCTTGAGTAGCCAATGTACCAATCACATCATCCGCCTCGACATTATCAACAACAAAAATCTTCAACCCCAAAGCTTCACAGATGTCATAAATAGGTTGGATTTGTGGGCGCAAATCATCTGGCATAGGTGGCCGGTTGGCTTTGTACTGATCGAACATATCATGTCGAAAAGTACTACCTTTAGCATCAAAGATCATGCCCACTGGACTGTCTGGATGATCTTCTAAAATTCGCATCACCATGGTGGTGACGCCTCTGACTGCGCCAGTTGGTTGACCAGTCGAAGTCGAAAGCGGTGGCAACGCATGATAAGCACGATAAACATAAGACGAACCATCCACCAAAATGACGGCGTCGTTATCTGAAGTGCTTTCTGGTTTGACCATGGATACTTTAGTTTAATGGTTAGATATAATTACTGTAAGAGTTTTTTTTAACAATGAGAATAGCCCTTACTTTTATATTGATTTTTTGTCTGGCCTTGCTTGGTACTGCTTATTATATGGAATACGCCTTGGGCTTAGAGCCCTGTCCAATGTGTATTATTCAACGCATTGCTGTCGCTCTAGCTGGCTTGGCAGCCCTCATAGGACTGATTCATAATCAATATCCAAAAGTTTATTTTGGACTCACAGCATTTTTTAGTGCTGGCGGTGCAGCCTCTGCCACTAGGCATTTATATCTACAATCTTTACCGGCGGATCAAGTACCAACTTGCGGACCAGATCTTGCCTATCTAATTGATAAATCTTATTTCGCTGATGCTTTAAGCATGCTATTTATAGGTGATGGCAATTGTGCTGAAGTTTTATGGAGTTTGTTGGGGATTTCTATTCCAGGTTGGGTTTTAATTTGCTGCACTTTAATTCTTTTAACTTCTATTGAGCGAGTAAGAGCGATCTTTAAGTGGACATAAACTTTATTTCATTAATTCTTTCTTTATTAACCTTAGCTCTGGTTATTTTTATCTTTTTGAATTCAAGAAATAGGGATGAAAACAAATCAAAAGAATCTGAAAACATAGAACACAAGCTAGAGACTGTTTCAAAAGAAATAAATGAGATTGAAAATCAATTAACTTCTGTCACGACGCCAATCAATGAACTTAACAGGTTTTTAGGAGGAAATGTCACAACAGGAAGATTGGGAGAGTGGAACCTGGAATCCGTTGTTAAAGACGTTATGCCAGATGGAAATTACGAGTTTCAAAAAAATATTAATCCGGAAACTCAAGACAGAGTAGATTGCGCAATTAAAACGGCTGATGGTCTTATTATCCCAATAGATTCAAAGTTTTACGCTGGTCAGTACAAACAGTATCAAGACGCAAGCCAAGCAAATATAAGATCCAACGTGTTAAGAGATTTAAGAACAGCAATTTTAAGAGATGCCGAAGACATAGCAAATAAATATCTTCGACAAAATTCTACTTCCAATTATGCTGTCCTGTACATTGCTTCAGAAAAATTAATAGATCTTGTAGATGAAATTGATAACTTGAGACAAGATTGTCTTTCAGAAAAGAAAGTTCTAATCCAAGGACCAAATACTCTAGCTGCTTTTTTAGATACTATTAGAATTGGTCATCACTATCTTAAGTTGAATGAAACAGCTGCTAAAGTAGCCGAAGTAGTTAGAAGAATTAAGTCTGAATTTGATAACTTCGATAAAAGCACTGAAGGAGTTTTAAAAAAATTGGATTCGTCAGTTAAAGAAGTCTCTGCCCTGCAGACTAGAATAAATGTTTTAGGTCGAGAGTTAAATAAAGGTTCAGAAGAACTGAAAGACGAATAATTAAAAAAAGGGAGCTCTAGCTCCCTTTTTAGTTAGTCAAAAAGAGATTATTCCCAAGCTTTTACAGGATTTACAATTCCTCGTCTGACAATCGAACGATTTCTTCTGACCGCTGTTTGAAATTCTTTGAAATCTGGATTTTTCATATCCAATAAATCTAAAGTTTCCATGAGTGAAGCCACATTCTGCCCGCCAATAAAAGCGAAGTGAGAAAAATCAGTTCCGGCTATAACTCTTTCAAGTCCATAAGAACTAGTTAGTTGTCCTTGCTCAACCATAGCGTCGGTCATTTTTTTATAAGCAGTTAGATAGGCATCTTCATTTTTAATGTTCATTTCGAAAACAGCAAAAACTGTATCTTTAGTCCAGTCGCCTTGCTCATAAAGTTTTTTAACTAAATTTTGTTCAGTCGGCTCTGAGATTTCTGCCATTTCAGTTAGAAATGTTGCGTAATCAGGGCAAGTACTTAAGATTGCTAAAGTCTCATCTAGGACTTTTGAACCTTCATAAGTCACTACAAAAGTATGCGTAGATGCCTCACCACCATTAAAAGTTTCTGCCATTAAAGCCACCGTACTCGGGGTTTTTTGACCACACTCTGAAGCATTGAACTTATCCATTGCTGCAACCACTGCTGGTGGATTAGTCGTTGAAATACCGTAATAGGCATAATAAGTATCCATTGAGTGGTCATCAGCTTGAGTAAAACCGCTCAAAGCAAAAAGAAATATTAAAGTTTTTTTCATGATTTCTCCTTTTAAATTATCTTGCGTAAACAATTTCACAAGTCATTAGAAAACCTCTTTTCAGTTTTCTCAATTTTGGAAATTTTGTACTTGCAGCCACATTCCAAGCTTCTTCTCCAGCATCAAAAAACTCGCCAAGTCTAACTGCTGTTGGAGCTTGAATTACAACCATAATTTGTCCAGTGTAGTCGCCTGAATTAATTTCAAACGCTCCCAAAGTAACATCTTCAAAGCCATTTTGATTTGCTGCCGCTTGATATTCGGCAAGTTCTTGAATATATCTTTGTGGATTTTTTGTGTAGACATTTATATTGTAATTTGCATAAGTCATGCCTACTTCAAAACCATCATTAACTGGTGTCAAAGCTGTATAGTGATCAACCATTCTAACTGTCCTTTTATCAGCTATTTTTGCAATTTCTGCTGCCACTTCAGGGTCATAATAATTTCCACTGAGCGAATCAGCATGATTATCAAATAAGTTAAAAAAGTACATGTCACCAAATTCCTCTGCTCCTGCAGTTGGCAAACAAACACCTGCTGTTGCCGTATTAGATGGAGTCACGGTAATTGGAGCACTTGCTCTTGCCCAATCCATGTAACCCATAGGATCTGAAGTATTAATTGTAAAAACATTCATTGCCGGAACTGCAAAAGCAAAATTAGCCAGAAATGAAGTCATAATTATTAATATTTTTTTCATTTTTCTCTCCATTGAAAAAATTTAAGGGGTAACTAATATGAGACAATTACAACAAAAAGTGAAGTGAAATTTTTAATTTTAAGTGAAAAACGTGCGACTTTTTGTCTAATACTTATGTGTTTGACAACAAATTTATTTGCAGAGGAATTATTAACTGAAATCACAGTTACAGACGGCGACACGGTAAGAGGAAAATACGCAAATGAGTTAATAAAAATTAGATTGGCTGAAATTGACGCACCCGAATTGAAACAACCTTTTGGTGGCGAGTCTAAAAACTGCTTAAAAAAATTAATCAAACAATCAGATGGTAAAGTTTTTTTTAAGTTCAGAGAAAAAGATCGTTATAAAAGATACGTCGGCTGGATCTATTCTGAAAATCTTGATATCAATTTAGAAATGGTCAAAAGAGGTTGTGCCTGGGTTTATGATCGCTACGCAGAGAGAAAGGTGCTTTTCAAATATCAGAATTTGGCTAAAGAAAAGAAACTTGGACTTTGGAAGAGTATTAATCCTATTGCACCATGGGAATGGCGACGTCTAAATTAAGAGAGATCAACAGCGAATTTTTTTAAAACTTCTAACGGCGCATAATTTAAAGCAGATTCTTCAGTACTTTGTAAAACGACTTTAGGAGCAAAGCCTGCCTCCCAGGCTTCAACCCAACGATCCACACAAAGACACCAGCGATCGCCTGCTTTTAAACCAGGAAAACCAAAATCTTCCATTGGCGTAGAGAGATCGTTGCCTCTGGAGGCAGAGAAAGTCAAAAAATCATCCGTCATAACTGCACAGACTGTGTGCTTACCACGGTCTTCTTCGCCTGTGGTACAACAACCATCTCGGTAAAATCCAGTTAAAGGCTCAAATGAGCAAGGGATCAAAACTTCTCCAAAGACATTTTTAGATTCACTCATATGAATATTTTACCCAACTATTTACTTATATAATAAGAAGATGAACATATTTGAGGGAGTGAAATTTAATAACTCTTTTGCAAAACTTTCAGAGGAGTTTTATACCAAACAAAAGTGGTCATCTTTTGAAAAGGCACACTTGATTTCGTTCAACAAAGGTTTAGCAAAAGACTTAGGCTTAAATCCTGATCTGAAACCAGAGGAATTAGTAAAAATTTTCAATGGAGAGGTTGAACATCAAAACTCTGAATCGTTAGCTATGGTTTATGCCGGCCATCAATTTGGCAACTGGGTACCACAATTGGGAGATGGCCGAGGAATTTTATTTGGCCAAATTGAAACTCCTCAAGGGTTGCGAGATTTGCATATTAAAGGAGCTGGAAAAACTCCTTATTCAAGATTTGCCGATGGCAGAGCCGTCTTAAGATCTACAATTAGAGAATATTTGTGTGGAGAAGCCATGCATGGCCTAGGAATTCCTTCCTCACGCGCCTTGCTGATGTTTGGTAGCAATGAACTTGTTTTTCGAGAAACAACCGAAACTGGTGCAATGTTGGTCAGAACAGCTAAAACCCACATAAGGTTTGGTCATTTTGAATACCTAAAACACAACGATAAAAAAGAATATATAGTTGAATTGCTCGATCATGTATTAGCAGAATATTTTCCAGATCTCGTCAATAAAGAAAACAGATATGAAGTTTTCTTTGAGAAAACAGTTCAATCAACAGCAGAATTGATAGCAAATTGGCAAGCGGTAGGCTTTGCTCATGGGGTAATGAATACCGACAACATGTCGCTACTTGGTGAAACGTTTGATTTCGGGCCATTTGGTTTTCTAGAATCTTATGATCCAAATTTCATTTGTAATCATTCTGACGAAGGTGGTAGATACGCTTTTAATAATCAACCAGCGATAGGTTTGTGGAATTGCCAAGCCCTAGCAGCTGCGTTGGATGAAATTATTGCTGAGGAAAAATTAATTGAAGCGCTAAAAAAATATCAACATTATTTCTATGAGCATCTAATCGATCTCTATCGAAAAAAATTAGGTCTACAAGAAAAGCTTGAGGGCGATGCAAAGCTAATCGAATCTTTATTAACTTGGTTGCAAAATTCAAAAAAAGATTACACTAACTTTTTTAGAAACTTACATAACATTCACGAACCCAAAAGCATAATCTTTGAGGATGCTGAAGGGAAAGCTTGGTCTAAAAAATTCGAAGAACGTTTTGGGTTAGAAAAGGTTTCTATTAAGAAAGCTCAGCAGAAAATGCTTGCTAATAATCCTAAATATATTTTGCGGAACTATCTTGCTCATCAAGCTATAAAGAAGGCGGAACAGAATGATTTTTCTGAAATAGAAGTATTAATGAAATTACTCAGTCAGCCTTTCGACGAGCATTTGGAATATGAAGATTATGCAGAGTCTTCTCCTGACTGGGGTAAGTCTCTAAAAATATCTTGCTCATCATAATTAGCAAAAATTATTTTTTTCACAAGCCAAGCAAATCTTTGAGAGACCCATTTCTTGGTGTCGACTTTTGGAAAAATAATTAAAAGGTAACTCTTTCAAGCAGGAACTACATTTTTTTTGATTTTTCATAAAAGGATTTTAACAAAAAAGAACCCTAAAAAAGTAGAACCCCCAAGGCCGAAGCTTCAGGGGTTCAAGGGGGGGAGAAGAAACTCTTAAAAAACTTTTATTTGTTTCTAACTTCGATTTTAAGCACCGAAAGTTAATATTCCTAAGCTACCTACGTAAAGTAGGGTAGAGAAGCAAACCACATAACCCACTGTGCCTATAACTGCTCTATAAACATTCATTTTGTAACTCCATTTAGTTATGAATTGTCGATACTAATTTTAAACCTAAGAAAAAGACCATCTTTTTAACTACAAAGAGAGTAAAAAAAGGTATTTGCACATTTTGTTATCAAAATAGGCTTTTTTATTACCAAATCAGCTCAACAACGCTCAAAGTATAGTCAAATAAGCTTTTAAAGCTATAGCAAGGTGATTAATTTTCTAGTTTTTAACGTTAATGTTATAAAGATTTTACAAAAAGTTATAAAAAATAGCTTTTTTTATGCATTTTTGGATTTTTTATCTTTCTAATACTTTTAAATACTATTTTTTTGGGTTTGATTTGATCTAAAATAGTTCACCCAAATAACTAGGAGCAGTATCATGAGGCAAATACAAATTCAAAAACCAGGTGGTCTAGAAAATTTAAAATTGGAGAATGTAGACTCTCCCAATTTAGCAAACGACGAAGTTTTGATGAAGATTCATGCTAGCAGCCTGAATTATCATGATCTGATGGTAGCGCTAGGTCTAATTCCTACGGATGATAAACGAGTCCCACTTTCTGATGGAGCAGGAGAAATTCTTGAAGTTGGTTCAGATGTAACTAGGTGGAAAATTGGCGATAAAGTCATGAGTGTTTGTTTCCCAAATTGGGTGGACGGTCCTCCTAAATACGAGCTGTTGAGTTTTATTGGTGATAACGAAGATGGTTATGCCGCAGAAGTCATCGCTATTAAAGAAACTGCGCTCACAAAAATACCAGACAACCTTTCCTTTTCTGAAGCGGCAACATTGCCTTGTGCTGGACTTACAGCTTGGCGAGCATTGGTGGATGAAGGGAATTTAAAAAAAGATGAAACTGTATTGGTCCAGGGCACTGGTGGTGTTTCAATTTTTGCCTTGCAGTTGGCAAAATGTATGGGGGCAAAAGTCATCGCCACATCTTCGTCTGAAGAAAAGTTAGCAAAACTAAAAGAACTTGGCGCAGACGAACTGATTAACTATAAGGAACATCCGGAATGGGGAAAAGAAGTTTTAAAAATTACAAACAACGAAGGAGTTGATCACGTTATGGAAGTTGGCGGTGGTGGAACTTTTGGGGAATCCGTGCGAGCGGCCAAACTTGGCGGACACATTGCTTTGATTGGTGTTTTGAGCGGC
>ENA-OSEY01000509-OSEY01000509.1-marine-metagenome-genome-assembly--contig:-NODE-509-length-28532-cov-4.559199_pt1 | contig 28532 bp, 28 predicted proteins | sample MGYA00248465_ERZ534230 | MGnify/ENA primary metagenome ERZ534230 (study PRJEB26409, sample SAMN06344110) | marine metagenome | isolation source: Sea water from surface | place: Atlantic Ocean:Southern...
AAGTTGAGGTTCGTGATAAAATTCTGACAAGTGACAAAATAGCGGTATGGAATAGTAAAAGAGGCCAATCCACTCGTAACGAAGAGGAAATTAAATCAAAAAAAATACGGGCATTGGAAGAGGAACGGAATCGGCTGCTCTATGTTGCAATCACCAGAGCCGAAACTTGGTTCATGGCAATGTCTGCCGGTGAGCTGGACGATAAATGCTGGTATGAGAAAATAAAAAATAGTTTACAATCCTCTCAAGCAAAAAAGCAAAATTTTCCTACTGGTGAAGGGTTAAGGCTAGAAGAGGGAAACTGGTCATCTGAAATAGAAGAAAAAAAATGTCAGTCACCAAGATCAAAAAATGGCTTACCTGATTGGATCAAAAAGACAAGTTTTGAAAACGAAATGCAACCAAGGTATCTCATTCCATCAGACTTGGGGGGCGCCAAAACATTATCAAAGGGAAACGGGTTAAGTGAAGAAGAAGCTGCTCTTCATGGATCGCGTGTGCATAAATTACTTGAGTTGCTTCCAAAATATTCTCCTAAAGATTGGCCCAAGCATTCTTTAAAAATGCTAAAAGCCAACAGGCTATTTGATGGGCCTCCAAATGTCGAAAACGCTATTCAAGAAGCATTATCAGTTTTGACTGATCCGAGACTTTCATATATTTTTGCCAAGGACGTACTGAGTGAGGTGCCTTTCTCAGCCCAGTTGCCCAATCTAAAAAATCAGAAAATCTACGGTATTATCGATCGCCTTATAGTTGGAAGCAACAATGTCCAAATCATAGATTTCAAAACCAATTCGGCGGTTCCAAAAACTGCAGATAAAATTCCACTTGGAATTTTAAGACAAATTGGGGCTTATAAGTTAGCTGTAGAGAAAATTTTTCCAAGTAAGGAAGTTAGCTGCTACATATTATGGACTGCAATCAAAAAACTAGACCATCTGGAAAAAGATTTATTAGATTATGAGGATCTAGATGGTTCCTGATCTTGACCTTTTGCTTTGCACTTCTTACTTTAAAATTAAGTTAAATCAGGAGTGAATAAATGGGTACAGTAGCAGTAACAGACGATACATTTGAAACAGAAGTTCGCAATTCAACAATACCAGTTGTTGTAGATTTTTGGGCTGAGTGGTGCGGTCCATGTAAGCAAATCGGACCTGCTTTAGAAGAATTATCCACCGAGTACGAAGGTAAAGTAAAAATTGCAAAGGTTGATGTAGATACAAACCCTAACGCAGCAGCGTCTATGGGTGTAAGAGGAATCCCAGCATTGTTTATTTTTAAAAATGGTGAAGTTGTATCTAATAGAGCAGGCGCTGCACCCAAAGCAGCCCTTCAAAGCTGGATAGACGACAGCATTTAGCAATATAATTTTGATTTTGAGGACAGCTTATGTCATCAAGTGATTTTCCCAACTGGCATGGTACGACAATTATTGGCGTCAAAAAAGAAGGTAAAGTCGTTATTGCTGGAGATGGGCAAGTTAGCCTAGGTCAAACCGTTATAAAGGGCAGCGCTAAAAAAGTTCGCAAACTGTCACCCGGTGGTTTTGACGTTATTTGTGGATTTGCCGGATCAACTGCAGACGCCTTTACTCTTTTGGAACGCTTAGAAGCCAAACTAGAAGCAATGCCCGGCCAGCTTGCAAGAGCATCGGTCGAGCTTGCAAAAGATTGGAGGACTGACAAGTATCTGCAAAAATTAGAAGCAATGCTTATTGTAACCGACGGTGACAGTTTATTAGTAATAACCGGTGCTGGCGACGTCTTAGAGCCTGAGCACAATGTTGCGGCCATAGGGTCTGGCGGAAACTATGCTTTGGCTGCAGCTAGAGGAATGATGAATACTAAAAAATCTGCAGAGGCTGTTGCACGCGAAGCCATGGCTATAGCAGCCGATATTTGCGTGTACACTAATGGAAATCTAACCATAGAAACTCTCTGAAAACAGTTAACTTAAAAAATATCAAGCTAGAGGAATAAATGACAGACCTTACACCACGTGAAATCGTCTCTGAGCTAGATCGTTTTATTATCGGTCAAAAAGACGCAAAGCGCGCTGTGGCCGTAGCGTTAAGGTCCCGCTGGAGAAGAAAACAATTATCTAGCGACTTGCGTGATGAAGTTTTTCCGAAAAACATTCTGATGATCGGGCCTACTGGTGTGGGAAAAACAGAAATTAGCAGGCGTCTAGCAAAATTAGCACGAGCCCCATTTATCAAAGTTGAGGCAACCAAATTCACTGAAGTTGGATATGTAGGACGAGATGTAGAACAAATTGTCCGGGATTTAGTAGATGCCGCTATTAATGATACTAGAGAATATATGAGGGAAGACGTAAAAGCTAAGGCCCAAAGAGCTGCCGAAGATCGCGTTTTAGATGCTATAGCAGGTACAGATGCCCGAGACTCTACACGTGAAATGTTTCGAAAAAAACTTCTGAATGGCGAACTGGATGAGACCGAGATCGAATTAGATGTGAATGATACTTCGAACCCGATGTCAATGTTTGATATACCAGGACAACCGGGATCACAAATGGGAATGATGAATATAGGTGATATATTCGGGAAGGCTATGAGTGGTCGTAAAACTCGCCGCAGAATGACTGTTTCGGAAAGTCATGATATTTTATTGAGCGAAGAGGCTGACAAAATATTGGATGACGAGGTTGTCACTCGAACAGCTTTGGAAGCTGTTCAAGAAAATGGTATCGTATTCCTGGATGAAATCGACAAAGTATGTGCACGAAGCGATGCAAGGGGAGCTGATGTAAGCCGTGAAGGCGTCCAACGCGACCTTCTACCGCTTATTGAAGGAACAACTGTAAGCACAAAGCACGGACCAATAAAAACAGATCATATTCTTTTCATAGCATCAGGAGCGTTTCATGTGGCCAAACCTTCTGATTTATTGCCAGAATTACAGGGTCGCCTTCCAATCCGTGTGGAATTAAGAGCCCTCACGGAGGACGACTTTGTCCGAATTTTAACTGAAACAGATAACGCTTTGACTCGACAATATTCAGCACTTATGGAAACTGAAGGTGTAGAGGTTTCTTTTTCAGATGATGGGATCCAGGCTTTGGCAAAAATAGCAGCTGAGGTTAATCATTCAGTAGAAAATATTGGTGCCCGAAGGTTGTATACTGTTCTGGAACGTGTCTTCGAAGAACTTTCGTTTACTGCGCCTGATAAGTCAGGTTCAAAAGTAAAAGTTGACGTTGCTTTTGTTGAAAAACATGTTGGAGAGCTAAGTAAAAGCACAGATCTGAGCAGATATGTTCTTTAATTTTTACAAGTAACCTTTCAATGGCCCATCTTCATCTAACGCTACTGATGTCTCAAATGGGCCGAGTACACTTTGATCTTTAAGTACTAGGCAATGGCCTGCAATTTGCTGGGCATCTTTTGGGTCGTGAGTAATCAGCAATACTGTAATATCCTGCTCTTTTGATAAATTATCAACCAAATGAATTAACTCTGATTTCTGATTAGGACCAAGTGCAGAGAATGGTTCGTCAAGGAGCAAAATAGGGTTCCGCTGTAAAAGTACTCGAGCTAGCGCAGCGCGACTTTGCTGTCCACCAGACATTTCAGAAGGCAGGCGATCAATTAGTTCAACTATGCCAACTTTTTCTAACACCCTCTTTATTTTTTCTCGGGAAGATTCTGAAACAAAAAATTTATTACCACAAACTAAATTTAAATTTTGAACTATGGACAAGTGAGGGAATAAATTGAATTCCTGAAATATAATTGAACACGGACGTTTATTTGGGGATAATAAATCTATGCGAGTTTCATCTACAAAAATTTTTCCAGAAGTTAAGGGCCTATGTCCGCTCAAGGCCGATAAAAGCGTTGACTTTCCGGCGCCTGATTGACCTATCACTGATGTAAAACCTTTTGGCACAGTCATGTTCGCTGCTAACCGAAATTCACCTATCTCTATAATAACATCTTCAAACCTAATCATAGTGCGCGACCCAATTTATCGAAAAGTGCAAAGCTTCCGAATGCTAGCAAAGACAACAGTAGAGCAGAAGCTAAAGCTTCATCCACTCTATAAGATCCCATGAGTTGGTAAATTTTCAAAGGTAAAGTGGCTATTTCACCTGAACCAAATAATACTATTACTCCCAAATCGCCCATAGAAAGGGCAGAGGCCACGCCAAGTGAAAAACCTATTTGTCTTTTGAGCCTCCGAAGAAAAACCCACCAAACCCAATAAATACCATTCAGACCAACAGAGCGAGACAAATTTTCGAACTCCGTTCTTATCTCTATAGCTGATGGTTTTAATATGCGAATTACAAAGGGTAGTGATACTAATGCATTAACCATAGCTGTAACCGGTACTGCCAATAAATAAGGGTTTCCAAAGTTTTTTAGCATCAAAAAAGTACCTGCTCCCATTACTATTGGAGAGATTGCTATACCAAGAGAACCAAATATTTCTCCCGTATTTGTCGCTAAACACAAGCCGAGAAAAACAGACAAAAAAGATGATAGTATGGCTATTTGTATTGATAAGCTCGCTGCTTTAAATACAGAGGGTGGCAAGGAGAAAACGTCGGAAAAACCATAGAAAAAAATCACCAGTATCGGGGTAAAAATAAAAAGTAATGTTATAATTATAACCACTGTATCTATGATTTTTTGAAAGTCAGAGAGATTGTGGTTTGAAATTTTTATATCGAGCCCAAAAACTGTTTTTGGCTTAACTATAAATTGGCTGGCCACAACCACACTAAAGACTAGAACAATTTGCACTAATGCTAATTGTGCAGCTTTTGAAAAGTCTAAGTCGTAAAAAAATGACTGATAAATGGCTAATTCGACAGTTGTTGCCTTCGGACCTCCACCCAAAGTTAAAGCCACAGCAAAGCTGGAAAGACAAATTGCAAATATAACTGCCCAAATACCTGGACAAACCTTTTTCAAAACAGGCCACTCTAGAGCGAGGAAATTTTGAGTAAAAGATAATTTTAACGAGGAGACAAGCCTGTAATGTTCACCAGGCACATCATTCAAAGCCTGAAGTAAAATCCTAATTGCTAGAGGCAGATTAAAGAATACGTGTGCCAGAATTACGCCCCAAAAACCATAAATTTTTACAGAACCAAGACCAATTAAGTTTAGAAGATTATTTACTATGCCATTATTACCAAAAACTAAAATTAGCCCCAAAACGGCAACAATTACTGGTAAAATAAAAGGTGCTCCTAGAATTAGAACTACAAATCTTTTTCCCCAAAAATTTTGACGTAGAAGCGCTTTGGCTACAGGAATGGCAAGAATTGTTGAAAGAGTTGCTGAGTAGGCAGCCTGAACAAATGTGAACTTTATCGCAGCTATATCCGAATTAGATAAGCTCAATGATAGGCCACTAAAATTTATAAGAGAGATGAGTGGGCCCAACAACAGACCCACTAAAAACACAGAACAAATTATTGTGACAGTGCTGCGCGCCATTCTTCTATAGCCTTTTTGCGCATCTTATCAGCCTTATCTTCGTCTACAAAATATGCTTTTTCTGGATAAGGAAGTTTTGAAAACACCTCCGGCCACTCTGATCTTTCTTGTGCCGAGGGGTAAGACCAATTGGTAAACGGTATTAAAGACTGAAACTCACTAGAAAGAACAAATTGCATAAATTTAGTCGCCAATTCAGGTTGATTTGAGTTTCGCAATTTCCCAACCAATTCAAAATATGCATAATGTCCTTGGTCAAAAATAGCCGCTTTTTTTGTCTGATCTTCTTCCACAGAAATATGATAGGCTGGCGACGTGTTGAAAGATAATACCATTTCAGCTTCACCAGAAGTAAAAAGCCCATAGGCTTCGGACCAGCCTTTTGTCACTGTTAAAATATTTGGTGCTAGTTTTGACCAATATTCTTCTGCTTTTTCGCCATAAATCTCTTTGACCCACAATACTAGGGCCAAACCAGATATTGAACTTCTTGGGTCCTGTATAACTATTTTATTGTTTTTCATGTTTGCTAATTCATCAAAACTTTTGGGAGGCTGAGAAATCTTTGTTTCATCATATACAAAAGAAACATAAGACCAGTTGAAGGGTAAAAAAGTGTTATCACTCCATTTTATAGGTAAAAACAATGCCTCGTTGTTTTGCTCGTGGGGTGCAAACAAGTCCGTTTCCCGAGCTTTTTTTGTCACGTCTGTATTCAACCCTATAACGATATCAGCCTCTGTACTGGACCCTTCTAAAATCAATCTTGGCAACAAATCGCCTGCTGAAAACTTAAGATCACATTCACAAGTTTTCTCAAAGGCTTCTTCTATAGAGGGGCCAGGACCCCACTCTGATACAAAGTAATCAGGCGCGTAAACTGTAAGTACTGGCTTATTAGCAGAAGCTAATGTTGCCAAAAAAATACCCGTCAAAAATATCAAAAATTTCAATTCAATCTCCTCACTTTTTCGGGGAGAGCAAGTTCAAACTTAAAGAAGTTTATCCTTCCCTCCGCCGGCGTTATCCGGTTCAGGTTCTACGGGTTCGCTTGCGCATCTCAGCCAATTTTTGGCTCCCCGAGGTTCTTTATGGATTATCATAAATTTTATTAAGGTCAAGAAACATAAAGGATTTTTTTATTTTGTGATAACTGAAGAAAATTTACTTTTTTGTAACACTTGCCCAGCGCAAGAAGAGACAGTATCAAAATGGTTATAGTAGAAAGTAATAGATAATGAGTCTGAATTCTTTTGGGCATATGTATAAGGTCATGACCTGGGGCGAGAGCCATGGCCCAAGTCTTGGTGCAACTATAGATGGATGTCCTCCAGGCATAGAAATCAACCAGAGCAAATTGCAAGTTTGGATGGATAAAAGAAAACCAGGTCAAAACAAATACACAACCCAAAGAAATGAACCAGATAGCGTAGAAATATTATCTGGTGTATTCGAAGGGGTTTCGACAGGGACACCTATCCAATTAATTATTAAAAACACTGACCAAAGATCAAAAGATTATAGCGAAATAGCTCAGACTTTTCGGCCTGGTCATGCGGACATAACCTACTGGCAGAAATATGGCATCCGAGATTATCGTGGAGGTGGCAGATCATCTGCGAGAGAAACTGCTGCTCGAGTTGCTGCAGGTGGAGTGGCTCGACTTGTACTGAAACATTTGGCGCCCAATCTAGAAATATATGGTTATATGACACAAATGGGCGATCAGAAAATTGATAGATCTAGAATTGATTTAAATCAAATTGACAATAATCCTTTTTGGTGTCCCGATTTGAACGCTGCCAACAATTGGAAAGACTACTTGGAGAAGGTCAGGAAGTCTCGGGACTCTGTTGGAGCCGTAATCGAAATTATAGCTAAAAATGTCTCTCCTGGTTTAGGAGCTCCCATATATGGAAAGATTGATACCGACTTAGCGGCTGCAATGATGTCAATAAATGCTGTTAAGGGTGTAGAAGTTGGCGAAGGTATGAATGCGGCATCACTTTTAGGGTCTGAAAATGCAGACGAGATTTTCATGGATGGACAAAATAGGCCACGATATTCGTCAAACCATTCCGGTGGCATACTTGGCGGCATAACCACTGGACAAGACATCATTGTAAGATTCGCAGTTAAACCGACTTCCTCAATCCTATCACCTAAAAAAACAATAACACAAAAGGGGGAAGAGACTGAAATTATAACTAAGGGTCGGCATGATCCTTGTGTGGGTATTCGCGCTGTTCCAGTTGGCGAAGCTATGATGGCCTGCGTGCTTCTTGACCATTATCTTTTGCACCGGGGGCAAATAGGCGAAAACGGAGGTCAAATAGGCTAATTAGCCTCGCTTTTAGATGTGAAATATAATCCTAGAATAATAATCATAATAGCAATATTTTGACTCATAGAAAAAAACTCTCCCAAAATTATTATTGCCAAAATTACAGCGGTTATTGGTTCTACTATTGACAGAGTCACTGCTGTTGAAGAGCTTAAAGATTTCAGTCCAAAAGTAAAAAAAGAGTAAGCAACTCCCGTAGCAAAAGTCCCAAGAAAAATTAGATGATAAATTGCTTCGTGCGAAAACACCCAAGAAGATGGATAAAAAATAAATGCTGGTGTAGATAGAAATGCAGCTATTAAAAACGTCCAAGCAGCCGTGTTATGGTGTGAAAGTTTATTAACAATCCTTGATGTAGACAATGAATACAGGGCATAAGACAAACCTGAAAGTAGGGCCAAAAAAGCACCTAAGTTTGACCAGTCAGTATTATCACCAAAAAGCGTCAAGACGCAAATACCAGTTACAGCTAGAGTTGCGCCTATGAGTTTTTTCAAACCATGTTTTGTTTTAAATATAAATAACTCAAATAAAATTGCCCAAATCGGCGCACTGCCAATAGTAATCGCTGTTCCGACGCCCACACCAGAAATCAAAACAGCCGCAAAGAAAGTCATATTATATAACATCATAAATAGACCTGAAAAAGCTATTAAAACAGGGGATTTAAAAATGGCAGAAAGTAAATTTTTATCAAACATAATCGATATTAAAAATAGAAAAATTGCTGCTAAATACAGACGTACAGCGCCTATAACCAAGGGTTCTTTATATTCAGGAATAAGCGCTTGAACAGTTCCTGTTGAGCCCCACAAAGTTGCCGCTAAAATCACCGTTAAAATTGACAAGCGCTTTTTATTTATCATACGTCTCAAACCTTGCTCGAATTTATTTAAAATGGTTTAGTAATCCAACGATAAAAATAAATCATTAATGAAAGTAGAAAAATCTTAATGAGCAAACCATGTATTATTTGTGTTGCAATCACTGGATCTGTTCCAAAAAAGAAAGACAACCCTAATGTGCCAATTTCAATATCTGAACAGATAGAAAGTACACATGAAGCTTTCGAAGCAGGAGCAACCATATGCCACGCTCATGTTAGAAACGAAGATGAAACACCAACATCTGATCCAGAAAAGTTCTCTTTGCTAAAGGATGGTATTTCAAAGCATTGCCCAGGTATGATTATTCAGTTTTCAACAGGTGGAAGGTCTGGCTCTGGAAAGGAACGGGGTGGAATGTTGCCATTAAAGCCAGATATGGCATCTTTATCGGTAGGTTCTAACAATTTCCCAACTCGAGTTTATGAAAACTCACCAGAACTAATTCTTTGGTTAGCAGAGCAAATGCGTATCCACAAAATTATGCCCGAAGTAGAGGCCTTCGATCTTTCACATATAATTAATGCTATCGATATGCACTCTAAGGGACTGCTATTTGGAGATTTATATGTTCAATTCGTAATGGGTATAAAAAATGCTATGCCAGCAGATAAAACTATATTCAATTTCTATGTTGAATTAATGCAGAAACGTGCTCCAAAATCAGAATGGTGTGGAGCGGGAATAGGTGCAAACCAAATACTAGTTAACGAATGGTCTATTCAAGCTGGCGGACATACAAGGGTTGGCATGGAAGATAATGTTCGGCTTGATAAGAATACTCTAGCACCATCGAATGCAGCACTTGTTAATCGGGCTGTTGAATTATGTGAGAAGTATAATAGACCCGTTGCGACCTCACAGGAAGCTAGAAGCTTACTTGGCCTATCAGGTTAGACAATTATTACGTTATTTTTACTTTTAAGTCTGTTAAGCCATCTATTTTTGCAACAAGAAAATCGCCTTTTTTCACTGAACTGACGCCTGCTGGTGTCCCAGTCATTATTATATCTCCAGGAATTAATTGAGTATATTTCGATAAATCCAAAAGTATTTCATCGACGGAGTGGATCATATCTGAAATTTGTCCGTGCTGCTGAATTTTATCATTCAAAAACAACTTTAGATTTGCATTTTGTATTTCGGGAACTTTTTTAGCCTCTGTGATTTCCCCTATTATAGCAGAACCATCAAAATCTTTTGACATATCCCACGGTTTACCCTGTTTTTTCGCTAAACTTTGTAAATCACGCCTAGTCATGTCTAGGCCACAAGCATACCCAAATATGGAGCCTTCTAGCTCTTCCCTTTTTGCTTTTTGAAGTGGTTTTGCAATAGCAACAACCAATTCTACCTCGTGATGTAACTCATTTGTCATAGGAGGATAGGTAAGGTTTTTTTCTGAACCCAATAATGAAAATGCTGATTTAGTAAAATAAAACGGCTGTTTTTTTTCTACCTTATTTCCAAGCTCAAGAACATGTTCAGCATAATTTCTACCAACACAGAAAATTCTTCGTACCGGGTACCCATAGTTTCTTCCAGTGACCTTGAGTATGGGTGGTTCAGATGTTGAAAAAACAGGCTTCATTCTTTTTAAATAGCAAACTTTAATAGAGAACTATAAAAAGGCATAGAAGCCTCTGCTAAATTTGCGTTTCGTCCTTTCAAATTTGGGAGCGTATCTTCTGGACCAGAAAACCCAGTCGATTTATGTGCTGACCCGTACCAATGTGAAGCCCAAACTCCATCTTTTATATGTCCACCCTTTGACCAAGACAGCATAGACTTTTGAAAGCCTAAATTAATTCTATTACATAGTTTTGTAAGTGTCTCTTCGGGTCTCTTTCGAATGTCTTCAGAATTCACAACAATAGGGTTTAAGCCACGTTCTGTAATTTCCAAGAAAAGCTCAACCTGTTTTTTAAAACCAATATCTTGCTCACTAATTCTGTTGTATTTTTTTGCAAAGCTCGAAATTACTCTTGCAGGATGTCTAAGTAGAAAAACGTGTTTTACTTGGTCAAGCCAACCTCGTGGCACGGAACGAACCATATGATGAGTCATATGCTTTTGGTATAAATTTTTCCCAATAATTGATCTATCTTTTGTCAAATTATCTATCACGTCTGTGACATTCTCTGGTTGCGATAATATAATTTCTTCTCGCATTGGATGATCTAAACCCGTTTCAATCAGATAATTTCCATAAAACGGTTCGTCGATTATTTCGAAATCGTCTCGATTACCAAATGAATACATTAAGGCTGTTGAAATATTTCGCGGTCCAGACCACACTGCTAAATTTATCATGCACACTCTTTTTCAATTAACAGCTTATAAAGCTTTCTAATGTGTTCTGTGATTGGGCCTAGTTCACCTCTACCTATACTCCTTCCATCGATAGATCCAACTGGAGTTTGTGCGCCAAAAGTACCTGTAAGAAATGCCTCTTCCGCACTATATGTATCAACTAAAGAAAAGTTTTTTTCGTACACTGGTATACCGTCTGATCGGCAAATATCTATTACCTTTTGCCTAGTAATTCCGTTCATGCAGTAGTCACCTGTACTAGTCCAAACCTCTCCTTTTTTAACTATAAAAAAATTACAGGCATTTGTCGTGTTTACGAAGCCATTAATATCAAGCATTAGCGCCTCATCGGCCCCAGCCTTCTCTGCTGCTATGCAAGCTAATATACAGTTAAGTTTAGAATGGCTGTTTAACTTTGGGTCTTGAGTCATTGGCAAGCCTCTCAAATGAGGCACTGTCGCTAACGATATAGGCCTTGGTATTTTGGGAATAGAGTGCTCCATAATAATAACAATTGTGGCGCCATCTTGTGATAGTGCTGGATGTTGAAAGGGTCTTTTTTTAGGTCCTCGCGTTATCATGAGCCTAGCATGAGCATTATTTTCCATGCCATTAGACTTTTGTGTCTTAACAAGTGCGTCAATAACATCTGATTTATTCAAACCAATGTCTAAATCGATCGCTAATGCTGCCTCAAAAAGCCTATCTATATGTTCATCACAAAAGGCCCATATATTATTATATAGACGTAATCCCTCCCAGACACCGTCTCCCAACATAAAACCACTATCATAAACACTTACTACCGCTTCATTTTTTGGCACGATTTTCCCATTTAAGTAGATTAAAATGTCTTCATTTCTGATATCTTCTTCTGATTGGTGTGTGGAAACGGTTACTGTCATTTTTACCCCTTTTTCAATATTGCTATTAGGTAAGTTAATTTATGCCAAGAAATATTTCTTGTTGGCCTTTCAGAATTTCTAGGTTGGCAAAGGCTTTTTTTACCCTATGCCTATATTTAATAATCAAAGGAAAGCTTTATGCATAAAATATTAAAACTACTCTTTATTTTGTTTTTGACATTTACAACACAACTAGGTCCTATTTTAGGCAACCTAAAGTTAAGCGCGCAATCAAAAGATACTATAATTTTGGCTGGTGGATGTTTTTGGTGCGTTGAGGCTGATTTTGAAAAAGTTAACGGGGTCAGTGAAGTTATTTCTGGTTACACTGGTGGATTTATAGAAAACCCAACCTATAAGCAGGTCGTAAAAGGCGGCACGGGGCACTACGAGGCCGTCATTATTCACTTTGATCCCAAAATAATCACAACAAAAAATATCTTAGATAAATTTTTTCGCTCTATAGACCCTACTGATGATGGCGGACAATTTTGTGATCGGGGTCATAGTTACAAGTCAGCTATTTTTGCCAGACCAAATCAAGTTTTAACAGCAAAAAATGCCCTTCTTGAGGCAGAAGCCGTTTTGGGTGAAAAGATTGTTACCCCTATTTTAGAGGCGGATACATTCTTTACTGCCGAGGACTATCATCAAGACTATTACAAGGGAGAGAACCTAGTATTTACTAGATTTGGTCCAATCAAACAGAAGAATGCTTACAAAAGATACCGTTCAGCCTGCAGGAGAGATGAGCGTCTTAAAGAAGTATGGGGAGAGGATGCTTTCTTGAATTGACAAAAATTAGTTGCAAAAGTTTTTGAGCTTTTACCCAGCGAAACAAGTGTTAGACTATTTGAGAGCTTGGGAGAACCATCGTGACACCAATGATGTCGCAATACATGGAAATTAAATCTGACTATTCTGAGGCTTTATTGTTCTACAGAATGGGCGATTTCTATGAGTTATTTTTTGAAGATGCTAAAGTTGCGGCAAACGCTTTAGATATCGCTTTAACAAAACGAGGAAAGCATAGTGGAGAAGATATCCCAATGTGTGGGGTCCCTCATCATTCTGCAGAAAACTATATTTATACTTTAATTAACAAGGGTTTTCGCGTTGCGATTTGTGAGCAAATGGAAAGTCCAGAAGAGGCGAAAAAAAGAGGTTACAAAGCTGTAGTTAAAAGAGAAGTTGTTAGACTAGTCACTCCCGGAACCTTAACAGAAGATAATTTATTAGACGCTAAAAAAAGTAACTACCTTGCTTCTTATTCTTTGGTACACAAAGAGGCCTCAGTTTCTTGGATCGATATTTCAACAGGTTCTTTTTACATTTCTAGCATAACGCCAGAAAAATTAGGTTCAGAATTAACCAGGCTTTCTCCAAGTGAAATTCTGCTATCTGAAAACTTAGCGCAAGCACATCGAGATTTAGCAGAGGAGTTTGGTATTAGTGTCACAGAGCTCGGAAATTCTGCTTTTGACAGTAGTTCTGCACGAGAACGTTTAAAAAAAATCTTCAACGTTGAGACAGTAGATGGCTTGGGAACTTTCAATAGAGCCGAACTATCATCTATGGGAGCCATTATAGAATATTTGCAGATAACACAAAAGGGCAAGCTCCCAATGTTATCAAGGCCACGGCGGGAACTAAACTCCTCCTTTATGACTATAGATGCAGCAACGAGAAAAAACTTAGAGCTTACAAAGGGTCTTTCCTCTGGGAATAAATCTGGCTCACTTCTTTCAGTAATCGACCATACTTTAACATCAGGTGGGGCAAGATTGTTAGAAAAAAGAGTTTCTGCCCCGTCTACTAATCTAGATGAAATAGAAAAGAGATTAAACGGACTAGATTTTATGATAGCTGATCCAAGCTTATCTTCTAGCCTTCGGTCAGAACTCAGAAAAGTTCCTGATTTAGATAGGGCTTTATCCAGAATATCATTAGAAAGAGCTGGGCCGCGAGACCTGGTGGCTATTAGAAATGGATTACTACAATCTTCTATTATATCAAAGATTCTTTCAAGCCTCACTTTGCCAAAACTCATTAAAGAGAAGACAGCTGTGTTTCCCGAACAAGATAAATTCTTAGGCTTGCTTACCGAAGCCCTAGTAGATGAGCCGCCTATATTAGCAAGAGACGGCGGATTTATTAGAGAGGGTTTTGATCCTAAATTAGATGAAGCCAGAAGGCTGAGAAATGAAGGGAAAAAAATTATTGCTGAAATGCAAATGGATCTTGTGAAAATCTCTGGCATTCAGTCTCTTAAAATAAAACATAATAATGTGCTCGGATATTTTGTCGAAACGCCAGCAACTCATGCCGACCGTATGTTATCGCCACCCCTGTCTGATACCTTTATTCATAGACAAACAACCGCCAATCAGGTTCGTTTTTCGACTGTTGAACTTTCTGAGATTGAAACCAAGATTTTAAACGCAGCTAGTCATTCTTTAGAGATAGAAAAGCAAACCTTTAAAGATCTATGTGGTAGCATATTACAATATGGCCAATGTATCACCGATATCGCTGATTATTTATCAGAAATAGACCTGACTATTGCCCTCTCTGAACTGGCTAGAAATGAGTCGTGGGTTAAGCCCGCAGTTGATGAATCGCAGAACTTTGAGATTTCTGGTGGGCGCCATCCAGTAGTTGAACACGCGCTTAAAAAAGAGGGGAAGGCATTTATTTCAAATGAATGTACCTTAAGCGATGGGAAAATCTGTTTGCTTACAGGACCAAATATGTCTGGGAAATCAACTTTTCTTCGACAAAATGCTATCATTGTTTTATTGGCTCAAATTGGTTCGTTCGTTCCTGCTTCTTCAGCCAAATTAGGTATTGTATCGCAGCTTTTTAGCCGAGTGGGTGCATCAGACGATTTAGCTAGGGGTCGGTCTACTTTTATGGTCGAAATGGTTGAGACCGCTTCTATCTTGAACCAGGCTGATGAAAACTCTTTTGTAATACTAGACGAAATTGGTAGGGGAACAGCAACATATGACGGCCTATCAATTGCTTGGGCTACTTTAGAGCATTTGCACAATGTAAATAAGGCTCGAGCACTATTTGCTACACACTATCATGAATTAACCCATTTGTCAGTTGAAATGGATCGATTGGAAAACTCTACTGTTTCCGTCAAAGAATGGGAAGGTGAGGTCGTATTTTTACATGAAGTTATAAGAGGAGCCGCTGATCGGTCCTACGGAGTTCAAGTCGCCAAGCTCGCTGGCTTGCCAGAGACTGTAATAAAAAGATCAAAACTGATATTAGAAAAGCTTGAAAAGGGGCACTACCAAGGCCAATCAAACTTAAAGGGGCTAATAAACGATCTTCCTTTATTTTCCAACGATCAAAATTTTCATGAAGCTACGGAGAAAAAAGTAGACCCAATTCACGAAGAAATAAGAAACATAAATTTAGACAACACATCACCTAGGGACGCTTTGGAGTTTCTCTACAAGCTAAAAGAAGCCCAGAAAAATTAAGGGGTTAGTTGCTCGATGACACTCCGACATGTGCGGGGCGCAACAAGCGATCATGTAACATAAAACCTTCAGAAGAGACTTCTATAATATCACCAGCTTTTGTGCCAGGAACAGGGGCCTCAAACATTGCCTCGTGTAGCTGGGGATCAAATGTATCACCAATTTCCGGAGATATGGGTTTTATCCCATGTTTTGCAAAAACGTTTAAAAGTTCTCTCATTGTTAACTCAACACCTTCAATGACTGAACCAACAATTTCTTTTTGATCGGCAGTTATAGAGTCAACGGCTCTTTTCATATTATCATAGATTGGCAAAAGGTCTCTCGCCAGTTTAGATCCACCGTAGTTCTCCGCTTCCTTTCGATCTTTATCTGCCCTTTTTCGTGCATTTTCTGCGTCAGCCAGCGCCCTCATAAACCTATCGCGATAATCATCTCGCTCCGCTGTAACTTCATCTAGTTTTTCCAACTCAGCTGCTTCTGCATCAATATCTATTAATTCATCTTGGTCTAATTCAGCTTCTTCAACCTCGTCCAGAAACTCTTCTTTTTTTTGCTCAGCCATTTGTCACCTCTTATTTCGGTCAGCGATCATTTTTCCAACCAGTTGCGCGGTATAATCCACCACGGGAACTATCCGACCATAGTTTAATCTTGTAGGTCCTATTACTCCTACAGCACCAATAATCTTACGATCCGAATTCATGTAAGGAGAAACAACCAAAGATGAACCCGTTAAAGAAAAAAGTTTGTTTTCAGACCCTATAAAAATTCTTACCCCCTCACCCTTTTCAGTAAGCTCTAAGAAGTCTGCTATATCGCGTTTTCGTTCCAAATCGTCAAATAGATTTTTTATTCTATCTAAGTCCTGTTGTTGTGAAGACTCATTTAGGAGATTTGCTCTTCCTTTAACAATTAATCGTTCGTGACGTTCTTCAGTATCTTCCCACAGTGCTAAACCACTCTTTACTAGGTCACGAGCCAAAGTATCGAGCTCTTGCCGTCTGAAATCGATTTCATTTTTGATTAATTTTTTAGCTTCGCTTAGTGTGTTTCCCTCCATTAGGGCATTTAAAAAATTTGCTGCCTCTTTCATGGAGCTTGGCGTTTGACCCGGTGGCGGCTTAAATAACCGATTTTCAACATGACCGTCAGCAAAAACTAAGACGACAAGAGCTTGGCTTGTTGATAAAGGTAAAAACTCCACATGCTTAATTGGAGCTTCGCGTTTCGGTGTTAAAACAAGCGAAGCTCCTTGGGTGACACCTGATAAAGCTGTCGAAATGTCATCTAAAATATCTTCTACTTGATTGGTTTCATCTGAAACTATCTTATCTATTTTTTTTCTATCATTTTTATCGACCTCTGATACCTCCAAAATGCCATCGACAAACATTCGTAAGCCTAGCTGAGTGGGTATTCGGCCAGCACTTGTATGTGGGCTTCCTAGTAGTCCTAAAAACTCTAAGTCTTGCATAACATTTCTAATTGTTGCAGCAGAAATATCTTCACTAAATTCACGCGAAAGGGTTCTCGATCCAACAGGCTCACCATCTGTCAAATAACCCTCTACTACCCGACGAAATACTTCTCGCGAGCGGTTGTTCATTTCCTCAAGAATTTCTTTTTTTTCAATCATCGGGACGTGTTTTAGCTTATATATTCCAATTAGCCTAATGAAAAACTTCAAACAGGGTTGCAAATTTACGTAATCGAGATGTATTTCCAAATTAAAGTTGAAAGGATTTAAAATGCGCCCATCTGGTCGAAAACTTGACGAACTAAGAAACGTTTCAATAGAAACTAATATCACTATGCATGCTGAGGGAAGTTGCATAATTAAAATGGGTGATACTCATATTATATGTACCGCAACAATAGAAGATAGAGTTCCACCATTTATCAAAGGATCTGGTCTGGGTTGGGTTACTGCTGAATATGGTATGTTACCAAGATCAACCGGTTCCAGAATGCGAAGGGAAGCAGCTTCTGGTAAGCAAGGCGGCCGAACAGTTGAGATACAAAGACTCATCGGAAGATCTTTAAGAGCCGGTGTTGATAGGCTCGCATTAGGTGAACGACAGATAACAATCGATTGCGATGTAATACAAGCAGATGGTGGTACGCGCTGTGCTTCTATCACTGGGGGTTGGCTAGCGCTACGTTTGGCAATAGATAAACTTTTAGATTCTGGCACTATATCTGCAGATCCTTTGATTTCACCAGTTGCTGCAGTCAGTTGCGGTATTTACGCTGGACAGCCGGTCTTGGATCTCGATTATTTGGAAGATAGTGAAGCGGGTGTAGACGGAAATTTTATCATGCTTGAAAGTGGGAATATGATTGAAACCCAAATAAGTGCTGAGGGAGCAACATATACTAGGGATGAACTAAATAGCCTGATCAATTTGGCAGAAAAAGGCGCTTCTGAACTCTTTGATATTCAGAAAGCTTCCCGAAACTAATGCGAAATTTTCAAGGTAAAAAATTGGTAGTTGCCACACATAATGAAGGTAAGCTCGAGGAGGTTCGCGCACTATTTTCAAATAAATCAGTAGAAATTTTATCCAGCAAATCACTTGACCTTCCAGAACCTTTAGAAACAGAAGATAATTTTATAGGAAACGCTCGAATTAAAGCACACTCTGCATCAAAAATTACTGGCTTGCCAGCACTTGGAGACGATAGTGGAATCACTATTGACGCCTTGAACGGTGCGCCTGGTGTATACACTGCAGATTGGGCCGAAACCCCAAATGGACGAGATTTTTTTTTGGCAATGAAAAAAACTCAGGAAGCTCTAACAAAAATTTCTGCACCCTATCCAAGATTAGCACAATTTCGCTGTACTTTAGTACTCGCATGGCCGGACGGTCATGACGAAATCTTTGAAGGTACCCTAGCTGGTCAAGTTGTTTGGCCCCCGAGGGGATTAGACGGCCATGGGTACGATCCTATATTTCAACCTAGCGGCTATGAGATTACTTGCGGAGAGATGAGCTTCGAGAATAAAAACAAAATTAGCCATCGATCAATAGCTTTTGATAAACTTGTTAGAGCATGTTTTGAGTGAAGACTGGGAAAATGGAGGATTTGGGCTTTATATCCATTGGCCCTTTTGTGCTGCGAAATGTCCTTACTGTGATTTCAATAGCCATGTAAGAAATAATATTGATCAAAAACAGTGGCTTAGATCATACCTAAGCGAAATAAATCGAGTTTCAAAAAATACATCAAACCGATCTTTAAATTCTGTTTTCTTTGGTGGTGGAACACCAAGCCTGATAGAGCCTTGGGTTATCAATGATATTTTGAATGAAATCAAAAAATATTGGAAAACCAAAGATATTTTTGAAATAACACTAGAAGCTAACCCAGGCTCAGTGGACGCAAAAAATTTTAAGGCTTATAGGTCTGCCGGTGTAAATAGAGTATCAATGGGAATTCAATCACTCAACGAAAAGGACTTAAAGGCTTTAGGCCGAACTCATACGGTAAAGGAAGCATTATCTGCTTTTGAAATTGCTCAGCAAAACTTCCCAGCTGTAAGTTTTGACTTAATATATGCGAGACAAAACCAAAATCTGATGCAATGGGAAAAGGAATTAAGTCAAGCCTTAGATTTAGGGGCCAATCATATGTCTTTATATCAGTTAACCATTGAGCAGGGCACAGCATTTGGTGATAGATATAATCGTGGGCTACTTAAGGGATTACCCAGTGACGATATCTCTGCCGAATTATATGACATTACGTCCAATTTATGTGAAGAGAGGGGACTCTCAGCATATGAAGTTTCTAATTATGCGCGAAAAGGTTTTGAGAGCGTACATAATCTTGTGTATTGGCGATATGGTGACTACATCGGCATTGGACCTGGTGCTCATGGTCGTCTCACCGTCGACGGTAAAAAATACGCTACTGAAACATTTTTATCTCCAGAAGAGTGGCTTGCAAAGGTAGAAAGTCAGGGTTCTGGAGAGTCTTGCGTAACTGAGCTATCCACAGAGCAGCAAGCCGCAGAAATGGTTATGATGGGTTTAAGATTAGACGAAGGTGTTAATTGTAAAAGGTTTGAAACATTGTCGGGCTCTTCTTTTTCTGAAAATAAATTAACGTTTTTAAAAAGCATGCAACTCATCCAGCAAAAAGAGGAAAATATCATTGCCACTTTGTCAGGAAGAAAGGTCTTAAATTCTGTTCTTGCAGAGATTTTGAATTAAAAGCCTCGATATTAGGAACTATTTATAAGTATTTCAGAAATACGGTCTAATTCATCTAAAGATTTATAAGATATTGAAATTAAACCTTTTTCTTTCCCTTCTTGGTGATTAATAGATACTTTCATTTTAAGAGCCGCTGATAGATCAGCTTCCAGAAGCATAGTATCAGCGGGTTTCTTTTTTGTTTTATTATTAACTTTTTTCTGACCAATATTTTTAGCCAATCTTTCCGCATCCCTTACCGAAAGACCAAGTGAAATAATTTGTTTTGCTAAGGCTAATGGATTGTCACATGTCACCAAAGCTCGAGCGTGGCCTGCTGTCAGCTGTCCGGAAATCAACAATTCTTGAACTGCTGTTGGAAGATTAAGTAGTCGCAATAGGTTGGCTATATGGCTTCTACTTTTTCCAATTTCTTTAGAAAGTCCTTCCTGAGTACGATCAAAGTTGTCCATCAAGTTTTTGTATCCAAGAGCTTCTTCTATTGGGTTTAGATCAGCCCTTTGAACATTTTCAATTATGGCTATTTCTAGAACCTCTATATCAGTGAACTCCTTTACAATGACTGGTAGCTCATGGATTTGAGCTCTTTGAGCGGCGCGCCATCGTCGTTCGCCCGCAACTATTTCAAAACTTTCTTTTGTTCCCTTCTTTTTTCTGACTATTAAAGGTTGGACAACGCCTTTTGTTTTAATCGAATTTGCTAATTCTATTAATTTTTCTTCTTGAAAAGATTTTCTAGGCTGATTTGGGTTTGGATATATTTTCTCAACCGGTACAAGTTTCTCAAATGCCTGATTTTCTGAATTTACATTGCTGCTTACAGGCTCGTTGTTAAAGTCGCCCATCAAAGATGATAAACCTCGTCCAAGACCTCTTGATTTACCTTTTTTTTCTACCATCAAAACCTCCTATCAAGAATTATTAGCTAATAACTCTTTGGCCAAACTCATATACGCCTTGGATCCCTTTGAAGAAGGATCATAAGTTAAAACAGGCATTGAATACGAAGGTGCCTCACTTACCCGAACATTCCGCGGAATGATCGTTTTAAAAACTAATTCGCGCAGATTACTTCTAGCATCAGCTTCTACTTGTTTAGATAGATTGTTTCTCCCATCAAACATGGTTAAAATTATACCTTCAACCCGAAGATTTTCATTTGCGGTTTGACGCACTTCTTTAACTGTTAATAAAAGTTGTGAGAGGCCCTCAAGTGCAAAAAACTCACTCTGTAGTGGAATTAAAACAGAGTGAGATGCGACCATCGCGTTAACTGTTAAAATGTTTAAAGATGGTGGACAATCAATCAGTATATAGTCATATTTTTGTTTGTCTTGTTGCTTTTTTCGCAGTGCAGCATGCAATAAGTGGCTTCTTTTTTCGTTTGATATTAAATCTATATCAGCTGAGCTCAAATCTATTGTTGCTGGAACAATGTTTAGACCGGATATTTCTGTTTCCATTGTCACCTTTTCTAGTGAAACACCCTCAACCAAAAATTCATATGTCGATAATTCTCGATCTTCTACCTCTACACCCAAACCAGTGGATGCATTTCCTTGTGGATCCAAATCTATAATTAGAACTTTCTTTTGTAATTGTGACAATGCCGCTGCTAAGTTGATTGTTGTAGTTGTTTTGCCAACTCCACCTTTCTGATTTGTTACTGAGATTATTTTTGCAGTTTTGGACTTATTGGTTGGCACGCGAAAGCTCTCCTATTTTCAGAACTACTGACTTTGGGTCAGTTATACTGGTAACCGCTTCCCAACTAAAGTTCCAAGTTTTCTCTGCAGCTACCAACTCTTCTTGCCAAGACTTTCCCTTTGCAAATATGAGAGTTGCATTATTACTCAAATGATTAAATGATAGCTCAAGAAGCCTGGGTAGATCAGCTAAAGCCCTTGCTGATATTACATCGGCTTTTTGTCTATTACAGCTCTCTATCCTATTGTTTATAATAGATAAATTAAGATTCAACTCTCTTTTTACAGTGCTGAGGAAAACGCATTTTCTTTTATCGCTCTCAACCAAGGTTATCTCACCACAAAAATTCTTATCCTGAGCAAGAATTGCCACGACCAATCCAGGAAATCCTGCCCCAGATCCCAAATCCAGCCATTTTTTAAATTTTTTGTTGCTAGCATAAAAAATCTGGGCTGAGTCTAAAACATGACGACTCCATATTTCGGGAACGGAGCTTTTAGATATTAAATTTATACTCTTATTCCACTTTTCAACAAGTAACCCCAGCCGCTGTAAGAGCACTATTGTTTCACGTGAAACATCTATCAGGATATCATCTTTCATCCGGCCTTAATCTGATCCTGACCCTGTTTAACTTTTGACAATATCAAAAAAAGAGCTGCCGGCGTCATCCCTTCTATACGAGAGGCTTGAGCTATATTTTTTGGTTTTTGAGTAAGTAGTTTATTTTTCAACTCATTTGATAAACCAGACATAGACTTATAATCAAAGCTCAATGGTATTTTTATAGCCTCATCTCTTTTGATAGCTTCTATATCTTTCTTCTGTCTATCAATATAATTTGAGTAAAGCGCATCCCTATGAACTTGCTGTTGAATTTCACTCTCTATCTTTAAAAGCCTATTATCAAATGCGGTTATGCAGTCAAAAGTTATGTTTGGAAATGCCAATACTTGTTTTAGGTTTCTTTTGTTTCCATCTTGGCTCACTGAGATACCCTGGGCTATCAATTGGTTTGGGGTAAACTCTTTTTCAGAAAGTATCTTGTTACACTCCTTTATTTTATTGTCTTTTTCTAAAAAAGCTTTTTTTCTTTGTGTAGATATACAGCCTATTTCTATGCCTTTTGGGGTCAATCGTTGGTCGGCGTTGTCAGCGCGCAACGAAAGTCTGAACTCAGCTCTAGACGTAAACATTCTATAAGGTTCACTCACACCTTTAGAAATTAGGTCATCAATCATAACACCAATATAACTATCTGATCTCGAAAAAGTGATGTTGCTTACCCCAATTGAAGCTGCTGCCGCATTTAATCCAGCAACCAACCCCTGAGCCGCCGCTTCTTCATATCCTGTTGTTCCATTAATTTGACCTGCCAAATAAAGACCACCAACACCGTTAACGCTTAAGGTTAGTGATAATGACCTAGGATCAACATAGTCATATTCTATCGCATAACCTGGTTGTAAAATCTCAACCTTCTCTAGTCCTTTAATTGAACGCACATATTCTTTTTGTATTTTTTCGGGAAGTGATGTTGAGATTCCATTAGGATATATAGTATCAACTGAAAGGCCTTCCGGCTCTAAAAACACCTGGTGGGAGCTTTTATCTCTAAATCTGACTATTTTGTCTTCGATGGATGGACAATATCGAGGACCCACACCGTCAATACGACCTCCATACATTGCTGATTTTGATAGGTTTTCTTCTATAATCTCATGTGTGTTCTCATTAGTGAAAGTTATTCCACATGAAATTTGCTCTGCAGTTGGCTTTTTGGACAAAAAGGAAAACATTGTTGGTTCATCATCACCAGGCTGCTTTTCTAACTTTTCCCAATTTATAGATTTTCCATTTAGTCTTGGGGGCGTTCCTGTTTTTAGCCTCCCCAACTTTAAACCAAAACCCTCGATTTTTTCGGCAAGCTTTAATGACGGGTTTGCACCCATACGACCAGCTGAGTATGAAACTTCTCCTATGTAAATCTTACCCCGAAGAAACGTTCCTGTAGTTATAATGGTAGATTTTGCTAAAATTTCGGAACCATCAACTAAAATTACACCCTTAACTTCAGCCTCTGGGCCAATAAGGTCAACAACTTCGCCCTCTATGATGGAAAGGTTTTTACTTGATTTTAAAGCTCTTTTTATTGAGTTTTGATATAACAATCGATCGGCTTGAACTCTTGGCCCCTGGACTGCGGGTCCCTTTTTGCGGTTTAATAATCTGAACTGAATTCCCGCCTCATCAGCGGAACGGGCCATAATACCGTCCAGCGCATCAATTTCACGCACCAAGTGACCTTTTCCAAGCCCTCCTATGGCAGGATTACATGACATTATGCCAAGATCAGAGGCATTCAAGGTAACTAAAGCTGTACTGGCGCCCATCCTCGATGAAGCCGCGGCTGCTTCGCTACCTGCGTGCCCACCACCAACTACGAGAACGTCAAATTGTTTCACGTGAAACACTCCTTACTTTCCTAAACAAAAAGACGAGAAAATCTCATCAAGGATTTTTTCTACGTCTACTTTACCAAACAATTCATCTAAGGTGTAGGCTGTTTGTCTTAATTCTTCTGCTGCCAGATCATAAAAGGCTGGACCATCACTCACAAATTTTTTTGCTTCTTTTAACTTTTCTATAGATCTGTCAATTGCCTCTTTATGCCTAAACCTTGTTGCAATACCCTGGTTTTGCACATTATTTCCTAATTTATTTTTTATAGAATTTATCAAGTTATCTAACCCGAAACCTGTGACGGCTGAAATACCGTTTTTTAAACTGCCTTCATCGCATTTTGATATAAACTGTAAAGTGTTTGGGTTGTTTATTTCTGGTAGTCCTTTACCGTCTTCTGATAGCAAGATGACCAGATCCGAGGTATTAGCTCTTTCAATCGCCCTATGAATACCTTCCGTTTCTATCAAATTATTTGTGTCTCTCAGCCCAGCTGTATCTAGTATCGTTACAGGTAGGCCATCTAGATCCATCCTAACTTCTATAATATCTCTAGTTGTCCCGGCTTGTTCTGATGTGATGGCTGCCTCTCTACCCGCTAGTGCATTTAAAAGTGTAGATTTACCAACATTTGGCTTTCCCACTATAGCTACTTCAAAGCCAGATCTTATTCGCTCTGCAACATTTATACCTGTTGATTCCACATCTAAGTCTTTGATAATATTATTTAAAATTGATAGCACTTCTTTAGAAACATCTGTAGGAACTTCTTCGTCGGCAAAGTCTATAGTTACCTCAATTAAAGCCATTGCCTTAATTATCATAGAACGCCATTCTTGAGCTCTTTCCCCTAATTTACCTGAAAGAACTTTTAAAGCCTGTACTCTTTGAGCTTCGGTTTCAGCCTCTATAAGGTCTGCAAGGCCTTCTATTTCTACTAAATCAAGTTTTTCGTTTGAAAAAGCCCGCCGCGTAAACTCTCCAGGTAATGCTTGACGGAAATTAGCTATTTTTGAAAGCGAGACTAAAGTTTTTTGTATTACAGCTATACTTCCATGAAGATGTAATTCAACTACATCCTCGCCCGTAAAACTATGAGGGCCTTTGAATGGAATTACTAAAGCCCTATCAAGATGTAAGCCTTCTTCTGTATATAAATCACAAAGTACTGTTTTTCTTGGTTTAATTCTAATACCATTACATAAAGAGTTTAGTGACATAAAGGCTTCTGGGCCTGAAATCCGAACAACTGCAACCCCTGCGCGTCCCTGTGGAGTGGCGAGCGCATAAATAGTATCAACCATAAAAAATCTCTGGATTAGGTATTCATAGAATCAAAGAACTCAGAATTTGTCTTTGTTTGTTTTAATTTTGATAAAAGAAATTCTATCCCGTCTGTCGTGCCCATTGGGTTTAAAATACGTCTTAAAACAAATGTTTTTTGTAAGTCAATTTTATCTATAAGGAGATCCTCTTTTCGTGTACCAGACTTCAATATATCTATAGCTGGGAACACCCTCTTATCAGCAACTTTTCTGTCTAACACGATTTCACTGTTACCTGTTCCTTTAAATTCTTCGAAAATAACCTCATCCATTCTACTACCTGTATCTATCAAAGCGGTAGATATGATGGTTAATGAGCCACCTTCTTCTATATTTCGAGCAGCCCCAAAGAACCTTTTTGGCCTTTGAAGAGCATTTGCATCCACTCCACCTGTTAAAACTTTACCTGATGATGGTATTACGGTGTTAAAAGCCCTGCCCAACCGGGTTATAGAGTCCAAAAGAATAACAACATCCCGTTTATGTTCAACAAGTCGCTTCGCTTTTTCTATAACCATTTCTGATACTGCTACATGCCTCGCAGCAGGCTCGTCGAAAGTAGAAGATATCACCTCACCTTTTACTGATCTCTGCATATCAGTAACTTCCTCTGGTCTCTCATCAATTAATAGAACCATTAAATAACATTCTGGATGATTATCAGTAATTGAATGTGCAATATTTTGAAGTAATACCGTTTTACCAGTTCTTGGCGGTGAAACAATAAGCGCTCTTTGACCTTTACCAATTGGTGCAACCAAATCAATTACTCTTGAACTTTGATCGCTTGCTGGTTTTTCTGTTTCTAATCTGATTTGCTCATCAGGATAAAGAGGTGTCAGGTTATCAAAGTTAATTTTGTTTCTACTTTTTTCGGTTGCTTCGTAGTTGATTGTATCAATTTTTAATAATGCAAAATAACGTTCACCGTCCTTTGGCGCTCTAATTGGACCTTCAACAGTGTCTCCTGATCTTAATCCAAATCTTTTAATTTGACTTGGGCTTACATAAATATCATCAGGACCTGGAAGATAATTGGCCTCCATTGATCTTAAAAAACCAAACCCATCCTGTAAAACTTCTAAAACACCTTCACCGTCAATATCTTTGTTGTCACTCGCAAGAGTTTTTAATATTTCAAACAGCATGTCTTGTGTACGCATTGAACTAGCGTTTTCAACGCCAAGTTCCTCTGCATAAACAAGAAGTTCTTGTGGAGTTTTTTTCTTAAGGTCTCTTAATTTTAAGTTTTTAGCCATTCGTATTAATGATGATGATAATGTGGAAAATAGTTTGGAAGCTGCTTTCTAACCGTAATCGTTAAATATAGCAAGTTTTATATTGGTTTAAAAATAACCAGAAATACGACAATTATCATCAAAACCGTTGGAAATTCATTGATAATTCTAAAAAAACGCTCTGATTTTGGCCTTTTATCCTCTTGAAACTCTCTTGTTAATTTTGAGAAATACCCATGAACTCCAGACAAGAGGATCACAAATATGATTTTTAATTGAAGCCATAATTGAAACAGCGCATCAATACCCAAATTTGATATCAACGCTAAACCAAACAACCATGAAAATATCATTGCTGGATTCATAATAATTTTAAGTAAACGTAATTCCATTAATTTAAAAGTCTCTGACGAGTCAGACCCCACCTCTTTACTCCAATGATAAACAAATAATCTTGGCAAATATAATAAGCCCGCCATCCAAGCTATAACGCTGATGATGTGCAAACTAAGAAATAAATTATATAAGAAAATTGAATTCATCTTAATTCTTGATCACATTGTTTAAACGTTGCTGGACATATCTTTTGCCTGATATTTCCGCTCTCAACTTTCTCAGACTCACTAACTATTTCAGATAAGCTTTCTATAAATGTTTGATCAATATTTAAAGACTCAGATCTATAATAATGCTTACAGCCTAGTTCGCTTGCAAGTTCTTGGTACTCGATATCTAATTCAACAAGTGTTTCAGAGTGATCCGAGACAAACGCAATTGGAACAATAACCAGCGCCCTATCTTCGCTAATTGCATTTTCAATTTCACTTGGTGTTGTTGGTTCAAGCCATTTAACTGGGGTAACTTTACTTTGGTAAGCCAAAACATGATCTTCATAACCATGAATGCCCTGCATGACCGCCTTTACTGTTTGCTCCACTTGCCACTGATATGGATCACCTTTTTTAATTATTGATACAGGTAAACTGTGAGCGGAAAACAGAACTCTTACTTTCTTGTCTTTGATGTGGTTTATTTTATCTTGGATCAGTTTTTGATGGGCTTTGATTAATTTTGCGTCATATGGATAACAACAGGTGTATTTTGTTTTTGCATTTAATTCCTGGTTTTGTGCTTCGTTGAACCATGCATCCAGAGAAGATTTTGTTGTTGTTGTGGAGTACTGTGGATACAGGGGCAGTAAAAATATTTTGTCTGGGTTATAGTCTTTGACTTTTGAAACGACCTCGGCTGTCATTGGATGCCAATATCTCATGCAAACAAATACCTTGTTCTCGATGCCTTTGTTTTTTAACTCTTTCTGAAGGGCCTCTGCTTGGGAGTTTGTAATTTCAAGAATAGGTGATTTACCGCCTATTTCGGCATAAATTTCAGTGGCCTCTTTGGTACGACGGGAAGATATAAATCTTGCCAATAAATACCTGAAGGGATTTGGAAGTCTAAATATGTTGGGATCATTAAACAGATTAAATAAAAAAGGTTTTACGCTTTCTTGTTTGTCTGGTCCGCCCAAGTTAAATAAAACGACCGCTGTTTTCATGTTGACCTTATCTGTAAGAGCATTTGCTCAACCTTCTCAATTGATGTCTCGGGTAAAACTCCGTGTCCTAAATTAAAAATATGTGGTCTTTCTCTAAAAGCAAACAATATTTCTTCAATTTTCTGACTAAGATTTTGAGAGTCTTTTAATAGGTGTTTAGGATCCAGGTTTCCTTGAAAAACAATTTTATCGTTTAGCTCATTAATTTTATCTAAAGGAAAATTATAGTCTAAGGTAATACAGTCAAGCTTATCTATATTTGAATATTTTTTATAACATGCAAGATTAGTGTTTCTAGGAAAGCCAATAATAGGAATGTCTTTTATTTTTTTTATACTCTCAATAATTTTTTTTGTAGGTTGAATACACCATTTGTTGAACTGTTCGTCATTCAAATGTTCTGCTGCTGACTCAAATATTTGAAAAGCATCAATCCCACAATCAATTTGCATTTCTGCATGTTGAATAATCGCACGTGTCATTTGCTCGATTAAATTGTCTATTTGTGAAGTCTTTTTTACTATATGTTCGAATTTTAGATTTTGACGTTCATTCTTTTCATATAAACAATAAAACAGTGTCGTCCATGCTCC
>ENA-OSEY01000510-OSEY01000510.1-marine-metagenome-genome-assembly--contig:-NODE-510-length-28527-cov-4.442671_pt1 | contig 28527 bp, 22 predicted proteins | sample MGYA00248465_ERZ534230 | MGnify/ENA primary metagenome ERZ534230 (study PRJEB26409, sample SAMN06344110) | marine metagenome | isolation source: Sea water from surface | place: Atlantic Ocean:Southern...
TTTGGTTTAGCCGCCTCTTTTTTGGGCTTAGCTGCTTCTTTTTTTGGTTTAGCCGCCTCTTTTTTGGGCTTAGCAGCTTCTTTTTTGGGCTTAGCAGCTTCTTTTTCGGGCTTAGCAGTTTCTTTTTTAGATGCCGTTACTTCTTTTTTTGATTGAGTAGCGTCTTTCTTCTTCGTCTCCGAAGTCGGCTCATCCAAAGAAGATTTAATTTTGGTTTTTGAGTCTTTCTTTTCATCTTCCTCGAGGCTAGCGTTAGGTTCTGTGGAATCTTCTTTCACACTAGTTTTTTCTTTTATCGTAACACTCTCTTCTCGATCAGCTGTGCTCGCTTCAACATCAGTAGTCTTTGGCTTCGAGACTTTTTTGACGACTTTTACTTTGGGAATTTCTTTTTCGGAATCAGACTGCTTATCATCGGCTACTTCAACAAACTCATCTTTGCTAGATACTGAGGCGAGCTCGGCCTTACCTTTAATAATCGCATCTGCAACTTCAGAGGCAAACAACTCTATTGCTCGAATCGAATCATCATTCCCCGGAATAATGTAATCAATACCATCAGGATCACTATTGGAATCAACAATACCAACAACAGGTATGCCTAACTTATTGGCTTCATTTATCGCTATCCTTTCGTGATCGACATCAACTACAAAAAGAATATCAGGCAAACCTCGCATGTCTTTTATACCGCCAATTGAATTCTCAAGCTTTTCTTTCATGCGAGTTTTATTCAACACTTCCTTCTTACTTAATTTATCGAAAGTGCCATCTCTCTCTTGCTCTTCAAGATTTCTATATCGCTTTATTGAAGCATTAATTGTCTTGTAGTTTGTGAGCATTCCGCCTAGCCATCGATGTGTCACATGTGGCATTCCACATCTTTCAGCTTGCGTTTTTATTATTTTTTGTGCGGCTCTTTTAGTGCCAACAAACAAGATTTGATTCCCTTTTGCGCCCTCTTTCCTTAAGACCTCTAATGCTTCATTAAAGGCAGGCAAGGTAAGCTCTAAATTAAGTATATGAATTTTATTTCGAGAACCGAAAATATACTGACCCATTTTTGGGTTCCAAAAACGGGTTTGGTGGCCAAAATGCACACCCGCTTTTAACATATCTCTCATAGATACATTTGACATAATTTTACTCCTTGGGTTAAACCTCCGCACCCCCCGATAACCAACCTTCTTAGGCACCCAGGATATCGTGTCGAAGTGCGTGTGAATTAAAATAAATTTACCGCGGGCGCTTTATATCACATACATGCTTCCAGGAAAAGATTTTTAATAATTTAATAAACCGTTGAAATGTGCAAAAAAAATTAATATTTCCACCATATTTAGGAAGAAATGAGTAGAATATTACAACTCTTGGAAATAATTAAATGTTCGTCAAAACAAAAAAAGAAATAGAGAAAATGCGAGTTGCAGGGAGGCTTGCTTCTGAGGTTTTAGATATCGTAACACCTTTTATAGAGCCAGGCATAAGTACTGGTGAGCTCAATGATATTTGTCATAACCACATGGTTAAGAAACAAAAATCTATACCTGCCACCCTCGGTTATAGAGGTTATCCAAAATCAATATGTACATCAGTCAATCAAGTCATCTGTCATGGTATTCCCAACAACAAAAAAATTCTCAAAAATGGTGATATCCTTAACATTGATGTAACAGTGATAAAAGATGGATGGTTTGGTGATACGAGCAGAATGTTTTTTGTAGGGACCCCTGCCCCCCATGCACAACGGCTTGTTGAAGTTACACAAGAATGTCTAATTAAAGGAATCGAAGCAGTAGGACCAGATGCATATCTTGGAGACATTGGCTCTGTTATTCAAACGCATGCTGAACAGAATTACTATTCAGTGGTGCGTGAATATTGTGGCCATGGAATTGGTTCAAATTTTCATGAAGAACCTCAAGTGCTGCATTACGGGATCAAAGGCACTGGAGCACAATTAAAAGAAGGTATGACATTTACGATTGAACCCATGTTAAATGCAGGAAAATCTGCAACGAAGCTGAAGTCAGATGGATGGACGGTTGAAACAAAAGACGGAAGATTATCAGCTCAATGGGAGCATACTATAGTTGTTACCGAAAACGGATCAGAAATACTAACGAAATGATTATTTTTGAATCACGATAATCGCGAGTTATAAGTTTTTATGACAAATCTTGACAATAATTGGTTTCCAAACCAAGTTTTCGAGGATATAAGTGTTTGGCAAAGATTTTCGCAAGGACGCTCTCATGACAACTATAAAAAGATACTTCTTGAGGTTGAGAAGTATTTTACATCTAACGAACCTACATTTGACTCAATCTCAGAGTTTTTAAAAAAAAGGTCTGACTTTTTTGATCTTTTCTTGAAAGTCATATGGAACAAGACTTTAAAATCGAAGAGAATCTCGCTAGTCGCAGTAGGAGGATATGGTCGAGGAGCCCTTCATCCGCAATCTGATTTAGACCTTTTAGTCCTTGCAGAGGAAATCGAGATACAGACTCACGGTGAGTTAGTAGAGGAATTTTTAACACAATTGTGGGACGCAAACTTAATCATAGGCCACAGTGTTAGATCTATTGAACAGTGTATTTCATTTGCGAAAGCTGATATCACTATCAATACGAATTTACTGGAACATCGCTTGATTGCAGGTAATAAAAAGATTTATAACGATTTCTGCTCAGAACTTGCCAAAAACTTGCATGGTGATACAAGCGAATTCTTTCATAAAAAATTGGAAGAACAAGAAAATCGATATAAACGTCATGGTAATACTGAGTACAACTTGGAACCCAATGTCAAAGAGACTCCAGGAGGCCTCAGAGATCTTCAATTAATAGACTGGATATCTACTCACTTCTTTAAGAAAAATGATCGAAGGCAACTGGTTAGCAATAAGATACTTTCAGAAAGTGATCTGGATTTATTAAGGAACAATGAAAGCTTTCTCTGGCGTGTGCGATATGAGATCCATCTCCATGCAAATAGAATTGAGGAACGTCTTCTGTTTGATTACCAAACATATCTTGCGAAAAAATTAGGTTATTTTGAAGAGAAAAAAAGCTTGGGAGTTGAGAGATTTATGCAAGATTACTATCGGGTTGTATCGTCAACTCGAGAGCTAACCGATATGATCTTAAAGTGGTTTGGAGAACAATTAAAAGAAAAGCAAGATAACACGATAGATAAATATAATGAAAGATTCGTAATTCACAATGGATTTATAGATACCATTAGATCAAGTGTCTTTTTTGAGCAACCGTCGGCGATCATAGAAATTTTTGTGATTTTAGCAGAGAATAAAAATATTGTAGGCCTCAGAGCATCAACAATTAAGCAACTTCGTGATTACCGATATTTAATTGACGATGAATTTAGAGAGCAGCTTACAAACAAAAATCTATTCATTCGACTACTTCATGCCAAATCAAATCTTCCACTGCAGCTACGCAGAATGAGTAGATACGGGATCCTCGGCGCCTACTTGCCAAACTATAAGAATATAGTTGGATTAACTCAACATGATTTATTTCATATATATCCGGTTGAAGTGCACACAATCAAGGTCATAGAAAATCTGATTTCATTTGGTGATATTAAGAAATCCAAAAACTTTCGAACTGCATCCAAAATATTTTCCAACATGGAGAATCAAGGAACAATTGTCATAGCGGCACTCTTCCATGATATTGCCAAAGGCCGAGGCGGAAATCATTCAGAACTAGGTGCTATTGATGTGCGATCATTCGCGATTGAACATCACCTTCCTGAAACTGAGACAAATACACTTGAATGGCTGGTCAGGAATCACCTCTTAATGTCGTCAGTTTCACAGCGTGAGGACATTGCTGATCCAGATGTGGTTCGAAATTTCGCAGATAAAGTAAAGGATGTTTACCATCTAGATCTACTCTATATCCTTACAGTTGCAGATATTTGCGCTACAAATCCTGACCTTTGGACTGACTGGAAAAGTGCATTAATGAGCAATCTCTATATTTCGACAAAAAAACTGTTTGAATCAAAATCATCAATCGAATTTAGAGAAGTACATATCTCTGATACTAAAGCTGAGGCTGCTAAATTGATTTCTACGCACAAATCAAACATCGATAAAATAAATGAACTATGGTCCACATTAAATGATGATTTTTTTGTACGAGAGCTCCCTGAAAATATTGCAAAATATAGCGAGTCAATTCTTTCTGCAAATACAATTGATGCACCTACAATTGTAATAACTGATATAGGCGAGGATAAACCAATTGCCACCGAGATATTTGTATATGCAAGAGATCAAGATAAGATTTTTGCTAAAATCGCCAATGTATTAGACCAGCATCGATTATCTATTCAAGATGCGAGACTAGAAACGACTACTAATAATTTCGCGTTTGACACGTTTCATGTTCTAAACCATAACAATAAACCAATAGGCGAGGATCATGAATTTTGTGCTAGTCTAAGCCGAGATCTATCGTCTCATATCATGCAACCCTTTGAATCATTTCAACCTGTTTCGAGAAAAGTCTCTCGAACCTTGAGGCAATTTAAATTTAAAACAAGTGTTGAAATAACAACCGATGAAACAAGAAACATGTCTCGGCTTGAGTTAGTGACCCCCGATAGAGGCGGTTTGCTCGCGCATCTCTCTCAGATATTCATTAAAAATAAGATCAATTTAGAGAATGCTAAAATTGCAACCCTAGGAGAGAGAGTAGAGGATACTTTCTATGTAACGGATCTTGAAACAAGACAGCCAGTAGGTTCAACTGTAGCGAATCTTCTAGCTCACGAGATCTGCCAAGAGTTAGACAATAGAAATAATATTTAATCTCAGTGAGTAGTTTTATGACTTCTAAACTTAGTAGACTAAAGTCTTATCCTTTTGAAAAACTCAATCAGCTCATAGGTCAGGTAGAACCTAGAAAAAATCTGCGTAACATAGACTTTTCGATTGGGGAGCCAAAACACTCTCCACCCTCTTTTATTCTCGATCAAGTCTCTAGCGCAATTCAAGAAATGTCACGATATCCAAAAATAGGTGGTTCTGACAGGCTCAGAGATTCAATTAAAAAATGGTTAATAAAAAGATATAAACTCCAAATTGATTCTTTAGATAGTGACCAGAATATAGCTCCAGTTGCGGGTACAAGGGAAGGTTTATTCTCTCTAACACAAGCAATTATTGGAGATTCGAATTCAAAGGATCCAGTTGTACTTACTCAGAATCCTACTTATCAAATCTACGAGGGCGCTGCTGAAATGGCAAATGCGGAAGTTTTTTATTTTTCGACAGACAAGCAAAGTCAAAATCTACCCTACCTGAAATCAATTAATGATGAAATTCTGCAAAGAACCAAGATCATGTATTTATGTTCTCCCGGTAATCCCTCAGGAAAAGTCATACCGGAAACAGTCATAGCAGATGCAATCAAATTAGCGATTGATTTTGACTTTCTTTTAGTATCCGATGAGTGTTACTCAGAAATATATATGGATGAATCTAAGCCCCCTCCTGGTCTGTTGGAGATTTGTAACAAGGTGGGCAACGAAAATTATAAAAACTGTTTGGTGTTTCATAGTTTATCTAAACGCTCTAATTTGCCGGGATTTCGTTCGGGATTTGCAGCCGGTGACGCCAAGATAATTCAAAAGTATAAAAGGTATCGAACCTACCATGGGTGCAGTATTCCAGAGCCAATTCAGTATGCTTCATCCTACGCCTGGAGTGATGAGACTCATTGCATATCTAATCGAGTAATGTACAGAAAGAAATTTGAAGAGGTAGGTAAAATATTGGGGAAATACTTAACTTATCCTAAACCTGAGGCATCCTTTTATTTATGGCCAAAAACACCCATCAACAGCGAAACATTCACCTATGAGCTATTTAGGCAGCAAAATGTAACCATACTCCCAGGTCACTTCATGAGCAGTGATAAAGATGGATTAATAAGTGGATATGATCGTGTCAGGTTGGCGCTTGTTCATCAATATGATGATTGTGTTGAGGGTGCCAGACGAATTGAGCAGTTCATAGTAGACAATAAATTTAATAGTAAACCCTCATGACGCGTCAAGAACGGGCAAATTACATAGCAAGTCGACTCGAAACTCTTTATCCCAATGTTCCAGTTCCATTGGATCATTCAAGCCATTACACTTTACTCATAGCAGTCCTCTTAAGCGCTCAATGCACGGATGAAAGAGTTAATAAAGTAACGCCTGTGCTTTTCAAAAAAGCTGACACGCCCTCGAAAATGATAAAACTTTCAAAAGAAGACATTTATTTAATAATCAGACCTTGTGGGCTTGCTCCAAAAAAATCGAGTGCAATTTATGAACTTTCAAAAACACTAATTGAAAAACATAACTCACAGGTGCCTGAAAACTTTGAGGATCTTGAAAAGCTTCCAGGAGTTGGACACAAAACTGCCAGTGTTGTTATGTCGCAAGGTTTTGGACATCCTGCATTTCCTGTAGACACACATATACATCGATTAGCTCAAAGATGGGGACTTTCGAAAGGTAAAAATGTTCAACAAACCGAAAAGGATTTAAAAAAGGTATTTCCTAGGGACAAATGGAACCGGCTTCATTTACAAATCATTTTTTATGGTAGGGAATATTGCTCCGCTAGAGGATGCAATGGGACAGTGTGCGAGATCTGTAAAACTTTGTATCCTAATAGAAAAAAACCATTTGTAACTAATAAGGCATAGCCGCAAAAGATTTAACTGGGTAAATCTTGTTAAGAAATGATAAAATGTTCGATCGATTAATTTCGTTTATTATTATGATTAAAAACAATAGCTTACTGGAGTTTTTTAAATAAATATATTATGCATAAAGCGAAACTACTTAAATCTTTTTTGATCATTGCATCGTTTATAGTCTCCACTCTCGTCATTGGCGAATCGATTATTGAGGAAGTGATAACAACTGGATCGTATTTAAATAGTCAAACTGATGAAAGCAACCAAACACTAACTGTAATTGATAGAGATTTCATTGATAAGATTAATGCTCAAAATGTCAATGATATTGTAAAAAATATTACCTTTAGCTCGGGAGCTGAAAATCAAACGGACGCATTTACTCAAGGTTCCACACAAGGAACATCAAATATTAATCTCAGAGGCCTAGGATTAAGCTCCACCTTAGTCTTAATTGATGGTAAAAGACAAACAATTTCTGGGGCACTAGCGAACGATGGTAGCGTATTTGTTGATACAAGCACAATTCCCATTATTGCTCTTGAAAGAATCGAAATATTGAGAGAAGGAGCTTCATCCATATATGGATCTGATGCGGTCGCAGGTGTTGTAAATTTTATTCTAAAAGACGATTACGACGGATTTGAGTTCGATGTCAACTTGGCAGGCACTTATGAGCACAGTCAAAAAGACGGTTCGATATCCTTTATTTATGGTTCAAATTCTGAATCCACAAATTATATGCTAGCCGGCTCGTACCAGAATAGAAGTCCCTTGAATGCTTCATCAAAAATGTACCTTTCCGATAATGCAGTAAGCTCATTAGGCAGCTCATTTATTGCCCTTGCCCCCGCAGAGGTTTCAGAGGGATCGTATCAGGGAACATATGCTGCAGGGCAATATATTCCGAATGCTAAATGTAGTGAGTATGAGGAGGCAGTCCCTATTGGTGTCAGCTTATGTGGATTTTGGTATGGCCCCAGATTTAACCTAGTTAATGATGAGGAAAAGAAGCAATTATTTGGGAGTTTCAGACATGCTTTAACAAATAATATTGATGTGAATGCAGATATCACCTTTAATAATAATAAAGTTTTAGATAATCCTCAGTCTCCAAGTTACCCTGATCTGACTTTTCCTGTAATCTCAGCAGATCATCCCAGCAATCCTCTAAAAGTGCCTCTAGCATGGCTCGGAAGACCCTTCGCTTTTGATTATGCCTCACCAAAAGCACCCAGACATAACACAACATACCGATATTCTTTTGGACTCGAAGGAAATATAGGTTCGGAAAGTGATTGGAATACATCAATCACTCACAGTACAAATGAATATAGAGCCATTCAGCCAGACACCATCGCGTCAAGGCTCCAGGATGCATTCAATGGTATCGGAGGACCAAATGGTAATGAATATTATGATCCTTTCATACCTGACAATAATAGCCAAGCACTTTATGACTATCTTAGTTACGAAACAAATACGGTCAGAGAGACTTCTCTAACAGTTCTAGATGGCATATTTAGATCTAATTTTGTCCTTTCGAATAGTATTTCAACCCAATTTGCGCTCGGCATTCAGGCGAAGAAAGAAACATATGCAACAGAAACAGATGATTTATATGAAATACGATTTGATCCCGATGGCACTCCTATTCCAGTTGATTTGATCTTTCTTGGGGGAGTATCCGAAATCGATGAATCTAGAAATACATTTTCTATTTTTGCAGAAACTAAAATGCAATTAACTGATACATTAAACATTTCATCTGCATTACGATATGAGGATCTTGATGTTGGTAAAAGTATTGACCCTAAGATTGCTTTATTTTGGCAAATGAATGAAAAGTTCTCTTCAAAAGTGACCTGGAGCACAGCTTTCCGAGAGGCTTCACTATCACAAATGAATGCTCAAATTGTTCAATTAGAGGGCATACAGGATTACAACGAAGATGGATCTGCAAAAGGTGGCGTCTCTTTTGTGAGGGTTACACAATCTGGTTCTCAAGATCTTGATCCTGAAGAGTCGAGAAATATTGGGATTGGCCTCACATTTAAACCTTATGAGTCGGCTTTAGTTGATCTTGATTACTGGTCGATTGATTACGATGATTTGATTACAGTTGAGAATGCCCAGGGCAAAATTCTCGCTGACATCAACGGTGCTGACATTTATAGAACAGACAATGGGACTCTATCGGGTATAAAAGTTCAGTATTTCAACTCTTCAGAGGTAAAGGTGAGCGGTCTCGATATGGAAGGGTCATTCAACATTACCGACGAGATCTCATTCTCTATTCTAACTAGTCAACTATTGAATTTCGAAATCACTTCACCCACAGGAGAAAAAATAGATGCTCTTGGAAAGTTTAATAGGGGAAATTTTGCTCGGTCCCTGCCAAAAAATAAAACAAATTTAAATATAGATTGGTCGAAAAATAACTTGTCTATGAACGGCAATATTAATTTCATAAGTTCCTACTCTAATGGTGAGGAAAAAGTTAATTCATATGAAACCTTAGATTTAAATTTTAGGGTGAGACTTTCAAAGATCAACGAATCACAGAGCACCATAGGTGTGGGAGTCAGGAATTTATTCAATGAACAACCGCCAAGGGTAAATGATGCGGCGAATCTCAGTTATGATCCCAAACAGCATGATCCGCTGGGCAGGGTAATTTACGTTAATTTCAACTATCAGTTCTGAAAACAATGGACTACATATACGGAATTAAAACATGCGATAAAGTTAAAAAAGCAGTTAGTTGGCTTCAAAATAATGGCGTCGAATATCAATACGTAGATTTGCGATCAAAGACCTTTGACAATTCAAAAGTTGATGACTGGCTCCGTCAGGTTGGCTCCGAGCAACTATTAAATAAAAAGAGTAGAACTTGGAGAAATTTAGACGAAAGCATTACATCAAATATCCAAGACTCCCATATCTTGTCATTACTAGTTAAATATCCAACTTTAATTAAGCGGCCCATATTAGAATCCTCAGACAAACTGATTATTGATTTTGATGAAGAAAAATACTTAACTTTCTATACAAAAAAGAGATAGCAAACATTGAAAATTGCATTCTTTGGCATTGGCATTGGCTCTAAAAATAAACGTAATGAGTGGCTTGAGGTTTGGTATCCTGAACCTGCCTATCAGATTGATATTGACCTGAACGAAAGCCTGCTAAATTCGATCCAGACTAATACTATTGATGCTTCGAGTAATTTAAAACTTGCAAAGACTCTATCCAGGTCTGAAACAGAAAATTCGGTAATATTCGACGAATCAATAAAACTGCTTGAGAATCAACCCCCTGGATTAACAATAACTTTAATGATAGAGGATAAACCTCCAGAGACAACTCCTGAATGCTACTTGAAACTCCACTGTCTATCACATCGTCTTGTTAAACCAAATCAAATAAATCTAGATGGTATATTCAATCATTTAAAGACAATTGCCTGGACTAATCACGGCCCCATAGACGCGACGGAAATCGATGATGTTATAACTAAAATGCACTTGCTTGGAAAACGTGTTGATATAACAAGTGTCGATAAATTTCCAAAAATGACAGACTATGTCGTCCCCCCCTCAGTGAGAATTGCAAATACATCCAGAGTACGGCTGGGTGCATATTTAGGAGAAGGAACTACTGTAATGCATGAGGGGTTTGTTAATTTTAATGCTGGAACTGAGGGTCCAAATATGGTCGAGGGCAGGATTTCTGCCGGTGTTTTTTGCGCAAAAGGAACAGATATAGGTGGAGGTGCCTCGATTATGGGCACGTTGTCCGGTGGAGGCAAAGAAACTATATCGATAGGACAAGGATGCTTACTGGGTGCGAACAGTGGAATTGGTATCTCTCTTGGCGATAATTGCATTGTGGAAGCTGGGCTGTATATCACTGCAGGAACGATAGTTTCCGAAGTTGACAGTATGCATAAAGAAAAAAACTTAAAAAAGGCAAGAGAATTGAGTAAAGCAAATGATCTTTTATTTCGAAGAAACTCAGTTTCCGGACAAGTTGAATGCTTGCGAAATAAAAGCACCGTCGCATTAAACAGTGATTTACATAAGTCCAATTAAACATGTGGGGAGAAAGATGAAGAGAGTGAAATTATCCAAGCCTGGTGGTCTTCAGAATTTAATGCTCGAAGAATCAACGATACCGGAGCCAAATGACAATCAAGTCTTAATCAGAGTCATGTCGAGCAGTCTGAATTACCATGATTTATTGGTTGCACTCGGAGGGATTCCAGTTGCTGATGGCCGAATCGTACTCTCTGACTGTGCTGGAGAAATCGTAAAATGTGGTCCCAACGTTAAAATATGGCAAAAAGGTGATAGGGTTATAAGTTGTTGTTACCCACATTGGAGATCTGGACCTCCAAATCCAAAGCTTTTGAGTTTTATCGGAGACAATGAGGATGGTTATGCGACTGAGTACATAGCAATATCAGAGACTTCAATCACACGCGCTCCTTCTAATTGGACACAATCAGAATCAGCAACATTGCCATGTGCAGCCTTAACAGCGTGGCATGCTCTGATAGAGAGAGGAAATCTGAAGCCAAATCAGACTGTGCTCACATTAGGGTCAGGTGGCGTCTCACTATTTGCAATTCAATTTGCAAAATCTATGGGTGCAAAAGTCATCTCAACATCATCCTCTGAAGTCAAATGTAATAAATTAAAAGAAATGGGTGCTGATGAAGTAATCAATTACAATGAACATAAACAATGGGGAAAAGAAGTTCTTAGACTAACGGATGGTGAGGGTGTTGATCATGTTATTGAGGTTGGTGGAGGGATGACACTTAATGAATCAATTAGATCAACAAAATTTGGAGGCCATCTTGCACTAATAGGCGTCCTAACGGGACCATCAGTGAGCGATATTGTGCTACCTCGAGTATTCATGAAACAAATAAATATTAGTGGGATTGCAATGGCAAATCGTGAATCACAACAGAGAATGGTTGATTACTTAGATACTTGCAATTTTAGACCAATTATTAGTGATTATTTTCAGCTTGAAGAGCTATCCAGTGCGTTTCAACATCAACTGGAGAAAAAACATTTTGGCAAGATTTCAATATCAATCAACTCTTGACTATACAGCTTTAAATCTGTCAAAAACCGGCGGCTTGACCATCTTTTCTGCTCTCTGAAGCACCCCAATAAACGCCGTTCTCCGACCTTTTTATTGCCTGATACCCGCCATATGGACCATTAGCATATTGGATTCTATGACCTCTTCTCATTAATGCCCGAATCGTTTTGTATGGAAATTGTGATTCTAAATTCAAAATCCCACCAGTTTTCATAACCTCACCTGTGGGTTCTGATGATCCTGTATGATGAATTCTAGGAAAATCGCCCGCTTCCTGCACATTCATTTTAAAATCAATTAAATTAATTAAAATCTGAGCATGACCTTGTGGTTGCATAGCACCCCCCATCAACCCATAACTTAACCAAGGTATGCCATCTTTAGTAACAAAGCCTGGAATAATTGTGTGAAATGGACGTTTGCCACCTTCAAATTTATTCATATGCGATTGATCTAAACTGAACATCTCTCCCCTATCTTGTAAGATAAAGCCAAGACCCTGAGGTGTCATACCAGAACCCATACCTCTATAATTGCTTTGAATCAAAGAAACCATATTGCCATCACCATCAGCAGTGGCAAGATAAATGGTATCTCCCCCACTATCCAATGCACCCGAAGGATAAGCTAATCCAGCCTTGTCGAAATTAATCAAATCGGCTCTCTCTTTCGCATATTCTTTTGATACAAGATCTTTAATTGGAATGTCATTAAAATCCATATCCGCATAGTATTTAGCACGGTCCTCATAAACCAATTTCTTAACTTCGGTGAAGAGATGAACATACTCTGCTGACTCAGGATTCATTTTAGACAAATCATACAATTCCATTAAGTTTAAGATTTGCAAAACCGCAATTCCCTGACCATTGGGAGGCAATTGCCATACATCGTAACCACGATAATTTGTCGAGACAGGCTCAACCCAATTTCCTCTATGAGAGCGCAAATCATCATAAGAAAGAAATCCATCATTTTCTTTCATATACCTATCAATATTTCTAGCTATCTCACCCTCATAGAAAACATCTCGACCTCCAGATACCAATAGCTCTAGAGTATTTGCGAGTGCCTCGTTTCTCCAAATTTCTCCTTCCTCAGGAGCCCTTCCATTAAATGTAAATTGTTCTTTAAAACCTGGCCATTTACTCAATATTGGAACTGATCTTTTCCAGTAATATGCAATCAACTGACTCACAGGAAAACCTGATCTGGCATAACGTATTGTGGGGTCTAGAATTTCTTTCATAGGAAGGTTGCCAAACCGCTCATGAATCATAAACCAACCATCAACGGCACCGGGTACAGTAACTGGCAGTGGACCATGTGACGGAATCTTCTCATAGTTATTTTTTTTAAACCATTCGAGGGATAGTGATTTTGGAGATCTACCTGAAGCATTCAGTCCATAAAGCTTCCGAGATTTTGCATCCCAAATGATTGCGAATAAATCGCCACCAATTCCATTTCCAGTGGGCTCAACAAGACCAAGCATTGCATTAGCTGCTATCGCTGCATCCATAGCGTTTCCACCTTTTCTCATAATTTCTAGAGCCACCTGAGTCGCTAGGGGTTGGGAGGTCGCAGCCATTGCTTCAGTCGCTAATACTGGAGATCGCGTTGAAAATTGTTCACCCGTAATCCTGTCAACTGCCTGAATATTTAGAGAGGACAAAAGCAAAAAGAGAGTGCTTATTATGTTTATAAATCTACCTCGTGACTGACATAGGTCATTTTGTGCTATCAAAATTTTCTCCTTCAGCAATATTTTGGGATATCAAAGTTAAAAACTTTTTCAAAAGTTCTATGGGCATATTGTGTCCCATACCCTTAAACGTCACAAATTTGGCATGTCTTATATGCTTTTTGGTCTCTTTGCCACCATTTACATTCACCAATTGGTCATCTTCACCATGAATTATAAGTGTTGGCGCTACAATCTTTTTTAGCATGTTCTTGCGATTTGGAGCACTGCGCGCCGCTGCCATTTGCCTGAAATAACCTTTTATATTTCTTGCTCTGTCATGCTCCTTTTTTACCTGTTCTCTAACATAATCATCAGTCTCTGGATATTCAGGACTGCCAAACATCTGTCTCACACGAACGGAGTTATCTATGGGAGTCATGCCGGCGGGTGTTGGTTCAATCATAGCTTTGGAAACTGCCAATGAAGGCAATCCCTTACCCAATTTTCCTGATGAAGAATTAATACAGGTAAAGGAGCTTACCCTGCTGGGATATTTCCCTGCCAAAATTTGACCAATCATTCCCCCCATAGAGATACCAATTATGTGTGCGCTTGGCAGAGATAAGTGGTCGAGAAGATTTATAACATCCCACGCCATGACTTCTAGAGAGTAGGGAATATCCACCGGCACACCAAACCATCTGAAAAGTGTCAAGCGAGAAAAACTTGGACATTTTAGCTCATCATAACTTCGGGAGAACCCAGAGTCCCTATTGTCCAGACGAATTACCCGATATCCGAGATTCAGCAAGCCGTCAACAAAATATTCTGGCCATGTTATTAGCTGCTGATTAAGACCACCCACCAACACGAGAGGTGGAGCACTTTTACTCCCTTGATCTAAAAAAGCTGTTCTGGCGTCATTGGTGCAGTATTGTATTTTCAAACCTTAATTAAACTACGCTGCAATAGTGTTTAATCTGCTTAAACCACCTCAAAGAGCCCAGCGGCCCCCATGCCCCCACCGACACACATTGTGATAACAACATATTTCTCTCCACGGCGTCTTCCTTCTATCAGAGCGTGCATCACCATTCTGGCACCACTCATACCATAAGGATGCCCTATTGAAATTGCACCCCCATTCACATTTAGTTTATCCATTGGAATACCGAGTTTATCTCTGCAATAAAGAACCTGGACAGCAAACGCTTCATTTAACTCCCACAAACCAATATCGTCCATAGAGAGATTATTTCTTTCGAGTAATTTAGGAATGGCAAAAACTGGGCCAATACCCATTTCGTCTGGCTCACAGCCGGCAACCGCCATGCCTCTGTATATCCCTAAAGGCTCGATATTTCTTTGCTCAGCAAGTTTTCCGTCCATCATAACAACAGCTGCCGCACCGTCGGAAAGTTGAGATGCGTTTCCTGCAGTGATAGTTCCATCATTTCTGACAGGTTTTAAATTTGCCAAGTTTTCGATTGTTGTTCCTGGACGATTTCCCTCATCTTTCGTGAGTGTAACTTCCTCTTTTGTCACCTCGCCAGTTTCCTTATTCATTATCATTTTGATTGCAGTTACAGGCACTATCTCATTATCAAAAGCACCTCGCACCTGTGCATCAGCGGTTCTCTCTTGAGATGCTACTGCATACTCATCTTGTGCTTCACGAGAAATATTGTATCTCTTAGCCACAGTCTCCGCAGTATCTAACATTGGCATATGAATCATTGGGGCGTTTTTTATTGTTAATGGATCCCCTATTCGATGAGAGTTCATATGTTCATTTTGAACAAGACTTATACTTTCGCAACCACCCGCAATAGTAATCGGTGCATTATCATTGATTATATGCTTCGCTCCTGTTGCGATTGTCATCAAACCTGATGAGCATTGTCTATCAATCGTCATCCCAGCCACAGATACAGGTAACCCAGAGGCCATCGCTACTTGTCTCCCAAGATTAAAACCTTGAGTACCTTGCTGAATAGCAGCTCCCATGATGCAGTCGTCCACTTCTTTCGGATCAATACCAGAGCGATCAACGGCTGCCTTGACAGCGACAGATGCCATAGATGGTGATTCCAAATTATTGAAGGCTCCTCTGTATGCCTTTCCTATCGGTGTTCTCGCTGCAGATACAATTACTGCTTCTCTCATTTCAATATCCTCGATCTTAATTAATGTTAATTTTGTAGTGCTGACATTGCTTTCATTATAAATTTCTCAGTCTGCTTTCCGCCTGCTTCCAAAGCTTTATGATTTGTAGGATCGGTCAATGCTTCCCAATTTTCAATCACATTTTCAGGAGTTTGTTCCTTTTTAGAAATAAAAATACCATCAGTTTCATAAATGCTAGCTTTCGCGTAACCACCAGCACCACAACAGAGAATTGTCCTGTTTGGAGCATTATCATGACAAAGAGTAAGTGCTCCCGCTGTCACTGATTCAGCAGTCATAAGATCAAGCATTGGTGCAGGAAGAAGATCTTCAGTCATACGAGTATTGGCAGTTGGAGATAGTGCATTCACATGGATATTATATTTTCCACCCTCGAGCACCAATGTATTCATGAAACCTATCAGGCCCATTTTTGCAGCACCATAGTTGGTTTGTCCAAAATTACCATACAGTCCACTGGACGAAGTTGTCATCACAATTCTTCCATAGTTTTGCTCTTTCATAATATCCCAAACAGCTTTTGTACAATTAACACTCCCCATCAGATGAACATCAAGTACTAGTTTAAAATCACTCAACTCCATTTTACTGAACGATTTGTCGCGCAAAATTCCGGCGTTATTTATTAGTACATCGATACGTCCCCATCGCTTCATCGTCTGCTTAATCATGTCTACAACTTCTTCATAATTAGTGACATTCGCACCATGAGAAAATGCCTCACCCCCATTTTTTATAATTTCATCGACCACAGTGTCAGCTGCCTCAGAGGAAGCTCCAGTCCCATCTCGCGCGCCTCCAAGGTCATTTACAACAACTTTTGCTCCTCTCTCTGCAAGAGCTAAAGCATGACATCTACCTAAGCCATTTCCAGCCCCAGTGACAACGCAAACCTTCCCATCAAAACTAATTGTCATAAATGACCTCGTGATATCAATAAAATTAACTTGCAAACTGAACGGTTAACCATTCAGCAACCAGAGCTGGCTTTTCTTGACCTTCAATTTCAACGGACAGGTCCATTATAAAATCAAATTGTCCAGGTCTTTTTTCAATAATGCTTTTTATTTTTGCATGACATCTGATTTTACTACCAACTCTAACTGGTGCCACGAATCTGACTTTATCGAAACCTTTATTAACGCCAAATGTAATACCATTAATTACGAGGTTATACTGGCTTGAAAAATGGGACAGCATAGAAAGTGTTAAAAAACCATGGGCAACTGTCCCTCCAAAAGGCGTTTGTGCCGCCGCCACTGGATCTATATGAATGAACTGATGATCTAAAGTGCAATCAGCGAATTGATTTACTTGATCTTGCGTTACCTCAAACCATTCTGTTGGCTCACATTCATGACCTATATAGCTTGAAATATCGGCCTTCTCGATTACTTGTGGCATTACTTACTCCTCTTTATAAAAATTACTATTATTTTTTCAAGAGCCCTCTAATCAGCTCCACGCATCATTTTCGTTATCATAGGCGCCATAATCAGCATGAGCACACTGATCCCAAGTGCTATGTATCCAACTTGTGTATAGACTTCAATGTATCCTGCTTTGGCCGCAGCTACATCTGTCATCTGACCGCCGATCGTTTCTGCTCCCGTAGTACTTGCTATTAGGCCTGCGAGTAAATTTGATAGACCGGAATACAAAAACCAAGCACCCATAGTCATGCCGACAATTCTAGTCGGAGCAAGTTTGGTAACAGCCGAAAGACCTACAGGTGACACCATCAGCTCGCCCATCGTATGGATCCAGTAGATTAAAAATATGAAAATAACTGGCGTCATTCCAATCACGCCGGAGCCTTTCATACCCGCCACGAGCGATAAAAATCCCAAGCCAGCCATGGCAACCCCAACAGCGAACTTTACTGGTGTAGAGGGATTTAGATTTCGTTTAGATAACCAAACCCAAAGCCATGCGACCATTGGTGCAAAAATGAAAATATAGCCAGCATTCAACGATTGAAAGACCGGACCTGGCACTGACCATCCAAAAATCTCTCTATCTACAAGTCGTGCCGTAAATAAATTCAGGGAAGAGCCTGCCTGCTCGAAAAGCGCCCAAAAAGGTATCTGGGCCAATATAAAATACATCGCTGCCAGCATTCTCGACCGCTCATCGCCCTGCAACTGTGCGAAGCTATAATATAAAAGTGTCAAAAACATAATGATACCCAATGGGCCCAATATACCCCCGACAAGCTCTTCATTCATAACTAAAAGCATTGAAACAGCAATAATAACCAATCCAACTAAATAACATGCCCACTCAATGTTAATGAACCAGAATAGTTTAGTTTTCAAACGTTCGATCGACGGAGGCTCTGCTTTTCCATCCAACCAATGCTGAAAAGACAAAAATATTGCGAGTCCAATGAACATGCCTATCCCAGCCAATCCAAAACCATATTTCCAGCCATGAACAATTCCTAAATAACCGCAGAATATTGAAGCCAAAAATGCGCCTAAGTTGATACCCATATAAAATATGGTAAAACCCGAGTCTCTTCTTTTATCTCCAAAACCATACAATGAGCCAACGATTGTAGAGATGTTGGCCTTCAAAAAACCGACCCCAGCAATTATGAAAGCCAAGGAAAGATAAAGGATATTAAGGTATACCTCTTCAGTAACCACACTCATGGTGTAAGAATCACGCGAGATCGACTCGGGCAGACCCACAGATTCAGGGTTTTCAATCAACATGTCCGAGGCATTAAAATTGATATACGACACTCCATTATCAGATACTATTTGTTGACGTGCATCACCTCCCCGCGCATCTAAGACTATCTCATATTGCACTCCATCCAAAGTTAATATTTGCTTTGAACCGTTGCCCTCAAAAGACATTCCAAAATGCCCAATGACCAGAAGAATGGCGCCAAACGTCACAGCTTTCCTCGCACCCAAATAGCGGTCTGCAAGCGCTCCACCAATGATTGTCATTACGTAAACTAAAGAGGTATATGCTCCATATAAAACTGTTGATTTTTCATCAGAAAACAGGAAATGTTGCGTTAAATAAATTACAAGAAGCCCCCTCATACCGTAATAAGAGAAACGTTCCCACATTTCGGTTAAAAAAAGAATTACCAATCCTCTGGGATGACCCATTATTGTTGTTTCGCTTACCACCTTTAAACCTCCATAATTCGGCCTCTCATGTTAACAATAGAACAGGAAAAATTAAACTCATGCGTGTATTATCTGTAGTTCAAAAAAAATAATGTGGATCATAACAAGAGATATCAATCATGGATTCTTTCAATCAAACCAAAGAGGCCTTCCTCTCAAAAAAACCTCCTTTCTTGGATATTTTGGGTTTTGAGGATTGTTCATTTGACAAGAGCAATGAGGAATTTTCTTGTATCTTTGTTCCGTCGATTAAAATGACTCACTCGAATGGGACGATCGTTCAAGGCGGTTTTATCAGTGGCATGCTCGACTCTGCTATGGCACAAATTGTTTTATATCGACATAACTTTACTGTAAATCCACTCACCTTAAAAATGGACGTAACATTCATCCTTCCCTGCAAACCAGAAAAAGTTATATGTAAATCAAAAATCCTAAAGATGGGGAAATCAATAGTATTTACTACTGCTGAGATGTTTCAAAATAATGAGATTATTGCAACATCAAGCGCCTCGTCTAAACTTATTCGTTTATAAACAATGATTTATGTGCCATTTTAAAAATAAAATTTAGAATTAAAGTAATTTAAACGCATTTGCGGGGATCATAAATACAATATATGCTCCATTCCTGTTTTCATTGAGTGATCGGTAATGCACAACAATAAACATTCAAAAACTGAGCTATCACTGTTTAGAAAAAAAGTAAGCGAGTGGCTTAGGATTAATAAACCAAAAGACCCTGGGTTTCTGCTCCCTCAAACATTTATGGAAATAGGTTCAGAGCAGGTTCTTAATTTTCTTCGTGAGTGGCAGTTTAAATTATGGTCATCTGGATTCCTTGGAATGTCATGGCCCTCTGAGTTTGGAGGCCAAGGCCTACCTCCTATTTTCCAAAAAATTGCTGATGAAGAGATGAAAAAGCAAAAAGTTCCAATTTGCTTCAATGTAATTGGTCTCGGCTGGGCTGGACCATTAATTATCGATATTGGCACAGAGGAAGAAAAAAGGAAGTATCTAAAGGGCATTCTATCAGGTGATGATATCTGGTGTCAGGGTTTTTCAGAACCAAACCATGGCTCTGATCTGGGTAGTATCCAAACAAAAGCGGAAAGGAGTCAAGATTCATACATAGTGAATGGAAGCAAAATCTGGACAACAATGGGTAACTTCGCGAAATATATGATCTTACTCGCACGAACGAATAATGATTCTGATAGAAGATATGATGGCCTCTCATTTTTTTTAGCACCAATGAAAATCCCGGGAGTCAGTACCTCTCCAATTAGAAAAATTACCGGTGATTATGGATTTACCGAAACATTCTTTACAGACGCAAAAATTCCTGCATCTACTTTGATGGGTGAAGAAGGCCATGGTTGGAGTCTAGCAATGAAACTTTTGCAATATGAGCGAGGTGCTGAGGCTGGTGCAGCAGGCGGTATCTCAATTATTCCAACTACGGTTGAAGATGTTGTAGAAGTTGCAAAGACAACAAAAAAAGATGGTATATCCTCGCTTAAAGATCCAATAACAAGAGATGAATTAATCAAACTTTTAATTGATCAAAAAGCTATATATTTAGGGGAGAGACGTGCAACTTTTAATGAGTTATGTATGGACTTTCCAAATTCGTTACCCCTTTCAAGTAAGTTAAGGATGACCGAGTTCTCAAGGAGATTGCGACAATATGCTCTTACAGTCCAGGGTGCAGCTGCGGCAGTCTATGTAGGTGATAAGAAAGCTATTCAAAGCGGGTTCTGGCAACGGGCTTACCTAAATAACTTTTCGACAACAATTGGTGGTGGAACAAGTCAAATCCAGGCAAATATTGTCGGTGAGCATGTGTTAGGCCTACCAAAGGATTGAAAATGGAATTCAATAATTTAAAAATTGATTTTACGGAAGAACAATCGATGGTGAACGCATCAGCAAAAGAATTTTGTGCTGATAATTCTGATACCAAAAGAGCTCGGGAATTGATCGACTCAGAACTAGGCTTTGATACTGATACCTGGGATGAAATTACCCAACTAGGCTGGACCGGCATAAATATAGATGATCAATATGGAGGCATGAGTTTTGGTATAAGCGCAGCAATTCCAATCGTAGAGCACATGGGTAACACAATGATGTCAATTCCCTATCCATCTCATCTATTGGCCTCGGAGCTTATTGGACGTTTGGGAGATCAGTCTCAAAAATCACAGTGGCTCCCTCCATTATGTGACGGTAAAAGAGGCACGGTAGCATTTCTAGATAATGAGGACTGGGGTTCAGAACCTCAACTTAAATTAATTAAAAAGAACGATCATTATCTCATGACTGGAGAGAAGCTTTTAGTGAGCGATGCGCTTTCTGCCGATATTATAATTGTGTTGGCAACTATAGACACTCACCCGGTGTTTGTTATCGTTGAAAGTCATATGCTAAAACCGCAAGATTTACATCCAAGAACTCTAATTGACGAAACAAAAAGAGCGGCAGATATATCGCTTCAAAATATAATAATCGAAGAAACGCAAATTATGCATGCTTCTCATGAAATTGTGAGAGACATAAAACTGCTGGGCTCCCTGCTTATGGCAGCAGAGTCCGTTGGAGTAATATCGATTACTCTAAAAACTATTGTTGATTACTTAACAACGAGGAAGCAATTCGGAAAGCTTATTGGATCGTATCAATCTTTAAAACATCCAACGGTTGAAATTTTGCTTGAGATGGACTCGGCAAAAAGTCTTGTATATCACGCAGCATCAATCATTGAATCTGGAACACTCAGCATTGACTCTCAAATAGCTTGTCATATGTCTAAAGCAAAAGCTTCAGATGCTCTCTCTTTTGCTGGAGATCGTGCCGTTCAGTTCCATGGAGGGATGGGATTTACATACGATTGTGACGCTATGCTTTTTATTAGACGAGCGCAATGGGCTAATCAACAGTTCGGAGATCCTCAGTATCATAGAAATCAATTGGCTAAGTTAATATTCGATTAAACGCTTCTAAAATTTATTTTTTTGTTTGCTGGAAGATGAATCGAGCTATCTCAGTGAAAGCATCATTTGCTTGAGGTATATCAGGATAAAATATGTGCCACACATGTGGCATATTTTCCCAAACCTGCAACGATGCTTTTGAGCCAAAATCATTCGCTTTGTTGACATAACGCCTGGAGTCATCAAAGAGAATTTCTGAATCACTTACATGAACGAGTGTGGGAGGTAAATTCTTTAAATCACCCAACAAGGGTGACACTTTTCTATCGAAAGGATTATGCCTTGCAACTGCCTTTGCAGCAAAACCAAGTCCGAAACTAGTTAACCAAGAAAAATTTCGAGTCAACGGTTGTAGCACAAAATCTTTTTTCATATTCTTTTTAATACTCGGATTAGTCAAGCGTGAATCCGTAATAGGTGATAATGCTACAATTGCATTAGCCTGATGTTCGGAATTATCTCTTAATTCAGCAGCAAGTGCTAAAGCAAGATTACCTCCAGCACTATCCCCCATCACAATTATGTTATTTACTTTTTCTTCACCATCTGGGCCGTTATCTAACAACCAATGAAATGCAGTAAAACAATCCTCAAGAGAATCTAATCGTGCATTTTCTGGAATTAATCGATAGTTAATGGCTAAAACTGAAAAATTTGTAATTTCTGATAATTTATTAGTTATTACCCTATGACTTTTAGCGCTACCAGCAAAAAAAGCACCTCCATGAATATAAAGTATCCTATTTTTACTGTCATAACTATCCGATAACACCCACTCAGAGGAGATACCATCGATCTGAATCTCTTTTATTTTACTGGTTATTTGAGAATCCTCAAAAAAAGAGTCCATGATCTCTCGTAATAACGGAATTTTGCTTCGCCAAGATCCTGTTCTCATTTTTTCTGTCGAAGACAGAATTTTTTTTCTTAAAAGATTGAGGCTTATTTGTGTTTGATCTTGATGTTGACTTGAGACGGCGCTAAAAAACTCACCGTCTGGCTTGTCGTATTTCTTAAGCTTGTCTTTATGGGTAATTACAAAAGCATAAACCGCACCGAACGATGAGATCAGTGCTAAGAGTAGAGGACTAACTTCCACTTTTTAGTTTTGACTGAAACATTGTCGATGGAAATCACCATCACCAAACAGAACATTGATCATCATCAAACGTTTAACAAAGTGACCGATGTTCAACTCATCCGTCATCCCGATTCCTCCATGAATCTGTATTGATTCATCTCCAATTTGCTTAGAGTTCTTTGCAATCAGTGCTTTTACAGCATGTGCCGTTTTTAAAAATTGATTTATATCAATGTCATTTTTATTGAAACTAGTGGATTCACAAATTCCTCGATACACCATAGATTTAGATTGCTCAAACGCCATGAAATTATCAACCATACGGTGCTGAAGCGCTTGAAATGAACCAATTGGCGCTCCAAATTGTTTTCTGGTTTTAGAATACTCTACTGTCAATTTGTTTAACACTTCCATGATTCCAAGTGCTTCAGCAGAGAGACATAAAAGAATTTGCGGGAGACAACTTTCTATGTGACGAAACCCTTCACCCTCATGAACAATCAAATTTGCTTCAGTGACAAAAACATTTTCAAGATTAATTGTAGAGCTTGAGTGAGAATCCATGGTGTTATAACTTGACACCGCCACTCCCTCTGCTGAGGTATCAACCAGAAATAAGCTAATTCCCTCTGCACCGTACTGTGATCCTCCAGTTCGCGCAGTTACAATAAGGCCATCACTCTCTTTAGCGTCAATGACAGCAATTTTGGTACCATTGAGCTTATAACCATCACCACATTTTTGTGCGGAAGTCTTGACATCAGATATCTCAAATCTAGACTGCTCTTCAGCATAGGCAAAACTTCCTTTATATTGACCATTTATAATTCTTGGTATCAATTGTTCTTTCAATGAATCATTGTTTGAGGCATTGAGCAGACTCCCAAAAACCACCACAGTAGACATGTAAGGTTCAATAATTAATCCTTTACCAAGCTCCAACATTACACCAGCTAGATCATCCGCGTGACCACCAAATCCACCATAACTCTCATCAAACGGAATAGATAACCAACCTAATTCGGAAAATTGTCTCCAAACGTCGTCTGAATACGCAGAGTCTGATTCTATAATAGAACGCCTCCTATCAAAATCATATTCCTCACGGATGTATCTCGCAATACCATCCATAATCATGGTTTGCTCTTCATTGAAATCAAAATTCATCTAGCCTGCTCCTATCTCATATCACTTGAATTCAAAGTCCAAGCACTGCTTTTGCGATAACATTTCTCTGAACCTCATTAGATCCACCGTAAATCGTTGCTGCTCTGCCATACATATAGCGATTTCGCGCATCAGATCCAATTTTCACTGCACTTAATGCCTCTTCACTGCCTGCGATGGCGCCACCATGATAAGCCGCTACTTTCAAATGTAACTCATGTAAGGTTTGACTTATTTCAGTGCCTTTAATTTTCAATAACGATGACTCAGGACCTGGCATCCCTTTTTCTGCAATTGCAGCTAAAGCTCTCAATTCAGTGTATTCCAGGGCCATCAGTTCGAGCTCAACATCTGAGATCTGAGCTAGAAATACTTCATCATCTATGAGGCGTTTGCCTCCACCAATTTGAATAGAGGCTTTTTGTTTCAAATCTGCAAGCATTCTGGTTGAATCAGCAACTTCTGCCATATTTGTTCGCTCATGAGCTAAAAGTGCTTTTGCATAAGTCCATCCTTTATCTTGCTCACCTATCAAATTCTCTGTGGGAACTCTTACATTTTCGAACAAAACTTCGTTTAAGCTATGTCTTCCATCTATAGAAATTATGGGTTTAATTGTTATGCCCGGCGTTGACATATCGATGAGCAAAAAACTAATCCCTTCTTGCTTACGTGCTCCCTTTGATGTTCTAACCAAACAAAATATCCAATCCGCATACTGGGCAAGACTAGTCCATATTTTTCTTCCATTTACCAAGTAATCATCGCCCGCATACTCCGCAGATGTTGCTAGTGATGCTAGATCAGATCCCGCTCCAGGTTCGGAGTATCCCTGGCACCACCAATCATCAGATTTAAGTATTCTAGGTAGAAATTTATCTTTTTGTGCTTGGGTTCCAAACGTATATATAACGGGGCCGACCATCTTTAGTCCAAATGGAACTACATCTGGCACACCGGCTAAGCCTCTCTCAGATTCAAAAATAAATTTTTGGGTGTCCGTCCAACCCGTACCGCCATACTCCTTAGGCCAGCCTGGCGCTATCCAACCCTTGTCATATAATTTTTTTTGCCACTTAATGATCGAACTTTTGTAATCATTTCCATGATTATCAGCAAGTCTTTTTGCCATATCATGATCAAATTCTTCCTTAAAAAAACTTCTCACTTCGTCCCTAAAAGCAAGATCATCCTTAGAAAAGTTGGTATCCATGTGTGTACTCCTAAAAAAGTGGTGAACAAAATCATTTAATGATGGTTACGTTCTTCCAATACTCACGGTTTTTAACTATATCAGCACCTAGCTGATCCATGAAGCATTCAGATCATTCAAAACCAATATCATTATAAGGCGAGAGCTCGTTGCAATGCAGAACGTTTTTTTAACCTACTATAGTAAGATTCAACATTTTTTCTAAACTGCCCGCTTAAATTCAACGAGTCCGCTAATATAAGTGAGTAACCCACGGCGATATCAGCTATTGTGAATCTGTTATCTACTAAAAACTCCTTACCAACGAGTGCTGTCTCTAAGGATCTTAATCTTGAAAAAAACCATTGAGTATAATCCTTGACTACTTGAGGATTTCTATTCTCCTCACTCTCCAGGACAGAATAACGTAGCACTAGCGTTTGAGGGAATGTATAAGTTGCATCACTGCGATACAACCAGTTTAAGTATTCGCCATACTCAGGATGACTTGCTCTAACAGTTAAATCATCAGCGCCATACGTATCAACTAAATACTGACAGATTCCAGACGATTCTGTCATCTCTGTCAAACGATCTTCCCTGTCGTCAGTGAAAAAAGGAACGGTGCCAATTGGATTTAGCTCGGTATAACCAGGATGTAAAAAACGAGGAGGAAACTGCATTTTTACAAGCTCATAGTTAAGCCCCATCTCTTCAAGAGTCCATAGCGGTCTCAGAGATCTCGCACCATCGCAATGCCAAAGTTTTACAGTCATCTTACATTACTCATCTGTCTTTAATCTCTAATAACACATCATCTGCAGAGATTTGGTCACCTTTTTGGGAGAAGACAGCCTCTACTTGTCCACTTATCTCCGCTCTAATTTCATAATGCATCTTCATTGCCTCTAGTACTGCTAGCAGTTGACCCTCAACAACGTTTTCACCGATATTCACATTTACTTCCAATAATGATCCATGCATGGGTGAGACGACCGTTCCACTGGATGCGATTCTCTTCCCACCTTGATGATTATTAATCATATCCTCATATAAACGAGATACACCATTAATTTCACAGTATATTTGTTTAACATTCAGCTCGAAGAATGCCACTTCGATAATATTGCGCTCGAAAAGACATCGAGCTCTACTATCATCCAATATCTCCACGGTTAATGATAACTTCTCACTCGTGCTCAAATTAAGGACGTTAAATGTATTCGTCTTGTTTGCATCAGGTGATAGAGTTAAATCAAAGTGATCATCCCCTACCATATACAACTTTCTGTACTTCAAGCAACCAGCATTAGTCCAGTTACATAAAAGTTCGCTCACACATAATGTTTGTGCATATAAGTTCTGAGTCTCTCGTATTACCTGAATACAGGAAACAATTGCAATATCCAAAAGTTTCTTTGGTTCAACTGTTTTATCCTGATCTTGAAATTCTTTTGAAATAAAATCTGTTCTAAAATCACCACTAATAAAAGACGGCTTTCTCAGACACTCGATTAAAAATTGTTTATTGTTTTTGATACCAAAAAGAGCTGTTTTGGTGAGTCCATGGATTAATTTCTGTCTGGCAGATTCTCTGTTCTCACCAAATCCGACAATTTTCGCTATCATTGGATCATAAAAAGTAGATAAAGTCTGACCCGTAACAACACCATCATCGATTCTCACACCATCAAACCGGGGTGGATCCCAAAAATCTATCTTGCCCGCATTTGGAAGAAAATCATTGTTGGGATCCTCAGCATATATCCTGGCTTCAATAGCATGTCCTGTGATTGCAATATCAGATTGCTTCATGGGTAATTTGGCTCCCTGCGCAACCAGAAATTGTAATGCAATCAAATCATAACCAGTTACCATCTCCGTCACTGGATGTTCTACCTGAATCCTCGTATTCATCTCCAAAAAGTAATAGTTTAATTGGTCATCTACCAAAAATTCGATTGTTCCAGCATTGGTATAATCTACAGCTTTTGCAGCACACACTGCAGCTTTGCCCATTTTTTCTCTTAACATTTTAGTCATAACTGGTGAGGGTGATTCCTCGATAACCTTCTGATGCCGACGTTGAATAGAGCAGTCGCGTTCACCAAAATACAAATGTGATCCATAAGCATCAGAAATAATTTGTATTTCAATATGCCGAGCATTTACAAAGGCTTTTTCGAGTATAAGCTCGCTAGATCCGAAGGCATTGAGAGCTTCAGCCCTAGCAATTTTGAGAGCATCCTTTAAGTCATCCACCTGATTTACCAGACGCATTCCTCTGCCTCCACCGCCAGCAGACGCTTTGATCATTAGGGGGAATCCAATTTTCTTTGCAGACTTTAACAAGGTATTATCAGATTGATCGTCGCCTTGATAACCTGGAATACAAGGTACTTTTGCTTCAATCATCTTTTTCTTCGAAACGCTTTTGCTGCCCATTAAGGCTATTGCTTCAGATTTTGGACCAATGAATGTAAGACCTGCTAATTCAACCGCTTTGGCAAAATTAGAATTTTCACTGAGAAATCCATATCCTGGATGAATCGCTTGGGCATTTGTCTGCTTCGCTACATCAATAATTTTATTGATATCTAAATATGATGCGTTTACCGGACCCAGTCCAATATTGATCGCCTCATCTGCCAGCGCCACATGAGGTGATTTTTTATCGGCATCAGTGTAAATCGAAATTGTTCTATAACCAAGTTTATTGGCAGTCTTGATTATGCGACAAGCTATCTCTCCCCTGTTCGCTATCAATACGCTATCGAATTTATGAAAATCTGAAATACAAGTCCTCAAGCTATTAATGTCAACCATCATTTTCAACCCAGAATGGTTTCCTTTTCTCTAAGAAAGCACTAACACCCTCTCGACCCTCATCGCCAAGCATACAGTTCGCAAATTCAAAAGATGCAAAATCCAGTGTTTCAGTCATGGGTGAGCAAAGTGCCTTTAATAATATCTTTTTTGTTGCAGCGTTTGCATTTTTAGCGCATTCATTTATTTCGGATAATATATCAGCAAGCCTCTGTTCCATTTGACAGCTATCCTGAAATACTGCGTGTGCTAAACCAATTTCAAAGGCTTTTTTTCCGTCAAACTTTGCACCAGTCAACATTAAATATCGAGCATTTGTTATGCCAATTCTTTGAACAACAAACGGTGCAATTTGAGCTGGAGGTATTCCCAGACTTGTCTCACTTAGACG
>ENA-OSEY01000511-OSEY01000511.1-marine-metagenome-genome-assembly--contig:-NODE-511-length-28518-cov-4.277592_pt1 | contig 28518 bp, 30 predicted proteins | sample MGYA00248465_ERZ534230 | MGnify/ENA primary metagenome ERZ534230 (study PRJEB26409, sample SAMN06344110) | marine metagenome | isolation source: Sea water from surface | place: Atlantic Ocean:Southern...
GATTTGAAAGCCTCAAAGAAGTAGCAATGGAGTATGCATTTTTATTGAGGGTCGATTCAAATTGAAGGAGACAGAAGGTAAGGATACTGTATTAGATAATTCCAAAACGCTATACAGTCTTATGCTAATTATTTTATTTGTTAGCATGGGCCAATCAGTGTATTGGCAAACTATGCCAATTATCGGAAGGGAATTTAATTTTACCGAGATTGAAATCAATACCTTAGTTTCAATTTCAGCTGCAATGTTCATTGTCTTCACCCCTTTTTGGGGCAGGCTAAGTGACAAAATAGGCCGTAAAGCAGTCCTATTGATCGGACTCACAGGTTATGTTCTTTCTAATATTGTTTTTCTTTACTCAGCTTATCTTGGTTTGGTTGGACTTTTCACTGGATTCTCTTTATTGATGATTTTATTGATTTCTAGAATAATTAATTCAGCTATAGGCGCCGCATCTAGACCTGCATCAGGGGCATACGTAGCTGATGTAACTTCAGACGAAGAGAGATCCTCCGGAATGGGAAAGTTCGGAGCAGCAAATAACCTAGGCACAATTTTAGGTCCTGTTTTAGTTGGTTCACTTATTGGAATGAATGTTTTCGAAATTTCCACTCCGCAATTTGGACTGCTTACACCATTAATAGTTATGTCTTTGATAATGACAGTAGCCGCAATTATTGTTTACGTTTATTTGCCCGATAACCACTCCACGCAACCAGAGCAGAATAAAAATCCTAGGATTGTTTTGGACTTAAGGTTGAGATACTTAATGTCGATAGGTATCATTATATTCACAGCTTTCGCTCTTGTTCAATCTATCACTGCTTTTTATATTCAAGATAGATTTGGATTAGATCTCGACAGGACAGCCCAAACAACTGCTTTACTACTAGGAACAATGGCTCTTGCTGCGATAGTGTCGCAATTAACTGTTGTTCAGAGGTATAAAGGAAGTGCTTTGAATTTAATTAAATTTTCGGTTCCATTGTTTGTTCTGAGCGTAATCCTTATTATTTTTTCTCCTAATTTTAATTTATTTTATTTAGGCATGGCTCTGATGGGTTTAGGTATGGGCCTCGCTTCCCCAGGTTATACAGCTTCAGCTTCATTAAATGCTGATGATCAAAGTCAAGGAGCAGCTGTTGGTCTGGCAATGGTCGCTCCTGGTATAGGCTTTGCTATCGGACCATTTTTGAGTGGCATTCTTTATAGCTTTTCTATGAATTTGCCTTTTTTATTTATTTTACCAATTTATCTAATTTTAGTTCTTTTGCTCAGGAAGTTAGAATTATTAAATTAACTAAAAGTAGGTGGAATTTGGCTTAACAAATATCTATAATGCACAAGCTTTTACCCGCCCAAGAAGCTTTTCTAAATTTGACTAGTGATTGAAAAAGACAACCGACCTGTAAATCTTAATTTGCTTACCATCAGCTTACCGGTGATAGGCTTATCCTCTATTTTGCATAGATTAACAGGACTTGCTGTTTTTTTTAGTTTTCCCCTAGTTGTATGGATCTTTAGTATCTCCCTAAAATCGGAAGAAAGTTTCACACTTCTTGCTAATTTATTTGCAGATTCTGTTTTTATGAAATTAGTCTTTTATCTTATATTTGTAGTATTTACATACCATTTGGTTGCTGGTACTAAAAAACTTTTAAGCGATTTTTTTGGAATTGGTGAAACTCTTCAATCTGGAAGAATTTTATCTTGGGTGGTTTTTGGGATAGCACTTATTCTATCTTTGGTCTTAGCTTTTATTATTTTTTGATATGCTTTCAAGATTAGGTCATGGATCAAAGGAATTTATTGTAATTAGAGTTTGCGCTTTTTTGTTACTTTCCTATACATTTTATCTAGGAACTTATTTTCTTCTCTCAGATGAATTTAATTTTAATTTATGGTCCACTTTTTTTGATCAAACAATGAATAAAGTTATTACTTCAATATTCTTCTTGGCTTTTGCAGTCCATACTTGGATGGGTACTTGGGCAGTAGCAAGTGATTATCTTACACCAAGAATCTTTGGAAAATTTGGTAGAGCCTTATTCGTAAGTTTTCGATCAGTAGTAGCCGCAATAATAGCTCTGGTTTTAACTTGGGCTATATTAATAATTTGGTAAAAATATGTTAGTAAATGAAATAATCAATGCCAGAGATCTTCCTGTAATGGAGTTTGACGGCATAATCGTTGGTGGAGGTGGTGCTGGAATGCGTGCTTCTCTTCAGCTTGCTGAATCGGGTTTAAATACAGCTGTGATTTCAAAGGTTTTTCCTACGAGATCTCATACAGTCTCAGCACAAGGGGGAATAACTTGTGCAATACAAAGCGATGATCCAGATGATGATTGGAGATGGCATATGTTTGATACCGTCAAAGGTTCCGATTACATAGGTGACCAGGAAGCTATCGAATATATGTGTAGTGAAGGTCCTAAAGCTGTTTTTGAGTTAGAGCATATGGGCTTACCTTTTTCTAGAACAGAAGAAGGAAGGATTTATCAAAGACCCTTTGGGGGTCAGTCTAAAGACTATGGAAAAGGAGGGCAGGCTACTAGAACATGTGCTGCTGCCGATAGAACGGGGCATAGTCTATTACATACCTTATATCAGGCAAATCTTAAGGCAGGTACTAATTTTTTGAATGAGTGGTTTGCTGTTGATTTAGTTCTGAATGCAGACAAGGCGGTTGTAGGTGTCATAGCATTTAAAATAGAAACTGGAGAAATTTATTATATAAAATCAAAAGCTACTGTCCTTGCTACAGGAGGGGCTGGAAGAATTTATGCTTCAACTACAAATGCCCTGATTAATTCTGGCGATGGAATCGGTATGGCATTGAGAGCAGGAATGCCAGTACAAGATATTGAAATGTGGCAGTTTCATCCAACTGGAATTCATGGAGCAGGCACCCTTGTCACTGAAGGTTGCAGAGGAGAAGGAGGATATCTACTAAATAAAGATGGCGAAAGATTCATGGAGCGTTATGCTCCAAATGCAAAAGACCTAGCGAGTAGGGATGTAGTAGCTAGATCCATGGCTCTAGAGATCTTAGAAGGCAGAGGCTGTGGTCCAAATGAAGATCACATATTTCTTCGTTTAGATCACTTAGGACCTGAGGTAGTGCACAAGCGGTTGCCAGGGATAACAGAACTTTCTAAAACTTTTGCTGGAGTTGATCCTGCAGTTCAGCCAATACCAGTTGTTCCTACTTGTCATTATATGATGGGAGGAATTCCAACCAATATAAATGGTCAGGTTATTTCGGTAGAAAATGGACAAGATAAGATTGTTGATGGACTTTTTGCAGCTGGGGAAGTGGCTTGTGTTTCAGTACACGGCGGTAATAGATTAGGTGGCAACTCGTTACTAGATCTAGTGGTGTTTGGAAGAGCAGCCGGATTATATATCGAAGAAGCAATGAAGCAGGGAGTAGAACTTAAAGACGCTTCCTCTGATGACATAGATAAAGCTTTGGAGAGACTTAATAAACTCAATGCATCATCCGAAGGCGACCAAGTTTCTGTACTCAAAGAAAAGATGCAACAAAATATGCAAAATAATTTTGGTGTATTTAGGCGTGGCGATTTGATGGAAAAGGGAATTGACGAGCTTTCTAAAACTAGAGAAGAAGTAGACAATATCTTTCTCAAAGATAAATCAGCAACCTTTAATACCGCTAGAATTGAAGCTCTAGAAATGCAAAATTTGTTTGAGGTTGCTGAAGCGACTGCAATAACAGCAAATGAGAGAAAAGAAAGTCGCGGAGCTCATGCAAGAGATGATTTCACTGAAAGAGATGATGAAAACTGGCTTAAACATTCAATTTACTATGCTGATACTAAAGAGGTAAGTAAAAGGGATGTTAACTACAGGCCCAAAACAGTTCAAGCCTTTCAACCCATGGTAAGGAGCTACTGATGAGTGCAGCTATCCCTGTAGCGCAAATTAAAACTATAACGATGAGCATTTATCGCTATGATCCGACCGTCGATAAAAAGCCTTATATGCAAGATATTGTTGTAGAAATCCCTACTGATAAAGATATTATGGTACTTGATGCCCTTCACTTGGCTAAAGAACAAGAACCATCTCTTTCTTATCGCAGATCTTGTAGAGAAGGTGTTTGTGGTTCTGATGGAATGAATATCAATGGTAAGAATGGTCTTGCGTGTGTGACACCACTTTCTGAGGTACTAAAAAGAAATAAAATTACCTTGAGACCCATGCCAGGCTTGCCAGTTGTTAGAGATTTAATAGTTGATATGAAACAATTTTTTGATCAGCTTGAGAAAGTTAAACCTTATTTGATTACTAAATCAGACACACCAGATATAGAAAGAAAACAATCTCCTGAAGACCGTGAGGATTTGGATGGACTCTATGAATGCATACTTTGTGGCTGCTGTTCAACATCCTGCCCCTCTTTTTGGTGGAATCCAGATAAATTTCTTGGCCCTGCAGCATTACTGCAATCTTGGAGATTTATAGCAGATAGCAGAGACGAGGCTACTGAAGAGAGACTTGATGATTTAGAAGATGCTTTCAGTCTGTATAGATGTCACGGAATTATGAACTGTGTCTCAGTTTGTCCCAAGGGACTGAATCCCACCGAAGCTATCTCCAATATAAGAAACAAACTACTTACAAGAGAGAAATCTTAGAAAACCAATTTTCTAATCTCCTAAGTTATCCATTTATCCCTTACAATGCGTTTTCTATAAGACGCATAATCATTTTAAGAAAATTGATTTAGGGAGAATACATGAACCTACACGAGTATCAGGCTAAAGAGCTCTTCAGAGAATATGGAATAGCTGTTTCTGAGGGCTTATCAGCCTCATCAAGCGAAGAAGTTATTGATAAGGCAAAATCACTAAATGTAGATAAGTGGGTTGTAAAGGCGCAAGTGCATGCTGGTGGAAGAGGCAAGGCTGGTGGTGTTGAGATAGTTGATTCTATCGACAAAGTTAAGCAATTTGCCGATAAATGGCTAGGTAAGAATTTAGTGACATTTCAAACAGATGAAAAAGGTCAACCAGTAAATGATATTTTAATTGAAACTTGCACAAATATATCAAAAGAACTTTATCTTGGGGCTGTGATAGATAGGGCTTCACAGAGGTTGGTGGTAATGGCATCAACCGAAGGTGGCGTCAATATTGAAGAAGTTGCTGAAAATAATCCTGAAAAAATTTTTAGAGAAGAAATTGACCCAATTCATGGACCTCAAGATGAGCAGTCTATGAATCTTTCCTCCAGCTTAGGTTTAGATGATAACCAATCGATGCAATTCAGAGAAATCTTTATTGGTTTAACTAAGCTTTTTCTTGAGAAAGACCTTTCATTGATTGAAGTAAATCCCTTAGTTATAACAGACGAAGGTGATCTTATTTGTTTAGATGCGAAAATAAATGTTGATTCGAACGCACTCTATAGACAAAACCAAATTGCTTCTCTAAGAGATCCTTCACAGGAAGATCCTAGGGAAGCTAGAGCTGATGAGTGGGATCTAAGTTATGTAGCATTAGATGGGAACATAGGTTGTATGGTAAATGGAGCAGGTCTAGCTATGGGCACCATGGATATCATAAAGCTGCATGGAGGTGAGCCAGCAAATTTCCTAGATGTTGGAGGAACAGCCGATTCAAAAAGAGTTGCGGAAGCATTTAAAATCATCTTATCAGATGAAAATGTCAGAGCTGTTCTTATCAACATTTTTGGAGGGATTGTCAGATGTGATGTTATAGCTGAAGGAATTGTTGAAGCACTTACTGTAATGGGAGTGTCTGTTCCAGTTGTGGTGAGATTAGAAGGAAATAGTGCCTCAAAGGGACTCGAAATTCTTGAACAATGTGAGCTGAACATTATTCCTGCAGCAGATCTTCAAGAAGCTGCAAGTCTTGCTGTTAAGGCATCGAAAGGAGAAATTTAATGAGTATTCTTATAGATAAAAATACTAAAGTTATCTGCCAAGGATTTACTGGAGGTCAGGCAACTCAACATTGTATTCAATGCATTGATTATGGAACAAATCTTGTGGGGGGAGTTACACCAGGCAAAGGAGGTCAAATTCATTTGGATTTACCAGTTTTTAACTCTGTCAAAGAGGCCGTCAATGAAACTGGTGCTTCTGCGAGCATTATTTTTGTTCCTGCAAGATTTTGTAAGGAATCAATACTTGAAGCAGCTGAGGCAGGAATCACTTTAATTGTCTGCATCACCGAGGGTATTCCGACAATTGATATGCTTGAGGTCAAGGTTGTATGTGATTCGCTCGGAGTCAGGCTTATAGGCCCTAATTGTCCTGGCATTATTACTCCTGGAGAGTCAAAAATGGGCATTATGCCTGGTGAAATACATTTACCAGGAAGAGTTGGAATTATCTCTAGATCTGGAACACTCACCTATGAAGCTGTAAAGCAAACCAGTGATCTTGGCTTTGGTCAGACTAGCTGTGTTGGTATAGGGGGGGATCCAATTCCGGGAACAAATTTCATTGATGTCTTGCAACTTTTTGAAAATGACAAATCTACAGAAGCGATTGTTTTAGTTGGAGAGATCGGTGGAACAGCTGAAGAGTCTGCTGCAGAATTCATTCAATCTAATGTTTCTAAACCAGTTGTCTCATACATAGCAGGTGTTACAGCACCTAAAGGGAAAAGAATGGGGCATGCTGGAGCAATAATCGCTGGTGGAAAAGGCACTGCTGAGGATAAGTTTGCGGCTTTGGAAAAAGCGGGTGTTTTTACAGTAAAAAGTCCTGCAGAAATTGGAAAAGGTATAGCCGAGGTAACTGGATGGTAGAAAAATTTAAGTTTCTAGATATAGAGGATAATGGAAAGTATATTATCTGCCATCTATCTAATCCTCCAAGTCATACACTTACTTTGGGAGGTGTTGAGGAAATCCATAAATTCTTAGACATAGTAGAGCAGCAAACTGATTTGAGAGTGCTAGCTTTTACAGGGTCTGGCCAAGATGTTTTTATTAAACACTATGAAGTGGGAGAGCTTGCAGATACTGCAGAAAAAAATATTTCCAAAAAGAAATCTCAACAAAGCCCATTAGAGCTTCATGGTTTTCACAAAATGCTCTTAAGACTTCGAGATTTAAAAGCAATTGTTGTAGCTGGAATCAATGGTAATACTGCTGGAGGAGGTTGCGAATTCTCTTTGGGTTGTGATTTGAGAATCATGAAACATGGTGATTATAAGATAGGATTGCCTGAGACATCAGTTGGTATTCTGCCAGGAGGTGGCGGAACTCAGCGTCTATCTAGATTGATAGGTTCATCTAGGGCATTGGATTTAATTCTTCATGCAAAGTTATTAACTCCTCAAGAAGCATTCGAAATGGGAATAATTAATAGATTGGTTTCTGAAGATAATTTTTTAAATGATCTGCATACTTATTGCCAAGATTTAGCAAGCAGGGCGCCTATTGCTTTAGGGCAGGTTAAAAAAATCATTCATCAAGGGTTAGACATGAGCCTTGAAGAAAGTTTGTTGCTTGAGCAAGAGGCCTTCAACATAACGATGAACTCTAAGGACGCAGCGAGAGCAATGAGATCATTGTTAAATTCACAGAATAATATCGAGGAAGATACTAAATTTGAGTGGAAAGGAGAGTGATTATTCGTCGGCAACTTTTATAAGTTGTTTACCAAAGTTTTTTCCACTGAGAACATCTCTTAGCCCTTGAGGCGCATTTTCGAAACCTTCTGTAATTGTTTCACGATACTTAATTTTTCCTTCGGAAATCCACTGCGAAAGTTCATTGGTAGCCTCCCGCCATTCTTTAAACCATTCAGTTACAACAAAGAATCTATGTTCAGGTGCAGGATCTAAGGAACCGAATATATGAAAGGGAGTATTTTCCTGTGTCATGTCCTCTGAGTTATAAGAAGAAATGAAGCCACAGATAGGAACTCTTGATCCTTCATTAAGTAACTTAGCAACAGCCTCGCTAACAGGACCACCTGTATTTTCAAAATAGATATCTATTCCATCAGGGCAAGCTTTTGATAGTTCTGCGTCTAAATCGGCAGATTTATAGTCAATGCATTCATCGAAACCCAATTCTTCGGTTACATAGGAACATTTTTTTTCTCCGCCCGCGACACCTATTACCCTGCAACCAAGTATCTTTCCCATTTGACCTACGACAGAACCCACTGCACCAGATGCAGCTGAGACTACTATGGTTTCACCAGATTTAGGAAGACCTACTCTAAGAAGTCCAAAATAAGCTGTCCTTCCTGGCATTCCTACTGTTCCAAGGTATGTTTGTAAAGGAACAATAGAGGGATCTGCTTTAAATAAGGTTGGATCCTCATCATTGGCAATTATGTATGTTTGCCATCCTTTGTGAACACACAAATAATCTCCTTTCATATATTTATCTGACTCACTTTCTACAACTACTCCTATAGATTCTCCTGTCATAGGCTCGCCAAGCGCAGCAGGATCTGCATACGACTCTCCATCATTCATTCTTCCTCTCATATAAGGGTCAATGGATAGATATAATATTTTTATTAAAACTTCACCTTTATTAAGGGGTGGGACTTCTACTTCATTTAGCTTCCAACACTCATCAGTCGGCATACCTTTAGGCCTCTTATCTAACAACCATTGTTTGTTTACGTATGTCATAACTCTCTCCTTTTTAAATTATATTCTTAACTTTCTTTTGAACAAGAAAATAAAGAACCTTCGATGATTTTTTTTTCTCCAATAATTTGTGACCTAGAAAATTACAAAATTTTTCAACGTCCCTTTCAGTACTTTTATCGGTAGCTGTAAGTTCAATCAAATCTCCATCTTGCGATTCTCTAACTGCCTTATGGAGTAACATGATGGGCTCAGGACATTTTAATCCTTCGGCATTGATTTCAATTTTCATTTATAAAGCGCGATGATATTAGCCTTACTCTTCTTACCATTAAAACTGCAGCAACTAACAAACCAAATGCCATTCCAGCCCACATACCAACTGCACCCATCTGCTCAGTAATGAGATTTGTTATTGAAAGCATAATTCCAACTGGTAAACCCACACCCCAATAAGATACTGCCAATATCTTCATCGGTCCAAATGTATCTTTATAGCCTCGTAGGCTTCCTATACTTGCCATCGCTAAGCCATCAGCTACCTGAAAGAAAGCTGCGAAGCCTAATAAGATAACGGCTAGAGAAACAACTTTTGGATTGCTGTTTAACAATCCTGAAAGAAATTCAGCATTTACAATTATTGTAAGGCTCATCATCAGGGCACACACAGTAGCCAATCTCAAAGAGAAGTAAGAGCTGTATTTTGCACCCTTCAAATTTTTAGCACCTACATTATTACCAACTCTAACTGCAGCTGCATTCCCAATTGATAAGGGGACCATAAAAAATAAGCCACCTATTGTTAGTGCTATCCCATTAGCTGCAATGACTTCACTACCAAAGCGACCTAAAATAATTCCAGCACCACTAAACATACTTAACTCAATAAAATTTCCTAATCCTACTGGAATGCCGCCTCTTAAAATTTCATGCAAAATTTTAAAATTAGGAAATTCGAATTTAGAAAAAAACTCTGTACCGTAAGCTGATTTAAATCTTAAGTAGATGATGAGAATAATGAATGAAGTCCATGTACCTATTACCGCTGATAAACCAGCACCTCTTGCACCCATTTCTGGAAATCCAAAATTTCCATAGATAAAAGTGTAGTTTGCAATGATCGCTATAAGCAACATAAGAATATTTAACAAAGTAATTGGTAAAGGCTTGGTAACACCTTCGCACAAAGACCGTAAAGGCTGACTAAGTAATATTGCAGGCAAAGCAAAAGTAAAATAGCTCAAGTATTCTTCAGAGTAAAAAATTATATTAGGATCAACTTTTGCAACAGTTAAAATCCAAGAAGCTTGAGACAACACAAACATGCCGAATAAAACAATTGGAATCGAAAGCCATATCGCCTGTCTTGCCAAAGGTCCAATCTCTTTAAGATTCCTAGCTCCGTAGAGTTGAGCAACCATTGGAGTAACAAAAAATAGGACTCCGCCGATGCCTACCATAATAGGGAACCAAAGATTACCAGCTAACATAATTCCTGCCTGAACATCTGTAGAGTAATTTCCACTTTGGATTACAGAGTTAACTTGAATGAGCTGAAGAGCCAGTTGAGTAAGGAACATTGGCACGGCAAGCTTAAAAAAGCTGAGTGCTTCCGTCTGAGCTCTTTTACTAAAAAGGCTCTTTTTTGAATCCAAGGGTTGTTCCATAGAAGAAGTCTATTTTATCATGTACATAAGAGGCACGACATCAGAAAAGATCACAGACCATACTGGCTTAAAAAGGTATTTTCAAAATGCAACGATTTCTATGTTGATCATTATCTCGCTCCACAGTTTGAATATTTTGGTAAAGGTCATAACATCATGGGAGCAAGATATTTTGATATTTATGGTAAAAATATTTCCATAGGTGATTATCCCACTATGGTTGCTTCGCCAGATAATTACATTCACCTCACAACATGGAGCTTAGAAGACCACCAGGGAGAAATTTCTATAGGTAAATATTGTCTTCTTACTCCAGGAGTTAGGATAGCTTCAGCAACTAAAATATCCATAGGAGATGGATGCATGTTCGCTAACAGTGCTTATATCTCTGATGCAGATTGGCATGGAGTATATGATCGTGCTGTCCCAGTAGGAAATACAGCACCGATAGTGCTTGAAAGAAATGTATGGATTGGCGATCGAGCAGTTGTTGGTAAGGGTGTAACCATTGGAGAAAATAGCATTGTTGCCGCAGGATCTGTGGTGGTTAAAAATGTTCCCAAAAATGTAGTTGTGGGTGGAAATCCGGCTAAAGAAATAAAAAAATTAGATTCTACAGTTGAAGGAATGACGCGAGTAAAGCTTTTTGAAGATCCGGATGCTTTAAAAGATTTATACAATCAAATTGATAAATATACTCTAAAAAATAACTCCTCTCTTAAGTATCTAAAAAGTAAAATTTTGAGAAATAAAGATCACTAACTTTTGTCACACAATTGTCACAAAGTTCCGTTTGTATAATTCTTAATTGCGTCATATTGTCCTTATCTAAGTATTAGGTTTCTTTAAGAATGTTGGGGAGCTTCTTTAAAAATGAAACTTGAGTTTTTTTAAACGATTCTTAGTGCTTGTCGTTAAGAATCAGATGGAGAGGTTTCTTATGACAAAACTTGCTTATGCAATCCTGTTAGCATTTGCTTCAGTAACACTATTTGCAGACGATCATGAAATGAGCGTCCCGAATTTCGTCCCTTTAGAAATTCAACAATGTGAATTCGCAGATAACAAAGATATGGATGATTTTCTCAAACTTATTCCTGATTGGAATGAGCTCCTTGATGAATATAGTCAGTTTCCATACTCAGGGTGGACCGTTACACCTCATTACAGAACAGAGACGAACTATACATTTGATTTTGGTTGGTTAGGTGTATCTGACACTTGGGAAAATTTTGGATCTATTTATGATGTTTGGTTCAAAAATGGCTCAGAACTTGCAGCTAAATTTGACAGGATTCGGACTTGTAAAACTCAAACAATATTTGGATCACAAGCGATACGACCCGCAAAGGTGAGGTCTGAAACTGGCGTTATGTTAGTTAGCGACTGTAAGCTTAAAGATGGTATTACACCTATGGAATTGGCGGCAGCAGATGCAAAGTGGAATTCATATCTAGATTCAATTGAATCAGATGGCGGTATATATAGATGGTTCCCTGGCCCAGGTGCAGCAACAGATGCAGATTACACTTTTAAAAATGTTATAACAGCTTCCTCTATGACTGAATGGGGAAAGTCTTCGGATACTTATGTAAACGGTGGCGGAATTCAAACACAGATATTAATTTATGGAGATATGTTGACTTGCGATAATCCAAGAATGTACCAAACATCAAATATGAGAGATGTAAGAAATTGATTTTAATGGAGAAAAATATGAAAAAAATATTAATTACTTTTGCTTTTCTTTTTGCTTCTGTGACTTCTTTTGCAGACGATCATGTTCCTAACATAGTTGCTATGGAAATGTTTGCATGCACCTATAACAAGGGAAAGGATTTAACAGATAGTTTGAAGGTTGTTGAAGAATGGAATGAATACATCGATTCCACTGATGCTTCTTATATTGCATGGATTCTTGAACCCTATTACACAAATCCTGATGAACAATATGAAAGCTATTGGATAGGTTTCGCACCTACTTTTGAAGCAATGGGTAAAGCTCAAGAAACAATGTTCACAGATGAAGGCTTAAAATTGAATGAAAAATTCAATCGGGTTTCTACTTGTGATGCGCATAGTTTATGGGGCGTTCAAGCGGTTAAACAGCCTGAAGATTCATTTGAGGATGGTTTTTTAGCTGCTTCAAGATGTAAATTATTAGAGGGTGCAACGCCTCAGAAAATTCTATCAGCTGACAAAAAATGGAGTGATTATATGGACTCTAAAGGCATGAAAGGTGGAATATTTAGATGGTATGCAGGACCTGGAGTATCAATGGCATTTTCTGAAGAGTATGACTTAGTCACTATTAATACCGTTGATTCATTATCCACATTTGGTTCCGGAGCAGATATCAATGTTAACGGTGGAGGTAACATGATGGCTGCAAGTCTCTACGGAGAATTAATGCAATGTGAGGATATGCGGGTTTACACAGCAACTGCTGCTAGGACAGCACAAAATTAAAATTTGGGAGACAAAATATGAGAAAGATAATTAAAAATTTAAGCCTACTTGGTATATTCTTTATTTCACTGAATGTTCATTCTCTACAGGGGTTGAATGTAATAACAATTACAACTGATGACCCTCAAGGGTATGTTGAGTGGTTAACAGAAAGTCAGCCAGTATTCCAAGCAGCTCAAGGTGATAATGCAGCAGCTCAAGGTATTTGTTCACCCGTAGCCGGAGGCGAATTTACAAATGAACACTATGTTTGGACTATTTCACCTTCAATCTCTGCCATGATGTCAAATCCAGAGTTTTTTACTGACAAAGATGTTGCTAGAGCTTTAAGGAAGATAGCTAATAAGAGAGAAGTTGTTAGAAGAGATCTCATGTACGTCATTAAAGAAGCTGCAATTGATGGCGTTGGGGTTACAAATGCTCAATATAACCTCACCTCAAAAACAAATGATGTTGAGGGTTACGTTGAAGCGTTAACCGCTATGGAAAAAGCAGCAGCAGCAAATGGCTTTGACGACATTTCAGTGGCACTTTTCGGTTCTTTAGCTGGTGGGGATAGGGCGCTTACAGTAATGGCCAGTATACAAGCTCCAACGCCAGAAAGATTAGGAGCATTTTTTGACGAAAGGCAATCTGGATGGATGACAGAGGCAGTAGCTGATTTCAATGCGCTCAGAACTCCCGTAATTGACTTTATGATGCAATGTACAACCTTATCTGTAAATAATTAGAGGATAGAAATGAAAAAATTATTAACCGTTATTTTAATATTCTCTTCTATTAATGTTGCAGCGGGTCAAGTTTGGGCTCAATACGATTTTCAAGTCGAATCTGCTGAAGCTCAAGCCAAAATAATTGCTGCTAGCAATGAGCTTATGTCTTCTGAATTTGCTAAAGAAAATTTAAAAGGTTCTGTTCATTTAGATGCTTACATATCAAATGGTAGCAGCTCTGCAACCCATTCTTTTGCAGTTCTCCAGCCAAGTATGGCTGCTCATCAAGATTGGATGATGGCTCTACAAACCAGCCCAGAGGGACAAAAGTTCTACTCAGTTTTGAACTCAAATTCAACTGCTATAAGCGAGAGAATAAATTCATTCATTGGGTCTTATGGAACAGCTTCTAATAATGATTATGTCTGGCTTATACATCAATTAACCATTGATCCTGCAGATACTCAAAGATTAATAAAAGCTTTTGAGCAAGTAGATAAAGACATTGAAGGTCAATTTCCTGGTCAATTTGGTTTATCTGCGGTTGCATTTGGTCAAGACGACGTGACACATCTTCTCACAGTAGGTTATGAATCTGTTGCAGAAATGGAATCGTGGGAAGATCAAGTAGCAACTAATGAAGGTACTCAAAAATTTCTTAAAACAATGTCTAAATTTGCAGAATGGAAAGGTAATGATCTTCTTTACAATGCCATAGTTTTTGACTTTGCTCGCAATAAAGAAGATTTTTTACTCAATAATTAGAGGAAAAAAATGAAGAAATATTTATTTGGAATTTTACTGATAATCAGTCTAAATTTTTTGCTTGCTGATGACCACATGCCAATCAGTTATGGCATGGAGGGTTATCAATGTGATTATAAAGAGGGTGTTACTCTGAATGATTTAGTCGAATTTACTAATGAAGATCTTAATCCTTATGCAGATAAGAGTTGGTCAGTTCCTTATAGCGGATTTTACCTGACTCCTTTTTTAAGATCTGGTGATGAAGTGGCTTTTGATGTGGGATGGGTAGGGTTTACAAATACCCATAAAGATATGGGTATTGTTCAAGATTCTTGGTTCTCCGACGAGGCCTCTGAAACTTTCGCGAAATGGGAAACTCTAACCGATTGTTCTTCACAAGGTTATTACATGGCAATAGAAGCGAGAACGCCCAAAGTTCAATTTACTGAGGGTCAGACTTCTTTCTGGGCTATAAGAAGCTGCTCTTTAAATGAAGGAAAATCGGTAAATGATCTTCTAGAAAGTGACAAAGCTTGGAATGAATACATGGACAAATTAGGTCATACTGGAGGAGTTTGGAGATGGGTACCAATTGCTGGTACTCCAAATTCTTTTGAAGGTGATTTTCTGCTTAATATTACCTTCAATTCTTGGGAAGAATATGGCTCTATACAAGATGATAGATTTTGGGAAAAAACACCCAGACCCGAAAGTGTAATATCTTGTGACAATCCAAGGGTCTACTCTGCATTTAATGCTAGAAATAGACCCTTTAATACAAATTAAAATGGAGAAAATAATGAGAAAATATTTAACTATATTTATAGCTTTGACATCTATGAACTTTCTAATGGCAGATGATCATGTCGAGTTCGGAGCCATGGAAGGTCTTCAGTGTAATTTTGCAGACGGAAAAGACATGAGCGATGTCATGAAGGTAATATCAGAGTGGAATGAATACGGAGATGAGAATTTCAGTGCTCCTTATAGTGCTTGGATTTTTACACCGGTTTATAGAACAAACTCAGATTTCGACTTTGACTTTATGTTCCTTGGTTTCACAACTTCTATGCAAGAAATGGGAAAAGTCCAGGATGATTGGCAGGCAGGTGGATCAAAAATAGAAGAAAAATGGTCCAGAGTTACCAATTGTTTGGGTCAATCTATGAGTTTGAATGTTGAAGTGCGATCGCCCAAATATGATTGGGAAGAGGGGGGTGTTACTTATGCTTCAATTAGAACTTGTTCGCTCAGCGAAGGGAAATCCGTAGCTGATCTCCCTGCAAACGACAGCATTTGGAACAAATACTTAGATGACTATGGTTTTGAAGGTGGAGTTTGGAGATGGTGGCCTGAGACAGGTTCTGCAACTACTTTCACACATGATTATTGGAATGTAGCAAGTTTTAGAAGTGTTGAAGAATACGGAGCAGGACGGGATGCAAGGCTTCAAGCAATGATGGCTGATACAAGACCAGAGGAAATTCATGATTGTGATACTCCGAGGCTATATAAATCGACTAACATAAGGCTATCTGTCGCAGAAAGTTAAGGAGAATCAATATGAAAAAATTATCAATTTTGATTTTATTCGCTATTTCTTCCCTAACAAGTTATGCCGATGATCATCAATCTTACACCACTTATACAGGTGAAGTGCTTCAATGCAATCTCCAAGATGGTAAGGAAGTGGATGATGTATTAAAAATGGTCAAAAAAGACTGGTATGCTCTTGATTACCCAGTTCCATATGAGGGATGGGTATTAACACCAACCTTGTATGCAGATAATGATGGTGGTTATGATTTATTTTGGGCTGGTTTTGCTTTTAATAATACTGACATGGGTTCAACGCTTGATTGGTTTTTTGAAAATGGAACTAAAGTTTTTAGCAAATGGGAAAATTTAGTTAGTTGTGCTTCCTGGAGTCACTGGGATATTTTTGAAGCTAGAAGACCTGCATCAGAATTAGTTGAAGGAGATTCAAATGTTTGGGCTTTTCACAGTTGTAATTTTAAGGATGGTAAAGGAGTTTCTGATTTAAGAGCAAATGATATGATTTGGAATAAATATCTTGATGGTATTGATCACTCAGGAGGAGTTTGGAGATGGTGGGCTGGAGGCGGGTCCAACACCCAAGACACACCTGACTATTATGTAAATATTTCTTTCAGCAATATGAATGAGTTTGGTCAATATCGTGATGCAAGATTGAAGGCAATGATGGATGGCAAGCTTCCTGAACAAATTGCTGATTGCGCACCTCCTAGAGTTTATGCAGCGAATAACATTAAAGCGATATCAACTAATTAAGATTCATAACTAAAAAAAACGGTCAAAAATGGCCGTTTTTTTTTGATAGTGTTAAGTGGGTTATATGAAAATAGTCTTTCTTATTTTGTTTTTAAGTCCTGCTCTTCAAGTTCATACAGAACAATATATTGGATGGCGCGAACACATAATAGACGATAATCAATTAGGTCCAGCCGACCTAGCTGGTAGTGATGGATTAGAAATTGCAGATTTAAATAAAGACGGATTCATTGATATTGTTTCCGTTCACGAACTGGATACACAGTATGGGGTCCCGAAGGGATATGTGCGTATCGCTTGGGGAACATCTAACCCCAATAAGTGGGAGTTGATGACACTAGCATCAGGACAAGAAGCTGCATCAGCGGAAGATGTTGATATAGCTGATGCCGATGGAGATGGATGGTTAGACATAATCGTTGCATGTGAATTAGCTCACTTAATTTATTTTCGCAACCCCACTTTGAAACATCTCACATCTAAATGGGAGAGAACTATCCCTGAAATTACACTTAATAGAGGCTCGTTTATTAGAGTTTTTTTTGCTGATTTTGATGGAGATGATAAGGTCGAAGTTGTTGCTGCTAATAAAGGTGGAGAAAACCCCGATATTAATAACGCTCCTTTAAATAATGTTTCTATTTTTAAATTGCCAGACGATCCTTTACAGGGAAGTCAATGGGAAGAAATAATTTTGACTAGAGTAAAAATCCCGATTAACTCTCAACCAGTTGATTTAGACCTTGATGGGGATATGGATATTGTAGTGGGAAGTAGAGCTGAGGCTCGGATACTTTGGTTAGAAAATTTAGGAGAATTAATCTTTAAGGAGCATGAGATAAAACTATCGCAAGACTTAGAAAAGGGCTCTTGGATAACAGGTTTTAATATGGATTACGCTGATCTTAATAATGATGGTAAATTGGATATTATTAGCTCTGTGTGGCCAAGTTCTGCTTACATACTTTATCAACCCGAAAAAGCTACAGATAGTTGGAATTTTGAGAAAGTAGGCTCTATTCATCCAGATCGACTCGTAAGCATATCTGTTGAAGATATTGATGGTGATGGAGACAAAGACATTTTTTCAGGCTCATATAGTTTAGGAAGCAGAGACAAAGATGATACGTTAAGTTTGAATAGATCATTTGGTAGCGTAGTTTGGTTTGAAAATACTAAAAATGGCTGGATGAAAAATAATATCTTGAGAAGAAAAAGAGGAATGTATGATAAGTGGATTCCTTATGATTTAGATAAAGATTCAGATCTGGATTTCATTGGAACTAGAGGCAACAGCCAACCTTATGATGGTGTGATTTGGTTAGAGCAGATTGCAGTAGATGGTGGAGAGTCTGTATTTTCTGCTGCAAGATCGATCGATAGTCAAGAAGTCCCATTTCCTGATTAAATTTTCATCATCTTCAACCTTGGTTATAATTCATATATGGAAGTTTCCAGAATAAAGCCTAGAGACCTTCTTAATAGTGGGCAAATTGATCAAATAAGAGCGAAGAATGACTTCAGAAATATCTTTGCATTGATTTTCGACTGGGGATTGATAGTACTAGGGATGAGTATATTTTACTATTATCCAAGTATATTTAGTTTTATTGCCGCAGTAGTTGTAATTGGTTCAAGGCAGTTTGCACTAGCCGTACTAGTTCATGACGGAGCACATAATCTTTTATTTTCAAACTCAAAAGTGAATGACTTTATCTCACAATGGTTATGCGCTTATCCAATTTTCCAAGATAATCGAGTCTACAAGCCCTATCATTTAAAACATCATCGGTTCACCGAAACCAAGGATGATCCTGACTTGGCATTAAGTGCTCCTTTTCCGATAACGAAAAAGAGTTTTTTACGAAAGATTTTGAGAGATGTGACAGGCATCACAGGATTTAGAAGATATTCTCAAGCCTTGCTTTCTATATTGAAAACTCATGGTAATACAACTCATGACAGGCTTAAGGGTGTTTGGTTTAAGATTCATGGCTTCATAATTACAAATATTCTAATTTTTATTGCCATATCTATAGCTTTTCATTGGTCTTTTTATTTTTTGTTATGGTGGCTACCTGCTTTCACTTATTACAGTCTTATAATCAGAATAAGAAATATCGCTGAACATTGTGTTACCTCTGGATCAACTGATTTAGATAATACAAGAACTACCTTAACAAATCCCTTTGTGAGGTTCTTAATGGCACCTCATAGAGTAAACTATCATCTAGAGCATCACCTTTTTTTGATGTGCCCATGGTATAACCTTCCCAAAGCACATATGATGATGATTGAAAATGGTTACAAAGATAAAATGTGTATAAATCATTCTTATAGGAGTGTCTTATACAAAGCAGTGAGTGCATAACTATGAGCGAATCCAGAGACGACTTAAAAAACAAACTAACCCCTGAAGAGTATTACGTGACACAGAATCACGGAACTGAACCTGCTTTTAGTGGCAAATATGATGGTGTTAAAACTCCAGGAACTTATCATTGCATTGTCTGTGATGTAGAGCTTTTCAGTTCGGAATCCAAATATGATTCTGGCTCGGGATGGCCAAGCTTTTGGGAGCCGTCTGAAGAGAATAATGTTGAAACTCAAGAGGATCACTCTGCAGGAATGATTCGAACGGAAGTCCATTGCAGTAAATGCCAAGCTCATTTAGGACATGTATTTCCTGATGGACCTCAGCCAACTGGCTTGCGGTATTGCATAAATTCCGTTTCATTAGATCTTAAACCCTCTGAAGAGGAGTAAGTCTGACTCAAGAAGTCTCATCACAATCTAAGTCTTTAAAGCTTTTACTGAGCAGTGGTTTGGTTTCCTTTTGGACATTTGTTTCAAGGATCCTTGGATTAATACGTGACATTGTAATAACTGGACTCTTGGGTGCAGGTGTCGCTTTAGATACTTTTGTTGTAGTCATGAAAATACCAAGTGTTTTCAGACGGCTATTTGCTGAAGGAGCATTTAACCAAGCATTTATTCCTGTTTTAGCTGAATATAAAGAAGGAAATATTGGAGAAGTAAAAAAACTTATTAATAACACCTTTGGAGCCTTGTCCGGTGTACTACTAATCTTTACTGTTTTGGCTTTTTTGTTTGCTCCTTTCTTTGTAATGTTATTCGCGCCAGGTTTTTATTTCGAGCCTCTAAAAAAAGATTTAGCGGTAGATATTTTACAAATTACTTTTCCTTATTTGTTTTTTGTCTCTCTTGTAGCATTTTCTGGTTCTGTACTGAATTCATACCAGAAATTTTCTCTACCAGCTTTAACACCTTTGTTTTATAACTTAAGTTTAATCATTGCAGCCATTTGGTTTGCTCCACTTCTGGAAATGCCAATTTATGCCATTGCTTGGGGAGTATTCTTTGCTGGTATTATCCAAGTACTTATTCAGATACCTTCTCTAATGAGACTAGGCTTAATGCCAAAGTTTAGGTTAGATACATCTCATCCTGGTGTGAGGAAAGTTATGTACCTAATGATACCTGGAATAATTGCAGGAGGAGTTAGTCAAATTAATATGCTAATTGATACTATTTTGGCATCCTTCTTACCAACAGGTAGCCCTAGTTGGTTATATGTTTCAGACAGGTTGATGCAATTACCTCTAGGAATATTTGCTATAGCAATCGGTACCGTAATTCTTCCTAGGCTCTCAAAATTGTTTGTGGCTGATGACCGACTCTCATTCTCAGAAACTTTAGATTGGTCTATGAAGCTAGTGTTTCTTATTGGCATGCCAGCAGTCATTGGGCTTATTCTTTTGGCTGAACCAATAATTTTAGTACTATTCGAAAGAGGAGCCTTTACCTCCGAAGACACCTTACAAGCCTCATATAGTTTGATAGCTCTTGCTATTGGTTTAGTTGCTTTTATGCTTATAAAAGTCCTTACCCCAAGTTTTTTTGCTCGTCAGGAGCCAAAGAAGCCAATGATAGTTGCACTGGGGTCTATGATTCTAAATGGGGTCTTAGCCTGGATTTTTGGCTTCTATCTAGGGTATGGTCACATAGGTTTGGCAATTGCTAGTTCTGTATCTGCTTTTTTTACGGTAATTACTCTTTTAATTCTTTTAAGAATTGAAGAAATTTACGAGCCTTCAGCGGGCTGGTTGGTTTTTTGGCTCAGATTATTATTCGCTGCTATTCTCCTGATTGTTTGGCTAGTTTATTTTGATCACGATATTTTCTACCTTAGAGAGCTTACAGCATTCGATAAAGCATCTTACTTATTAAAGATGGTGATTGTTGGTATATTGATTTATCTTTTAGCTCTTAGAGTGACGGGCCTGAAGATAAAAGATTTTTTGAATTAAAAATGTATTTGATAAGAGGTATAAAAAATATAGATCTTTTTCTTAGCAGATACTCTGATGTAGATTTAATAGCTACTATCGGTAATTTCGATGGTTTGCATCTTGGACATCAACACATCATTAATAATATGGACAAAGATGCCCAAGATAATAATTGGAAAAAACTAGTTATATTCACAGAACCTCATGCGAAAGAGTTTTTTGCTGAATCATTAGGCACTGATGAAGAGAAGCCCCCAAGAATCTTTCCGTGGCCGGAGAAAGTAAGAAAATTAAAAGAACTGGGAGTTGAGTTTAGCTTTTTTCTTAGCTTTAACAATCAGTTGAGGAACATGACACCAGAAACCTTCATAGACGAGGTCTTATCAAGGTTGAGTATTAAAAAAATGGTTATCGGGGATGATTTTAGATTTGGAGCAAATAGAAAAGGTGACTTTAACTTTTTAAAAGACTGGGGCAATAGAAATAATGTAAGGATTGAGAAAACAGAAACCTTTACTCTCAATGATGAGAGAGTTAGTAGTTCAAGGATAAGAAATTGTCTCACAAGTGATGACTTTGAATCAGCCAAAGAACTTCTAGGCAGACCTTATAAGTTCCATGGAAAAGTTGTTTATGGGCAACAGCTTGGAAGAACACTAGGTGTGCCAACTGCTAATCTTTGGTTACCAAGAAATAAACTACCAATTTCCGGTGTGTATATTGTGAATGTAGAGTTTGAAAAAAGGGTTTATGGTGGAATTGCAAATATGGGTATAAGACCTACTGTTGGAGGTCAAAACCCAGTACTGGAAGTCCATATTTTTAACTTTTCAGGTTCTTTATATGGAAAAAAAATAAATGTAGAGTTTCTGAAGAAGATTCGTGACGAAAAGAAATTTAATGGATTAGATGAATTAAAAGAGCAAATATTTAAAGATATTGCTTTCGCAAAGCAATATTTCAGTTAAAGTGCCACAAATCCTGTTATGACTGACTATAAAGATACGCTTAATCTTCCTGACACAGACTTTGCCATGAAAGCAAATCTGCCAACGAAAGAACCCAAAATGATCGAATATTGGGAAAAAATTCGTTTACAAGAAAAAGTTGCTAAAGCTAGAAAAGGAAGAGAAAAATTTATTCTTCATGATGGTCCTCCTTATGCCAATGGTGAGATTCATATGGGTCATGCTGCCCAAAAGATATTGAAGGATATGGTTGTAAAGTCACAAACACTCGAAGGAAAATATGCACCCTTTGTTCCTGGTTGGGACTGTCATGGCTTACCCATAGAACTAAATGTTGAAAAAAAGAAAGGGAAAGTAGGGCAAAAAATATCTGCATCCGAATTTAGGCAGGCTTGCAGAGATTATGCTAGCTCTCAAATTGAACTTCAAAAGAGAGATTTCAAGAGGCTTGGAATAATAGGAGATTGGGAAAATCCTTACATCACCATGAATTATGCTTTCGAAGCAAACATTATAAGATCTCTAGGTAAGATCATAGAAAAGGGTCACCTTAGTAGAGGAGACAAACCAGTTCACTGGTGTTTAGATTGTAAATCTGCTCTTGCTGAGGCCGAAGTGGAATATCAAGATAAAACATCCACTTCTATTGATTTTATTTTTCCTATTGAAAATGCTCTTTTAAAGGATATTTTTAATCTCAAATCAGATAATAATTCTTATGTTGCAAGTTGGACAACAACGCCCTGGACCCTGCCTGGAAACTTAGCCTTAACTGTAAATGAATCATTTATTTATGAACTAATCGAAATTGAGCACCTAGGACGAGTAATTAATCTAATCCTCGCAAAGGATTTAGTTGACTCAACATTAAAGCGTATTGGTATAGAAAATTTCATCTCAATAGGAACTTGTAAAGGAAAAGATTTACTAGGTTTAAAGGCATCTCATCCTTACCTTGATCGAGAATCGTTAATTATTGCAGGTGATCATGTTACAACTGAGGCTGGAACTGGGATAGTTCACACAGCTCCAGGTCATGGATTAGAAGACTACTCTGTTTCAAAACAAAATGGGCTTGAAGTGCTAAGTCCGGTTAAGGCAAATGGAACATTCCATGAAGATGTGGACCATTTTGCTGGTCAGTTTGTTTTTAAAGCTAATGAAAATATCATTCAATTGCTTAAAGAAAGAGCCGTTTTGCTCTCAGAATCTCAGTATGAACATAGTTATCCTCATTGTTGGAGACATAAATCACCTGTCATGTTCCGTGCAACGCCACAATGGTTCATATCTATGGAAAAAGAAGGCTTATTGAGTAAGTCTTTAGATTCAGTGAATTCCATAAGATGGGAGCCAGACTGGGGACAGTCGAGAATGGAATCTATGTTAGAAAGTAGACCCGATTGGTGTATATCTAGACAAAGAACTTGGGGAGTGCCTATCGCATTATTGGTTCATAATGAAACTGGTGAAATTCATCCCGAAACAAGTTTAATTATTGAGAAAGTAGCTTGTTTGGTTGAAAAGGAGGGAATCCAAGCTTGGCATGATGTAGCAATAGAAGATTTGGTTGAAGATTATAATAATTATTACAAGGTTACAGATTGCCTAGATGTTTGGTTTGACTCAGGAGTAACACATGCTTGTGTCCTAGATGCTAATGCCGATTTAGAATTTCCTGCTGATCTTTATTTAGAGGGCTCTGATCAACATCGAGGCTGGTTCCAATCTTCTTTACTTACTAGTATTGCGATGAAAGAGTTACCTCCCTACAAAGAAGTATTGACTCATGGTTTTGTAGTGGATGGTAATGGAAAAAAGATGTCCAAATCTCTTGGTAATGTCATTTCTCCCCAGAAGGTTTGGGAAAATATGGGGGCTGATGTCTTGAGAGCTTGGGTAGCTTCAACCGACTATTCAAAAGAAATTGTTCTCTCCGATGACATATTGAAACGAAGCTCAGATTCCTATAGAAGAATAAGAAATACAATAAGATTCTTGCTTGGAAATTTGAGCGACTATTCACACCAAAAGTTACCTCCTGAACATTTAACGGAACTTGATAAGTGGATGATAGTCAGAACACAAGAACTTCAAGAGGAAATAAGACAGGATTACTTAAACTATAATTTCCATTACGCTTTTCAGAAAATTCACAACTTCTGTGCTAATGACCTCGGAGGTTTTTATTTGGATATCCTAAAAGACAGACTTTACACAGCTAAAGCTGATTCTTATGCACGAAGATCTTGTCAATTGGCTCTATCAAATATTCTTCAAGCATTATTACGGTGGATAAGTCCGATTCTTTCCTTTACGGCTGAAGAAGCTTGGCAGTCTTTGAATAAGAGCAAAGAATCAGTTCATACTTTGGAGTGGTATCAAGAGTGGAGTGAAATAGGAGCTTTAAAATTTTCTAATGAAGAATGGGAAAAGGTTTTAGAGATAAGATCAGAAGTCAATAAACACATTGAAGAGGCGCGAAATCAAAATATTATTGGATCATCACTTGATTCAAATCTAAAACTCTACTGCGATGAAGAGCTTAAAAAGCTTTTGGATAAATTTTCAGATGAGCTAAGGTTCATTTTTATTACTTCAGAGGCATCTGTTCTCAAATTAGAGGAGCAAGGTATCCAAACTAGTATTTCAGGTTTGAGCGTTGAGGTTACTAAAACAGCTCATAAAAAGTGCGTGAGATGTTGGCATAGTAGATCTGAAGTTGGTTCAATCGAAGGGCATGAGTCAATTTGTCAAAGGTGTTATGAGAATGTAGAAGGGGAAGGCGAAACAAGAAATTACGCTTGAAGATAATTAATATAATGAAGAAGGTTTTTTTCTTGATTCTCTTGGTTTTTGCCGATCAAATTTCTAAGTATTTAATTGTACAAACCTTAACTCTTGGAGAAACTATTAATGTTCTTCCTTTTCTAGACTTTTATTTGATCTTTAATACTGGCATAGCCTTCAGTTTTTTTGATGAGGGCGGAGAACTTGGAAGGTGGATATTAGTTTTTTTGGTTTTGCTTGTTTGCCTATATTTAGTCAATGTTCTTATTTCCGAGGAACTTAGGAAATATGAAACTCTTGCACTTTTAATGATTTTGTCAGGTGGGCTAGGTAATTTAATCGATAGAGTTGTATGGGGTCATGTAATTGATTTCATTCATTTTTACTATGAAAACTATTCATTTTATATATTTAACTTAGCGGATACTTTTATCACGATTGGAGTTATCATCTACATTCTAGATTTGTTGGCAATGAAATTAGTATCGAATGCAAATACGACTAGCTAATACTCGTGGCTTTTGTGCTGGAGTTGATAGGGCTATAGAAATAGTCAAGAAAGTCTTGGAACAACAAGGCCCGCCGGTGTACGTAAAACATGAAGTAGTCCACAATAAAACCGTTGTTGAAGAACTTAAAGAATTAGGCGCTATATTTGTCGAGGATGTTGGAGATATACCTGAAGGTGAGGTAGTAATTTACAGTGCTCATGGTATTTCCAAGGCTGTTGAGATTGAATCTAAAAATCGTAATTTAGATATCTATGACGCTACATGTCCTTTAGTAAGTAAAGTACATGCTGAAGTTAATACCTATGCAAAAATGGGATACCACTGCATACTCATTGGTCACAAAAATCATCCAGAAGTCGAAGGAACAATGGGTCAATTTGATACTTCTTATGGAGGTACTATCACACTTATTGAAGATATTTCTGATGTTGAAAAACTCAAATTCAGTGAAAGTTCAAAAGTAGCTTTCGTAACACAAACAACTTTATCCGTTGATGATACTCAAGAACTTAAAGACTCTTTAATAAATAAATTTCCTGATATTATCGGTCCAAAAAAAGATGATATTTGTTATGCAACGCAGAACAGACAAGATGCGGTGAAACAATTAGCCTTGGAGTCCGACCTCGTCATAGTAATTGGTTCAGAAAATAGCTCAAATTCGAATCGTTTAAGAGAAATTGCAGAAAGGTCAGGAGTCAAGGCCTATTTAATCGACAGTGTAGGAGATTTGCCTGCTGAATGTTTAGAGGGAAAGAAAAGAATTGGCCTTACTTCAGGTGCTTCCGCTCCAGAACATTTAGTCTCAGAAGTTATCGATACCTTAACAAAAAAATATGGTTTTAAGTTGCAGGGAAACAGGACAAGAACAGATGAGGGTATATCTTTTAGATTACCAAAAGGATTGAGATAAATTGAACTTCTCTTTTTGAACTTGTCTAAGCTGTAAGGAGGAGATAATGAAAAGACTATTTTTATATTGTCTGTTGCTTTTTTTACCTTTGGCAACCTATCCAGATTCTACGTCAAGCCTGAAGTTGGAAAACTTAGACTTAAAAAAAGATAGCGAAAAAGCTTTTGACGACTTTAAGCAAGATTCATTTGAACGGTTTAGATTGATGGACTTAGATGGAGACGGTCAAATAACTGAAGAAGAATTTTTAATTTCAGCTGCAGGTCGTTTTAAAAAGATGGACTTAAATTCAGATGGTCTCTTAAAAAAAAGAGAGTTAAGGAGGATAATGTATCAAGCTCGAAAAAAAAGCAAAATGGATAGTAAAAAAATCAAGAAGGAACCCAAGCACTTTATAAAACAGTAGAATTAAATTGAGAATTAATGATAACCATATTCTAGAGAATGCTCGCCTTTGTCTATCTCCTAATCACTCTGACAGAGATGGTGATGAGATTTCCCTCTTGGTTCTGCACAATATCAGCCTTCCGCCAGGAAAGTTTGGTAATGGTTATGTTGAAAAATTCTTTACAAATAAACTTGATACTAATGATCACCCATACTTTGAACAGATTTCTCAATTACAAGTTTCGAGTCATCTTTTAATTGAGAGAAATGGATCTATTATCCAATTTGTTCCTTTTAATAAGAAAGCTTGGCATGCTGGAATATCTAAATTCCAAGGTAGAGAAAATTGCAATGAATTCTCTATTGGCATTGAGCTTGAGGGGACTGACAATCTTGATTACACAAAAAACCAATATGAATCTCTGGTTGAGGCGACTAAAGAAATTATGAAAGTTTATCCTGCAATTTCAAAAGAAAATATCGTTGGTCATTCAGACATTGCTCCTGACCGTAAAACGGATCCAGGTGATTCTTTTAATTGGAATCTATACTTGCATAATCTTGTTTAAGATATGTTGATTTTGCTTTGGTAACTTTCCTCTCATAAGGGTTACCTTGACCAAACTGCTATGGAACTGAGAGAAAACTTCTGCATTGTGCATGTCATTTAATGATAAGGGTTTTTGTCTTTATTTGGTACATAGACTAAAGTAATTAAACAGGAGATATATATGGCATCATTCGATATAAAATCAGAGTTAGATCATCACGAAGTAACAAATGCAGTAGATCAGGCTAATAGAGTTTTACAGAATAGGTTTGATTTCAAGGGAGCAGGAGCTGAGTTTTTGCTAATCGATCAAACAATAAACCTTTCTGCTAATGAAGAGTTCCAAATCCATCAAATGCTCCCAATTCTGAATGAATCTCTTGCCAAAAGAGGCATAGACTTAAAGAGTCTTAAACCTAATAATATTGATCTTAGTGGTGGTTCCGCAAAGCAAACTATAAATTTACAAGAAGGCATAGATAAGGAATTGGCTAAGAAAATTACCACCATAGTCAAACAATCCAAATCTAAAGTTCAAGCCTCAATACAGGGAGATAGTGTCCGTATCACAGGTAAAAAAAGAGATGACTTACAAGCTATCATTCAGCTTATCAAAGACCAAAATTATGATATACCCTTGCAGTTTGTAAATTTTAGAGACTAAAAATATGAAAAATCTTTCTATAGGAGCTTTGGGTTTCTCGTCAGGTCTTCCTTACATACTCATCTTTTCGACCTTAGGTGTATGGCTGGCTGACGTTAACATAGATTTATCATTAATAGGTTTTTTTGCGTGGATCGTATTAACCTATTCATTAAAATTTCTATGGGCTCCGCTGGTGGATAATTTATCTATACCTCTTCTAGACAAATTTGGAAAAAGAAAGAGCTGGATTCTCCTCACCCAACTTTTTATAGCATTTTGTTTGATATTGCTATCTTTGACCAGTCCCTTGAATAGTATTAAATGGTTTGCATTCATTGCTTTCCTGGTTGCTTTATTTGGATCTGTGCAAGACATTGCTATAGATGCCTTCAGAATAGAATTAGCTGAGATAAGTCAACAAGGAAATTTAGCAGCTAGCTATCAATTAGGTTACAGAATTGCAATTTTGATCTCTAGTTCTTTCGCTCTAATTTTTGCATCAGATTATGGATGGTCTGCTACTTATCAACTCATGGCACTTTTAATGTTCATTGGAGTAATTGGAGTTGCAATACAGCCGGAACAAATTAATACTGAGTTGGAAAAGTTAACCTTTCAGAATTCTATAATAGAGCCTTTGAGGGACTTCTTTTCAAGATTTGGGTTATATCTAGCTTCATTTTTATTACTTTTAATTGCTACATATAGGTTAACAGATATTGTCATGGGTCCTATGGCAAGCCCTTTCTATCTTGAGAAAGGTTATTCGTTGAAAGAGATTGGTTACGTAGTAAAGGTAGTTGCCGTTATTGCTGCAATTGTAGGTTTTTTTGTAGGAGGCCTATTGGTTAAAAGGTTAGGTGTAAAATTAACTCTCATTATTGGAGCAGTTTTAGTTTTGATAACGAACTTGTC
>ENA-OSEY01000512-OSEY01000512.1-marine-metagenome-genome-assembly--contig:-NODE-512-length-28493-cov-4.927541_pt1 | contig 28493 bp, 28 predicted proteins | sample MGYA00248465_ERZ534230 | MGnify/ENA primary metagenome ERZ534230 (study PRJEB26409, sample SAMN06344110) | marine metagenome | isolation source: Sea water from surface | place: Atlantic Ocean:Southern...
CGTCTATTACCTGCTGCTGATGACGGTTGCCCGTTTAGGTGGCGCCGAGGTGGTTCTCTGGGGGCAGGGCCTTGGACCCTTGCAGCGTCAGATCAGTTGCCTTTTGGTTCGTACGGTTCTACCCCTCTGCAAGGCAGCGAGTTGGAGGGATCAGCGCTCCTTTGATTGGGCCCAGCGTTGGGCCCCCAAGCTGCCGATGGTGCTGGCTGCCGATCCGGTCTGGCAGATGCCGGCGCGCCCTTGGTTCGGTGGCGACGCCATCGTGCTCAGTTGGCGTCCGACATCTTTGTTGGATTATGCGGGCTGGTGTCGCTTAACCGAAGCCCTGGATCGGCTCAGTGCCGACTTGGAGGCGCCGGTGATCTGGCTTGCGTTCCATCACCATCAGGACGCACCCCTGCTGCAGCACCTGAGTGATCAAGGTCTGCTGCCGGCGCGATTGAAAGCGCGCAGCTCAACCCTGGTTCCCCAGTCCCTTGAGGCTGTGTCCGATCTGGTGCAGCGGGCGCGTCTGGTGCTGCCGATGCGGTTGCATGCCCTGATCCTGGCCCGACTGGCCAACAGCCCCATGGCTGCCCTCAGCTACGACCCGAAGGTGGAGGCTGCAGCGGCCATGGCCTCAGTGCCCTGCATTACTTTGCGGTCGCTTCCCTCTGTGGATGATCTGCTGACCCTTTGGCGGGCCGAACTGGACCGTCCAGCGGATCCTGATCAGACCGAAGCTCTGCGACGCCAGGCGTCAGCGCACAGTGAGCTTCTCAATCGGATGGCGGACAACCTGACGGCAGACGACGGCCGCTGACGGCATCAAAACGGTGCTCGCAATCACTGGGCCAGCTGATGCATGTTTCAGCCTCGATCGCTGTTTCTCCAGAGCAGACCAGCCGCAGGTCGCCGCGATCGCAGCGCACCAGCAACATCTGATTGGCTCCGAACCATTCACGGCTGAGGATCGCGCAGGGTGAGCCTGCGGGGTCGAGCCGCAGATCGTCCGGTCGGATGCCGGTGATCACCCCGTTCTTGGCAGGCAGCAGATTCATCTGCGGGCGGCCGATGAACTGGGCGACGTAGGTGCTGGCCGGTTGCAGGTACAGCTCGCGGGGTGTTCCGATCTGTTCAATCCTTCCCTCGCGCATCACAGCGATGCGATCCGCCAGCGCCATCGCCTCCTGCTGGTCATGGGTGACGTAAACCACAGGCTGCTCACCGCCAATCATCAGGCGGCGCAATTGAGGTCGCAGGTCTTCGCGCAACTGGGCATCGAGATTGCTCATCGGCTCATCCAGCAGGTACACCAGGGGATCCCGCAACAGGGCTCGGGCCAGGGCGACGCGCTGGCGCTGGCCGCCGGACAGTTGTGCGGGTCGTTGCTGGGCTTGCTCGCTGAGCTGCAACACCTCCAGGACGCTGCGGATTCGTTCATCGCGGGCGCCGGCGCTGCCGCCCCGCATGCGCAGCCCCAGTTCGAGGTTCTCCCAAACATTCAGATGCGGGAACAGGGCATAGCTTTGAAACACCATCCCCACCCGGCGACGTTCAGCGGGAACGTCAACCATTTCCGCATCGTTGATGCGAATCGAACCTTGATCGGGGTGATCGAGCCCGGCGATCAGACGCAAGGCCGTGCTTTTCCCACAGCCGCTGGCCCCAAGCAGAGCGACGCATTCGCCGTTGGCCACATCGAGGTCGAGCTGGTGGAGAACCTGTCGCTCGCCGAAGCGCTTGTTGATGGCCCGAAGTTGCAGTGTCATCCCTTGATGGCTCCGTTGGTGAGTCCACTGACGATCTGGCGCTGAAACACCAGCACCAGCACCAGAAGAGGAATGGCACCGAGCACGGTGGCTGCCGCGTAGGTGCCGTAGGGGACGGAATAGGTGGATGATCCCGCAATTCGGGCCATGGCCACCGGCAATGTGAGCAGATCGCTGCGGCTCAGCCAGGTGAGGGCCACGGGATATTCATTCCAGGCGAACAGAAACACCAGGATTGCCGTGCTGGCGGAGGCCGGTGCAATCAAGGGGAGCAGCACCCAGCGCAGCCGCTGCCACAACGACAGCCCCTCCAGCTTTGCTGCATCTTCGAGATCGTTGGGCAGGGCTTCAAACGCCGCCGTGAGTAGCAGCAGGGCCAGAGGCATCGACAGAGCGCTGTAGGGAATGGCGATGGCGATCAGGTTGTTGCCCAGGGCAAAGGTGCGGGCCAGTTCGAGCAGCGCCAGAAACAGCAGCACATAAGGGAACAGAGCGGCGCCCACCACCGCAGCCCGAAGGCTTCCCTTCCATCGATCCGGGAGCTTGGCCATGCCATAGGCGGCGGGGATGGCCAGCATCAAGGTGAGCAGTGTGGTGAGGGAAGCCACCAAGCTGCTGTTGAACAGGTAACGCCAGAAGGGCGGATCGGTGCTGAGCAGATCCCGGTAGTTGTTGAGCGTCCAACGGCTCCAGAAGCTCAGTTGGTCATTGACCAGAGCATCTGCGGTGGTGAAGGAACTCACCAGCTGCCAAAACATTGGCCCGAGCGACCAGACCAGCAGCAGTGCAATCCAGAGAGAACGTTGTGTCATCAAGCCAGGTGTCATCGATCCACGTGTCATCGGTCCATGGGTCAGTGATTCATGGGTCATCGGTCGAGGGGCCTCAACAGACCGACGCTCTTCAGCAGCAACGTGCCCGCCAGAATCAGTGCGGTGAGTAGCAGAAATCCCGCGAGCATCACCGTGGCGCTGTAGCCGAAATCGAGGAAGCGCATGCCGTTGAGGTAGGCATAGAGGGCGATGCTTTCGGTACTGCCGGCGGGACCGCCACCGGTGAGAACCTGCACCAGATCAAACACCCCGAAAGCCTGGGCCAACCTGAACAGAAGGCTCAGCAGGATGTAGGGGAGCAGCAGCGGCAGGGTGACCCTGCGAAGTGCCTGAAGGGGCGTTCCCCCTTCCAGGCGAAAGGCGCTGTAGAGGTCGTCGGGAATGCTCTGGAGCCCTGCCAGAAGAATCAGCGTGATGAAGGGCGTTGTTTTCCAGACATCCGCAAACACGGTCACCAGCCAGGTGATCGATGGGGTGGACAGCAGATCCAGGGAGTTGAGGCCAAGGCTTCGTGCCAGCACCTCGATCGGGCCGTAGGGGGTGTTGAAGATCCAGCGCCAGCCCAGGGCCATCATCGTTGTGGGCAGGGCCCAGGGCAGCAGGGTTAGGGCGCGAACGGCACCCCGACCGCGCCAGCGTTGATGCAGCAACAGTGCAATGGCCAGGGCCAACAGCAACTCCAAACTCACCGAGATCAGGGCGAATCGCGCGGTTTGTCCGGCATCCAGCCAGAAGCGCTGATCAGCCGCCAGTCGCAACCAGTTGGCCCCGCCGTTGGCCACCGGTTCAAGGCCCGTAAGCACGGAATCAGCGTGGAAGCTCAGCCAGGCGTAGCGAAGCATCGGCCAGCCGAACACCACCGCGATCAACAGCAGCGCAGGAGCAGCTAGAAGCATGGTCATGGCGTGGCTCCCGCAGCACGCAGCAGGGTCTGGCTCCGCTGCTGCGTGGTGGCCATGGCCTCATCGGCGGACCCGGCAGCGGTGAACAAGCCATTGAGTTCCCGCTGCACCACATCGCTTAGCTGGGCATAAAGCGGGGTAGGTGGACGAACCACCGCATGGTTCAAGCCCACCAGCAGATCCGGCAGCACTGGAGAGGCCTTCAACATCTCCGGATCGTTGAACAGATCAGCCTGGATGGGTGTGTAGCCATTGTTGAGAAAGCGCTGCCGCTGGGCGGTTTCGCTGGTGAGGTAGCGAATCGCTTCCACCGCTGCCTCCTGGTGCTGCGATTGGCGCATCAGGCTCAGCCCCCAGCTGCCGAGGGTGGCTCCGGGACGTTCACCCGGTTGCGCCACCATCAGGCTGATGCCGACGTTGCCTTTCACCGTGCTGTCGTCCTTCTGCAGTTCAGCCCAGGCGTAGGGCCAGTTGCGCATCAGAGCGGCATCACCGGCCTTGAAGGCCTGAAGCGACTCCGCCTCGGCGTAATTGGTCACGGCGTAGGGGCTGACGCCTTCGCTGATCAGACCGTTCAACCAGGCTGCTGCCGCCGTTGCCTCAGGCGAATCGAGCTCCATGGCGTTGGTGGTGGTGTCCATCCAGTCACCGCCGAAGCCCTGCAGCACTTCAAGGAAGTCGCAGCTCAGGCCTTCGTACTGACGTCCCTGCCAGACAAAACCGTTGGCAACGGCTTCGCTTTTAACGAGGCGTCCAGCAACCTCCACCAGCGCATCGGGCGTTGATGGTGGCTGATCCATCAGATCCGTGCGCCAGTAGAGCAGTCCCACATCGGCCACAAGGGGCCAGCGGTAGAGATGGCCGTCGTAGTCATTGCCCAGCCGTGCCCCTTGCACCAGCTGCTCCTGGTCGCCCTGATCAAACCAGGGATCCAGGGGTTCCAGCCAGCCGGCGGCGGCATATTTCGGCAGCCAGGTGACATCCATCAACAGCGCGTCGAAGGGCGCATCGCCGAGCAGAAGACTGCTGATCGCTAGATCTGAGATCGATTCCGTGTTCAACGGACCTCGGATCAAGCTGAGATGAATCCGGCCGCGATGCTCACGGTTGAAGGCTTTCACCAGATCAGCACTGGCATCGGTGAAGGATGACGGCATCAGGATGCTCACCTCCTCCGCCCTAAAGGAGGCTGACCCGATCAGGGCTCCCAGGGCCATCACCAGCGCCAGGGCACCGCCTGCGAGCAAGCGGCGCAGTTTCATTGCGGGGTCGAGGGCGACAGACCAGACATCTGTTCATCCGCCCAGTCGCTGACGGTGTAGCTCTCAACGGCATCGGTCATGCGGCTCATGCGGTCCCGTTGTTCGTCTTCATCCATTTCCAGTGCCGATTCGATGGCCTCATCCATGCGGCGATTCGAATACGGGTTGGTGAGCACGGCACCATCGAGCACAACCGAGGCTCCGGTGAATTCTGAGAGCACGAGAACGCCGCCACGGTTGCGTCGAGCAGCGGCATATTCCTTGGCCACCAGATTCAGGCCATCCCGCAGCGGCGTGATCCAGCACACGTCTGCATGGCAGAACCAGGCGATCATTTCGTCGTAGGGGATCCGACGGGTGGAAAAGCGGATGGGCACCCAATCGATCTGGCTGAAGCGGCCGTTGATTCGACCGGCCATTTCCTCGATCGAGCGTTGGGTGTCTTCGTAGATCTTCATTCCACTGGCGGCGGCCACACAGGCCAGCATCAACACCACTTGTCCGTGCAGATCTTTGCGTCGTTCCAACAGCCGTTCAAAGGCCAGCAGTAACTCTTCGTTCCCTTTGGTGTAATCGACTCGACTGGCGGAGAGGATCAATTTTCGACCTTTTTTGGTGTCTTGAACGATCAATTCGCCATGGCTTTCAACCGACGGGCTCCAGCACAACTCCTGAATCAGATCCGGTGAGGTGCCCACCGGAGAGCTGAGCAGCTGAATCGTGCGGCCGTTGTGCTCGAGGTGACTGGTGACCGTGCCTTCCGACAGGGCAGTGCCGACCTCAATGAACTTTTTGTCCACCGGCACTTTGGGTCCACGTTTGGCACCCACCAGGGTTGTGGCGGCACGGGCAAAGTTTTCCGTGTAGCGGGGAATATGAAAGCCGACGACATCACAACAGAGCAGACTTTCCAGAATCTGCTCACGCCAGGGAAGGATGGCGAAAACATCATTACCCGGGAAAGGAGTGTGATGGAAAAAGGCGATCTTCAGGTCTGGACGTTCGGCTCGGATGTATCCAGGAGCCAACCAAAGGTTGTAGTCATGAACCCACACCGTTGCACCTTCGGCAGCTTCGGCGCATGCCGCCATGGCGAAACGTTTGTTGACCTCTTCAAAGATCTTCCAGTTCGCATTGTTAACATTAAAATAGGTCGGGAATGTATGAAGAATTGGCCAGAAGCATTCTTTGGATGTGATGTGATAAAAACTGGAGATCTGTTCATCTTCCAGGGGGATTCTGCAAAGAGTGAACGGCGAAGGGTTATCCATCTCAAACCGTTCTGTGCCCTCATTCGACTGATCGTCGACTCTTCTCCAGGCAATCCAGGTGCCCTTTTCGCAGCTGCGGAAAAGATTGCGAAGGGTTGGAATAATTCCGTTAGGGCTTTTCTGATCGACCCATATTCTTTTCCCGTTCTTGTCTTTTGATTCGTCGAACGGTGTGCGGTGGTAGAGGATTACAAACGAACTCTGACCCGCACCCATTTATTCGAACAACGCTTCGTTCGGTCCACCATTCAGCAAAAGCCCTTTTTTGTCAAACGGCGGCTTTGGATTGAAAAGTCACCAACGAATCCAGCACCTCCCGGGCGTGACCGTTGGGTCGTACCGCCACCCAGCGTTCGCGCAGCACCCCGTCCGGATCGATCAGGAAGGTGTGGCGTAGCGAGTACGGCGCCATCCACGACCCGTAGGCCTTGCTGACGGTTCCGTCGGGGTCCGAGAGCAGGGGGAAGCTCAATCCTTCGCTTTCACAGAAGGATTCGTGGTCATCAACGCTGTCGGCGCTGATGCCGATCACCTCGGCCCCGGCCTGAAGGAAGTCGTTGTGAAGGCTTTCGAAGCCCCGGGCTTCGATCGTGCATCCGCCGGTGAAATCTCTTGGGTAGAAGTAAACCGCGAGCCAGCGGCCGCGCAGATCACGGCTACTCCATTGCTTCCGATCGGGTTCGGATTGGCTGGATCCGGGCAGATCAAAATTGGGCACGGTTTTACCCGTTTCCAAAACAACACCCCCGAGGGCCGAAGCCCGCGAGGGTGTGAGCGTCAGAGCTGCAAGGAAAAGGCCGGACTTGACTAGTAATTCCCGCCGATTCACCCGTTCAAGATCTCAGATCTTGGCCAGGTTAATGCCCAGAGACTTGGCATAGGCGCCGAGGCCTTTCTTCTGGATGGTTTTTAGGGCGCGGGTGGTGACGCGAAGCTTCACCCAGCGGTTGCCTTCCGCCCACCAGAGGCGACGCTGCTGCAGGTTGGCCTGCTGCAGCTTCTTGGTGCGGATGTGGGAATGGCTCACGGCCATGCCGTTGTTGGCGCGAGTACCGGTGAGCTGACACACCCGTGACATGACGATGTCCTTCTACTGAGAGGTTGTTTGGAGCTGAAAAACCAGTTCCAAACAACCAATTTAGCAAAAGGTCTTCCGCTCAAAGACCTCTCTGCATCAAGGCACCCATCAATTCAGCACTGCGGGTCTGGAAACCGGCCAGTTCATTGGGTTCCAGCCCCCCGACGCCCAGGCGCGCCATGTCATACAGATGGCGGGCCACATCCTCGGACAGGCTTGCGGTCGGCGATGTTTCCGCCGCTCCCACCAGCACACCACCGGCACGCAACTTCAGCATCCCTTCCACAAGGGGGTGACGCCGGTTCACCAGCAGCACGTGATGCTCGGGAAGTCCTGGCAGCCGTTGTTCCATCAAGGCGCCCATGTCGTTCAGCCGGCGCATCTGCTCCGGCAGAAGAATCAAGGCCGGCGGTGCTCCTTCGGCTTTCAGGGCCTGCACCTGAACGGTCACCTTGTCGTTGGCCAGGGCCGCTTTGATCAGATCACGCAGTCGGTCTGACTCCGTGGTGCCGTCCTGATCGGTGAGTTCGGCATCGTTGTCCTTCAGGCTTTCGTCCAGTTCCGAGTCGACGCGCTGGAAGGTGAGTTCCTCATGGCGATGCTCCAGCCAGGGGATGAACTGGGTGTCGATCACCGTCTCCAGCTTCAGCACTTCCGCGCCCTGGGAGGTCCAGAGGTTGAGCGCACCGGCCTGGGCAACGTCATCGGTGCTGTAGAGCACGCGCTTGTTCTGATCCGCGGCCAGTCGGCTGCGGTATCCCTCCAGGGTGGTGAAGGCACGGCCATCGCAGGCGATCGGGTCAGCGTCGTCCCCTTCCCCTGCTGCTGCGGTGGTGGCGAACAGGATCAGTTCAGACACCTGTTCGGCGAACTTCTCGTCCTCCATGGCGCCGATCTTCACGAAGGGTGCCAGGGCATCCCAGGCTTCGGCGTAACCCTTGGGATCCTCCTTTTTCAGGTTCCGCAGCCGGTCGGACACCTTCTTGGCGACGAAGTTGCCGATGGAGCGAACGCGTCGGTCGGTCTGCAGGGCACTGCGGCTCACATTTAGGGGGATGTCGGGTGAATCGATCACTCCCCGCAGGGGCAACAGGTAGCGAGGAACGACCTCCTTGATCGAATCGCTGACGAACACCTGGTTGCAGTACAGCTTGATTTCCCCTTTCTCCCAGTCGGCACGACCGGTCTGCTTGGGGAAGAAAAGAATGCCCTGAAGGTTGTAGGGATAGTCGGTGTTGAGGTGAACCCAGAGCAGGGGATCGCCCTGGAAGGGATAGAGGTAGTGGTACAGGTCGATGTAGTCCTGATCACTCAGATCTCTGGCGCTTTTGCGCCAGGGGGCATCCATCTTGTTGATGGTTTCCCCTTCCAGCTGCACCGGTACTGCCATGAAGTCGCAGTAGGTGTTGATCAGGGTGCGGATCCGAGCCGGTTCGAGATATTCGAGCTCGTCCTCCATCAGATGAAGGATCACGTCCGTGCCGGGCTGGTCTTTCTCGGCGGCAGTGAGGCTGAAGTTCGGGGAACCATCACAGCTCCAGCGCACGGCCTCAGCCTCGGGCCGGGCTGAACGGGTCAGCAGCTCAACCCGCTCGGCCACCATGAAGCTGGAATAGAAGCCCAGGCCGAAGTGGCCAATGATGGCGTCGTTTTCCTGCTTGTACTTCTCCAGGAAATCCTCGGCGCTGGAGAAGGCCACCTGGTTGATGTAGCGCTTCACCTCATCGGCGGTCATGCCGATGCCGTTGTCGCTGATGGTGAGCGTTTTGGCTTCGCGATCCACACTGATCCGAATGGCCCCGTCATCCCCTTCACTGCAATCGCCGGCCATCGCCGCCATGCGGCGCTTGCTGATGGCGTCGACGCCATTGCTCACCAGCTCCCGCAGAAACACCTCATGGCCGGAATAAACGGCCTTCTTGATGATCGGGAAAATGTTTTCGGTGTGGATCTGAATCTGACCCTGTTCCTCCAGCACCGCCATTCCTTTGCTGCGAAAAACCAGACACTAGAGACAGGTTTTGCCCCGGCTCAACGGCTTTTTCAGGGGGTTCTCCGTACCTTTCTGCAGCTCAGGGCGTCTTCTGCAGGTCTGGACGCTCTTCGGCAACGATGGCTCCCTCAACGGGACACACCTGCAGGCAGATTCCGCAATCGATGCAAGTGTCGAAATTGATCCAGTAGAAATCGGTGCCCTTTTTGTTCTTTCCTTTGCCTTGGTCAATGCAGGCCACGGGGCAGGCATCAACGCAGTCAGCGATGCCCTCGCAAACGTCAGTGACGATGGAATGAGCCATGGAGGTCCTGCTGTACAGCGGGATCCTAAGGATCGACCCAATCCAGCTGGAGACCACCCTGTGCCTTCGCCTGCAGCTCAGCCTCCTGCTTGGATGACAAGGGTTCAAGGGCCATCACGGCAGTGCGTCCCTGCTCGTGCCAGCTGCGCTGACGCTCCATCGCGGATTCCAGATTCGAGGCCGTTGAAAAAGCAATGAGAACATCGGACTGCTGTTGTTCGGCAGCATCCAGGTCTGAAATCAGTTCGCGGATCGGATCGATCGCGAGGCTGAACCCTGCGCCAAAGGCCCGGTCATCCGTTGCGCCGCAACGGCGCACCAGATCGTCGTAGCGGCCGCCGCGGGCAATCACCACCGGTGAACTGCGGCCATCACAAACGAGCTGGAACACCAGGCCGGTGTAGAGCTCGAAATGGGGTTGGAAGGTTGGATCGAGCTGGATCGTCACTGCCTGAGCCTGAGCTGCCGAGGCGAGATGGGCACAGAGCCGCCGCAGCTCATCGAAGACCGGCTGTTCCCCGCAGAGACTGCTGAGCTGAGCCAGCACCTGGTCGGGGGTGCCGCGGCAGTCCATCAGGGAGATCAGCCTGGTCTTCTCGGCGTCGGCCAGATCGAAGCTTTCGATGGCCAAACGATCGAAATCGATCAGTGCGGTGCGGATCTGATGACGCACTGCACCATTAAATGGACGGAGCACCAGATCCATCAGGGCGGTATGCCCCAACAACAGCCTTGGTTTCTGGCTGGTCTGCAGCCCCAGGGTCTGAACGGAGGCCATCAGCAGGCTGAGCAGCTCCATCTCCGCTTCGCTGCCGCTGACGCCGAACAGTTCGACGCCGCTCTGCAGGTTTTCCTCAATGCACTGCCCCCCCTCATCAGCGGAACGGGTCCGGAACACCGTGCCGGAGGCCCAGAGCCGAAGCGGTCTTTGACGATCCGCGAATCGGGTGCAGGCAGCTCTGGCGATGGATGCCGTCATCTCCGGACGCAGCCCGAGGGGGTCATCGGCCACAAGACGAACAATGTCTGAGCTGTCGATGGCACCGCCGGCCATCAGGGTCGCCAGGCGTTCCACCCGGGGTGGTGAGACCTCGTCGTAGCCCCAGAGGCGGTAGACCGACGCCAGACGTTCCGTCAGCTGTCGATTGGTCTCCACCTGACGTGGATTCAGATCCTTTGCGCCAGCTGCAGGTTGCAGCGCCATCTCACGTCCTCTCGGCCACGCCTCAGGATCCCATGGCCGTGACCTCGGGTGCACCGAAAGCGGCTCCAGGCAGTGGTTTCACCTGAGAAAGCCCTTCGGTGATCGCCGCATGCAGGCTGGCGCCAGCGGCAACGACCCGACCACTGGAGAGGTCGAAGGGTCGATTGCCATAGCCGGTGACGGTTCCACCGGCCAGATCCACCAACGCCACTCCCGCCGCCAGATCCCAGGGAGACAGGCCCCGTTCCCAGTAGCCGTCCTGGCGGCCAGCGGCCACAAAGGCCAGGTCCACCGCTGCAGCACCGCCCCGGCGAACGCCGTGGGAGCGATGGGTGAACCAGCAGAACTCGGCGTAGTTGTTGTCGAGTCGGGTGTGCCGGTCGTAGGCGAACCCAGTCACCAACAGGGAGTCTTCGAGTCGTTCGCAGCTGCTCACCTGAAGGGGGCTGTCGTTGCAGAACGCTCCGATCCCCGGTGCCCCCCAGTACATCTCTTTGAGAAAGGGCACAGCGATGGCGCCGAGAAGAGGCTGCTGGCCGAAGGTGAGCCCGATCGAGGTGGCAAAGAAGGGATAGCCGTGGGCGAAGTTTGTGGTCCCATCAAGGGGGTCAACACACCACCTCAAACCGTCCTGCTGACCGGCTGCTCCGCTTTCCTCCGCCAGCACGGCAATGTCAGGGGTCTGCTCCGCCAGCAGCTTCAAGATGATGCGCTCGGCAGCAAGGTCAGCATTGGTGACCAGGTCGCCGCTGCGGCCTTTGTTCTTGATGGACGACAGGCGCCCGTAGTGGCGCATCAGTTCCTGGCCGCCGGCATCGGCCGCTGAACGCGCCACGCCCACAAGACGCTCCAGATCGCTTGGGCTGAGACCGGCCTCGTGGGCGGCACGGCTACAGATCGATTCCGGCATGCTCACTCCTCCTCAAGGGGAATGCGAGCGGTGACGCGCCCTTTGCCGAAGTGGCGTCCGAACTGGAGCTCGTACACCTCATCCTCATCTTGGGTTTCAGCCTCCAAGGGGCCGATAGCGCGGGCCACGCAGAGAAGGCCGTAGCCCTTGTCCCTCAACTCCCGCGACAGACCCATCGCTTCGCGCTGATCGAGGCTGCCGCTCTGCACACGAACGGCGCACTCCGTGCAGCATCCGTTTCTGCAGGAGAAGGGAAGTCGATCGCCCTGCTCTTCGAAGCTGTGGAGGATGTAGTCCCCTTCAGGGACGTCGTGGGTGATGGTGCGACCCTCCTGGCGCCAGTGAATCGTGATCCTGTGGCTGGGACGCATGAAGGTCAGCTGTCAGTGCCCTGCTACATTCTCACCTGCCCCATTTAGCCGGTGGAGAGCTGGCCGAGTGGTCGAAGGCGCAGCACTGGAAATGCTGTATAGGGGCAACTCTATCGAGGGTTCGAATCCCTCGCTCTCCGCTTCTCCGGTCCGTAAGGGCCGGATTTTTTTTGCCTTTTTCGAGGCTGGAAAGCCCATCGCGGCCCTGCTCGGGGCCGGCTGGACGATCAGCCGAAACGACCGGAAACGTAGTCCTGGGTGGCCTGCTGTTGGGGGGCGTTGAAGATCTTGTCGGTGTCGTTGAATTCCACGAGGTAACCCACCTTCCCGGTTCCCCCTTCAACGGCTTCTGCGTTGTAGAAGGCGGTCATGTCGCTAACGCGAACGGCCTGCTGCATGTTGTGGGTGACGATCACGATGGTGAAGCTCTTCTTGAGCTCATGCATCGTCTCCTCGATCTTCAACGTTGAGATTGGGTCGAGGGCTGAACAGGGTTCATCCATGAGGATGACCTCCGGCTGAATTGCGATCGTGCGGGCGATGCAAAGGCGTTGCTGCTGTCCGCCGGACAACGAATAACCGCTCTCATTCAGCTTGTCTTTGCACTCATCCCAAACCGCCGCCTTTCGGAGGGACCGCTCAACCAGCTCATCCATGTCTCCCGTGTAGCCGTTGATGCGAGCGCCGAAGGCGATGTTTTCGTAGATGCTCTTCGGGAATGGATTGGGTTGTTGAAACACCATCCCAATCCTGCGGCGCACTTCCACGGGATCAATCTTTGGTCCGTAGAGGTCAACGCCTCCAAACAAGATGCTTCCCTTGAGTGAGCAGCCCTCGATCAGGTCGTTCATCCGGTTCAATGAACGCAGCACCGTGGACTTCCCACAGCCGGAAGGGCCAATGAAGGCTGTTACTTTTCCGCGGGGAATCTCGCAGTAGACGTTTTTGACGGCTTCGAAATTGCCGTAGCTGATCGTGACGTTCTGCAGGGAAAGGGCGACGTCTGTGTTGTGGGACTCGGTGGCTTGAGGCTGTTGAAAAGTCGTCATGGTTTTATGTAAGAAGTGATTTATTTGGCAGCAAATCGCGCCAGCCAGCGAGAGAAGAGGTTTAGGGCCAGGATCATCACAACGAGCACAAATGATGCGGCCCAGGCCAGTTCGTTGTGAAATTCGTAGGGCTCGATCGCGAAGTTGTAGATCATCACCGAGAGGGTGGCGATTGGAGAAAAGATCCCTTCCGGCGTGAGCAGATCCGACCAGAACGGTGAGAACAGGGCTGTGAAAATCAGGGGAGCCGTTTCCCCTGCTGCTCTGGCGACAGCAAGGACCACGCCGGTTGCGATTGGTGTGAAAGCGGCAGGGAGTGTGATTCGAATGATGGTGACGAATCGGGATGCGCCCACCCCCAGGGCAGCACGCCGTAGGTCGTCGGGCACCAGCTTCAGGCCTTCATCAGTGGTTTTGATCACTGTGGGCAGCATCAGCACCGCCAGTGCCATGCCACCGGCGACAGCGCTGTAGGCGTTCCCGAACAGAATTCGGCTGGTGACGATGGTTCCGTAGATGAACACGCCGGCAATGATCGATGGCACCCCGGCCAGCACATTGGTGCCGAAGCGGATGAACTGAGCGAACCATCCAGATCGGGAATATTCGGCCAGAAAAACACCGCCGCCAACGCCCACTGGAACAGCGATAAGGCCAGCGACAGCCGTCACTACCAGGGTCCCAACGATCGCATTGGCGATGCCGCCTTCTTCGAGGCCTGGCGGTGGAGGCAGTTGCGTCAGCAGGGCCAGGCTGATCTTGCTGCCCCCCTGCACCAGCACGTAACCCAGCACCAGGATCAGGGGCAGAACAGCGATGACTGCGAACAGTGCCGCCAGAAACGAGAGTGCCCCGCTGCTGATGTTTCTGCGTTGAAAGGGCTTGTAGCTGAGGTCAGGGGCTGACTCGGCTTGGTTGTGGGTGAGCGTCTGAGTCATGTCAGTACTTCAGGCTCAAACGCTTCACGATCCACTGGGCAAAAATATTCACGCACAGGGTGAGAACAATCAGCACGAACGCTGCGTACATCAGTGATGACACCTGGGAGCCATCCGCCTCACCAAATTGATTGGCCAGCATCGCTGCGATGGTGTTGCCAGGGGCCAGCAGCGAAACGCTGAAGTTGTTGGAATTTCCGATGATCATGGTCACGGCCATGGTTTCGCCCATGGCGCGGCCCAAGGCCAACATCACACCGCCAATGATTCCTGAAATTGCTGCCGGGAGAATCACATTGATGATGGCGCCCCAGCGGGTTGTGCCCACTCCATAGGCCGCCTGGCGCAGTTTCTGAGGAACCTGATTCAGGCAATCACGGGAAATCGCCGTGATGATCGGCAGGATCATCACTACCAGAATCAACACCGCAGGAATGGTGCCTGGACCCATCGGCGGGGTGCTGAACAGGGGGAACCAATTGAACAGTTGATAAAGCAGTTCAAGCCCCGGACGGATGAATGGCTCCATCACAAAGATGGCCCAGAGGCCAAGAACCACCGATGGGATCGCTGCGAGCAGCTCCACCATCAGGCCGATCACGTCCCGGATCCGCTTGGGGATGATGTTCTCGGTGATGAAGATGGCTGAGCCGACCCCGAGGGGCACCGCAATCAACAAGGCCAGCAGTGATGTGATCAAGGTGCCGTAGATGGCCGCCCCGGCCCCGTACTGATCGTCCACCGGATTCCAGTCTGAGGTGACCAGGAACTGCCAGCCGTAGCGGGCCATGGATTCCAGGCTCGCCTGGAAAACAACGATCAGAATCGAGAACAGAACAATCGCCACGACGGAGGCCATGGCGATTGAAAGATTTTTGAAACTGATGTCCACCAGCTTTTCTGCCGGTGGACGGCTTCGGAGCAAGTAACGACTGTCCGGGTCGGACATGCATCCAGGGGCGCGCCCTTACAACGTATGACCCGACCCTTTTCTAGTCATTAAGAACGGCTTAAGCGGTGGGCTGGAGCCGGTTTGAACCTGCCGTTAGCGTGGGGATCAAGTTTTCAGGGATATGGGGCGGATCGTCGGAATCGATCTGGGGACCACCAATTCGGTTGTCGCTGTGCTGGAGGCAGGTCGTCCCCATGTGATCGCCAATGCCGAAGGCGGGCGAACCACCCCATCCGTTGTTGGCTACACGAAGGATCAGGAACTGCTGGTGGGTCAGCTGGCCCGGCGTCAGCTGGTGCTCAGCCCCCGTAACACCTTCTCCAACCTCAAGCGGTTCGTCGGCCGGGACTGGGACGAACTCGAGGACAGCAGCCTGTCGGTTCCCTACACGGTGCGTGCCAACGACCAGGGGCAGGTTCGGGTGCCTTGCCCGGTGACCGAGCGTGAATACGCGCCCGAAGAGCTGGTGGCCAGCATCATCCGCAAATTGGTGGATGACGCGTCTACTTACCTGGGTGAACCGGTGGAGGCGGCGGTGGTGACCGTGCCCGCCTATTTCAATGATGCGCAGCGCCAGGCCACCCGCGACGCTGGACGCCTGGCGGGCATCTCGGTGGAGCGCATCCTCAACGAGCCCACCGCGGCAGCTCTGGCCTACGGATTTGATCGCAGCGCCGTCAAACGGGTCTTGGTCTTCGACCTCGGTGGCGGCACCTTTGACGTGTCGCTGCTGCGCATCGCCAATGGCGTTTTTGACGTCAAGGCGACGAACGGCGACACGCAGCTCGGCGGCAACGATTTCGATCAGCGCATCGTCAACTGGCTGGCTGATGCCTTTGAGGAGGAGCACAAGGTTGATCTGCGCCGCGATCGCCAGGCCCTGCAGCGGTTGACGGAAGCGGCTGAGAAGGCGAAGCAGGAACTCTCAGGTGTGCTCAGCACTCCGATTTCACTTCCCTTCATCGCCACCGGCAGCGATGGTCCGCTGCACATCGAAACCCGGTTGGATCGCGCCACCTTCGAGGGCCTCTGCCCGGATCTGCTGGATCGTCTGCTGAGTCCGGTTCAGGCGGCCCTGCGCGACTCCGGTTGGTCAGCAGACGACATTGATGATGTCGTGCTGGTGGGTGGCTCCACGCGGATGCCGATGGTTCAGCAATTGGTGCGCACCCTGGTGCCGATTGATCCCTGCCAATCGGTGAATCCGGATGAGGTGGTCTCGATCGGTGCTGCGGTGCAGGCCGGGATTCTCACGGGTGAACTCAGAGATCTGTTGCTCAATGACGTCACCCCCCTGTCGCTGGGACTGGAAACGATCGGTGGATTGATGAAGGTGCTGATTCCCCGCAACACGCCGATTCCCGTGCGCCAGTCCGATGTGTTCAGCACCTCGGAGGCCAATCAGTCGTCCGTGGAAATCCATGTCTGGCAAGGGGAGCGCCAGATGGCGACGGACAACAAATCCCTCGGTCGTTTCCGGCTTTCCGGGATCCCACCGGCGCCGCGGGGGGTGCCCCAGGTTCAGGTGGCCTTCGACATCGATGCCAATGGCCTGCTGCAGGTGAGTGCCACCGACCGCACCACGGGCCGCAAACAGTCGGTGTCGATCCAGGGTGGCTCGAATCTCAATGAAGAGGATGTGACCGCTCTGCTGGCTGAGGCCGAAGCTAAGGCTGATGAAGACAGGCGCAAACGCAACCAGATCGAGCGCCGTAACCGGGCTCAGACCTTGCTCGCCCAAGCGGAACGGCGGCTGCGGGATGCGTCGCTCGAGCTTGGGCCCTATGGGGCTGAACGGCAGCAACGGGCCGTTGAAATGGCCATGCGTGACGTGCAGGACTGCATCGCCAACGACGACCTTCAGGAGCTTGATCTCTGCGTGAGTGGTCTTGAAGAGGCGTTGTTCGGGCTGAACCGTCGTCTGTCGGCGGAACGTCAGGCCGATGGCAGCCCGCTTCAGGGGATCCGCAACACCCTGGGCTCCCTCAAGGATGAGCTGTTTGCCGATGACTGGGACGACGACCCCTGGGGTCCCCCCAGCCGTCCGGGTGACCGTGGCCGTGGTCTGAGCCGGCGTGACCCTGCACCTTGGGACGATGACATCTACCGCTGAGCCTGATTACTGGTCTCTGCTGGGGGTTGATTCCGACTGCACGGATCAGCAACTGAAACGGGCCTTTCGGCGGGAGGCACGTCGCTGGCATCCCGATCTCAACAGCAACGATCCCGTTGCTGAAGAGCGCTTCAAGTTGGTCAATGAGGCCTATGCGGTGCTCAGCGATCCCCGCCGGCGTGAGGCCTGGCAGCGGGGGGGTGGATCCAGAGCGGATGTTGCCGATCCCTTTGCCCAGGGCTTCCCTGATTTTGAGGATTACCTCGATGTGATCTTTGGCGGCGGAACAGGTCGTTCTTCGGCTGAGGTTGAGGACGAGCCTGATTCACCCTTCCGGGGTGATGACGCCAGCCGTGAAACCAGAGGCCATGAACCTCCGGTGTCGGCGCCGCCGCCACCGCCGCCGGTGCGTGCCGTGGAAGATCTCGAGTCGGTGGTTCATCTCACCCCGGATCAGGCTCTCCAGGGAACTGTGGTGGAACTGACGCTCGATGACGGCACCGTGATCGAGCTGAACACGCCTCCCTTTGCGGGAGATGGATGGCGTCTGCGGCTTGAAGGCGTTGCCCCTGGTGGCCGTGATCATTTCCTGCAGCTCCGGGTCGTGACCGACGACGGGCTGCGGATCGACGGTTTACGGGTGCTCTACAAGCTGATGCTGTTTCCGCCGGATGCGGCCCTCGGCTGCGCTGTGGATGTGCCGACCCTGGATGGCCCTGTGACGCTGCAGGTTCCTCCAGGCTCATCCAGTGGACGTTTGCTGCGGCTGCGGGGGCGTGGGCTGCAGCTGGATGACGAGCGGGGTGACCAGTTGGTGGAGATCGTTGTGGTGATTCCGTCGGATCTGGGTGATGCGGAACGAGCGCTCTACAGGCGTCTTCAGGAACTGGCGAGCGAATCCGAGCAGGGTGGTTGACGATGGGTGAGACTCCGGTCCGGTTGATCTGACGGTTTTCCCGATGCGCGTCCACGTCCTGCTCTTTGATGCCGGTACGGATAGCGAAGGCATCCACTCGCTTGAAATCGCCGGACGAACCGTGGTTCTGCTGTTTGAGAACCCCGACGATGCCGAGCGTTATGCCGGCCTTCTGGAGGCCCAGGACTTTCCTGTTCCGACGGTGGAGGCTCTCGATCGGGAAGACGTGGATCTGTTCTGCCGTGAGGCCGGCTACGAGGCCCGGCTGATCGAGTCGGGCTTTGTGCCCAGCAATGACGAGGAGCGTCTGTTCATGGCGCCACCCCAGAGCAACCGCGATGTGAGCAACTGGAAGGACGACATGCTTTCGGACGCCTCGGCTTCGGACGAGGCTGTTTCTGATGGCGGGGTGTCTGAGCAGCAGGCCGCGGAGCCGGCGCGCCAGGGACTGGAGACCGAACCGGAATCGAATCCTGAACTGGATGAGCTGCGTCGACGCCTGGAGGGTCTGCTCTGAGCCATGGCCGTGTTCGACCCCGATCTGCAGCCCTCCAGCGACCGCGGCCACCTGCTCACCGAGCAGAGCAACCAGCGCAGTTCACGCCTGGATCAGCTCGACACCCTGGCGCTGGTGGAGTTGTTTGCAGACGAGGATCGTCGCCCCCAGGAAGCCGTCGCTGCGGTGGCCCCGGCCCTGGCCCAGGCGGTTGATGCCGTTGCTGATCGCCTCCGCGCCGGAGGCCGCCTCTTCTACCTGGGTGCTGGCACCTCCGGACGGCTGGGGGTGTTGGATGCCGCGGAATGCCCGCCCACCTTCTGCAGTGATCCCCAGCAGGTGCAAGGGGTACTCGCCGGTGGTTCCGCCGCGTTGCTGCGCAGCTCCGAAGGGCTTGAGGACATTGAGGCTGCCGGACGCGCGGATCTGGCGGAGCGGGGCTTCAGCACCAAGGACTGCCTGGTGGGCATCGCCGCCGGCGGCACCACCCCCTACGTGCGCGGTGGGCTGGCGTTCGCCAAAAGCATCGGAGCGCTTGCCATCGCCCTGGCCTGTGTTCCGACGGAGCAGGCCCCTCTGCCCTGCGATATCGACATCCGCCTGCTCACAGGCCCTGAGCTGCTGACGGGATCCACCCGGATGAAGGCCGGAACCGCCACAAAACTGGCGTTGAACACCCTCTCCACCGCCGTGATGGTGAAGCTGGGCAAGGTCTACGGCAACCGCATGGTGGATGTGGCCGCCAGCAACAGCAAGCTGGTGGACCGGTCGCTGCGGATCCTGCGTGATCTTGCCGGTGTGGAGCGGGAGCGGGGGCTGACGCTGCTGGAGGAGGCCGGCGGATCGGTGAAACTCGCCCTGTTGATGGCCGCTGCAGCCTTGTCGGTGGACAAGGCCAAGGCTCTTCTGCAGCAGCACAACCAACAGCTGCGGCCTGCCTTGGCCGCCTGCGGCGCTCAGCTGGCGGAGGCCTGATCGAACGGTCCCCAGTAGGGGGCGGTGAACAGATCGAGGTTGGACCGGGTCTGCGCCGGGACTTGATCTTTGGGGGTGATCAGGGCATCTGCGAGGGCTGTGTGGGCCGGCGAGGCGGGAGGGTCCTGCTTGAGCCGCTGCATCAATCCACTCAGGATCGGTTCGGTGGCTGAGGCATTGGCCTGAAGGTTGCCGATCACCATCTCCACCGAGACGGCGTCGTGATCCTCATGCCAGCAGTCGAAGTCGGTGACCATGCTCAGGGAGGCATAGGCCAGTTCGGCTTCCCGGGCCAGGCGAGCTTCGGTGTGATTGGTCATCCCGATCACCGAACAGTCCCAGGAGCGGTACAGCTTGCTTTCGGCCCGGGTGGAGAAGGCGGGGCCCTCCATGCAGAGATAGGTGCCACCGCGGTGCAGCCGTCGACCCTCCGGCAACCCCTGCTCGGCGGCATCGGCCAACAGGGCACTCAAATTGGGGCAGAAGGGGTCCGCAAGGCTTACGTGGGCTACGCAGCCGTTGCCGAAGAAACTGGCGGGCCGATCACGGGTGCGGTCGATGAACTGATCGGGCACGACCATGTCGCGCGGCTGCAGATGCCCTTGCAACGACCCCACCGCCGAGAGCGAGATCAGCCAGCGCACCCCCAGTGAACGCATCGCCCAGATGTTGGCCCGGTAGGGAACTTCACTTGGAAGCAGATGGTGATGGCGGCCGTGGCGGGCCAGGAAGACGGTTTCGACGCCCTCGAGCTCTCCCAGGCGCAGTTGATCGGATGGTGCTCCGAAGGGTGTGTCGACCGTGCGTTCCTCCACCTGGCGCAAGCCAGGGATCGAATAAAGGCCGCTGCCGCCGATCACACCGACGCGGGCTTGGGAGAGGTCGGGCATGGTCGGCGTCTCTTTACACTCCAATTTTGCTCGCGCCACCATGACCAAGGCCTTGATGGACACTGAAGCAGGCCTGATCGAGCTCGAGCTGTTCGAAGCCGATGCCCCGAACACCGTCGCCAACTTCGTGAAGCTGGCCAAGGATGGCTTCTACGACGGTCTGGCCTTTCACCGCGTCATCCCCGGCTTCATGGCCCAGGGTGGATGCCCCAACAGCCGTGAAGGCGCCCGCGGCATGGCTGGTACCGGTGGCCCCGGCTACCAGATTGATTGCGAGATCAACCAGCAGAAGCACCAGGCCGGCACCCTGGCCATGGCCCATGCCGGTCGCAACACCGGCGGCTCGCAGTTCTACATCTGCCATGAGGCCCAGCCTCACCTCGATGGCGTGCACACCGTGTTCGGCCACACCGGCAACATGGACGTGGTGCTGAAGCTGGTCAACGGCTCCAAGATCAACAAGGTGACGATCCAGGAAGGCTGATCAGCTTCGGGTCCAATGCAGCAGTGACGGGCCGTTTTCAAGCAGTCCGTCACTGCCCAGGTTGATCAGTTCATTGAGTTGATGCTCCACCCGTTCAAGGGTTTGGGGCGGGTGCAGGGCCATCCGCTCGGTGGGAACGCGCATCAGACCCACCCGTTCGGTTGCTGCTAGGGCCGCCAGATTCTTGAGCAGGGGGGCTGCATCGGCGCCGTCGGGAATCAATTTCCAGACGAATTGCGGTCGATCCCACAGCGCTAACAAGCGGGGTTCATGCAGGGCCTCAAGGCTGAAGCCATGGCGCTGGGCGATGGCCTCCACTTCCCGACGAACGGTGGGCCAGCTTTCGGGGCCCACGTTCACTGCCAGGGCCAACACCACGCAGGGACTCTCAGATTCGAACAGGTGCCCGAGCTTCTCCCGCTTGGCCGCCAGGTAGTCGGCGTTGTGGGCGCCGGGGTCCATCACCAGCGGCACCCGCTCCTCCACCTGCAGGCCATAGCCGCCGAGGCCGGCGATCTTGCGGGGGTTGTTGGTGAGCAACCGCAGCCGGTGGATGCCGAGGTCGGAGAGGATCTGTGCCCCGACGCCGTAGTTGCGCAGATCCGCCGGGAAGCCAAGCCGCTCGTTGGCTTCAACGGTGTCGAGCCCGGCTTCCTGGAGGCTGTAGGCCTTCAACTTGTTGATCAGGCCGATGCCCCGACCTTCCTGGCGCAGATAAACGACCACACCCTCGCCTTCCGCTTCGATCTGGCGCAGGGCCGCCTCCAGCTGGGGCCGGCAGTCGCAGCGCAGTGAGCCGAAGGCATCGCCGGTGAGGCATTCGGAATGCATGCGCACCAGCACGGGCTCGCTCAGGGCATTGGGCTCACCTTTGATCAGGGCAACGTGTTCGGAGCCATCCAGTTCGTTGCGGTAGCCAACTGCCTGAAAATTGCCGAAACGGCTGGGCATCTGGGCCTGGGCCATGCGGCGAACGAAGCGCTCGTTCTCCAGCCGGTAACGGATCAGGTCAGCAATGCTGATCAGCTTCAGCCCCCAGCGATCGGCGTAGCTGCGCAGCTCCGGCAAGCGGGCCATGGAGCCATCGCTGTTCTGGATTTCACAGATCACTCCGGAAGGGCTAAGGCCCGCCAGCTGTGCCAGATCCACGGCAGCTTCGGTGTGGCCGGCCCGTTTGAGCACGCCGCCGGGGCGGGCGCGCAGGGGAAAGATGTGCCCAGGGCGGCGCAGTTCCGCTGGCCGCGTGGCTGGGTTGAGGGCCACCTGAATCGTGGCGGCGCGGTCTTCGGCGGAGATTCCGGTGGTCACCCCATGCTCGATGCCGGCATCGATGCTCACGGTGAAGGCCGTTTCGTTGGCATCGGTGTTGCGGTCCACCATCAGCGGTAGATCCAGTTCGTCCAGCCGCTGCCCCTCCATGGCGAGACAGATCAGGCCCCGTGCCTCGGTGGCCATGAAGTTGATCGCTTCGGGGGTGGCGAACTGGGCCGCGCAGATCAGATCGCCTTCGTTTTCCCGTTGTTCGTCGTCCACCACGACAACGCATTCCCCATTGCGAATCGCCGCCAGCGCGTCGCTGATGGCATCAAATGCGATGGGTTCGTTCGCGGGGTCAAGGGAACTGGGGTTCAGGAGCCTGGTCTCTGGGAGATGCCCTCATTATTGATCTCTGTAAGGTCGATCGTTGGCTGGTTGGTTCAATGGCAGGCAGGTCAACGTCGGCGGTTGAAGCGATGGCAACGGTGAAGGGCGGACGGGTTGCTGTGATCGGCGCCTCCGGCTACGGCGGCCTGCAGACCATCCGCCTGCTCCAGGGCCACCCCGGGTTGTCTGTGAGTTTCCTCGGCGGTGAACGCAGTGCTGGTCAACGCTGGAGCTCCGTTTGTTCCTTCCTGCCTCTGCCGGATGACCCCAAGGTGGAATCGGCGGATCCGGATCGGATCGCGGCCTGTTCAGATTTCGCTGTTCTGAGCCTCCCCAACGGCCTGGCATGTCAGTTGACACCTCAACTGCTTGAGCGGGGTGTGCGGGTGGTGGATCTCTCCGCCGACTTTCGTTACCGCTCTCTGGAGCAGTGGCTGCAGGTGTATGCCAAGGAAGCCGGCTCCCTTAACCGTCAAGACGCTGAGCTCTGCAGCAGTGCCGTCTACGGCCTGCCGGAATGGAACGGCCCCGCCATCGCTGACGCGAAGCTTGTCGCCGCTCCCGGTTGCTTCCCCACCGCCAGCCTGATGCCCCTGCTGCCCTTCCTCAAGCAGGGCCTGATCGAGACCAGCGGCATCATCATCGACGCCAAGACGGGCACCTCTGGCGGGGGCCGCTTGCCGAAGGAGGCAATGCTGCTGGCGGAGGCCTCGGAATCGATCGCGCCCTACGGCGTGATCGGCCATCGCCACACGTCTGAGATCGAGCAGATGGCGATGGAGGTGGCTGGCCAGGACATCCGCCTTCAGTTCACGCCGCACCTGGTGCCGATGGTGCGCGGACTGCTCTCCACGGTCTATGCCCGCCTGCGCGACCCCGGTCTCACCGCCGAGGACTGCACCACTGTTCTGGAGGCGATCTACCGCCACCACCCCTGCGTTCAGGTTCTTCCGGTGGGCACCTACCCAGCCACCAAGTGGGCGCGCCACACGAACCGTGCCCTGCTGTCGGTTCAAGTGGACACCCGCACCGGTCAGCTTGTGTTGATGAGTGCCATCGACAACCTGATCAAGGGTCAGGCCGGGCAGGGCGTGCAGTGCCTCAATCTGATGGCAGGCCTCGCTCCAGAGACGGGGCTGCCCCTGCAGTCGTTCTATCCCTGACGCCAGGTCGGCTTCAGCTCAGCCAATGCCCTGGGAAGGAGCAGGTGTTCCTGTTCCTGAATCCGTTGGGCGAGCCTGGCGTGGTCATCCCCATCAAGAACGGGAACGGCTGCCTGGGCCAGAATCGGGCCAGCATCCAGTTCCTCGGTGACGATGTGCACCGTGCAGCCGGTGACCTTTACCCCGGCCTGCAGGGCCTGCCCGATGGCATCCATGCCACGGAAGCTGGGCAGCAGTGAGGGGTGGATGTTGATCAGACGATCGGAATAGCCGCTGACCAGCACCTTGGTGACGATCCGCATCCACCCCGCCATCACCACCAGCTCCACCTGGTCGGCGCGAAACAGGCGCACCAGTTCGCCGTCCAGCTCGCGCCGGTCCTTGATCCGGCGATGGTCGAGCACCGATACGGGAATGCCGAGACGCTCCGCCCGCTGCTGGGCACCACAGCCCGGATTGTTCACCACCAGCCGCTGGATCCGCGCGTTGAGATCCCCCGCCTGAATCGCCTGGGCCACGGCCTCGAAGTTGCTGCCGCTCCCAGATGCCATCACCCCCAGCTGCAGCGGGGCCTGGTCAGCTCGATTGTTGTGGCTAGGGTCTGTCAAAGCGGGGTTCGGTCCATGTCCCATCTCTCCATCCTGCCGACTGTCTTCACCGACCTCGAGCGTCTGGTCCAGGCCCTTTGTGATGAGGGCTTCACGGTGAAGCGATCGACAGAATTGAAGGGATTCGCGGACGACTCCCATGCCGTGGATGTGCTCGCGTCCCAAGGCTCTGCCATGCCCCTGGGCTGGAACCAGCGCGAGGACGGCACGATCGTGATGCATGGCGACATCCAACGGATCAGCCGCCAGCCGGGGCTTGAACAACGCTTGCAGCGGGTGACCCGTCGCTACGCCCTGCTCCATGCCATCGACCAGGTGCATCTTGGTCGCATGGGTTCCGCCGAGCTGATCCTGCAGACCAACTGACGTGTTCGAACCGGTTCAGGTCCGGCTCGATCTGAGCCATCCCGAAACACAGACCATTGCGGTGTCCATCCAGTGGACACCGCAGAGCCAACGCCAGACCTTCCAACTGCCGGTGTGGACACCGGGGTCGTACACGGTGCGTGATCACGCCCAGCACCTGCACAGCCTGCAGCTGCTGGCCAACGGCGAGGAGCTTCCGGTGCGTCGGATGGCGCCGCACCAGTGGCTCTGTGATCTGCCGGATCTGAGCCCGCTCACCCTCAACTATCAGCTTGAAGCCCGGGATCTGACCGTCCGCACCGGGTTGCTCGATCCTGATTTCGCGTCGCTCTGCCTCGCTGCTGTGGCGATGGACATCGACGGCTGCCGCTGGTCACCGCATCACGTTGCTGTTAGGGCTCCGGAGCACTGGAGTGTGCATCTGCCGCTGGAGACCAGCGCTGAGGGCTGGGTCGCTGCCGATTTCGATGCCCTCGTGGACAGTCCGCTTCATGCGGGGCCGTTCCAGGCAGAACCCTTCATGGTGGAGGGCAAGAGCCATGAGCTGCTGCTGATCGGCACGCCCCCGATGGGTTGGCCGCCGAACTTCATCAGCGACATTGAGAAGGTGTGCAGCGCTACATGTCGCTTGCTGGGAACCCCTCCTCCGGCGGGGGACCGCTACCAGCTGGTGCTTCAACTTCTCGATCAGGGCTATGGCGGCCTGGAACACGACCACAGTGCGGTTCTGCAGTTCAGCTGGTCGGCTCTAGCCAAGCCCAAGGGCTACCGGCAGCTCTTGCAGCTGATCGGCCATGAATACTTGCACCAGTGGAATGTGCGGCGGCTGCGACCCGTTGAGCTTCGCCCCTACGACTATGGGCAGGCGGTGATCACCGAAGGCCTCTGGTTTGCTGAGGGAATCACCAGTTACTTCGACCTCAGCCTGCCCCTGTTGGCGGGCTGTTCGGATCGGCCGACCCTGCTCAAGGATCTGGGGGAGGAGCTGTCCAGCGTGCTGATGTCACCCGGCTGTTCGATCCAGTCGCTGGCGGCCAGTGCCCGTGAGGCGTGGATCAAGCTGTACAAAGCGACGCCAGCCTCGCGGGACAGCCAGATCAGCTACTACCGCCTCGGTGCGGCAGTGGCTTTCTGCCTGGATGTGCGCCTGCGTCAGCGGGGCCACTCCATGGCGGCCATCCTTCGGGAGTTGTGGCAGGGTCCCGGCCTTCAGGCCCGTGGCTACAGCCGTGATCACATCAAGGCGGCAGTGGCTCGATGGGATGCCGATCTTGCGACGGATCTGGATCAATGGCTGGATCAACCCGAGGCCCTTCCCCTGATCGATTGCGTGAAGGCTCTGGGGCTGCGCATGGACCCTGTGCCGCTCAAGCACCCCGACCATGGACTCACCCTCAAGGACGCTGAGGGCGCCGCTCTGATTCAGCGGGTGCGGCGCGACAGTCCCGGGCAACGGGCTGGACTTGTGGTGGGCGATGAGCTGTTGGCGATCAATGGCTACCGGGTGCGACGCAGCAGTGACCTTTCCGTTCTGCTTGAGAAGCAGGAATGTGTGAACGTCACCTACGCACGCCGAAGCCTGATGAAGGAGACCCGTCTGTTTCCTGACATGGGTGTGGACCATTGGACGTTGGATTGGGATCCTGGGTGCACAACGGAACAACGGCAGTTGCGGGATCGATGGTTCGAGATCGTTTAAGCCTTTGCTTGAGCGGAGTGTTGAACCGCGTTGAGCAGCACCGGTCGCTCGCCATCAGCGGGGCTGCAGTGGGGGCGTTGGCTCTGGCACTGACCGGTTGGATGTTGATGGATCAAGGGGAGGTCTCCCCTGTGGTGATTGAGCGTGGTCGCCAACGGCAGGACAACCCCTCCTCCTCGGTGCCATTACCGCCGAAATCGCGCTCCTGGCGGTCGCCACTTGCTCGGCAGTGTTCGGGTGTGGACACCGCTTTGCGCTCACGTTTGAACCAGCTCGAGGCCCGCTCGGGTTCCTGGCGAGCCTTCGTGAAGATCGATCCCACCAATTTTGGTGAGCGTTACGACAAGGACGCCTACGGCCGCGTGATCGATGCCACGCCGAGGGTGGTGGTGCTGCACGAAACCGTTTACTCACTGAGCTCCGCGTTGAACACCTTCATGACGCCCCACCCGCGGGATGAAGATCAGGTGAGTTACCACACGTTGGTGGGCCAAGACGGCCGCGTTCTGGATCTGGTGGATCCGTTGAGTCGGGCCTACGGCGCGGGGTATTCAGCCTTTCTGGGGGAGTGGGCGATCACCAACAAGAAGCTCAAGGGGTCCGTCAACAACTTCGCCTTGCACCTGAGCCTGGAAACTCCCCCATCGGGCGCGAATGCCTATGGCTCCCATGCGGGCTACACCACGCAGCAATACGACGCGCTGGCCTTGGTCTTGTCCGGTTGGATTCGTTCCTTCAATCTGCCGCCGGCGGCGATCACCACCCATCGCCATGTGGATCTGGGCGGAGAACGGGGTGATCCGCGCAGTTTCGACTGGTCGAAACTGCAGACGCGACTCGCCGCCCTTGGGGACCTCTGCGTGAGCTGAGGCGTCGTTAGCGTCTTGCTTGCTGTTAGCGCCTCGTTGCCAACGCTCCCCAGCGAAGATCTCGATCGAATCATTGAAATGGCCTGGGAAGACCGCACTCCTTTCGAGGCGATTGAATTTCAATTCGGACTTTCCGAGCCGCAGGTGATTGCAGTGATGCGGCAGCACTTGAAATCGTCGTCGTTCAAGCTCTGGCGCAAGCGGGTGAGCGGACGCAAAACCAAACACGCAGCCACCAGCCGCTCCGATCGGTTCCGGGCGAGCTGTCACAAGTGATTGGGGCCTGCTTCTGTTCAGCGCAAAACGCCTTGCAGGATCCCTTCAACAAGGCCAGCCGGAATGACGCCGGGAGGGAAGTTTGAGGCTGAGTTTCGGACGTACGGGCCTGAGATCAGCCCTGCAGCCATCTGCCCCATGGGTCCAGCAAAAGGGCCAAAGTCAGCTTTCCGACGGGCTGGAGTCGTAAGGGCCCTGACGCAGCCATAGAAATCCCTGGCGTCTTTGCATTGGGCTGCCACTTCGGCGTCCACCTGAGCCAGCGCAGCTGCTGGAACCAGCAGACCAAATGCCAGCAGGACAAGGAGTTGTTTCATCGATATACCGTGCTGGATCGATGAAAAACAGCCATGGGGTCTTCCGCATCCCCCCAATGAGGGAGAGGCGGAGCTGCTGATCTCCCTCAACTGAGGGATGCGGAGAAGAGGGATTGGGTTGGGCCGCTTAAGCAGACAAGTCCCCTCCGTGGATGTTTAAACCGTGATGTTGGGATTCGGTTGGCGGCCGCCGTAAATCAACCCGTGCAGTTCAGGGTCCTGCATGTAGCCCAACACGCGCGCCGGGTAATCCAATTTCCCGTTGTGGAGATAGGTGAGGGTGGCGATCGCCTTGGCATCCAGATACGAGCGACTCGCCTGCAGCATCAAGCTCTCCGGCAGGCCAAGGGCCAGCTTCAGCCGTTGGAACTTCGCCGCCAAGAAAGTGATGTTCATCTCAGGATCCAGCAGCTGTTTGCGGGCCCAGGTGATTTCCTCCTGCGTCGGGTTCGCTGGAAGCCGGTTCTGATGGATGAGTTCCGACACGCTGATCTGGGCCGGTCCATGGGTCTTCACCAGACCGGAATGGGCGATGAAGGGGAGGCTCTCCCCCGGTTTGGAGTGCTGAATTTCGTCGAAAAGTACGGCGGTGATCAGCATCGGATTCACCTGATGAGCCTCTGCCTGGCGCAGGATCACCGGTTTCAGCTCACGCAGCCGATCCAGGGTCGATGCGCGCAGGGGTTGGAGTTGATCAACTCCGCTGGTGAACAGTTGGGCCAGCTGCGTCTGGGGTCCGTGCACCCCGAAGCGCCGTTGCAGCAGCTTGAGTTCTTCGGGGGAGAAGTCTGTGGGCTCGAGCCTGTCTCCGACGACCACAGGCGCCTGATCCTCAAGATCAACGACTGGCTGCGACCAC
>ENA-OSEY01000514-OSEY01000514.1-marine-metagenome-genome-assembly--contig:-NODE-514-length-28390-cov-6.612122_pt1 | contig 28390 bp, 25 predicted proteins | sample MGYA00248465_ERZ534230 | MGnify/ENA primary metagenome ERZ534230 (study PRJEB26409, sample SAMN06344110) | marine metagenome | isolation source: Sea water from surface | place: Atlantic Ocean:Southern...
ATATCAGGTCCAATTTTTATTTTAAAAAAAGGATTAATGAAAATACCTTTTTTTGGCTGGTGCTTAAAAAAAATTGGTGCAATAGCGATAGTTAGGGATACAGCCACAAAAGAGAACTTAAATTTTTTTGATAGAATTATAGAGCAAACAAACAAAAGTAAAAGACCTTTGCTAATTTTTCCTCAAGGTACGAGAGTGCCTTATAAAGAAAAGCCTAATTTTAAAAAAGGAGTTGCAAGAATTTATGAAGCTTTAAAATTACCTTGTATTCCCGTAGCCCTTAACACTGGAAAGGTATGGCCTAAAAATAGTTTTAATAAATATCCAGGGAACATAACAATATCATTTCTTAGTCCAATTGAACCTGGTTTAAGTAAAGAGGATTTTTTAAAAAAGTTACAAAGTATTATTTATAAAGAAATTGATCTTATAGATTAATTATTTTCTTCCAAAGTCAGGCTGATCAGTATCCTGGCCAGCTTTTATAACTGATTTTCTAAAATCTTTTGATTTCTCAAAAATTTCTATAAGTTTTTTGCTATCTTTATCTGAAATTGCTTTTTTAAACTCATCTAAATTTTTAATAAACTTATCAATAGCCTGAATAATTAAAGCGCTATTATCAATAAAAATATCTCTCCACATAATAGGGTCGGAGGCAGCAATTCTGGTAAAATCTCGTAATCCTCCAGCACTGTATTTTATAATATCGCCTTTTACTTTCTCATCATTGGACATAGATGTTTTTACAATATTATATGCTACTACGTGAGGCAGATGACTGGTAAAAGTTAATATTTTATCATGATCTTCGTCTGACATTATTTTAACTTTACTTCCCATAGACTCCCAAAAATTAGAAACTTTTTTAATTTCCTTTTCATCTATTTTTTTATTAGGTGTAAGTATAGTCCACCTACCTTCAAATAGTTCAGCAAAACCAGCTTTTGGTCCACTATTTTCTATTCCAGCAACAGGATGCCCAGGAATACAAATAGAATTTTTTAAATTCATTTTTTCAAATGTTTTACTCACTCCTGTTTTTACTGAACAAGTGTCTGTTAAAATTGAACCAGCCTTCAAATTGCCTTTGATAGAACTTAATACGTTCTCAAAACTACTTATAGGTGTTGCTATAATAACTAAATCAGAATTTTTTACTGCTTCTCCTGCGCTATTAAATATTTCATCAGAGAGTTTGTCTTTCTCAATGATTTCATTTACAGACTTATTATTATCAAAAGTAATTATTTTTTTAGTTGATCCAGTTTTTTTTAACCTTTTAAAAATTGAAGATCCAATTAAACCACACCCTATTATTGAAATTTGATCAAACATTAAAAATCTTTCTTAAAACTGAAATAAATTTTTTGTTTTCTTTACTATTACCTATTGTGACTCTGAGTGAATTTTTTATACCATAAACATCCATTTGCCTCACTAAAATTCCTGAATTTGCTAATTTGTTAAATACTTGGGAAGCAGATTTATTTACAAAATCAAAATTAAGAAGAAAGAAGTTTACATTAGTTCTATTTGTAGAAATTCCAATTTCATCAATTACACTAAATATTTTTTCGGCCCAAAAATTATTATGTTGAATGGCTTTATTAAGCCATTTTGTATCAAGCACAGCTTGTGTTGCAGCAAATAGAGCTGGCCTACTTACATTAAAAGGGGGTTTAATTTCGTATAGTTTTTTTATTAATTTTTTTGGACCATATCCCCAACCAATCCTTAATCCAGCTAAACCGTAAATTTTTGAAAACGTTCTTGTTATAATCACATTTTCTGATTTAGAAAATAAATCAATACCTGATGAGTATTCGGGGTCTTTGATATATTCAAAATATGCATCATCTATTACAAGTAAAATATCGCTTCTAAGTTTTTTTCTTAAATTTAAAACATCATTCTTATTTAAATAAGTTCCAGTAGGGTTGTTAGGATTAGCCAAAAAAACAATTTTTGTTTTTTTATTAACGCAATTCATAATTGAGTCTACGGATGCAACAAAATTTTCCTCTTTAGCATATCTCACTTTAGCACCAAACATACGGCTATAAATTCTGTAAATTATAAAACTATATTCAGGTACGACAACTTCATCACCTTTATTTAAGAAAAGCTTACAAACTAATTCAAAAATTTGGTCAGAACCTGATCCTAAAATAATTCTATCTCTCTTTAGTTTAAACTTTTTTGCTAACACTTTTCTGAAATATGTGCCATCTGAGTCAGGATACCTTACAAAACCTTTTCCAATTGAACTGTAGGATTTTACAGCCTTTGGGCTTGGGCCTAGTGCTGACTCATTTGCAGAGAGTTTAATTGGACTTCTTCTGCTTTTAAAAAGACTTAGACCAGCAACATATTTTTCAGCAATTATTTTTCTTGGTTGAGGTAATTTCATAATATTTACAAGACTTATATTACAAGTATTTCTATTTCTATAATGGAAAATAAATTATTTGAATAATTTGACATGTTTATGATGATTTAGTATACATTCGCATTGCGCTGATTTAACCGAATTGCGAGCGCTGAGTAAATGCAGCTAAACAGGGTTTTTGCCCAGTATAGCTGGGCTTTTTTTTTGTATGAGTGAAAAAATTAAAAGATTAAATATTTCTAAATCCATCCTCCTTGACTGTAAGCAAACAGTCAAAGATTTCTCTTTGGCATACGAAACTTATGGAAAATTAAACAAAGATAAAGACAACGCTATTTTAGTTTTTCACGCACTTACAGGTGATCAGTATGTGAGTGGAACAAATCCTATAACTAATAAAGATGGATGGTGGGTAACAGCAGTTGGTCCTGGCAAAGCTATAGATACAAATAAATATTTTGTCATTTGTGCTAATGTTATTGGAGGATGTATGGGTTCATGGGGTCCTAAAGAAATAAACAAAAAAACTAATGAACCTTATGGCTTAAATTTTCCAGTAATAACAATTAAAGACATGGTCAAAGCACAAGAAACTTTATTAGACCATTTAGGAATTAAAAAACTACTTTGTGCTACTGGTGGATCTATGGGGGGAATGCAATTACTTCAATTTTGTGCAACATTTCCAAATAGAACTTTTTCGGCTGTTCCAATAGCATGCAGCACAAATCACAGTGCTCAAAACATTGCACTTAATGAGCTAGCTAGACAAGCTATAATGGCAGATCCAGTCTGGGAAAAAGGTAAATACTACAAAAAAAATATTCAACCAAAAAACGGTTTGGCAGTAGCTAGAATGGTTGGACATATAAGTTATTTATCTGAGAAAGGTATGCAAGAGAAGTTTGGGAGAAAACTTCAGGAAAAAGCTGATTACGAATTTAGTTTTGATGCTGACTTTCAGGTCGAAAGCTATCTTAGACATCAAGGATTTGCTTTTGTTGAAAGATTCGACGCAAACTCAATTTTATATATTACCAGAGCAATGGATTATTTTGATCTTTCTAAACAATTTAAGGGTGGGTTAGTAGAAGCTTTTAAAAATCAAAAAACAAAATTCCTGGTTATATCTTTTTCATCTGATTGGCTTTATACAACAAAAGAAAATAAGGATACTGTAATTGCACTTAATTCTGCTGGGGCTGATGTATCTTTTGCTGAAATTAAAACAGATAAAGGGCATGATTCTTTTTTAGTAAATGAACCTGAATTTCTTAAAACTTTAAAAGGTTTTATAGACTCAATGCACATTAAATTTAAAAATAGAAAAAATGAAAAAAGAATTTAGAGTAATTGCAGATTTACTGCCTAAAAATATTAGAGTTCTTGACGTTGGTTGTGGCGATGGATCTTTAATGAGTCACCTTATTAAAGAAAAAAATATTGAAGCAAGAGGATTAGAAATTATAGAGGAAAATGTGAAAAAGTGTATTTACAAAGGACTATCTGTTATCGAAGGAAATGCAGAAACTGAGTTACACCAATTTCCAACCAAATCTTTTGACTTTGTTATATTGAGTCAAACTTTACAGGCATTTTATAATCCTGAAAAAGTTCTAAAAGACTTATTGAGAATTGGAAAATCTGTAATTATATCAATTCCAAATTTTGGGTACTGGAAAGTAAGAACTAGTTTACTTTTTTTTGGTAAAATGCCGGTAACAAAGACTTTGCCAAATTCATGGTATGATACTCCTAATTTACATATGTGCACAATTAAGGACTTTTTTGATTTTTGTATCGAGAAAAAAATTAATATAAATAAGGTTGTAGGTGTGAATGAGGAGTCTACTTCAGAAATAAAAAAAAGTAATCTTGAAATAAAAAACCTTTTTTCAAAGGTTGGAATTTTTTTATTAAAATAAATGCTGAATGTATCAATTATAAAATGTTTATCTGATAATTACAGTTATTTATTAAAAGATGAAACTACAAATACAGTTGGCATTGTTGATCCATCAGAGTTCACAACTGTAGATAAAGAGATCGAAAAAAAATATAAAAAATTGGATTTTATTCTTAATACGCATCACCATGATGACCATGTCGGTGGTAATTTAGAATTAAAAGAAAAGTATAAGTCTAAAATTGTATGTTCATTTCATGACAAAGGGATCATTAAAAATACAGATATAAACTTAAAAGATGGGGAGATATTTTCATTTGGTAAAACTGATTTCCGGGTAATACATATACCGGGCCATACACTTGGTCATGTAGCTTTTTATTCAAAAAATGCCAAAGTTATATTTTCTGGTGATACCCTTTTTTCATTAGGATGTGGAAGAATTTTTGAAGGATCATTTGAACAAATGTTTAACTCAATTGAAAAAATTAAAAATTTACCGCCTGATACGTTAATTTACTGTGGACATGAATACACAGAAAAAAATGGAGAATTTGCAATTAGTATTGATGACCAAAATAAAGTATTAAAAGAAAAAATTAAAAATGTAGCAAGTAAGATTGAACAAGGTCTTCCATCTATACCTGTGAGTTTAAAAGAAGAATTGGATACAAATATTTTTTTAAGATGCGAAAATGAAAAAATTAAAAGCAAACTTCAAATGCATAATGCCTCAAAATTAGAAGTTTTTACAAAATTAAGGAATTTAAAAGATCAATTTTAGTGCCATATATCTTGACTTGGTTGAGTACAGGGTTATATTGCCATAAATTTTAACAAGGATTATTTTATGTCTTTTGCAATTATAGAAACAGGTGGAAAACAGTATAAAGTTTCTGCGAGTAATATTTTGAAGGTTGAAAAACTTGATATTAAAAAAGGAAATAAAGTTGAGTTTAAAAAAGTTCTACTTGTGAACGATGATAAAACAGTTGAAATAGGAGATCCAACTGTAAGTGGTGCAGTTGTTGAAGGTATGTTGCTTGATAATATTAAAGACAGGAAAGTTATAGTTTTTAAAAAAAGACGAAGACAGAATTCAAGAAAACGTTACGGGCACAGACAGCCCCTATCTAAAGTTCAGATTACTAAGATAATGTCTAAAAATGGTAAAGTTGTTGCTCAAATTAGTAACGATCAAATTAAATTATCTTCTGGAAAAGCTGTAGAAAAGAAATTATCTTCTAAAAAAACAAAAAATGTTAAAAAAGTAGTAAAAAATAAAGAGAAAAAATAAAATATTATGGCAACAAAAAAAGCAGGTGGATCATCCAAAAACGGCCGAGATAGTGCTGGCCGTAGGTTAGGAGTTAAGAGATATGGTGATCAAATAGTTCAGCCTGGAAATATTATAGTTCGCCAAAGAGGTACCAGAATACACCCAGGTACAAATGTGGGAATGGGTAAAGATCACTCAATTTTTTCTTTAATTAATGGGAAAGTAAAATTTAAAAAATCTAAGTCTAACAGAACTCTTGTATCTGTATTTCCTAAATAAATTAAATTTAATTAAACTCACTTATTAGAATGAAGTTTTTAGATCAAGCAAAGATATATGTTAAAGCTGGTAATGGTGGATCAGGTTCCTCTAGTTTCAGAAGAGAAAAATTCGTTGAATTTGGTGGGCCAGATGGGGGTGATGGAGGTACTGGCGGATCAGTTATTTTTGAGTCTGAAAGAAATTTGAATACTTTAATTGATTTCAGATACAAACAACATTTCAATGCAGAACATGGTAAATCTGGCAGCAAAAAAAATAAAACTGGTGGTGGTGGAAAAGACTTAATTTTACAAGTACCAACTGGAACACAAATATTTGAAGAAGATAACAACACTTTAATTTATGACTTTACAAAAGATAAGGAAAGATTTGTTGTGGCTACTGGTGGTGAAGGTGGTTTAGGAAATACAAGATTTAAGAGCTCTACTAATAGAGCTCCAAGAAAAAAAACGTTGGGAAAGAAAGGTGAAGAGTTTTGGGTGTGGTTACAACTTAAGGTAATTGCAGATGCTGGAATTATTGGACTACCAAATGCTGGTAAATCTAGTTTGTTATCAAGATGTACAAGGGCAAAACCAAAAATAGCAAATTATCCATTTACAACAATAAATCCAAATTTAGGTGTTTTAAATATTAATCATAAAGAGGTAATTCTTGCTGATATCCCTGGTTTAATAGAGGGATCACATAAAGGAATTGGTCTTGGTGATAAATTTTTAAGACATATAGAAAGATGTAAAGTTTTAATTCATTTAATTGATATCTCTGAAAAGGATATAATTGGAAATTATTTGAAAATAAGAAACGAATTGTCTAAATATGATAAGAGTATCTTAAAAAAGAAGGAAATAGTTATTTTTAATAAATCAGATTTAGTGAATATGGATTTAATTACAAAGAAATTAAAGAATTTTAAAAAAGAAACAAAAAAAGATTTTCAAATAATCTCATTAGTTTCTAAAGAAAATTTTGAAAAAGTAAAAAAAATAATTCATAGTAAATGTATATAAATAAAGCTAAAAAAATCGTTTTAAAGATAGGATCATCAAATTTAGTTGATAAACAAGGTAAACTTAAAGAAAAATGGCTTAAAAGTTTAGTAACAGACATTGAAAAACTTAGAAGGAAGGGAAAAGAATTTGTTATTGTTTCCTCTGGAGCAATTGCCCTAGGTCAAAATCATTTAAAAGTGAAAAAAAAGAGGCTTAAAATTGAAATGAGCCAAGCTCTTGCCTCGGTAGGACAAATTCATTTAACAAATATCTATAAAGAAATTTTTAAAAAGAAAAAAATTAATATAGGTCAAATTTTGATATCACCTGATGATACTGAACAAAGAAGAAGGGCGATAAATATAAAAAGAACTTTTGAAAATCTTTTTAAACTCAAAGCTATTCCTGTGGTAAATGAAAATGATACGACAGCAACAAGTGAGATTAAGTATGGAGATAACGACCGTTTAGCAGCGAGAGTTGCACAAATAATAAGTGCTGATGTTTTAATTAATTTTTCAGATGTAAATGGTTTGTATAAATCTTCAAAAACTAAACAAGTAATTAGCGAGGTTAAAAATATAAATGATGAAATATATGCGCTTGCTGACAGTAAAAAGAGTGTCTATGGTTCAGGTGGAATGGTCACAAAGCTTGATGCTGCAAAGATTTGTATGAACTCTGGTTGTTATATGGCTATCGCAAATGGAAAACAAATAAATCCTTTAGATAAATTATTAAAAACAAATATTTGTACTTGGTTTTTACCAAAAGTGTCTAGTCTTGATGCAAGAAAGAAATGGATTGTTAGTTCTATTGGATCAAATGGAAAAATATATATTGATAGTGGTGCTGTAAAAGCTTTAAAAAATGGTAAAAGTTTACTTCCAGCAGGAATTATCAAAATTGATGGAGAATTTTTTAAGGGAGATAATATACTTATAGTTGACCAGAATGGTAATGACTGTGCTAGGGGTATAGTATCATTTTCTTCTGATGAAATTAATAAAGTTAAAGGTTTAAAAAGTGATCAACTAGAAAGTATTTTGGGTTATCCAACTAAATCAGAAATAATTCATAGAGATGATATGGTTAAATTATAATGAAAAATTATTTAAATAATATTGGTATTAAATCTAAAAATGCATTTAAAAATTTAGGTTATGTAGACCTTAAGAAAAGAAATAATGTGTTAGAGACTTATTTAAAATCTTTAAAAAGTAATAAAAATAAAATTATTAAAGAAAATTTAAAAGACATAAAACTTTGTAAACGTGAAGAGTTAATAGATAGACTAATTATTGATAATAAAAAAATTGAGAATATGAGAAGCTCAATTTATGAAATCGTAAAATTTAAAGATCCTTTAGGAAAAGTGCTTGAAAAATGGAAAAGACCAAACAATTTGTTAATTAAAAAAGTTACTGTACCAATTGGTGTAATAGGAATTATTTATGAAAGTAGACCTGATGTAACCAGTGACGTATCATCTTTATGTCTTAAATCTGGTAATGTTGCGATTTTAAGAGGTGGTTCGGAGTCTTTGAATTCAAATAAAATTCTAGCTAATCTTTTTAGAAATTCACTTTCTAATAACAGCGTTGATAAAAATTGTATTCAGTTTATTGATAAAAAAAATAGAAAAATTGTAGATTTTCTTTTATCAAAAATGTCTGATTATATTGATGTTATAGTTCCAAGAGGTGGCAAAGGCTTAGTTAAAAAAGTAAAGCAGCTTTCCAATGTGAATGTAATTGGGCATTTGGAAGGAAACTGCCATGTATATGTTGATAAAGATGCTGATCTTAATATGGCAAAAAAAGTTGTTTTAAATTCAAAAATGCGAAGAACTTCAATTTGTGGCGCAGCAGAAACTTTGTTGATTCATGATAAATGTTTAAGGTCTCACTCACTTCCAATTATCAGAGAATTAATCTTAAAAGGATGTGATGTATTAGTGGATAAAAAAATTAATAAATATTTTAAAAATAAATTAAAATTAGCAAATGAGAATGATTGGAGAACTGAATATTTATCACCTAAAATATCTATAAAGAGTGTAAATGGAGTTAATGACGCTATTGCCCATATATTAAAATATGGAACTATGCATACTGATGCTATTATAACTCGAAACATTAAAACAGCAAAAATTTTTTTAAATGGAATAAACAGTTCTATCGCTGTTCATAATGCTTCAACTCAATTTGCAGATGGAGGCGAGTTTGGATTTGGCGGAGAAATCGGTATATCAACAAATAAATTACCTCCAAGAGGTCCTGTTGGGATAAATCAACTTACTTCATACAAATATATGGTCACAGGAAAAGGAACTATCAGACCGTTGTAATGAGTAATAAAAATATCGAAAAAAAAATTGGTATATTTGGAGGAAGCTTTGATCCACCTCATAGAGGACATATTCAAATAGCAAAACTTTCTTTAAAAAAACTTAAGTTAAAATATTTAATTTGGGCAATAACAAAAAGAAATCCCCTTAAAGAAAAACCAATGTTATCATTAAAAAGTAGAATTCTACTTTCTAAAAAATTAGTAGGTAAAAATAAACAAATTAAAATTAAAAATTTAGATGAACGGCTAAAGACAAGTAAAACGATCGAATTAATTAAGTTTTCAAAAAAAAATCTAAAGAATTCAAAATTATATTTTATTATGGGTTCTGATAATATCATTAATTTGCACAAATGGCATGGATGGAAAAAATTTCAAAAATATTGCACCATTGTAGTGTTCCCAAGAAAAGGATACTTAAAAAAGATGTTGATATCTAAGGCTTACAGACTGATTAAAAAAGATAAATTAATATTTCTTAAGTCAAGAATAGCCAATATTTCATCTTCCAAAATAAGAAAAAATTATTTAATATATAAGTAGTGGAAATCCCTAAAATTAAAAAAATTGTCGAAAAAACTTTAAATCAAAATAAAGCATTAAATATTGTTTCAATAAATTTAAGAGGGAAAACATCTATAGCTGACTATATGGTAATTGCTTCAGGTACTTCATCAAGGCATATCCAATCTCTTTCGGAAATATTGTTAAAAGAATTACAAAATAACGGTATTAACAAATGCAAAATTGAAGGAAGAACTAGTAGTGATTGGAAACTTATCGATGCTATTGATATTATTATTCATATTTTTCACCCAGATAAACGTAAGTTTTATGACCTAGAAAAAATGTGGTCTGAACCAATTGCAAAGGATAGATTAAGTGTATGAAGAAAATATTTGTTTTAATATTAATTTCTTTTCTAACTGTATCAAATCTTTTTGGAAGTACTAATAATGAAGCTCTTTACAAAAAGATAGATTTGTTTGCTGAAGTATTAGACAAAATAAAAAAGGAGTATGTTGATAAAGTTGATCAATCTGAGCTTATTGATGATGCAATCAATGGTGCTCTTCAATCTTTAGATCCATACTCAGCTTATATGAACCCTGAATTTTTTGACAGCATGCAAACTGATACGAGGGGTGAATTTGGTGGTTTGGGAATTGAGGTTGGTATGGAGGCGGGCGTTGTCAAAGTAATTTCACCAATTGACGATACACCGGCCTCAAAAGCTGGAATAAAAGCTGGTGACTACATTATAAAGATCAATGGAACACAGGTGCAAGGTAAATCTTTAATGGAAGCTGTAAAATTGATGAGAGGGCCAGTTGGATCAGAAATAAATTTAACTATTAGGAGAAAAGGTAAGAAAAAAGCATTTATAAAAACTATTAAAAGAGAAATCATTGAAATCAAATCTGTAGAAGCAAAAATTATAGAAAATAAAATTGGTTATCTTAGATTAAAAGCTTTTAATGAAAATAGTAGCAAACAACTTGTAAAAAATATTTCAAATTTTGAAAAGAGTGAAAAACCACTTGGATACATACTTGATTTAAGAAATAACCCTGGGGGATTATTAACCCAAGCTATTCAAGTAACTGATTTCTTTTTGGACGAGGGTGAAATTTTATCTACGAGAGGAAGAAAGATAACGGAAAACAGACGCTTCTTTGCAAAAAAAGGAGATAAGGTAAAGGGCAAGCCCCTCATAGTTTTGATAAATAATGGCTCTGCATCTGCATCAGAGATAGTTGCTGGTGCCCTTAAAGACCATAAAAGAGCTATTATTTTAGGAAGTCCGACTTATGGTAAAGGATCTGTTCAATCAATAATACCTTTAAATAATGGTGGCGGTATAAGAATTACAATTTCTAAGTATTATTTACCGTCTGGGAAATCAATTTCAGAGGTAGGGGTAAAACCAGATATTTTTGTGGATGATGAGTCAGATGATTTTAAAATCGATACAAAAACGGATGATCAACTAAATTACGCCCTTAAACTCTTGACTACTTAAATGAATGAGAAAATATTGCCATTAAGGAACGGTGTTGGAGCCATTGTGTTGAATAAAAATAATCAAGTTTTTGTTGGAAAGAGAATTGATAACCCTGGGAAATTTTGGCAAATGCCTCAAGGTGGAGTTGATGATGGAGAAAAGTATATCGAAGCGATGAAAAGAGAACTTTTTGAAGAAACTGGTATTAAAAACTTCGAACTAGTCAAAGAAATTGAGGGCATGACAGAGTATGAACTGCCTGATTACCTTTTAGGGAAAATTTGGAAAGGCAAATACAGAGGTCAAAAACAAAAATGGTTTGTTGTTAGGTTTTTAGGGAACGATAACGAGATTAATTTAAACACAAGCAAACCTGAATTCATTGAGTGGAAATGGGCAAATCTTGATGATCTTCCAGGTATGATAGTGGACTTTAAAAAAAAACTTTACGAAAAATTGCTTCCAAAAATTAAACTAATTATTGGTTAATTTTAGATAGAGTGTCTATTTTATGTGACGCAATATATTTTGCTTTATCACTTAAATTTTCTTTAGCAAGAAGTGCTTTACTAGCCTCGATCATTTTAGATATATTTTCACCTTTAACATTCTCTAAAGGTATAATTGTCGATGATAATACTATTAAGGTATTATTTGAAAATTCTACGGTACCTTCCTCCACAAAATATTCACTTTCCTTACTGCCCTCAATTCTTAAGATCCCTGGTCTTAGAAAAGTTATGAGTGGTATATGATCCAGTAGGATGGTCATTTCACCTTCGAAAGAGGGTATTGTTACAGAATTTACCTTCTCAGAAAGTATAATTTTTTCTGGGGAAATTATTTCAAGATTAAAGTTTTTTTCCATTTATGCTGCAGCTTCTTTTGCCATTTTTTCAGCCTTTTCAATAGCTTCCTCGATAGAGCCAACCATATAAAATGCTGCTTCAGGTAAATGATCGTACTCACCTTTACATATGGCATCAAAACTTTTAATTGTAGAGTCCAAATTAACTAATTTACCTGGTGTTCCAGTAAAAACTTCAGCAACAAAGAACGGTTGTGATAAAAATCTCTGTATTTTTCTTGCCCTAGCTACTGTTAATTTGTCCTCTTCTGATAGTTCATCCATACCAAGTATAGCTATGATATCTTGTAAAGATTTATAGGTTTGTAAAATTTTTTGAACTTCCCTGGCTACGCGATAATGCTCTTCACCTACAATTCTTGGATCTAAAATTCTAGATGTAGAGTCTAATGGATCCACCGCAGGATAAATACCTAACTCTGCAATTTGTCTAGATAAAACGGTTGTGGCGTCTAAGTGTGAAAAAGATGTTGCTGGTGCTGGATCTGTTAAGTCGTCTGCAGGAACATAAATTGCTTGGACCGAAGTTATAGATCCTTTTCCTGTTGTCGTAATTCTTTCTTGTAAGTTACCCATATCGGTTGCTAATGTTGGCTGATATCCTACAGCAGATGGTATTCTACCTAGCAAAGCAGAAACTTCGGATCCTGCTTGTGTAAATCTAAAAATATTATCTACAAAAAACAAAACATCTTGGCCTTCTTTGTCTCTGAAATATTCTGCTACCGTTAAGCCTGTTAAACCTACTCTAGCTCTAGCTCCAGGAGGCTCGTTCATTTGACCATATACCAAGGCAGCTTTAGAACCCTTGCCCTCAGGTTTGATAACACCAGACTCAATCATTTCATGGTATAGATCATTTCCTTCTCTAGTTCTTTCTCCAACACCTGCAAAAACAGAAAATCCTCCATGAGCTTTTGCGATGTTGTTTATTAGTTCCATAATAATTACAGTTTTTCCAACTCCTGCTCCACCAAATAATCCAATTTTTCCACCCTTTGAGTAAGGTGCTAAAAGATCAATAACTTTTATTCCGGTTTCTAAAATTTCTGTTTCCGTAGACTGGTCTGTAAATTTTGGAGCCTCTCTGTGTATTGGCCATTTTTCTTTTGTTTTAACTTCTCCTTTTTGATCAATTGGTTGACCTATAACATTTATTATTCTTCCTAAAGTTTCAGGACCGACAGGAACACTTATTGGTGCGCCTGTATTTTGAACATTGTCACCTCTTTTTAAACCCTCTGTACTATCCATAGCAATTGTTCTTACACTATTTTCTCCAAGATGCTGCGCCACCTCTAGTACTAATTTATTTCCAGAGTTATCTACTTCTAAAGCGGTTAAAATTTCAGGCAAAGCACCATCAAATTGAACATCTACTACTGCTCCAATTACTTGTATAATTTTTCCATTTACACTCATTTTATAAACTTTCAGCTCCAGATATTATTTCAATTAATTCTTTTGTGATAGATGCTTGTCTGCTTCTATTATAGTTAATTGTCAACTTATCTACTAAATCTCCTGCATTTCTTGTCGCATTATCCATTGCTGTCATTCTTGAACCTTGTTCGCTCGCTGAATTTTCCAAAAAGGCTTTAAATATTTGAGTAGATATATTTTTTGGTAATAAATCATCTAAGATTTCATCTTCTTCAGGTTCAAATTCATATGAAGACATTTCTTCCTGTTTTTTATCTTTTTCCTCAATCTTAGCAGGTATTACTTGTTGTTGTTGTGGAATTTGTGAGATAACGTTTTTAAATTTATTATAAAAAATAAAGCATTTATCAAATTCTTTATTTTTAAACAAATCAACGATTTGTTTACCAATTTCCTCTGCATCTAAAAATGTTAATTTTTTTTTATCCTTTAAATTTATTTTTTTAATAATGTATTTCCCATATTCCCTTTTTAATTGATCAAGACCCTTAGTGCCAACAGTGATTATTTTTAAGTTTTTAGAGGATTTAATAGCCTCATCAAAATATTTCTTAGCTAATTTACATATGTTTGTGTTAAATCCACCACAAAGACCTCGATCAGCTGTCATAACAACACATAGATGTATTTTATCCTCTCCTGTTCCAACTAAAAGTTTTGGTGCATTAGACGGGTCATTGATCGCTTTACTTAAGTTTTGAATTATTAAATCCATTTTATCACTATAAGGCCTTCCTTTCTCAGCCATTTCCTGCGCTTTACGTAATTTAGCAGCAGCCACCATTTTCATTGCTTTCGTTATTTTTTGCGTAGATTTAACGCTAGCAATTCTTTTTCTTAAATCATCTAAACTTGGCATTATTTTTTCTCAAAATTTGACTTTTTATAATTTGTTATAACTTCTATTAAAAGCTTTTCAGTATCCTCTTCGATCTTTCCACTTTTTTGAATTGACTCTAGTATTTCAGGTTTTTCATTTTTAATTAAATCTAACAACCCTTTTTCAAATGATCGAATTTGATTATTTTCAATAGTATCTAAATAACCTTTTACACCGGAATAAACTGACACTACCTGTTCTGCCACTGTCATTGGACTATATTGATCTTGTTTTAATAACTCAGTAAGTTTTGATCCTCTATTCAACAATTTTTGAGTTGAAGCGTCTAAATCAGATCCGAATTGGGCAAAAGCTGCCATTTCACGGTATTGTGCTAATTCTAATTTGATTGAACCTGCTACCTTTTTCATAGCTTTGGTTTGGGCTGCTGAACCAACTCTAGAAACAGACAGACCAACATTCACTGCAGGTCTTATTCCTTGATTAAAAAGTTCTGTTTCTAAAAAAATTTGACCATCAGTTATTGAAATTACGTTTGTTGGAATGTAAGCAGATACGTCACCTGCTTGTGTTTCAATAATGGGTAAAGCTGTTAATGAACCACCACCATTGTCGTCATTTAATTTTGCTGATCGCTCAAGTAATCTACTGTGTAAATAAAATACATCTCCTGGATATGCTTCTCTACCCGGAGGTCGTCTTAATAAAAGAGACATTTGTCTGTATGCAACAGCTTGTTTTGATAAATCATCGTAAATTATCAGAGCATGCATTCCATTGTCTCTAAAAAATTCACCAAAAGTACATCCTGTATATGGTGCTAAAAATTGTAATGGAGCAGGGTCAGATGCCGTAGCAGAAACAACAATTGTATAATCCATTGCACCTGCGTCTTGTAAAGTTTTTACAATTTGAGCTACGGTTGATCTTTTTTGACCAATCGCAACGTAAATACAATAAAGTTTCTTTTTTTCATCGTCTGATTCATTTATTTTTTTTTGGTTTATAATAGTATCTATAGCAACTGCTGTTTTTCCAGTTTGTCTGTCTCCAATAATCAATTCTCTCTGCCCTCTTCCTACTGGTATTAAACTATCAATTGCTTTCAAACCTGTTTGCATAGGTTCACCAACTGACTTTCTTGGTATAATTCCTGGAGCCTTAACTTCAACTCTTTTTCTTTTTATATTCTTTTCTAAATTTTCTTTACCATCAATCGGATTTCCAAGTGCGTCGACAACTCTGCCAAGTAACTCTTTTCCCACAGGAACGTCAACAATTGAACCTGTTCTTTTAACTGTATCACCTTCTTTTATGGATTTATCATCTCCAAAAATTACAATTCCAACATTATCGCTTTCTAAATTTAGTGCCATTCCTTTAGAGTTATCTTGAAATTCTACCATTTCACCAGCCTGGACGTTATCTAATCCATAAACTCTTGCAATTCCATCACCAACGGAAAGGACTTTACCAATTTCTGAAACCTCGGCTTTGTCACCCAAATTTTTTATTTGCTCTTTTAAAATTTTTGTAATTTCTGAGGGGTTAATATCCATTTAGTTCTCCATTAATACTTTTTTATAATTTGCTAATTTATTTTTGATTGATGTATCGATCATTAAACTTCCAATCTGCAGCACTATTCCACCGATTAAAGTTTCGTCAACTTTTGATTTTAATTTTATAGTTCCATTTACATTTTCAGAAATTTCTTTCTCAATTTCGGAAATAGTTTTTTCATCTAATTTTTTTGATGAAAACAGATTTGCACTCACTTCTCCTTTTTTAGATGACACTTTTCTTAAAAATTCTTCGATAATCTCAGCTACAAAAAATATTCTTTTTTTCATTATTAATATAAAGAAAAAGTTTTTGATTATTTTATCTGCTTTCATTATATTTAAAATTTTATCAAATACTTCTTTTTGATTTTGGTTCGTATTAGTTGGATTTTTTATATAGTTTTTCAAATTATCATCAGAATTGTAAATTGTCATAAATGAGCTCAAAATAGATACGTACTCATCTGTTTTATTTGCTTCATTAGAAAGCTCCAACAAGGCCAAAGCGTATCTTTCCGATATACCGCCTGAGAATGATCTGTTTTTAGTCAAAGTAGTTCCTTAAAGAATTCTGTTAGATTTATTGAGATTTCGTATCATAGGAAAATGCTCTCTTCAAGTGCGATTGAAACGCATATTAGCTAAAATTTAGAGGGTCAACATCAACTATAAGTTTAATTTTTTTTGATAAATTAATTTTTTTAAGTATTTTAGCAATATGCTTTTGTACAAAAAGATTATTTTTAGATCTTAGAAGCAATCTAGTTCTATAGTTATTTTTAATTTTAAATATAGGAGAGCTAACTGGACCCATAATCTCTAAATATTTAAGTGCAGATAAATTTTTTTTTATTTTTTGCGCCTCAAAAACTCCCTCTGTTTCACTTTTTGATGATATTATTAAAGCTATAAGTCTTGTAAAAGGTGGAAGATTTTTTTCTCTTCTTAAGATGATTTCATCTTCTAAAAACTTGGTAGGGTCATTTTCTAGTATGTTTTTTAAGGTTTCATCTGATGGATTAAAAGTCTGATAGATGACAAGCGAGTCTTTACTAAATCTGCCAGCTCTACCACTCAATTGATTATATAACTGAATATTTTTTTCTGTTGACCTTAGATCAAAACCCATTCCAGAAAAATCTGCGTCTACAACTACAATACAATTTAAATTAGGAAAGTTAAATCCTTTTGAAATTAATTGAGTACCTACAAGTATATCTATTTTATTATTTTCTATATCAGTAAGTACATTTTTGGTTTCCTTCTTTTTACTAAGAAAATCACTTGATAATATTTTGATTTTTTTCTCAGGAAAAATTTGTTTAAGTTCAGCATAAATTTTCTCTACGCCTGGTCCGTACATTTGATAATCACAACTCTGATCAGTCTTTATACATTTGGAATTTACACTAGATTTATATCCACAATGATGACACATAGCTTTATTTATATGTTTATGAAAAGTTAAGAAGATTGAGCAATTTGGACAGTCAAGTTTTGATCCGCAGGCCTTGCAAATCATAAATGGTGCATAACCTCTTCTATTAAGAAAAAAAAGTACTTGATCTTTTTTTTCGAGATATTTTTTAACAAGCATAATTGTTTTTGGATCTATCCATATATTCTTTTTCTTTCTATCCAATTTGAGATCAATTACCTCAGCTTGTGGTAGGGAAAAGTTTTTATATCTTTTTTTTAGTTTAGTAAGATTGTATTTTTTATTTTTAACATTATTGAATGTTTCTAATGACGGAATAGAGGTAGATAGTAAAACTGGAATGTTTTCTATTGAAGCTCTTGAGATTGCCATATCTCGAGCGTTATATCTAATACCCTCGTCTTGTTTGTAAGAGGAGTCGTGCTCTTCATCAACAACAATTAATCCTAAGTTTTTAAATGGTAAAAACAATGATGATCTTGCTCCAACTACTAATTTAATTTCACCATTAATAATATTTTTCCAAATAATTCGTTTATTTTTTTTAGTTATCTTTGAATGCCAAATTGCTGGTTTAAAACCAAAATAATCTTCAAACCTATTATTAAATTGATTTGTCAAAAAAATTTCAGGTAGTAAAACTAAAGATTGTCTTCCTTTTAAAATATTTTCTTTTATTTTTTCAAAATATACTATTGTTTTACCCGATCCAGTAATACCTTGTAATAAAGTTGTACTAAATTTAGTACCTAAATTATTTATTTCCTGTAAACAATTTTTTTGTTCCTCATTTAGAATAAAGTTATTTTTTGTTTTTGTTATGTAATTAAAAGTTTCTTTTTTTTTTGAAAAAAATGATTCATCCCCCAAGCACATCTTAAGAACCATACCCTTTGGTGCTAAATTATATAAAGAAAACCAATTGATAAATTTAACTAAATTGTGACTTAATGAAACATCTTTTTTTTCTTTAATATTTTTTAATTTAAAATTCTTATTTGTATTTTCCTCTTTATCCCATACAACTCCGATTTCCTCTTCTTTACCAAACGGTACTGAAACAATGGACCCTGCTTTTAATTTTCCATATTTTTTAGATAAATAAGTATGTGGATGATCAAAAATTCTTGGTAAAAGAACTGGTACTTTCATTGTTTTAAAAAATAAATTTACTTAAAAATGAATTGGTCTCTTTTCAACTGCTAAAGCAGCTTCTTTTATAGCTTCAGTATGTGTTGGATGAGCATGGCATGTTCTAGCAATATCTTCTGCACTTGCACCAAATTCCATTGCGATTGCCATTTCAGCAATCATGTCTCCACTATGTGGACCTATTATATGAACTCCTAAAACCTTGTCAGTTTTTGAGTCCGCTAATATTTTTACAAATCCTTCAGTTTCATTATTAACTTTAGCTCTAGAGTTAGCCATAAAAGGAAATTTCCCAATTTTATAACTTATATTTAACTTTTTTAATTCTTCCTCAGTTTTACCAACAGCAGCGACTTCTGGTGATGTATAAATTACTCCGGGAATTACATCGTAATTTACATGCCCAGATTGACCTGCAAGAATTTCTGCTACAGCTATTCCCTCCTCTTCAGCTTTATGTGCTAACATTGGACCTTTTATTACATCACCGATTGCAAATATATTTTTTACAGATGTTCTAAATTCTTTATCAATATCTATTCTACCTTGTTTATCTTTATTGATACCAATCTTTGACAGATTTAAGCCATCCGTATATGGCTTCCTACCCACAGAAACCAGGACTTTCTCACATTCAATTATATTTTTTGCTTTAGTAGAGTTATCACTAAATTCAACGGTAACTTTATTATTTTCATCTTTTACTTTAGTAACTTTGTTATTCAATAAAAATTTTATACCTTGTTTTGTTAAAATCTTTTGAAACTCTTTTGAAACTTCTCTGTCCATACCTGGTGTAATATGATCTAAATATTCAATTACTGTAACTTCTGAGCCTAATCTAGACCATACTGACCCCATCTCAAGACCGATATAACCTCCTCCAATGACAACTAGATTTTTTGGAACCTTTTCTAAAGATATAGCCCCCGTTGAAGAAATTATATTTTTTTCATTGATTTCAATTCCTGGAACAGAACTTGATGATGAACCAGTAGCTATAACAATATTTTTTGATTTATAAGAAGTTTTTTTTCCATTTTCGTATACAACTACATCATTTTTTGAAAACAAAACTCCCTTACCTTTAATGTACGTAACTTTATTTTTTTTAAATAAAAACTCTACACCTTTTGTTAAAACTTGAACTGATTTACTTTTATTCATCATTATTTTTTTAAGATTTAATTTTACTTCTCCAACTTCTATACCGAGATTGTTATAATCTTTTTGTGCCTTTTTATACATATCTGATAAATTAAGAAGACTTTTAGATGGAATGCATCCTACATTAAGACAAGTTCCTCCTAGCGTTCCTCTAGACTCTATACAACCTGTCTTTAAACCTAATTGAGCTGCGCGTATAGCACAAACATATCCTCCTGGTCCACCACCAATTACTAATAAATCAAATTGTTCACTCATATCTATTTATACATTTAAGAAAAGCCTTTGTGGCTCTTCTAAAGAATCTTTTATGTTTTTTAAAAATGAAACTGCTTCTTTTCCATCTACGATTCTATGATCATAGGATAAAGCAAGATACATCATCGGTCTAATTATGATCTGACCATCTCTAACGACTGCTCTTTCAATTATGTTATGCATACCCAAAACTCCAGACTGTGGAGGATTTAATATTGGAGTTGAAAGCATAGAGCCATAAACTCCACCATTGCTAATAGTAAATGTTCCTCCTTGAAGATCTTCAATACTTATTTTTCCGTCTCTTGCTTTTTCACCCAAAGATAAAATATTTTTTTCAATTTCTGCAAAGGACATCTCGTCTGGACTTCTAAGTACTGGAACTACAAGTCCTTTGTCAGTTCCAACAGCAAAACTAATATTGTAATAATTTTTATAAACTATTGAGTCTCCTTGAATTTCTGCGTTAATAGCTGGGTAATTTTTCAGTGCTGCTACACATGCTTTTACAAAAAAAGACATAAAGCCAAGTTTAGTTGAGTACTTTTTAATAAATTCGTTTTTATAATCATTTTTCATTTGTATTACTTTTGACATATCCACTTCATTAAAAGTAGTAAGCATTGCAGCGTTATTTTGTGCTTCTTTTAATCTTTTGGCTATTGTCATTCTTAATCTAGTCATTTTAATTTTTTCTTCAGGTCCATGTGTTATTTTTCGTTTGTTAGGAGTTGGTTTAGATCCCATTAAATTTAACAAATCTTCTTTAAGAATTACTCCATTTTTTCCTGACCCTGCGATTTTGCTTAAGTCAATATTCTTTTCACTTGCTATTTTTCTTGCGGATGGAGAAAGAGTTTGTTCTTCAACTTGCGTATCACTTGTAATCTCTTTTGATAAAATAAGTGGTGGTTCTATTGGAGTTTCATTTAAAATAAGTTTTTGTTCCACTTTTTTATGTTTTTTTTCAACTGGCTTATCAAAAATTTTAGGAACAGTTTCTTCTTTTTTTGGTGGAGGTGTATATTTTTTTTCTTCTTTCTCAATCTTTTGAATTTTCTTTGCTCCTATACTTCCAAGTAAAGCACCTACTTCTACTGTATCCCCCTCTTTAACTGAAATATTTTCTAAAATACCATCTGATGGTGAAGGAACTTCAACATTTACTTTGTCTGTCTCAAGCTCAACAACAGGCTCATCCGAGTCAACCTTTTCTCCAACGGTTTTAAGCCATTTGGAAACTGTTGCTTCTGTTACTGACTCACCTAAAGCTGGTACAACTATTTTTTCTGACATTTAATTAATTTAACCTACCTACAACCTTTTCTAATATTTCTTTTTGTTCTGCAAGGTGTTTGTTTAAATTTCCTGTTGCTGGTGATGCCGCAGCATTTCTGCCAATATATTTTACTTTTTGACCTTTAATTTTAATGATTTCTAGTGTTCTATCTATATAATATTTAACAGTGTTCCATGCTCCCATATTCATTGGCTCTTCTTGACACCAAATAAATTCTGCTTTTTTATACTTTTGTAGCTGTCTTCCCAAATGTTTAACAGGGAAAGGATAAAGTTGCTCAATTCTTATGAAGACTATTTCATCATTTTTATTTTTTTCTCTAGCTTCTAGTAGATCAAAATATATTTTACCTGAACACATAATAACCTTTTTTATATTATTATTTTTTTTGAGTTTTATAAGTTTGCTTTGATTTAGGTAAGCATGATCTTCCAAAATTCTGTGAAATCTTGTTTTTGTTGTAAAGTCTTCAAGATAAGAAATACATCTTTTATGTCTCAGTAAAGATTTAGGAGTCATAACTATCAAAGGTTTTCTAAAATCTCTTCTCATTTGTCTTCTAAGGACATGAAAATAATTAGCTGGAGTTGTACAATTGACAACCTGTAAATTTTCTTGTGCACATAATTGTAAGAATCTCTCTAATCTTGCTGATGAATGTTCTGGTCCTTGACCCTCATAACCATGAGGAAGAAGCATCACTAGACCACTTGCTCGTGACCACTTAGACTCACCAGAAGAGATAAATTGATCTATTACTACTTGCGCACCATTTGAAAAATCTCCAAATTGTGCTTCCCAAAGAACTAGGGTCTCAGGCTCGGAAAGAGAATATCCAAACTCAAAACCTAGAACACCAAGCTCTGATAATAAACTGTCAATAACTTCAAAGCTTTTTTGTTTCTTAGATATATTGTGCAGAGGCACAAATCTATCGTGACTATCTTGATCTCTAAATACTGCGTGTCTTTGACTAAAAGTCCCTCGTCCTGAGTCCTGTCCAGAAAGTCTTACTGAAAAACCCTCGTTTAATAAGGTACCAAAAGCTAAAAGTTCAGCTGTCGACCAATCTATGGGTTTGTCATCTGTAAACATTTTTCTTTTGTTTTCTAAAATTTTTAGAAGTGTTTTATGAATATTAAAATTATTCGGCACTTCAGTAATTTTTTTACCCACATTAATTAATTCCTTTTTTTCAACACCGGTTTTTCCTCTTTTGTCTTTTCCTATTTCAGGCTTAAATCTCGACCAAACTCCATCAAACCATGTCATTTTCTGTTTAAAGCTTTTCGCATTTTTAAATTCGGTATTCAAAAAATCTTTTAGTTTATTTTTTCTTTCATCAAAATCTTGTTGTGAAATTAAGCCTTGGCTAATTAGTTTTTTTCCATAGATTTCTAAAGTTGTAGGATGACTTCGAATTTTTTTGTACATAAGAGGTTGTGTGAATGATGGTTCATCACCTTCGTTATGTCCAAAACGTCTATAACAAACCATATCAATGACAACATCGCTTTTAAATTTTTGTCTAAATTCTGTAGCAATCTTTGCACAATGAACTACTGCTTCTGGATCATCACCGTTAACATGAAGTATTGGAGCTTCTACCATTTTTGCAAGATCTGATGGATACGGCGAAGATCTAGCAAATCTTGGTGCTGTAGTAAAACCAATTTGGTTATTTACAATTATATGTATAGTGCCACCTGTGTTGTGACCAGGTAACCCAGACATAGCAAAACACTCTGCTACAACACCTTGTCCAGCAAATGCAGCATCCCCGTGTATAAGAACAGGAATAACTTTTTTTCTTTCTTTGTCTTTATGAAAAAATTGTTTAGCTCTCACTTGACCTAGAACAATTGGATTTACAGCTTCCAAATGAGAAGGATTGTCGGTAAGACTGATATGAACTAAATTTCCATCAAATTCTCTATTTGCTGATGCGCCTAAATGATATTTAACGTCGCCCTCAAAATCTTTTTTAGAGTCAATTTTTTCTCCAAAAAATTCCTTAAAGATTAATTTAAATGGTTTTTGCATCATGTTTGCAAGCACATTTAATCTTCCTCTATGTGGCATTCCAATTTTTACCTCTTTTACACCTAAATGACCGCCTCTTTTTATAATTTGCTCTAACGCTGGTATAAGTGACTCAGCTCCGTCAAGACCAAATCTTTTTGTGCCTACAAATTTTACATGTAAAAATTTTTCAAATCCCTCTGCTTCTACAAGTTTATTTAGAATTGCCTTCTTACCATTTTCTGTAAATTTAATTCCTTTTTCTTTTCCTTCTATCCTTTCTCTTATCCAAGATCTTTCAATTGGATCTGACATATGCATAAACTCATAACCAATATTTCCACAGTAGATATTTTTTGCTTCATGAATGAGTTTATTTATATCTGCAAATTCGAGACCTAAAATACCATCAAGAAAAATTTTTTTATTTTTATATTGATCATTAAATCCATAGGTTTCTGCATTTAGTTCAGGATGTTCAAGGCGTTTTTGGAGTCCTAAAGGATCTAGATTTGCAAGTAAGTGTCCTCTTATTCTATATGCTCGTATCAAAGTGCTAGCTCTTATTGAGTCTTTTGAGTTTTGTTTAATATTCGAGGCACCAATATTTATATTTATATCTTTAAATTCTTTATCATTATTTTCAAGTTCTTCACCATTTTTATATAAATTTATTTTACTTTTTTTTCTTGACCAGCTTGGTCCATTTGCCGTGTTAATAATCTCTTCTTTTTTATCTTTAAGACCATCAAAAAATTCTTTCCATTCTTTTGAAATACTTTTTGGGTTTTGAACATATTGAGAATATAGCTCTTCAATAAATTCTGAACTATTTCCACCTAAAAATGAAGTTTTTTCAAATATGTTATTGTTTTTAACCGTAGACATTATTTCTTAAGCTTATATTAACATAAAAAACTTAAAATTAACTATTTAGTTTTTTATATAATGTTTTTCCTATATCTGCTGGTGATTCTGAAATAGTTATCCCTGCGGATTTCATTAATTCAATTTTATTTTCTGCCCCACCTTGTCCTCCAGAAATTATTGCACCAGCATGTCCCATGCGTCTACCTGGTGGTGCCGTAAGTCCTGCAATAAAACCCACGATTGGCTTTTTATTTTTCGATTTTTTAATAAATTCTGATGCTTCCTCCTCAGCTGATCCACCAATTTCACCAATCATAATAATTGACTCTGTTTCTGGATCCTTAAAAAATAAATCAAGACAATCTATAAAGTTTGTTCCGTTAATAGGGTCACCCCCAATTCCAATACAAGTAGACTGTCCCAATCCATTTTCAGTAGTTTGAGCAACAGCCTCATATGTTAAAGTTCCTGACCTTGATACAATTCCAACATTCCCCTTTTTATGAATTTCGCCAGGCATAATTCCAATCTTACATTCTTCAGGAGTTATTATTCCTGGACAGTTAGGACCAATTAATCTACTTTTACTTTTTTTAAGATGATTTTTAACATTTATCATATCTAGAACTGGTACACCTTCAGTAATACAAACTATTAGTTCCATTTCTGCATCTATCGCTTCGATAATTGCAGCTGCTGTAAATTTAGCTGGAACATATATCATTGTGGCTGTTGCCCCAGTTGTTTTTTTGGCATCTTTTACAGTATCAAAAACTGGCAAACTCAAATGCTTCTGACCTCCTTTTTTCGGAGTTACACCACCGACTAATTGTGTTCCATATTTTATTGCTTGTTCAGAATGAAATGTTCCATGTTTACCTGTAAATCCCTGACAAATTACTTTCGTGCTTTTACTAACCAAAATAGACATTTATTTAATAGCCTCTACAATTTTTTTTGCAGCATCATTTAGATTATCAGCTGATAAGATTTTTAAATTTGACTCATCAAGAATTTTTTTACCTTTTTTAAAATTAGTACCAGCTAATCGTACCACTAGAGGAACATTTAATTTTACATCTTTCGCTGCATCTACAACTCCTTGCGCGAGTACATCACACTGCATAATACCACCAAATATATTAATTAATACACCTTTAACGTTTTTATCAGATAGTAAAATTTTAAAAGCAGCAGTAACTTTTTCTTTACTTGCCCCACCACCCACATCTAAAAAATTTGCGGGCTCTTCTCCATAAAGTTTTATTATATCCATGGTTGCCATTGCTAAGCCTGCGCCGTTGACCATACACCCAATAGATCCATCTAATTTAATATAAGCTAAATCGTGCTTACTAGCTTCTATTTCAGATGAATTTTCCTCATTCAAATCTCTAAGTTCTAATATCTCTGGATGCTTAAAAATCGCATTATCATCAAAATTCATTTTTGCATCTAAGCATAGTATTTCGTTATTTTTAGTTATTACTAATGGATTTATTTCAATTAAAGATGCATCTTTTTTAATTAATGCGCTATACATTGCTTTCACTAATTTTATTGCGCTCTCCATTTGGTTTTTATCTAATTGATAAATTTGTAATATATTTTTAATTTCTTCAGGGCTTAAATTCTGTTTTAAATCTACTTTTGTTGTAATAATTTTTTCAGGAGTTTTTTTGGCAACTGCTTCTATATCAACACCACCCTCAGTACTACTTATGAAAGCAATCTTAGAACTTTGTCTATCTACAAGACATGATAAGTATAATTCTTTTTTTATATCGTAAGCTTTTTGAATGTATATTCTCTTTACTACCCGTCCATCAGGGCCTGTTTGTGGTGTTACTAAAACTTTTCCAAATAACTTTTTTGCTTCATCAACTATATCTTTTTTTTTTACTAATTTTACCCCTCCAGCTTTTCCTCTTCCGCCTGCATGTATTTGGGCTTTTAAAACAAATTGGTCAGTATTTAGATCTTTAATCTTGTCAATAATACCTTCAGAATTAAATATAATTACCCCCTCAGTTGTGGGAGCCCCAAAATCTTTTAAAATATCTTTTGCTTGATGTTCATGAATATTCATACAATTATTTACCACTCATATTTTTAAGACAAACTTGGATCAATTTTTATAGCTGAATCGCATAATTCTTTAACAGCCTTTATTGAAGTATCGAAATTTGACTTTTCAGTACTTTCGAGTTCAATCTCCACAATTTTTTCTACACCATTTTTACCAATAACAACTGGAACCCCAGCGTAAATATTTTTATAACCATACTCACCATTTAAAAAAGCTGCACATGGTAATGTTTTTTTTAAATCTTTTAAATAAGACTCCGCCATTTCAACACCTGACGCAGCTGGTGCATAAAAAGCAGAACCTTTTTCTAATAGTTTCACGATTTCAGCTCCACCTTTTCTAGTTCTATTTATAATTCCATCTAGTTTATCTTTTGAAATTTTTTTCTCATTTACTAAATCTATTAATGTTTTATTTTTAATTTTAGTCTTTTTAGGCATGGGAACCATTGTATCTCCGTGACCACCGAGAACTAAAGACTCTATATTTTTAATAGGTTCATTTAATTCCTTAGATAAAAAATATTTAAATCTTGAGGAATCTAAAATTCCTGCCATTCCAACAACTTTATTAGAGGGTAGACCAGAATATTTCTGCAAAGCCATTACAATTACATCCAGAGGGTTTGTTATACAAATAACAAAAGCTTTGGGGGATGTATTCCTTATTCCATCTGATACCTGTTTAATTATCTTAAGATTAGTCCCAAGCAAGTCATCTCTAGACATTCCAGGTTTTCTTGGGACACCAGCTGTTATTATAATTACATCGGAGTTTTTTGTATCTTCATAATCATTAGTACCCGATATATTAACATTAAAACCAGTTACACCTGAAGACTGTGCTATATCTAAGGCTTTGCCTTTTGCTAATCCTTCAGCAACATCAAAAAGAACAACATCGCCAAGTTCTTTTATTGCAATTAAGTGTGCTAATGTTCCGCCAATTTGACCAGCTCCAATTAATGATATCTTTTTTGTCATTTTTATTTCATTGTAGGCATCACAAATTCTGGATCTGATTTAATTCCTGATGGCCATCTAGATGTAATTGTTTTTAATTTTGTGTAGAACCTAACACCTTCAGGTCCATGAATGCTTTGATCTCCAAATAAGGATCTTTTCCATCCTCCAAAACTATGAAAAGCCATTGGAACTGGTATTGGTATATTTATACCGACCATTCCAATTTTTACATTGCTGGCGAATGATCTCCCTGTGTCTCCGTCTCTGGTGAATATACTTGTGCCATTTCCGAATTCATGATCATTAACTAAAGATAATGCTTCACTGTAATCTTTTGCTCTTACAACTGAAAGAACAGGTCCAAAAATTTCTTCTTTATAAATCTTCATATCTTTTTTAACATTATCAAATAAACATCCCCCCATGTAAAAACCATTTTCATAACCTTGTAGTTTTAGATTTCTTCCATCTACCACAAGCTTGGCTCCCTCTTTAACCCCAATATCAACATATCCTTTAACTTTTTCTAAATGCTCCTTAGTAACCAATGGTCCCATTTGAGATTTCTTATCTAATCCTGGACCAATTTTAAGTGACTCAACTTTTTTAGAAAGACTGTTTACTAAGGGGTCGGCAATCTTTCCTACAGCTACAGCAACTGATTGTGCCATACATCTTTCACCAGCAGATCCATAGGCTGCACCCATCAAACCATTTACTGCTTGCTCTAAATCACAATCTGGCATTACTACACAATGATTTTTTGCACCTCCCAATGCTTGAACTCTCTTCTCATTTTTTGCACAGTTTTCGTAAATATATTTAGCAATAGGTGTTGAACCAACGAAACTAACTGCAGAAATATCTTTGTTATTAATAATTGCATCTACAGCCTCTTTATCTCCATTAACAACATTAAAAACACCTGGAGGAAGACCGGCTTCTAAAAATAATTCTGCTAATTTCATTGAACAAGATGGATCTTTTTCTGATGGTTTCAGGACAAAAGTATTCCCGCAAGCTATTGCAATAGGAAACATCCACATTGGTACCATAGCTGGAAAATTAAAAGGTGTAATTCCAGCACAAACTCCAAGAGGTTGTCTCATTGACCAACTATCTACATTTGTACCAACATTCTCTGTAAATTCACCTTTAAGTAATTGTGGGATACCGCATGCAAACTCTACTACTTCTAAACCTC
>ENA-OSEY01000515-OSEY01000515.1-marine-metagenome-genome-assembly--contig:-NODE-515-length-28369-cov-11.580305_pt1 | contig 28369 bp, 25 predicted proteins | sample MGYA00248465_ERZ534230 | MGnify/ENA primary metagenome ERZ534230 (study PRJEB26409, sample SAMN06344110) | marine metagenome | isolation source: Sea water from surface | place: Atlantic Ocean:Southern...
AAGTGTGACTGGAGTTCAGACGTGTGCTCTTCCGATCTCACATCTTGTCCTTCTTTATCTCTAAAATATTCTGCTACTGTTAATCCTGTTAAACCTACTCTTGCCCTTGCTCCAGGAGGCTCGTTCATTTGACCGTATACTAAGGCAGCTTTAGAACCCTTGCCCTCAGGTTTTATAACACCTGACTCAATCATTTCGTGATATAAATCATTTCCTTCTCTTGTTCTTTCTCCAACACCTGCGAAAACAGAAAATCCTCCATGAGCTTTTGCAATGTTGTTTATCAATTCCATAATAATTACGGTTTTGCCAACTCCAGCTCCTCCGAATAATCCAATCTTTCCACCTTTTGAGTATGGTGCCAGAAGATCAATAACTTTAATACCAGTTTCTAAAATTTCTGTTTCAGTGGACTGATCTGTAAATTTTGGTGCCTCTCGATGTATTGGCCATTTCTCTTTTGTCTTTACTTCTCCTTTTTGATCAATAGGCTGACCTATAACATTTATAATTCTTCCTAAAGTTTCAGGTCCGACAGGTACACTTATTGGTGCACCAGTATTTTGAACCGCGTCACCTCTTTTTAGACCCTCTGTACTATCCATTGCAATTGTTCTTACACTATTTTCTCCAAGATGTTGTGCAACTTCCAAAACCAGTTTGTTTCCAGAATTGTCTACTTCTAATGCTGTTAAAATTTCAGGTAATGCGCCATCAAATTGAACGTCGACCACTGCCCCGATTACTTGAATGATTTTTCCATTTTTACTCATTTTATAAACTTTCAGCTCCAGATATTATTTCAATTAACTCTTTTGTGATAGCTGCTTGTCTGCTTCTATTGTAATTAATTGTCAACTTATCTACTAAATCACCTGCATTTCTTGTCGCATTGTCCATAGCCGTCATTCTTGAACCCTGCTCACTCGCTGAGTTTTCCAAAAAGGCCTTAAATATTTGCGTAGATATATTTTTTGGTAGTAAATCATCTAAAATTTCATCCTCATCAGGCTCAAATTCGTATGATGAGACTTCTTCATCCTTTTTATTTTGATTTTCAACTTTAGCAGGGATTACTTGTTGTTGTTGAGGAATTTGTGAAATAACATTTTTAAATTTGTTATAAAATATGAAACATTTATCGAATTCATTATTTTTAAATAATTCAACTATTTGTTTACCGATTTCTTCTGCATCTAAAAAAGATAATTTTTTTTTATCTTTTAAGTTAATTTTTTTAATAATATATTGATTATAATCTCTTTTTAATTGGTCAAGGCCTTTGGTGCCAACGGTAATTATTTTCAAATTTTTAGAGGATTTGATAGCTTCGTCAAAATATTTTTTAGCTAATTTACATATATTTGTATTAAATCCACCACAAAGTCCTCTATCAGCTGTCATAACAACACAAAGATGCGTTTTATCCTCTCCGGTACCAACCAGAAGTTTTGGCGCATTAGAAGGATCATTAATTGCTTTACTTAAATTCTGGATTATTAAGTCCATTTTATCACTGTAGGGTCTTCCTTTTTCAGCCATTTCTTGTGCTTTACGAAGTTTTGCTGCAGCAACCATTTTCATAGCCTTTGTTATCTTTTGAGTGGACTTTACACTTGAAATTCTTTTTCTTAAATCATCTAGGCTTGGCATTATTTTTTTTCAAAATTAGATTTTTTATAGTTTGTTATAACTTCTGTTAAAAGCTTTTCAGTATTCTCTTCAATCTTTCCAGTATTTTGAATTGACTCTAATATTTCAGGTTTTTCATTCTTAATTAAATCTAATAAACCTTTTTCAAATGATCTGATTTGATTATTTTCAATAGTATCTAAATAACCTTTTACACCGCAATAAACTGTTACAACCTGTTCTGCTACTGTCATTGGGCTGTATTGATCCTGCTTTAATAACTCAGTAAGCTTTGAACCTCTGTTTAATAATTTTTGGGTTGATGCATCTAAGTCAGATCCAAACTGAGCGAAAGCTGCCATCTCTCTGTATTGTGCTAACTCCAATTTTATTGAACCTGCAACTTTTTTCATTGCTTTGGTTTGAGCTGCAGAACCAACTCTAGAAACAGACAAACCTACATTTACTGCAGGTCGTATACCTTGATTGAAAAGTTCAGTTTCTAAAAAGATCTGGCCATCAGTAATTGAAATAACATTCGTAGGAATATAAGCAGATACATCACCTGCCTGAGTTTCAATAATTGGTAAAGCAGTCAGTGAACCACCGCCATTATCATCATTTAGCTTTGCTGCACGTTCAAGTAATCTACTATGCAAATAAAATACGTCACCAGGGTATGCCTCTCTACCTGGCGGACGTCTTAATAAAAGTGACATTTGTCTGTAAGCAACAGCTTGTTTGGATAAATCATCATAAATTATTAAAGCATGCATTCCATTATCTCTGAAAAATTCACCAAATGTGCATCCTGTGTATGGTGCTAAAAATTGCAATGGGGCAGGATCAGACGCTGTTGCTGAAACAACAATTGTATAATCCATTGCTCCAGCATCTTGTAAAGTTTTGACTATTTGAGCAACTGTTGATCTTTTTTGACCGATTGCAACGTAAATACAATAAAGTTTCTTTTTTTCATCATCTGACTCATTTATTTTTTTTTGGTTAATGATGGTGTCTACTGCAACTGCAGTTTTTCCGGTTTGTCTATCTCCAATTATTAATTCTCTTTGTCCTCTTCCTACTGGAATTAAACTATCAATTGCTTTTAAACCTGTTTGCATAGGTTCACCAACAGACTTTCTTGGTATAATTCCTGGAGCCTTAACTTCAACCCTTTTTCTTTTAATATTTTTATCTAAATTTTCTTTACCATCAATTGGATTTCCCAATGCATCAACTACTCTGCCAAGCAACTCTTTACCAACAGGTACATCAACTATTGCTCCGGTTCTTTTAACTGTATCACCTTCTTTAATTGATTTATCATCTCCAAAAATAACAATACCAACATTGTCGTTTTCTAGATTAAGAGCCATACCTTTTGAGTTGTCCTGAAACACAACCATTTCACCAGCTTGAACATTGTCTAAGCCGTAAACCCTAGCAATTCCATCTCCTACGGAAAGAACTTTTCCAATTTCTGAAACTTCTGCTTTATCTCCTAAATTCTTTATTTGCTCTTTTAAAATTTTAGTAATTTCCGATGGATTTATGTCCATTTAACTCTCCAATAATACTTTTTTGTAATTTGCCAATTTATTTTTGATAGAAGTATCAATCATAAGACTACCAATTTGTAAAACAACTCCTCCAATTAAACTTTCGTCTATTTCTGATTTAAGCTTAATAGTTCCTTTTACATTTTCAGAAATCTCTTTTTCAATTTCAGAAATAGTTTTATCATCTATCTGTCTTGATGAAAATAAATTTGCACTTATTTCACCTTTTTTATGTGAGACTAGTTTTAAAAATTCTTCAATAATTTCGCTTACAAAAAATATTCTTTTTTTGTTTATTAAAATAAAGAAAAAGTTTTTTATGATTTTATCAGCGTTCATTGCATTTAATATTTTCTCAAATACTTCTTTTTGACTTTGGTTTGTGTTGGTTGGGTTTTTTATATAGTTTTTTAAATTATTGTCTGAATAATAAATTTTCAAAAAATTGCTTAGACTTGAAACATACTCATCAGTTTTATTTGCTTCACTGGAAAGCTCTAATAATGCCAGAGCATATCTTTGTGATATTCCGCCAGAAAATGATTTATTGTTGCTCAAAGTAGTTCCTATATGATTGTGTTAGAATTAATGAGATTTCGTATCATAGGAAATTGCTCTGTTCAAGTGTGATTGAAACGCATATTAGCTAAAATTTAGAGGGTCTACATCAACTGTAAGTTTAATTTTTTTAGATAAATTAATTTTTTTAAGTATTTTAGCTATATCTTTTTGTATAAAAAGATTGTTTCTGGATCTTAAAAGCAATCTAGTTCTATAATTATTTTTAATTTTAAATATTGGGGAACTTACTGGTCCCATTACTTCTGCATATTTTAGAATAGATAAATTTTTTTTAATTTTTTTAGCTTCTAAAATTCCATCTTTTTCATTTTTTGATGATATTATTAGAGCTATAAGTCTTGTAAATGGTGGAAGATTTTTTTCTTTTCTCAAATTTATCTCATCTTCCAAAAACTGAGCAGAATCATTTTCTAATATATTCTTAAGAGTCTCATCCGAAGGATTAAAAGTTTGATATATAACAAGAGAGTCTTTGCTAAATCTACCTGCCCTTCCACTTAATTGATTGTATAATTGAATATTTTTTTCAGTCGATCTTAGGTCAAAACCCATCCCTGAAAAATCAGCATCTACAACTACAATACAGTTAAGATTAGGAAAGTTAAATCCTTTTGAAATTAGTTGGGTTCCAACAAGAATATCAATTTTATTGTTTTCTATATCTGAAAGTAAGTTTTTAGTTTCCTTTTTTTTATTAAGAAAATCACTAGATAATATTTTAATTTTTTTTTCAGGAAAGATTTGTTTCAGTTCAGCATAAATTTTTTCGATACCTGGACCGTACATTTGATAATCACAATTAGTTTCTGTTTTTTTACAATTCGAGTTTAGACTGGATTTATATCCACAATGATGACACATAGCTTTATTTATGTGTTTGTGAAAAGTTAAATAAATTGAGCAATTAGGACAATCAAGTTTTGAGCCACAAGTCTTACAAATTATAAATGGTGCGTAACCTCTTCTATTCAGGAAAAAAAGAACTTGATCTTTTTTTTCAAGATATTTTTTTACGAAATTAATTGTTTTTGGATCCAACCAAATATTTTTTTTCTTTCGATCTAATTTAAGATCAACTACCTCAGCATTAGGAAGAGAGAAGTTTTTATATCTTTTTTCTAGTTTAGTGAAATTATATTTTTTATTTTTAACATTATTGAATGTCTCTAATGAAGGAATAGAGGTAGAAAGTAAAACTGGAATATTCTCTATTGATGCTCTTGAGATTGCCATATCTCTTGCATTATATCTAATACCTTCATCTTGTTTATAAGATGAGTCATGTTCTTCATCAACAACTATTAATCCTAGATTTTTAAATGGTAAAAACAATGATGATCTTGCTCCAACTACTAATTTAATTTCACCATTAATAATATTTTTCCAAATAATTCTTTTATTTTTTTTTGTTATTTTTGAGTGCCAAATTGCTGGTTTGAAGCCAAAGTAATCTTCAAATCTTTGATTAAATTGATTTGTCAAAAAGATTTCGGGTAGTAAAACTAAAGATTGTTTTCCTCTTAAAATATTTTCTTTTATTTTTTCAAAATAAACAATTGTTTTACCTGATCCAGTAATACCTTGTAATAAAGTTGTACTAAATTTATTGCCCAAATTATTTATGTCTTTCAAACATTTTTTTTGTGCTTCATTTAAAATAAAATTTTTTTTAATTTTTAGACTTTTATCAAAAGTTTCTTTTTTTTTTGAAAAAAAAGACTCATCACCTAGACACATCTTCAGTACCATTCCTTTTGGTGCTAAATTATATAAAGAGAACCAATTAATGAATTTTACCAACTTGTCACTCAACGATACTGATTTTTTTTCTTTGATATCTTTTAATTTAAAATTTTTATTTGTATTTTCTTCTTTGTCCCACACAACCCCAATTTCTTCCTCATTTCCAAAGGGAACTGAAACAATAGATCCAGTTTTTAATTTTCCAAATTTTTTAGAAAGATAGGTATGCGGATGATCAAAAATTCTTGGTATAAGAACTGGTACTTTCATTATTAAAAAAAAAATTACTTAAAAATGAATAGGTCTTTTTTCAACTGCTAAAGCAGCTTCTTTAATTGCTTCAGTATGAGTTGGATGAGCATGACATGTTCTTGCGATATCTTCAGAGCTTGCACCAAATTCCATCGCAATTGCCATTTCAGCAATCATATCTCCACTATGTGGACCTATTATATGTACGCCCAAAACTTTATCAGTTTTTGAGTCAGCTAATATTTTTACAAATCCTTCCGTTTCATTATTAACTTTAGCTCTAGAATTTGCCATAAAAGGAAATTTTCCAATTTTATAATTAATGTTCAGTTTTTTTAATTCTTCTTCAGTTTTTCCAACAGCAGCAACTTCTGGTGTAGTATAAATTACTCCTGGGATCACATCATAATTAACATGCCCGGATTGACCTGCGAGAATTTCTGCAACAGCTATTCCCTCTTCTTCTGCTTTGTGGGCTAACATCGGTCCTTTAATTACATCTCCAATTGCAAAAATATTTTTAATTGAAGTCCTAAATTCTTTATCAACATCAATTCTGCCCTTTTTATCCTTGTTTATACCGATCTTTGAAAGATTTAGACCTTCTGTGTAAGGCTTTCTACCAACAGAGACTAAAACTTTTTCACATTCAATTTTGTTTTTATTTTTGGTATTTTTATCTTCAAATTCAACAATAACTTTATTTTTTACATCCTTTACATTTGTAACTTTGTTGTTTAATAAAAATTTTATACCTTGTTTAGTTAAAATCTTTTGAAACTCTTTTGAAACTTCTCTGTCCATACCTGGTGTAATATGATCCAAATATTCAATTACTGTTACATCAGACCCTAGTCTCGACCATACAGAACCCATCTCAAGACCGATATAACCACCTCCTATAACGACCATGCTTTTTGGAACTTTCTCTAAGGATATAGCTCCTGTCGAAGAAATTATATTTTTTTCATTAATTTCGATACCTGGTACAGAACTTGATGATGAACCAGTAGCTATGACAATGTTTTTAGATTTGTATGAGGTTTTTTTTCCGTTTTCGTATACAACCACATCATTTTTTGAAAATAAAACTCCTTTACCTTTTATATAAGTGACTTTATTTTTTTTAAATAGAAACTCAACACCTTTTGTCAATACTTGAACTGATTTGCTTTTATTCATCATTATTTTTTTCAAATTTAATTTCACTTCTCCGACTTCTATACCAAGATTATTGTAATCTTTTTGTGCTTTTTTATACATGTCTGATAGATTCAAAAGACTTTTAGATGGAATACATCCAACATTTAAACATGTACCTCCAAGAGTTCCTCTTGACTCTATACAGCCTGTCTTAAGACCAAGTTGCGCTGCCCGGATCGCACAAACATAACCTCCGGGTCCACCACCAATTACTAATAAATCAAATTGTTCACTCATAATTACTATTTATACATTTAAGAAAAGCCTTTGTGGCTCTTCTAATGAATCTTTTACGTTTTTTAAAAACGAAACTGCCTCTTTGCCATCAACAATTCTATGATCATAAGATAAAGCTAGATACATCATGGGCCTAATTATTATTTCCCCATCTTTAACAACTGCTCTTTCAATAATATTATGCATACCTAAAACTCCTGACTGTGGAGGATTTAATATCGGGGTTGAAAGCATAGAACCATAAATTCCCCCGTTTGTAATAGTAAAAGTCCCTCCCTGTAAGTCTTCAATTGTTATTTTTCCATCTCTAGCCTTTTCACCTAAAGATAAAATATTTTTCTCAATTTCTGCAAAAGACATTTCGTCTGGACTTCTAAGAACAGGCACTACTAAACCTCTATCTGTACCTACCGCAAAACTGATATTATAATAATTTTTATAAACTATTGTATCTCCTTGTATTTCAGCATTAATTGCTGGAAAATTTTTTAATGCTGCAACGCAAGCTTTCACAAAAAAAGACATAAAACCAAGTTTGGTTGAAAATTTTTTAATAAACTCGTTTTTATAATCATTTTTCATTTGTATTACTTTAGACATATCCACTTCATTAAAAGTTGTAAGCATTGCCGCATTATTTTGTGCCTCTTTTAATCTTTTTGCTATCGTCATTCTTAATCTTGTCATTTTAATTTTTTCTTCAGGTCCATGGGTTATTTTTCGTTTATTAGGCGCAGGTTTTGATCCCATTAAGTTTAGCAAATCTTCTTTAAGTATAACTCCATTTTTTCCTGTGCCTGCGATTTTGCTTAGATCAATATTCTTTTCATTTGCAATTTTTCTTGCTGAAGGAGAAACAATTTTTTCTTCAACATAATTATCACTTTTAACCTCTTCAGAAAGAATTAGTGGAGGCTCTTCTTTAATTTCTTCTAGAATTAATTTTTTTTCTACTTTTTTAGGTTTTTGCTCTATCGGTTTTTCAAAAATTTGAGGTGTAACTTCCTCTTTTTTTGGTGGAGGAGTATATTTTTTTTCCTCTTTCTCAACTTTTTGTGCTTTTTTTGCACCTATACTTCCAAGTAAAGCTCCTACTTCTACTGTATCACCTTCTTTAACAGAAATATTTTCCAAAACACCGTCTGATGGTGAAGGAACCTCTACATTTACTTTGTCTGTCTCAAGCTCAACAATAGGCTCATCAGAGTCAACTTTTTCTCCAACACTTTTAAGCCATTTAGAAACTGTTGCCTCTGTTACTGATTCGCCTAAAGCTGGAACAACTATTTTTTCTGACATTTAATTAATTTAACCTACCTACTACCTTTTCTAATATTTCTTTTTGTTCTGCAAGATGTTTGTTCAAGTTTCCTGTGGCTGGTGATGCCGCAGCATTTCTTCCAACATATTTTACTTTTTCACCTTTGATTTTAACGATTTCTAGTGTTCTATCTATATAATATTTAACAGTATTCCATGCTCCCATGTTCATCGGTTCTTCTTGGCACCAAATAAATTCTGCATTTTTGTACTTTTGAAGCTCCCTTCCTAAATGTTTTACAGGGAAAGGATATAGTTGCTCTACTCTTATAAAAACTATTTCATCATTTTTACTTTTTTCTCTAGCCTCTAATAGATCAAAATATATTTTACCTGAACACATAACAACTTTTTTTATTTTTTTACTTGTTTTTAGTTTTATAAGTTTACTATTTTCAAGGTAAGCATGGTCTTCTAAAATTCTGTGAAATCTTGTTTTTTTTGTGAAGTCTTCAAGATAAGAAATACATCTTTTATGTCTCAATAAAGATTTGGGAGTCATAACTATTAAAGGTTTTCTAAAATCTCTTCTCATTTGTCTTCTAAGTACATGAAAATAATTAGCTGGAGTTGTGCAATTGACAACCTGTAAATTTTCTTGTGCACACAATTGTAAAAATCTCTCTAATCTTGCTGAAGAGTGTTCGGGTCCTTGTCCTTCGTAACCATGAGGAAGAAGCATTACCAGGCCACTTGCTCGTGACCACTTAGATTCACCAGACGAGATAAATTGATCTATAACTACTTGCGCGCCATTTGAAAAGTCTCCAAATTGTGCTTCCCAAAGAACTAAGGTTTCAGGCTCGGAAAGAGAATATCCAAACTCAAAACCTAGAACACCAAGCTCTGATAATAAACTATCAATAATCTCAAAATTTTTTTGTTTTTTTGATATATTATGTAACGGAACATATCGTTCATGATTATCTTGATTTCTAAGCACTGCATGTCTTTGGCTAAAAGTACCTCGACCAGAATCTTGTCCAGAAAGTCTAACTGAAAAACCTTCGTTTAATAACGTGCCAAAAGCTAAAAGCTCAGCTGTTGCCCAATCTATAGGTTTGTCTTCTGTAAACATTTTTCTTTTATTTTCTAAAATTTTTAAAAGTGTTTTGTGAATATTAAAATTTTTTGGTACTTCTGTAATTTTTTTACCTATATTAATTAGGTCTTTTTTCTCTACACCAGTTTTACCTCTTTTATCTTTTCCTATTTCAGGTTTAAATCTAGACCAAACTCCATCAAACCATGTCATTTTCTGTTTATAACTCTTTGCATTTTTAAATTCAGAGTTTAAAAAATCTTTAAGCTTATTTTTTCCTTCATCAAAATCTTTTTGTGAAATTAAACCTTGGCTTATTAATTTTTTACCATAAATTTCTAGCGTAGTAGGATGGCTTCGTATTTTTTTATACATAAGTGGCTGTGTAAAAGATGGTTCATCGCCCTCGTTATGTCCAAAACGTCTATAGCAGACCATATCAATAACAACATCACTTTTAAATTTTTGTCTGAATTCTGTTGCAATCTTTGCACAATGAACTACTGCTTCGGGATCGTCACCGTTAACATGAAGTATCGGAGCTTCTACCATTTTTGCAAGATCTGAGGGATACGGTGAAGATCTAGCAAACCTAGGGGCTGTGGTAAAACCAATTTGATTGTTTACAATTATATGAATTGTGCCTCCTGTATTATGGCCAGGTAATCCCGACATTGCAAAGCACTCTGCTACAACACCCTGGCCAGCAAATGCAGCATCTCCATGTATAAGAACTGGAATAACTTTTCTTCTTTCTTTATCCTTATGAAAATATTGTTTTGCTCTTACTTGCCCCAAAACTATTGGATTTACTGCCTCGAGGTGTGAAGGATTATCGGTAAGACTGATATGAACTAAATTTCCATCAAATTCTCTATTTGCAGATGCTCCTAAATGATATTTTACATCTCCCTCAAAATCTTTTTTGGAGTCAATTTTTTCTCCAAAAAATTCTTTAAATATAAGTTTAAAAGGTTTTTGCATCATATTTGCGAGGACATTGAGCCTTCCTCTATGAGGCATTCCAATTTTTACTTCTTTGACACCTAAATGGCCTCCTCTCTTTATAATTTGTTCTAATGCAGGTATAAGAGACTCCGCTCCATCAAGGCCAAACCTTTTTGTACCAACAAACTTTACATGTAGAAATTTTTCAAAACCTTCTGCCTCTATAAGTTTGTTAAGTATTGCTTTTTTTCCATTTTCAGTAAATTTAATCCCTTTTTCTTTTCCTTCAATTCTTTCTCTAATCCATGACCGCTCCACTGGATCAGACATATGCATGTACTCGTAACCGATATTTCCACAATAAATATCTTTAGCCCTATTTATAAGAGTATCTATATCTGCAGACTCTAGTCCCAATGTACCGTCAAGAAATATTTTTCTTTTTTTACTTTGGTCATTAAATCCATATGTTGTTGGTTTAAGTTCAGGATGTTCTTTACGAACTTGTAAACCCAGTGGGTCTAGGCTTGCAAGTAAATGTCCTCTTATTCTGTAAGCACGCATTAAAATACTAGCCCTTATTGAGTCCTTTGAATTTTGTTTAAGGGTTGATCCGTCTATATTCGTTTCTTTAATTTCTTTACCGTTTGTTTCTGGCTCATCTCCATTTTTATATTTTACTCTTTTACTTTTTTTTCTAGACCAGCTTGGTCCATTTATAGTGTTGATGATTTCTGATTTATTATCTTTGAGTCCATCAAAAAATTCTTTCCATTCATTTGAGATGCTTTCGGGATTTTGGACGTATTGGATGTATAGTTCTTCAATAAATTCAGAATTGTTTCCACCTAAAAACGAGGTTTTTTGAAATATGTTGTTATTTTTAACTGTAGACATTATTTTTAAATCTCATATTAACATAATAAATTAAAATTTAACTATTTAGTTTGTTAAATAATGTTTTTCCTATATCTGCAGGTGACTCTGAAATAGTAATACCAGCTGATTTCATTAGCTCAATTTTATTTTCTGCTCCACCTTGTCCTCCAGAAATTATCGCTCCTGCATGACCCATTCGTCTTCCAGGAGGTGCGGTAAGTCCAGCAATAAAACCAACGATAGGTTTATTAATCTTAGATTTTTTGATAAAATCTGAAGCTTCTTCTTCAGCAGAACCCCCTATTTCACCAATCATGATTATTGACTCTGTCTCAGGGTCTTTTAAAAATAATTCAAGACAATCAATAAAGTTTGTTCCATTAATAGGGTCGCCACCAATACCTATACATGTCGACTGTCCCATGCCATTTTCGGTTGTTTGTGCAACAGCCTCATACGTTAAAGTTCCTGATCTTGAAACAATACCAACTTTCCCCTTTTTATGTATATCTCCAGGCATAATTCCAATTTTACATTCACCAGGAGTAATTATTCCCGGACAATTAGGTCCAATCAATCTACTTCTACTTTTTTTAAGAAGATTTTTTACTTTCACCATATCCAGAACTGGAACCCCTTCAGTGATACAAACTATGAGGTCTATTTCTGCATCCATTGCTTCAATAATTGCAGATGCAGCGAATTTTGCAGGTACATATATCATTGTTGCTGTTGCTCCAGTTTTATTTATTGCATCTTTTACTGTATCAAATACTGGAAGATTTAAATGTTTCTGTCCTCCTTTTTTTGGAGTGACACCACCAACTAATTGTGTTCCATATTTTATTGCTTGTTCTGAATGAAATGTTCCATGCTTTCCTGTAAAACCTTGGCAAATAACTTTTGTGTTTTTATCTATTAGAATAGACATTTTTTTATTTTATAGCCTTAACTATTTTTTTTGCTGCATCGTTAAGATTGTCTGCTGATAGTATTTTTAAACCTGATGCATCAAGAATTTTTTTTCCTTCTTTAAAATTAGTGCCAGCTAAACGGACAACTAAAGGAACTTTTAATTTTACATCTTTTGCTGCTTCAACAACACCTTGAGCAAGAACATCACATTGCATTATACCGCCAAAAATATTTATTAGGACACCTTTTACATTTTTGTCTGAGAGTAGTATTTTAAATGCTGCGGTAACTTTTTCTCTACTTGCGCCTCCTCCCACATCTAAAAAATTTGCAGGTTCTTCTCCATAAAGTTTGATTATATCCATTGTAGCCATTGCTAAACCTGCACCATTAACCATACAACCTATTGAGCCTTCTAATTTTATGTAAGCCAAATCATGTTTGCTGGCCTCAATCTCTGTAGGGTCTTCCTCATTTAAATCTCTTAACTTATATATTTCCGGATGTTTAAAAATTGCATTATCATCAAAATTCATTTTTGCATCTAGACAAAGTATTTCGTTGTTTTTTGTAATTACCAATGGGTTTATTTCTATTAAAGAAGCATCTTTAGAAATTAAAGCTTCGTACATAGCAGTAACAAGTTTTGTTGCATCAATCATTTGGTTTTTATCGAATTTAAAGATTTTTAAAATATTATTTATATCTTCAGAACTTAAATTTTTTTTTAAATCTACTTTAGTTGTATTAATTTTTTCTGGGTTTTTTTTTGCTACTGCCTCTATATCTACTCCACCCTCTGTACTGCTTATAAAAGCTATTTTTGAACTTTTTCTGTCAACAAGACATGAAAGATAAAATTCTTTTGCAATATCATAAGCCTTTTGAACATAAATCCTTTTTACTGCCTTCCCCTCTGGCCCTGTTTGAGGTGTAACAAGAACCTTTCCAAAGAGATTTTTTGCAACATTTATAATATCTTCTTTTTTTACAAGCTTAACACCTCCAGCTTTTCCTCTGCCACCAGCATGGATTTGGGCTTTTAAGACAAACTGATTTGATTTAAGGCCCTTAATTTTTTCAACTAAATTTTCAGTATTGAATATTACTAGACCTTCAGTAGTTGGAGCACCAAATTCTTTTAAAATTTCTTTTGCCTGATGTTCATGAATGTTCATTAATTATTTTTTCCTATCAAATCCTTGCATCTTTTAATTTCGTAACTTATTACTCCCTTCAAAATTAATTTTTCTTTAAGACAGCTTTTGTCAAGATAGTCAGCAATACTGCCTTTATGAACAGGGTAAACAATATAAATAACATCAACATTATTTTTTTTAATTAAATTAATGACTAAATTTTTATATTTTTGTGAATACTTATTGTTTTTTAAGGGAATTATGCTCCCATCACTTGTATAAGCCATACTAGGTGAAAAAAAGTTCTCATCTAATATAGAGGATATAAAGGAATAGTGAGTAATAACCATTTTTTTTCTTTTATCAGTTTGAATTTGACTTTTTAGATCTTTGATAAAATTTATTTCTTCTTCTACATTATCCTTAAAAGGGGGAGTAATCCATTTAAGTCCTTTAAGTTTACTATCAATTTTTGTAGCTGGAATTGATTTTGAGAAATTAACCTGATTTAACTCATGAAATTTTCTGTCTTCATTAACTCTTAAATGATACTTTGATGTAACCAAAATGCAATAAAGAATTAAAAAAAACGTAATTGAATTATTTTTTTTTTCTGTAATTGAATTAATTGCAATATGAGAGAAACCTACGAGTAAAGGTATTAGAAAAAAAATATAAGTTTGGTTTTTTGTAAAGAATTGATGAAATATTAAAGACAAAGTAAAAAGCAATATTGTTATGAAATAAAAAAAATCTTTTTTCTTAAGGAATTTTTTTTTAGAAATTATAAGCTTTAAATTTATAAAGAAAAATGGAGCAATTGAAATATAGATAAATTTAAAGTGACTTACAATTCCATCAAACGTTGGTTTAAAGTTACTAAATCTATCATTACCAATTGATTGTGGGTAAAGAATATATTGGTTAATGAAACTTTCAAACTTAATACCACCAAAAAAAATAAGTAAAATTAAAAAAAAAATAAATAAAATTATTCCAAGTAAAATACCTTTTAAAGGGTCAATTTTGTTTAAGGTAAATAAATAAATTATTATTATGATTGATAATATTAAAAAAATATAGAATGCTGGCACTTGTTTTGATAAAAAAGCAAAACCTAAAAAAATTGGAATCAAAATCCAAAATATGTTTTTTTCATTTTTAATTGCAAACAAAAGTGAATAAACAGCTAAAAGACAGAAGAAGGTCGAATGGTGATCAACAAATGGTGTGCCACTAGATGTATAGCCAAGTAGGGAAAATAATAAGGAGTATAAGAAACAGTAATAAATTTTTAAACCAAATTCCCTCAATAAAAAATATGTTGCCAAAGAAATAATGCCATTAAATATAGAGGCATGTAAAACGTAGCTTGTCCAATTAATCCCGAAAATATAGAAAAAAAATGCCTGTAAATAATTAACTATAACTCCTGATACCATCCAAATATCGGTGAACGGAATGTCTCCTTTGAGAATTCTATAACCTAAGTCGAAATGATAAAAAGTATCTAATGGAAATGCTCCTAAACTTGCATAGTATTGATTTACAATTATTGAAAAAATTAAAATAAATAGTATAAAAAAATTATTTATAGTTGTTAGATTTTTAACACTCATTTTAGAAAAAATTATAAATTATTTTCCCAAGACTGGATCAATTTTTGCTGCAGCATTACATAACTCTTTTACAGCATTTATTGAAACATCAAAATTTAATTTTTCATTATTTTCAAGTTCGATCTCTAAAATCTTTTCTACTCCATTTTTTCCAATCATTACAGGGACACCTGCATATATATCTTTGTAACCATACTCGCCATTTAAATATGCTGCACAAGGTAATGTTTTTTTTTGATCTTTTATGTAAGCCTCTGCCATTTCCACACCTGAAGCGGCAGGAGCATAAAATGCCGAACCTTTTTCCAACAATTTAACAATTTCTGCACCACCTTTTCTAGTTCGGTTTACAATTTCATCTAATTTACTTTTGGAAATTTTATTTTCTTTGACTAAATCAGCTAAAATTTTATTTTTAATTTTTGTGTGCTTTGGCATTGGGACCATAGTATCACCGTGACCACCAAGTACCATAGAATGGATATTTTTAATTGGTTCGTTCAATTCTTTAGATAAAAAATATTTGAATCTTGATGAATCTAGTATTCCAGCCATTCCTACAATCATATTTGTTGGTAGTCCTGAATATTTTTGTAAAGCCATCACAATAACGTCTAGTGGATTTGTGATACAAATAACAAAAGCTTTGGGGGATGTGCTTTTAATTCCATCAGCAACTTGTTTTATTATTTTAAGATTTGTTCCAAGTAAATCATCACGTGACATCCCTGGCTTCCTCGGAACTCCTGCTGTTATAATGATTACATCAGAGTCTTTGGTATCATTATAATTATTTGTTCCAACTATATCTACGTTAAAACCGGTAACGCCTGATGATTGAGCTATATCCAGAGCCTTCCCTTTAGCCAACCCTTCAGCAACATCAAAAAGAACAATATTTCCAAGCTCTTTTATTGCAATTAAATGAGCTAAGGTTCCTCCGATTTGCCCAGCGCCTATAAGAGATATTTTTTTACTCATATTATTTCATTGTTGGCATCACAAATTCTGGATCTGATTTAATTCCTGATGGCCATCTTGATGTAATTGTTTTTAATTTAGTATAAAATCTTACTCCTTCAGGTCCATGTATACTTTGATCTCCAAATAAAGACCTTTTCCATCCTCCAAAACTATGAAAAGCCATTGGAACAGGTATTGGTATATTAATTCCAACCATTCCAATTTTTACATTGCTTGCAAAAGATCTGCCTGTATCTCCATCTCTTGTAAATATACTTGTTCCATTTCCAAATTCATGGTCATTAACTAAAGATAATGCCTCTCCGTAATCTTTAGCTCTTACAACAGAAAGTACTGGCCCAAATATTTCCTCTTTATAAATTCTCATATTTTTTTTAACATTGTCGAATAGACACCCCCCCATATAAAAACCATTCTCATAACCCTGGAGTTTTAAATTCCTTCCATCAACAACTAGCTTTGCTCCCTCTTTTACACCAATGTCAACATATCCCTTAACTTTTTCTAAGTGCTCTTTGGTAACCAGTGGTCCCATTTGAGATTTCTTATCTAGTCCAGGACCAATCTTAAGTGACTCGACTTTTTTTGATAAACTTTCTACTAATGGATCAGCAATTTTTCCAACAGCCACCGCAACTGATTGAGCCATACATCTCTCCCCAGCTGATCCATAAGCTGCTCCCATCAAACCATTAACTGCTTGATCTAAATCACAATCTGGCATGACCACACAATGATTTTTTGCACCACCTAAAGCTTGAACTCTTTTTTCATTTTTTGCACAGTTTTCATAAATATATTTAGCTATAGGTGTTGAGCCCACGAAACTAACTGCGGCTATATCTTTATTATTAATAATCGCATCTACTGCCTCTTTATCTCCATTAACAACATTAAAGACACCAGGAGGAAGACCAGCTTCTAAAAATAATTCTGCTAATTTCATAGAACAAGATGGATCTTTTTCTGATGGTTTAAGAACAAAAGTGTTCCCGCAAGCTATTGCAATAGGAAACATCCACATAGGAACCATTGCTGGAAAGTTAAAAGGTGTAATACCAGCACAAACTCCAAGAGGCTGTCTCATTGACCAACTATCTACATTTGTACCAACATTCTCTGTAAATTCTCCCTTAAGTAATTGTGGTATACCACAAGCAAACTCGACAACCTCCAAACCTCTTGTCAAAGAACCTTTGGCATCTTCGTAGACTTTTCCATGTTCAGAAACAATAATCTTTGTAAGTTCATCATAATTTTTTTCAATCAATTCTTTAAATTTAAAAAGCACTCTGGCTCTAAAAAGTGGAGTTTTTTCTGACCAACTAGTAAAAGCTTTTTTTGCAGCTGCAACAGCTTTATTTAAATCACTCTCACTTGCAAGATTTACATTGGAACTTACCTCACCAGTAGCTGGGTTGAATACCTTTGCTGTCCTTTTTGAAGAACCTTTTACAGTTTTGCCATCAATAAAATGCTCTATTGAATTCATTTTGTTATTAATGATTAATTAAGCTTTTAGCTTGATGCAAGCATTTTTTTAATAGAACCAATTGCTTTTGCAGGATTTAAACCTTTTGGGCAAGAATTTGTGCAATTCATAATCGTATGACATCTATATAGCTTTAGCTCATCTGCAACTTTTTTTAATCTCTCTTTTCTTTCCTCATCTCTACTATCTGTAATCCAACGATAAGCTTGTAATAAGACTGCTGGTCCTAAGTATTTATCTCCATTCCACCAATAACTTGGGCAAGAAGTTGAGCAACACGCACAAAGTATACACTCATAATATCCATCAAGTTTCGCTCTGTCTTCTTGTGACTGTTTAATTTCTGTAGATGTTTTTTCTCCAACTTTAGACTTGAGCCAAGGTTCAACAGACTCGTATTGTTTATATAGTGTAGTTAAATCACCAACTAAATCCTTAATTACTTTCAAATGAGGTAATGGGTAAATATTTAATTCACCTTTGATATCTGAGTGAGACTTAATACAAGACAAAGTGTTTACTCCATCTACATTCATTGCACATGAACCACATACACCATGCGCGCAAGATCTTCTAAAAGTTAAAGAGGGATCAATTTCATTTTTAATTTTAAAGAGGATATCTAGTACTTTTGGTCCGCACTCATTAAGATCTACTTCAAATGTATCAATTCTTGGATTTTCGTTACTAGATGGGCTCCATCTATAAACATTTACTTTTTTTAAATTATTCGATCCAGTTTTATCTTTGTAGTATTTGCCTTTCAAAATTTTAGAGTTTTGCGGAAGGCTAAATTGAACCATTAATAAACTCTTTCTCTTGGTGGAAAGTATTGAACATCGTTTGTTAATGTTTTTGCATGAACAGGTCTATAAGCTACTTTAACTTCGTTTCCTTTTTGCCAAGCTAAAGTATGTGTCATATATTTCTTATCATCTCTGGTTTTGAAGTCTTCTCTTGCATGGGCTCCTCTACTTTCTTTTCTATGATAAGCCGAGTCTATTGTCGTCATCGCCTGTCTAATAAGATTATCAAATTCTAAAGTTTCGACAAGATCAGTATTAAATAATAAAGACTTGTCTGAAACTGAAATATCAGACATTCCTTCAAAAGGTTTTCTGATTTGATCCATTCCTTCTTTTAGTGTTTTTTCGGTTCTAAAAACTGCACATTTCGATTGCATCGTTCTTTGCATAGATAATCTTAGTTCTGAAGTTTTTGTTCCACCCGAAGCGTTACGAAGTTTGTCAAATCTTTCTAGACATTTATCTGTTTCGCTCTGTGGTATTTCTTCATGAGGTGTTCCAGGTTTAACAAGCTCGGCAGCTCTATTTGCTGCTGATTTTCCAAAAACTACTAAATCGATTAATGAGTTTGAACCTAATCTATTTGCACCGTGGACTGAAACACAAGCTGCTTCTCCTATAGCCATTAATCCTGGCACAGTGGACTCTTTTCCATTTAATGTTAAAACTTCAGCTTTATAATTAGTTGGTATCCCACCCATGTTATAATGAACAGTTGGAACTACTGGTATTGGATCTTTTCTCACGTCCACTTCACAAAATGTTTTTGCTGATTCTGCAATTCCAGGCAATCTTTCCTCTATTACTTTTGGATCAAGATGGTCTAAGTGTAAATTAACATAATCTTTATTTTTACCAACTCCTCTACCTTCATTAATTTCAACTGCTATCGATCTACTTACGACATCTCTTGAAGCTAAATCTTTAGCTTTGGGTGCGTATTTTTCCATAAATCTTTCACCCTTGGAGTTTAAAAGATAACCGCCTTCTCCTCTAACACCTTCTGATATAAGAGTTCCTACTCCGTAAATTCCTGTTGGATGAAATTGAACAAATTCCATGTCCTGTAATGGTAATCCTGCTCTGAGTGCCATACCATTTCCATCCCCTGTACATGTGTGGGCTGAAGTAGCTGTGTAATAAACTTTACCGTAACCACCTGTAGCTAGGATAGTTATGTGTGATCTAAATCTATGTATTGTTCCATCATTTAAATTCCATGCGATCAAACCTTTACACTGACCATCTTTCATTAAAAGATCTAAAGCAAAGTATTCTATAAAAAATTCTGTATTATGTTTTAAAGCTTGACCGTATAAAGTGTGAAGTATTGCATGACCAGTTCTATCTGCTGCTGCACAAGTTCTTTGTACAGACTCATTTCCATAATTTTTTGTCATTCCACCAAATGCTCTCTGGTAAATTTTTCCCTCTTTTGTTCTACTAAATGGTACACCGTATTTTTCTAATTCAATTACAGCTTTAGGAGCTTCTTTACATAAGTGCTCGATTGCATCTTGATCACCTAACCAATCAGATCCTTTAACTGTATCGTACATATGCCATCTCCAGTCATCTTCACCCATATTTCCTAAAGCTGCTGATATTCCACCTTGTGCAGCTGACGTATGACTTCTTGTTGGAAAAACTTTTGATATGCATGCAGTTTTAAGACCAGCTTCTGAGAGTCCCACAGCAGCTCTTAATCCTGAGCCACCTGCTCCTAGGACTACAACATCGTATTCATGATCTATAATTTTGTATGCTTTCATAATTTAAATTTTAAATAAAAAAGTAATTAATATTAATGTGACTATTATACTAAAAAAAACAAGTAATCTGTTTGCGGCATTTTTGAGTTTAAAATTGCTTATATAGTCTTCAAAAACCTCACTAATCGTTAATGTATAAAAAATTGATGCAAATATTAAGAATAAAGTAAAAATTATTTTAGTTGGAAAACTTTCTAAGAATAAAACAAATTGAGAACTATTAGCATCTAATATTCCTACTAAATTTAAAATAAACCAAACCATAAAAGGAATTAGTATTCCTGACGTAATTTTGATTGATAACCATTTTTTTGTTGCTCTAATCATTTAAAATAAATTTTTTCCTATTAAGTAAAACAAAATTGTTAAAACGAATGATCCAATTATAGTAAGTATCCCTGTAATTCGTGAAATCTTTAGATCAAAACCATATCCCATATCCCATGCTAAATGCCTAATTTCATTTAAGATTTGAAAACTAAATGACCAACATATGCTAACTATTAAAAACTTTCCTATTAAAGATTTTGAAAAAATTTGAATATCTGTACCTAAAAAAATTAATATTGAGGAAATGAAAATAATTAAAATAAAATTGATTATCCCAACTATTCTATGTGAGATAGATAAAAGAGATGATATATGCCATTTATAAACCTGTAGATGAGGAGATAGTGGGTTATTTTTATTAGACATTTATTTTAATTAATTGTTCTGCAATCTGCACTGTATTTAATGCCGCCCCTTTAAGTAAATTGTCAGAAACGACCCACATGTTAATTGCTTTGTTGTTTGAACTGTCCTTACGAATCCTGGAAACAAATGTTAAATAACTATTTTCGGCTTCTAAAGGGGTTATGTAGCCTCCATCTTTTCTTTCGTCTATAACTTTACAACCACTAGATTTATTTAAAATATTTTTAATACTCTTAATGTCAAATGGTTTTTCAAATTCTACATTGATAGACTCTGAATGAGAAACCATCACAGGAACCCTAACACAAGTTGCAGATATTTTGATATTTGGGTCAAGAATTTTTTTTGTCTCATTAATCATTTTCCACTCTTCTTTTGTATAGCCTTCATCAACAAATTCATCGATATGAGGAATTAAATTAAATGCAATTTGCTTTGTAAAATTTTTTGAAGAAATTTTTTTTCCTTCTAGAAAATCCTTTGATTGAGTTATTAATTCATCCATTGGAGCTTTCCCTGCACCAGATACTGATTGATAAGTGGAAACTATAACTCTTTTAATGTTAAAATGATCATGCAAAGGTTTTAAAGCAACAACCATTTGTATAGTAGAGCAGTTTGCATTAGCAATAATGTTCTTTTTTTTGTAATTCTGTAGTTGATCTAGATTAACTTCTGGTACTATTAATGGAACATCATTATCCATTCTAAAAAATTTAGAATTATCAATTACTATGGTTTTTTTGCTAGCTTTTGTAGCCCATTGCTCTGCTATTTTACTTCCAGCTGCAAAAAAAGTTATTTTAGCATTTGAAAAATCATATTTTTCAAGATCTTGAATCTCTATCTCTTTTCCTTTGAATTTAATTTTTTTTCCTGCACTTTTTGCAGACGCCACTAAGAATAAGTTGGATATTTCAATTTTAGATTTTTCTAAAATCTCAATAGTTTTTCTTCCGACATTGCCGGTGGCACCGATTATAGCTAAGTTCATTAAAAAGTATTTTAATTTAAATTTGATATAATTGCATCACCCATCTCTGAGGTTGATACCTTTTTCTTACCTTTTGACATTATATCTGGAGTTCTTAAACCGTCTTCTAGTGTTTTTTCAACAGCCTTATCTAACATTGTAGACTCTTTTTGCATTCCTAAAGAATATTTTAATGCCATTGAGAAACTTAATATTGTTGCAATTGGGTTTGATATATTTTTACCAGCAATATCTGGTGCTGAACCGTGGACAGGTTCATACAAAGATCTTGTTCTTCCATTTTTATCTTTATCACCTAATGATGCAGATGGCAGCAAACCTAGTGAACCTGTTAACATTGCAGCTTCATCTGATAACATGTCACCAAATAAATTATCAGCCAAAATAACATCAAACTGTTTTGGATTTCTCAATAATTGCATTGCACAGTTATCTGCTAACATGTGGTTAAGCTCGATTTTTTTGTAATCTTTATCCTTTAAAGACTGAACTTCCTCTCTCCAAAGAACACCTGCCTCCATAACATTTGATTTTTCACAAGATGTTACTTTATTATTTCTTTTAGCAGCTAGTTCAAATGCTACTTTGGCAATTCTTTTAATTTCCTTTGTTGTATAAACGTGTGTATTCACTCCTCTTCGTTCACCGTTTTCTATTGGTTTTACACCTCTTGGCTCACCAAAATATATGCCTCCTGTTAATTCTCTTACAATTAAAATATCGAGACCTGAAACTATTTCTGGTTTTAACGTTGAAGAATCTACAAGTTGTTTAAAACAAATGGCTGGTCTTAAATTCGCAAATAATTTTAATTCTTTTCTTAATTTTAAAAGAGCTCTTTCAGGTTTTTTTGAAAACTCTAATTTATCATACTGTGGTCCACCACATGCTCCAACTATTACTGCATCACTTTCTAAAGCTTTATAAAATACTTCATCAGTTATTGGTACACCGTGTTTATCTATTGCAGCTCCACCAATAAGATCTTGGTCAATTTTAAAATCTAGGGATTTTTTTTTATTAAACCAATCAATAACTTTTCTGGTTTCTCCAACAACCTCTGGGCCTATACCATCACCAGGTAAAAGAAATATTTTTTTTTGATTTGTTGCCATTTATAACCAAGGTCTATTTTGAGACATTTTATTCTCAAAACTTTCAATATTTTTTGTTTTTTCTAGAGATAAAGCTATATCGTCCAATCCTTCTAATAAACACTTCTTTTTGAATGAGTCTAATTCAAATTTAAAAGTTTTATTTCCATAAATAATTTCTTGTTCTTGAAGTTTAACTTCAATATTTTCTTTTCTCTCAGAATAGTCTTTAAGCTCGTTTATAATTTCATCTTTTGCAACAATTGGAAGTATTCCATTTTTAAAACAGTTGTTGTAAAAGATATCAGCAAAACTTTCGCTAACTATAACTCTAATTCCAAAATCCAATAAAGCCCATGGTGCATGTTCTCTTGATGAACCACAACCAAAATTCTTTCCTGTTATTAAGATTTTTGAACTATTAAAAGGTTCCTGGTCTAAAATGAAACCTTTTATTGGATTTCCTTTTTCATCAAACCTCATTTCATAAAATAAACTTTTACCTAAACCTGATCTTTTTATTGTTTTTAAGAATTGTTTAGGAATAATTTTATCAGTATCTATATTCATTAAAGGAATATATGCGGGTACACTTTTTATTTTTGTAAATTTTTCCATTTTAATTATTAAATTTTCTAACATCTGATAAGTGACCTTCAATAGCTGCTACCGCTGCCATTGCTGGGCTTACTAAATGTGTTCTCCCCCCACGACCTTGCCTTCCTTCAAAGTTTCTATTTGATGTTGATGCACATCTTTCTCTTGGTTTTAATTGATCCTCATTCATACCAAGACACATTGAACAGCCTGGTTCTCTCCACTCAAAACCAGAGTCTTTAAATACTTTATCCAAACCCTCTTGCTCAGCCTGAATTTTTACAAGACCTGATCCAGGAACAACCATGGCGTTTACGTGTTCCGCTATTTTTTTATCCTTAAGAAGTTTGGCTGCTTCTCTTAAGTCCTGAATTCTTCCATTAGTACAACTTCCAATAAAGACTTTGTCTATTTTAATATCTGTCATTTTAGTATTTGGTTTTAAACCCATATAATCTAATGATCTTTCCATAGCTTCACGTCTGTCATTATCTTTTTCTTTTTTTGGATCCGGAACTGATCCATTAACTGGAACAACATCTTGTGGGGATGTTCCCCAAGTAACTTGTGGAACGACATCTTCGCCATTTAAAACTATTTCTTTATCAAATTTACAATCTTTGTCAGATTTTAAATTGCTCCAATAATCTAAAGCTTTTTTCCAATTATCTTTTTTTGGAGATAAAGGTCTGTTCTCTAAATATTTGAAGGTTTTCTCATCAGGTTGTATTAATCCTGCTCTAGCTCCACCTTCAATAGTCATATTGCAAACAGTCATTCTCTCTTCCATAGTAAAGTTTTTAATAACATCTCCAGAATACTCAATTACAAATCCAGTTCCTCCAGCTGTTCCAATAGTTCCTATAATTTTTAAGATTACATCTTTAGCCGTTACCCCTAATGGTATTTTTCCATCTACTTTAAGTAAAAAGTTTTTAGATTTTTTTTGTAATAGAGTTTGAGTAGCTAAAACATGTTCTACCTCAGATGTTCCAATCCCGAAAGCTAGTGCACCAAAAGCCCCATGAGTAGCAGTGTGACTGTCTCCACAAACAATAATTGTTCCTGGTTGAGTAAAACCTTGTTCAGGTCCAATAATATGGACAATACCTTGTCTCTTATCATTCATGTCAAATAAAGGAACTCCAAATTCTTTACAATTTTTTCTAAGTGTATCAACTTGAATTTTCGACTGTTGATCGTGAATTCCTTTTGTTCTATCTGTTGTGGGCACGTTATGATCAGCTACTGCTAAAGTAAAATTAGGTTTTCTCACTTTTCTTTTATTTAACCTAAGACCTTCAAAGGCTTGTGGGCTAGTTACTTCATGTACTAAGTGTCTATCCACATATAATAGTGAGGTACCGTCATCTTGTTGAAAGACAAGATGGTCATCCCAAATTTTATCGTATAAAGTTTTTGGCATTAGAGTTATTTTTTTAAATTTTCTGGTTTTTTATTTTCTTTTTTATCTGTCTCTTTTTTAGACTGTTTAGGTATATCTTTTTTCGGCTCAGCTGCACTTGTTTTTGAACTATCAGAAGATGGATTTTCATTAGTTTTTATTTCAACTTCACTTTTAACTTCGACTTCAATTCCAATATTTTTTTTCATTTTTTCTGCAATTCTTGCAGATTTACCTTTTCTATCTCTCAAATAATAAAGTTTTGCTCTTTTAACTTTCCCAGATCTGATAACTTTTATTGAGCTAATTACAGGACTGTATAAAGCAAAGGTCCTTTCTACACCTTCACCAAAGGAAATCTTCCTAACTTTAAATGACGAGTTTATATCCCTATTTTTTTTTGCAATACAAACACCTTCGAAATTTTGAACCCTTTCTCTTTTACCCTCTACAATTCTCACACCAACACGAATTGTATCTCCAGGAAAAAACTCAGGAATTTTTTTTCCAGCAATCAGTTTTTGTAAATTTGCTTTATTTATATCTTCAATATTTTTCATTTTTTTTGTTATTTAAATATTTTTCCCAAAGATCTGGTCTCTGGCGACGTGTTATATCCTTAGATTGTGATAAACGCCAGTCCTTAATTTTTGCATGATCGCCTGATAATAGTACTTCTGGAACGCTTTTTTTTTCCCAAATTTGAGGTTTTGTGTATTGAGGATATTCCAGTAAACCATTTTCGAAGCTTTCATCGTCTTTGGATTTTTCATTACCTAGAACTCCTGGCAGTAATCTTAAAACAGAGTCTAAAACAACAAATGATGCGGACTCACCTCCAGATAAAATATAATCACCAATACTAATTTCCTCGATATTTCTTGTGCTTAAAATACGTGCATCAATTCCTTCAAAATGACCACAAATTAAATTTATTGTTTTCTCTTTGGTTAGATCTTTTGCAAATTTTTGGTCAAACTTTTTACCTTTAGGAGAAAGATAAAAAACTCTCTCATCCTTTTTTATCCTACTGTCTAGAGATTTTCCCAAAACATTTGGTTTTAATAACATTCCACTACCTCCTCCAAAAGGTGTGTCGTCAACTGTCTTATGTTTGTCTTCAGCGGAGTCTCGAATATCAATAACTTCTAAATCCCAAATTTTTTTTTGTAAAGCTTTTCCGTAAAGACCCTTGCTTAATGGTCCTGGAAAAATTTCAGGATATAGAGTAAATACTCGAGCCTTCCACATTTTCTTCTTTCTTTATTTAGGTAACTTAGTTGCACCAGTTTCTTGGTGTACTATTTTTCCATCTTTAAATTTGTAATAAGACATAACCGCTTCTTTGTTACCATCCGCAAAACTTGCTATAGCGTGCATGAATCCTACTTCGTTGTTTTCAAAAAGAATTCTCTCTTTTTCAAGTTTGACATCTTTCATACCAACCCATTTAACCACATCGTCTTTCGACAATGTTTTTCCAGATGCATGCATAAGAAATTTAAAATCATCATGCATAACTTCCCTTGCACCGTTTTCATCACCTGCATTTACTACTTTTACTAATTTTTGAATTATAGACATTATTTTTTCTCCTCTTTCTTTGGTTCTTCTTTTTTAGCTTCCTGTTTAGGAGCTTCTTTTTTTGGTTCTTCTTTTTTAGCTTCCTGTTTAGGAGCTTCTTTTTTTGGTTCTTCTTTTCCGTCTTTTTTTCTATCTTTTTTCGGAATTGCTTTATTAGGATTATTTCCTGGTTTAGGCATCGGCATAATTTGAGCTTCACCAAGAATTCTAGATACTCTTAAAGTTGGTTTTGCACCTTTACTTATCCAATGTTTAACCCTCTCAGCCTCAATTGTAATTCTTTCCTTTTTCTCTTTAGGTAAAAGCGGATTAAACAATCCAACCTTTTCAATAAATCTGCCGTCTCGTGGAAATCTACTGTCAGCAATTACAATTTTATAAATTGGTCTTTTTTTTGCACCAATCATTGATAGTCTTATTTTTAACATTCTTCCCTTTCTTTATTTCAGTTGATTAAAAAGTTCAGGTGGCATTCCATTTTGTGGTCCGCCTCCTTTTGACATCTTTTTCATCATTTTAGACATCATCTTAAACTGTTTAAGCAATCTATTTATCGTTTGCACATCAGTTCCGGATCCTAAAGAAATTCTCTTTCTTCTTGATCCGCTTATAATATCAGGATTTGATCTTTCCTTTTTTGTCATTGATAAAATTATTGCTTCATTAGAAGATAATAATTTTTCATCAATATTTGCATTTTGCATTTGCTCTTTTACTTTACCAACACCAGGTAAAAGAGAAAGCACCCCTTCCATACCACCCATTTTTTTCATTTGCCTTAATTGAAGTAGGTAGTCATCAAAGGTAAAGTTTCCTTTTTTAATTTTTTCTTCAGTTAATTTTATTTTTTCTTCATCAAGGTCTTGAGAAGCTTTTTCTACAAGAGAAACAATATCTCCCATTCCAAGAATTCTATTTGCCAATCTATCAGGATGAAAAGTCTCAAGATCATCAATCTTTTCACCAACACCAAGAAATTTTATAGGTTTTCCAGTGGTTTGCTTCATACTTAAAGCAGCACCACCACGACCATCTCCGTCTACTCTAGTCAAAATTATGCTTGTTAAATTAACTGCTTTATCAAATTCTGAGGCAAGATTTACAGCGATTTGACCTGTTAAAGAGTCTGCTACAAGCATTGTTTCAACAGGTTTAACTGTATCTTTGATATTTTTAATTTCTGACATCATGCTTAAATCTATTTGAGTACGACCTGCTGTATCAAAGATTATGACATCTGTTCCAGCAAGATTAGCTGCGTTTAAAGCTCTCTGGGCAATATCAACAGGTACTTGATCTTTGATTATAGGAAGTACATTTAAATTATTTTTTTCACAAAGTACTTTTAATTGTTCTTGTGCGGCTGGCCTGTAAATATCTAAGCTTACAAGTAGAATTTTTTTATTAAGACTCTTTTCAAGATTTTTCGCTAATTTAACAGCTGTGGTAGTTTTACCAGATCCTTGTAAACCAACCAAAAGGATAGAAGCAGGAGGTACAGCCTTCAAATTTATTTCTTCTGTTTTACCACCTAATACCTCTACTAATTGATCATAAACTATCTTCACTAACATTTGGCCAGGTGATGTTGATCTAATAATTTCTTGGCCAATTGCTTTTGGTTTAATATCTTCAATAAATTTTTTAACTACAGGTAATGCTACGTCAGCAGCCAGTAAAGCCTGTCTAATTTCTTTTAGGCCAGTTTCAACCTGAGCCTTGTTTAATGAAGGAGCTTTCTTTAAATTATTAAAAATTCCTTCTAATTTACTTGTTAAAGTCTCAAACATTTTTCTTTTTTCCAACACCTATCGCACTAGTGGGCGAACCCTCGCTGACTAGTGTCGATCCCTTTATTTCTAAAGGCACCGC
>ENA-OSEY01000516-OSEY01000516.1-marine-metagenome-genome-assembly--contig:-NODE-516-length-28335-cov-3.050464_pt1 | contig 28335 bp, 29 predicted proteins | sample MGYA00248465_ERZ534230 | MGnify/ENA primary metagenome ERZ534230 (study PRJEB26409, sample SAMN06344110) | marine metagenome | isolation source: Sea water from surface | place: Atlantic Ocean:Southern...
TTAGAGATGCATTGCCGTATACTGCATTAATAACTCCATCAGGCAAACCTGCCTCTTTCAATACATCAATTATAATTTTTGCTGAATAAATTTGTGTACTACTGGGTTTCCAAAGAACAACATTCCCAAGCATTGCCATACAAGTTGGTAAATTACCAGCAATTGCGGTAAAATTAAATGGAGTTACGGCATAAACAAATCCTTCTAGAGGTCTATACTCAACTCTGTTCCACGCATCATTATCACTTTCTGGCTGATTACTATAGATTTGTGTAACATACTCAACATTAAACCTTAAAAAATCGATTAATTCACAGGCTGAATCGATTTCTGCTTGATGGACTGTTTTTGATTGACCTATCATTGTTGCGGCATTTATTTTTGATCTGTAGGGCCCTGCAATTAATTCAGCTGCCTTGAGAAAAATTGCAGATCGATTTTCCCAAGACATATTTTCCCAATTTTCTTTTGCAGCTAATGCTGATTCAATCGCATCATCAATATGTTTTGGTTCGGCGATGTAGTATTCACCAACAATATTTTGGTGATCGTGTGGAGGGCTAATTTGTTTTTTATTTTGTGATTTTACATCTTTTCCGTTGATATACATCGGAACTTCTGTGAAAGAGTTTATCATCTCTTTGTATGTCTTTTGAATTTCATCCCTTTCTTTCGATCCTGGAATGTAAGATTTAACTACTTCATTTTTAGCCTTTGGAACCTTAAAAAAACCTGTGCTCATAATTTTCAATTTGGTGTGTGAAAATACAACTAATTTTTATAATACTTTTAATTAAGTGCAAATGGGGCACTAAGCTTAAACGAAGGAATAATTACATTAAATTTTTTTGTAGAATTTAGATTGATCATTCTGTAATAGCCATACATTGCTCCAAAAGGAGAGGATAGTAAGCATCCTGACTTGTAATTGTGAATTTTACCTGGTTTTAGAACAGGTTTTTCCCCAATTACTCCCTCGCCATTTACAACTTCTTCGTTATTTAGTGAATCCAAAATTACCCAATGTCTTGAATTAAGCTGAACAACATCAGAACTTTGGTTTTCTATGGAAATTGAATATTCAAAAGCGTAAAGAAGGTTGGTGTCTTTATAGTAGGTTCCTTGAAATTCGGTATCTACAGAAATCTTAATGCCTTTGGTTATTTGTGTTACCATAATATGATACTAAAAATAATGAATTTTTTTCAGTTAGTTATGAATTGAGAAAGACCTTTTCCTACACCCACAACTCTGTCAAATCGTTCTCCATAGTTTCTGTAGTAAACAATCACATTATATTCATTTTCGGTTTCGTCAAAATTTCCACTTATTTCTCCGTGAATTATTTTTTTCTCTTGATTAACTGCAATGTATTTATAGTTGTAAAATCCTTGTTTTAATTTTAAAACTAACTCAAACAAATTGTATCTAGAATTATATTCCATTAAATACTCATCGCTAATTTGATAATTATTAAAATCACCAACAACGTATATTTTATTTTCTGAATTAAAGGCTTGAGGTTTTTGTAGATAAAAATGAATGTTTACATAGTCAGCTTCAAATTCTGCATTAGATGAATTATTTACATTAAATAAAAACCCGCCATTGATGTCAGGATTGTAAGTATATTTTCTGTTTTTTCTGGAAAAATCTTCGTACAAGAAATTACTGTAAATATCCTCTAAATCAAAACCTCTTATATTGATACTTGTATTTCTTACAAATTTATTTTCAAAAAAAAGATATTCATTTCCTCCCCAAAAACTCAATTCTTTATCGTATTTGTAAATCAGTTTTCGACCCATATTATATTGCGGTTTGATATTATCAATCGAATAATTTAATTCATTGTTTTTAAAAACTTTTACTTTAACCGTTTTACTAGGGTTGTTTAACTGAATGTTTATCGGGTTTATTTCAAAATTAACAACTTGCTTTTCATTAATAAATTCTATTTCTCGAGACCTCTTAATTTCTGTCTGAACTGTTACCAAATTTTCATAAAGGATGAACTTTCTTCTAAAAATTTCATCACCATATTCGTCTATTATTTTAATTATGTAGTTACCAGATTTTTTAAAACTTGTATTAGAATTTGGGAAACTAATTTTATAATGTGTATAAATTTGATATGTGTTAAAACTACTTGAATAGTTATCGATTTTTATATCGTCGAAACCTTGAATATATTCTGATTTAATAAGTTGAGATTTTTCCCAATCAAAATCACAATGTTCAATTACATAATACAGGTCATGCTCTAGCCCTGATAAAATGTCAAATGACAAGGAAAACTTTTCATTAATTGTTCCAACAAAGATGTTAGAAAATTTATTTTCATTTTGTTTTTGGAAGGAAATTGACTTAACATTATCGGGGTTTATTGATTGAGAAAAAATAAATTTAAACGATAAAAATAATGCACTAAGAAGAACGAATTTTTTTTTCATTTTTTTGTTAAAAAATCTTACTAAAAATAATTAAAAATTAATTGTAAGATCTTCAATATTGGCTTATTTTTGCAGCGAAATTTATTATTAAGCTAACTACCAGATTTATGTCAATGGACATTATTGTTAAAAAAGGTTTAGATTTAAAATTAGTTGGTAAACCTTCAAATGAAATTGATCAAGCTAAATTTTCACAAGATTTTGCTGTTTATCCTGCAGATTTTCACGGCGTTTTTCCAAAGTTAGTTGTTAAAGAAAATGATTCAGTTAAGGCTGGTGACATTTTGTTTTTTGATAAAAATTCCGAAAAAGTAAAATTTGTTTCACCCGTTTCTGGAAAAATTAAAGAAATAGTAAGAGGAGAAAGAAGAAGGGTGTTGGAGATAAAAATTCATGCAGACAAGGAGATTACTTACAAAAAAATTAAAAAATTAAAATCTGAAAATTCATCAGATATTATCGATTATTTATTAGAAAATGGATTATGGACTTACATAAAGCAAAGACCCTATGATGTAATTGCGGATCCTGAATCTAGTCCAAAAGAAATTTTTATTTCTGGATTTGATTCGTCTCCACTTTCAGCGGATTATGACTTTATTACAAAAGACCAAAAAGAAAATATTATCGAAGCCATAAAGCATTTATCAAAACTTACTAAAGGTTCTGTCAATATTTCACTAAGAAAAGAGAGCAATAGCTTTCTAAGAGAATTAAACGATGTGATAATTCACAATGTTTCTGGACCACACCCTGCTGGTAATCTTAGTACAATAATTAATAAGGTTTCACCAATTAATAAAGGTGATACTGTTTGGACTTTAAATCTGCCAGACTTAGCTATAATTGGTAATACAATATTAAATGGTAAATTTTCACCTGAGAGAATTGTTGCTTTGGTAGGTTCTTCTATTTCTAAACCAAAATATTACAAAACACTTGCTGGTTCAAATATTTCAACTTTTCTAAACTTAAATGAGAAGAATTCAAGAATAATTTCAGGGAATGTTTTTACTGGAACAATGATAAACTTGAATGGACATTTAAGACATTACAGTAATGAAATCACTGCGATTCCAGAGGGCAATGATTATGACTTGTTTGGATGGGCAAAACCAATGTTTGAAAAGTTTTCTGTTTCTAGAGCGCTTACTTTTTCCTGGTTATTTCCAAATAAAAAATATGATTTAAATACAAATACCAATGGTGAGCATAGAGCATTTGTTGTGACCGGCTCGTTTGAAGAAGTATTTCCCTTGGATATTTATCCAATGCAAATTTTGAAAGCTTGCATGTACAAAGATTTAGATGAAATGGAGGCATTAGGAATGTATGAAGTATCCCCTGAGGATTTTGCTTTGACAGAATTTATTTGTGTTTCCAAGCAACCACATCAAAGTATTATAAGAGAAGGATTAGATTTAATGAAAAAAGAAATAGGTTAATATGTCAATAAAGTCAAAACTACACGAAATAAAAGAAAGTTTTAAGGGCAAAAAAATGGCCCCAGCATTCAATGCATTCCATACATTTCTTTTTACACCAAATGATGTAACATCATCAGGTACACATGTAAAAGTAGCTGATGATTTGAAAAGAACAATGAATACTGTTATCATGTCATTAGTTCCATGTTTAATTTTCGGAATTTTTAATGCTGGATACCAACACAACCTAGCAATTGATGCCGCAAATGGTATTTCTACTCAAGTTTCTCTTTTTGGAAACTTTTTAACTTTTGATAATCTAATGATAGGATCAATGAAAGTACTGCCTTTGGTTATTGTTTCCTATGTAGTTGGATTAACGGTTGAATTTATCTTTGCAGTAATTAAAGGTCATGAAGTTGAGGAGGGTTATCTTGTTACAGGAATGTTAGTCCCACTTATAGTTCCGGTTGATTTACCTCTGTGGATGTTGGCTGTTTCTGTAGTATTTGGAGTGGTAATCGGAAAAGAAGTTTTTGGAGGTACTGGAATGAATATTTTGAATCCAGCGCTTACCATTCGAGCATTCTTGTTCTTTGCTTACCCTACTTGGATGAGTGGTGATAAGGTCTGGGTATATGATGCGGTTAATAGAGCGGGTACTCCTGAAGCTATTTCCGGCGAGACTATTCTTGGAATGCATGCACAAAATCTTACGGTTGACATGTACTCCCTTCAAGATATGTTTTTTGGTTTTATTCCTGGATCAATTGGTGAAACTTCAAAATTGCTTATAATATTTGGTGCACTATTTTTGATTTTTAGTAAAATTGGAAGTTGGAGAATAATTCTTAGTACACTAATAGGTGCTCTTGTTATGGGCTTAATTTTCAACGGAGTCATCGAGGCTGGTATTATAACAGATTCAAGTAAATTTTATGGGCTGATGAGTGTTCCATTCTGGGAACATTTATTAATTGGTAGTATTTTATTTGGTGCTGTTTTCATGGCAACAGACCCTGTTACTGCAGCTCAAACAAATAAAGGTAAATGGATTTATGGTTTTCTAATAGGTTTTATTTCAATAATGATCAGAGTGTTTAATCCAGCATATCCAGAGGGTGTATTTCTAGCAATTTTACTGATGAATGTATTTGCACCAACTATTGATCATTTTGTTATTCAGTCAAATGTAAAGATGAGATTAAATAGATTAAAAATTAAAGCAGCTTAATTATGGCAATTAATACGGAAAAAAATACATATACTCTATTGTTTGCAATTGGTCTTGTTGTAATCGTAGGTACATTACTAGCTGCAATTGATGCATCCCTTAAGGATAAAATTAGAGTTAATAAGACCCTTGAAAAACAACAAAATATTTTATACGCTATTGGAATTAATGAAAATGAAGGTAATAGTGTTAGTTTTATAGCAGCTGAAAAAGCAGAGGAGGAGTTTAATAAGTATATTACCAAGCAGGTATACATTCAAGGAAATGATGTTGTGGAAGATGATAAAGCTTATTTAATCGATGTTAAAAAAGAAAAAGCTCTAGCGAAAGATCCCAATCATAAAAGAAAACTTCCCTTATTTATAGCAGAAAAAGACGGAAGGAATTTATATGTAGCACCCATACGTGGCAAAGGGCTCTGGGATGCTATTTGGGCCTACGTTTCAATTGACGAAGATATGATTATTAGAGGTATTTATTTTGACCACAAGGCTGAGACACCAGGTCTTGGGGCTAATATTAAACAAAGATTTTTTATGGATGACTTTATAGGTGAGTCTCTATTGGATAATGAAGGAAATTTTAAAGGTGTAACAGTTTCCAAGACTAACCTAGATCCAAAGAATGAAGATAAATATGATAATGAAGTAGATGCAATTGCAGGATCGACAATTACTGGTGATGGTGTCACCGCAATGATTAGAAGTGATTTAAGTTTATATCAACCATACTTTAATTCTTTAAACAATAACTAATATGGGATTACTTTCAAAAAAAGATCGCCAATTAATAACAGACCCGCTTTCTGATAATAATCCTATAACGGTTCAGGTATTAGGAATTTGCTCAGCTCTTGCAATTACCGCTGAACTGGAAGCATCTGTGGTTATGTCGGTTTCGGTTTTATTTGTTATGGGTGTAGGTAATGTTGTTATATCAATGATCAGGAATATAGTTCCTTCAAAAATCAGAATTATTGTTCAACTTACAGTAATAGCAACTCTAGTAATTATTGTTGATTTAGTTTTAAAAGCATTTGCTTACGAACTTAGTAAGACTCTCTCGGTTTTTATCGGACTGATAATTACCAATTGTATTATTATGGGAAGATTTGAGGCATTCGCTCTGGGTAACGGGCTGTGGAGGTCTTTTTTAGACGGAATAGGTAATGCTTTTGGTTATGCAGTAATTCTAATAATTGTTGGTTTCTTTAGAGAACTTCTTGGTTCTGGTACCCTATGGGGTATTCCAGTACTTGGAGATCCTATAGACAAGACAGGTTTATATGCATTCGGTTACGAGAACAATGGATTTATGTTACTCTCTCCGATGGCCCTTATAGTTGTTGGAATTATAATTTGGGTTCAAAGAGCTAGAAGTAAACATTTAATAGAAGAATAGATGGAACATATTGAATTATTTTTTAAATCGGTTTTTATTGACAATATGGTTTTTGCCACATTCTTAGGAATGTGTTCCTATTTAGCTGTTTCAAAAAAAGTATCTACTGCTATAGGTTTAGGTGCAGCTGTTACATTTGTTTTAGCGATAACTGTTCCTTTGAATTGGCTCTTAGATCAATATATTTTGCAGGACGGAGCTTTAGCTTGGCTTCATCCTAGTTTAGTTGACTATGATTTAAGTTTTCTTTCTTTCATAATGTTTATTGCAACTATTGCAACCATGGTTCAACTAGTTGAAATTATTGTAGAAAAATTTTCACCTGCACTATATAATTCCCTTGGAATTTTCCTTCCGCTTATTGCCGTGAACTGTGCGATCTTGGGTGGATCATTATTTATGCAGTCTAGAGAAATAGCTTCAATTCAATTGGCTACAACCTATGGTGTTGGTTCTGGATTTGGATTCTTTCTAGCAATTTTAGCAATTGCTGCAATTAGAGAAAAAATTAGATATTCTTCTGTTCCAGGCCCATTAAGAGGTTTGGGAATTACTTTTATTATAACTGGTTTAATGGCTATTGGCTTTATGAGTTTTGGAGGTATGTTAACTGGAGGAGACGAAGCTCCAAAAGAAGTATTGGTTCAAAATGAGAGCACTGAAAATGAAAATTCGATTGGAGATGATAAAGAAGAAATAGTATATGAAATTAATAATGATATAAATTAATTATGTTTTTAGCTACATCAATTACACAATCAATTTTATTAGTAGTAGGAATCTTACTAGTAGTTTCATTACTATTAATATTAGTATTACTTTTTGTAAAAGAAAAATTAGCTCCGTCAGGTCCGGTTAAAATAAAAATCAACGGAGAAAAAGAAATTGAAGTTGCATCTGGAGATTCATTATTAACAACATTAAGCGCACAAAAAATCTTCTTACCATCTGCTTGTGGAGGAGGAGGTACTTGTATTCAATGTGAGTGTCATGTAAAATCTGGAGGAGGTGAAGCACTTCCAACTGAAACCCCTCACTTTACAAGAAAAGAGCTTCAGTCTGGAGCAAGATTAGCATGTCAGGTTAAAGTAAAGCAGGATATGGATATAACAATCCCTGAAGAAGTTTTTGGAATAAAGAAATGGGAAGCTACCGTAGTTAGTAATTATAACGTAGCGTCTTTTATTAAAGAATTTGTTGTCAGAATTCCTGAAGATATGGATTACAAGGCGGGTGGATATATTCAAATTGAAATTCCAGAATCTGAGATTAATTTTAGTGATATGGATATAACTGCTCACCCAGAGGAACATGATTCACCGGACAAATTCAAATCTGAGTGGGATAATTTTAAGTTATGGCCTCTTGTTATGAAGAACTCAGAATCTGTAGAGAGAGCATATTCAATGGCATCATTCCCAGCTGAGGGTAGAGATATAATGTTAAATGTAAGAATCGCTACCCCACCATTTGATAGAAAAGCAAATGACTGGATGGACGTTAATCCTGGAATTGCATCTTCCTATATATTTTCTAGAAAACCTGGAGATAAAGTAACTATTTCAGGTCCTTATGGTGAGTTTTTTATTAACGAATCAGATGCTGAAATGCTTTACGTGGGTGGAGGTGCAGGTATGGCACCAATGAGATCTCATTTGTATCATTTATTCAGAACGTTACAAACAGGAAGAAAAATTACTTTTTGGTACGGAGGAAGATCCAGAAAAGAGTTATTTTATTTGGATCACTTCTACAAGCTTGAAAAAGATTTTCCAAACTTCAAATTTTATGTAGCTCTTTCTGATCCTTTAGAGGAAGATAATTGGAAAGTAAAAAAAGATTTAAATTCTGAAGGGGACGGCTTTATTGGTTTCATTCACAATTGTGTTATTGATTATTATTTGAATGATCATGAATCACCAGAAGACATTGAATTATATTTTTGTGGCCCACCTCTTATGAACCAAGCTGTACAAAAAATGGGAGAGGACTTTGGAATTCCAGATGAAAATATTCGATTTGACGATTTTGGTGGATAGGACTTGTTTTATCTAACTTTAGTCAAAATATGAAAAACTTTTTCACATCAATTTTTTTATCATTAACCTTCATTTCTTGTGAAAATGAACGTCTCATAAGCTTAAAGGGTCTTATTTATGGAACTACATATAACATTCAGTTTTATAATAATTCAAATGAAAATTATTCTGAAAAAATTGATAGTATCTTTAAAGTTATTGATAATTCAATGTCAACCTATAAGTCAAATTCAATAATATCCAAGATTAATAATAATCAGGATGTTGATGTTGACAACCATTTCAAAAATGTTCTATCAGTCTCTAAGAAAATATTTCAAAAAACAAATGGAAGATTCGATCCCTCCATTGGATTACTAGTAAACTATTGGGGTTTTGGCCCAGAAAAATACAGATCAAACTCTGAAGCTAAAACGGATGATCAAATAATTTCTCTTTTTTCCAAAGTTGGTCTTGATAAATTTAAAATAGTTGGTAACAAATTAAAGAGACCCTTAGATTCTTATATTGATTTTAATGCAATTGCCAAAGGTTATGCTGTAGATGAGATCGGAAATTTTTTAAGGAATAACCAAATTGATAATTATTTAGTTGAAATCGGAGGAGAAATTAATGCCTCAGGAACTAATGTAAATAAAAATAAGCCATGGGTGATTGCAATTGATATGCCTAGATTTGACGGTGATAGAAGTATTTATAGCACTCTTGAATTAAATAATATTTCTTTAGCATCTTCTGGAACATATAGAAAATTTAAGATTGATTCAGACGGTAATCGATATGCTCATATAATTAATCCGCTTTCAGGCTATCCAAGTAAAACAAATATTTTAAGTGTAACAGTCAAGGCATCTTCTTGCATTGAAGCAGACGCTTATGCAACTGCTTTGCATACAATGAGTATTGATGAAATAATTGAGTTTTTTGATAAAAACCAAGAAATCTCATCGCTGGTAATTTTTGAAAATGAAAATAATCAGCTTGAAGAGTTAGTTTTAAATAATTTTTATTAAAAAATTATTTTACACAGACAGGGATTATCTCTTTTTTTGGCAAGCAGTATTTAATTTTCTCTTCTTCACTAAGTTTTAATGTATATTCACATTTTTCGACTTTAAACCCTACTTTTTCAAGCCTTTCAAAAAAATCCATTCCATACAGTCTGACATGATCATATTGCCCAAAGGCTTTGTTTCTTTCTTTTGGATCAGTAATTGTGAAATCTTCATATGTTTGTTTATTTGACATATTTAGAGGTACCTGGAAGATACCTGTCCCACCTTTTTTTAAAACCCTATATAATTCTTTCATGGCTTTTTCATCATCTATTATATGTTCTAAAACGTGATTACATAAAATAAAATCATACGAATCACTATTGATAGGTAAATTACATATGTCTGCTTTTATATCTGCCAAAGGGGAATTTAAGTCGATTGTATCGTATGAAATATTTTTAAGTTTTTTAAATTTTTCAAGAAAAGCTGCTTCTGGTGCAAAATGAAGAACTTTTATTTTTTTATTAAAAAAATCGGTCTCTCTCTTTAAGTATAGCCATAAAAGTCTATGTCGTTCAAGAGAAAAAGTCGATGGAGATAGTGCATTTACTCTTATTTTATTATAACCATATGGAAGAAATTTTCTAAAACTTGAATTATCAATTGGGTCAACATGCTTTTTTCCAAAAAGGTAAATTTTAATTAGAGGTTTTAAAAGGAAACTAAGTCTCGTTAATAAATTTCTTGGAATAACATTAAGAACAATTTTTACTAAATTATTCATTGATTAGAAGTAATTATGGAATTCATCTTCTTCGTCAGAGCTTATTCCAAGTGATTCATATATAAATTTAAAAGTAGAAAGTATCTCAGGTTTTCCATTAATAATTGCCACATTATGTTCAAAATGAGCACTAGGTAGATTGTCCTTCGTAGTTATTGTCCAGCCGTCATTGTGTTGTGTAATTTTATGCGTATTCATATTTATCATCGGTTCAATGGCTACCACCATACCCTCTTTAAATTTTTTTCCAGTTCCTTTTCTACCGTAGTTTGGCATTTCTGGTTTTTCATGCATTATTTTTCCTATACCATGTCCAACCAACTCTCTTACGACTCCATAGCCGTTTTTCTCGCAATGATTTTGAATTGCGTATCCAACATCTCCAACACGATTTCCAGATTTAAATTCTTTAATTCCTAGATAGAGTGATTCTTTTGAAATTTGTAATAGTTTTTGAACATCATCAGAAACCTCACCAACAACGAATGTGAAAGCATGATCTCCATAAAAATCATTTTTTAAAACTCCACAGTCTATGGATATAATATCTCCATTTTTTAGAGGTTCGTCATTAGGAATACCATGAACAACTTGTGAATTTGGACTTGTGCAAAGAGTGTTTGGAAAGTCATATAGTCCAAGAAATCCTGGAATTGCATTATTATCTCTAATGAATTCCTCAGCAATTTTATCAAGCATTAAGGTAGTAACACCCTCCTTAATCTCTTTGGCCAATAAGCCCAATGTTTTTGAAACCAATAGAGCACTTTCTCTAATTAATTCAATTTCTTCTATTGATTTTTGTAAACTCATAATTTTATACAAGAGGATTTTGAGTCATTTCTGATGGAATTTCGATATTCATAATTTTTAAAATAGTAGGTGCAATATTGGCTAAAATCCCATCAGATATCGATTTATATTCAGAGTTAATTAAAATTAAAGGAACTAAATTTTTTGTATGCGCAGTATTTGGTGACCCGTCTTCATTCAACATCATATCACAATTTCCGTGATCAGAAATTAACAATACTGTATAGTCACTTTTAATACACGATGTAATAACCTTTTTAACACATTTATCTATTGTTTCACATGCTTTTACAGCTGCCTCAAAACTTCCTGTATGTCCAACCATATCTCCATTTGCATAATTCAAACAAATAAAATCATTTGTTTTATTTTTAATTTCTAGTATTAGTTCCTCAGTAATTTCATAAGCACTCATTTCAGGTTTCATATCATATGTAGCAACTTTAGGTGAATCTTTTAAAATTCTTCTTTCAAAATTGAAAGGTTTTTCTCTACCGCCTGAAAAGAAAAAAGTAACATGTGGATATTTTTCAGTTTCGGCAATCCTTAGTTGGGTCTTATTATTTTTTTCCAAAACCTCACCTAAGGTGTTTCTTAAATCTTTATTTTGAAATACAACATTTATCTCCTTAAACGAACTGTCATAGTTAGTCATAGTTACAAAATGATACTTTTCATTATTTGTTTCAAATTCGTTAAAATCTGATTGGGTCATTACCCTTGTAAGTTGTCTTCCTCTATCAGTCCTAAAATTGAAGTAAATAATAACATCACCCTCTGAAACAACTCCAATGGGATTGTTATTAGAGTCGGTCTTTATCATTGGCATTAAAAATTCATCTGTGCAATTGTTATTATATGAGCTTTTTATTTCATCGACAAAACTCGAAACTTTCTTTCCTTTACCCTTACATATTAAGTCATATGCAAGTTTTGTTCTTTCCCAGCGATTATCTCTATCCATTGAATAATATCTGCCAATAATGGAAGCCAATTCACAATTTTTATCCTGAGTAAATTTTTCTAAATTTTTTAAATCATTAATTGAAGATTTAGGGTCAACATCCCTTCCATCAGTAAATCCATGAATAAAAACCTTTGAATTATATATTTCAGAAATATTAATAAGCTCGTATAAATGATCATAGTGAGAGTGTACACCACCACTACTAATAAGTCCCATTAAGTGAACATTTTTTTCAGTTCTTTCAGCATATTCAAATGCATCTGTTAAAACTTTTTTTGATTTAAAACTACCATCTTCAATTGACATATTAATTCTTGAAAGCTCCTGATAAACTATTCTTCCAGCTCCAAGATTTAAATGACCAACTTCGCTGTTTCCCATTTGACCATCTGGTAATCCAACCTCAATTCCGTCAGTTTTTAGATTTGCGTTTGGGTATTTTTCATATAAAGAATCTATGAACTGGGTGTTGGCATTATCAATAGCAGAGGTTTTTGGATTTTTTGATTTACCCCAGCCATCTAATATCATTAATAAGACCCTGCTTTCATTCATAATTCAAAGATATAATAATGGGATCTTTTTATATTAAATTTTTGAGATTAAAACCTGTCTCAATTTCAAATAGTTTATTTCCTTTTTTAAAAATAACAGCTTTTTTTGTACCCGTCAAAATAATATCATTACCCATAACGCTAAGTGAAGAACCTTCTCTTAAGCCAACAACTAATTGATCATTAAGATTATGAAACTCATTTATACGAGTTTCTCTTGATTCTCCCATGTGTTCAATTCCTTCAATCTGATCGATATAGTGTGGATTAATATTTAGGTCAATAATTCCAAGTGCTTCAAAACTTTTCACATGAATTATAGGCATATCATTCGTTGTTCCTATGGAGAGACCACATATATTGGTTCCAGCACTTGTCCCCAAGTATGGAATTCCTGAATTTATCTTATATCTTAAATCTTCGATTAAGTTAAATTCATATAACTTATTTAGAAGTAAAAATGTATTTCCTCCACCTGTAAAAATTCCATCACAAATTTCAAGTTGTTCTTTTATATTATCCTTTGTATAGTCAAGTATATTTAAATTAAGAGATTCAAATACTTTTTTTGCCTTGTTTGTATATTCAAGATGGCTAATACCTGAAGGCCGAGCGTATGGGATAAAAATAATTTTCTCACAACCAGAAAAAAGTATTTTTATATCTTCAAGTAAATATTCTAGGTACTTCTGTCCGTAGATTGTTGAAGTACTAGCCAGTAACATTTTTTTCATAAATTTTATGAGTTACTTTAGTTAAATAAACTTACTCATTATATTTGTATAAATCTTAATCAAACTATGTTTTTATTTATCAGTGGACCTGAGATTGGTTTTATAATTTTTATAGTTGTTTTATTATTTGGTGCAGATAAGATTCCTGACTTTGCTAGAAACCTTGGTAAAGGAATTAATAACATTAAACATGCTACTAATGAAATAAAACAAGAGATCAATAATTCTACTGATGGTATTGATAAAAATACCGATATTACCAAACAGATTAAGTCCGAAATAGATAAAGTTAAATCTGAAATTGATTCGGTATCAGGTTCAATTAAGAGAGATCTATAATTTTAATGTTAAACTTATCCCGTCTCGTATGGGAAGCATCACAGTTTTTAAACTTTTATCCTCTAAAATTTTTTTATTGAAATTATCAATTAATCTGGTTACTCTATCTTGATTTTCAGGGCTTTCAAGTATTTTTCCATGCCACAGAACATTATCGGTTAATAAAACCCCACCAGGTTTTAATATTGGCGAGATAAGTTCTAAATACTTAACATAATTTTCTTTATCAGCATCTAGAAATACCATATCAAAATCAAATTTTAATTTAGGAATTATAGCTAAAGCATCCCCAGTATATTGTTTTATTTGATTTCTTAAACCGGATTTCTCAAAATATTTATTTTGTATTTGTAAAAGCTCTTCATTCTTGTCAATTGTATGAATCATACCACCTGGATTTAGACCTTTAGCAATACACAATGTTGAATATCCTGTGTATGTTCCAATTTCAAGAACATTGAAAGGTTTTATTAATTTTGAAATAATTGCTAAAAAGTTTCCCTGAATTTTTCCGCTAAGCATTATTGGATTCAAACATTTTAATTCAGTCTCTCTTCTTAATTCATAAAGAATATCACTTTCGTTAGAAGAATGATTATCAATGTAATTATAAATCTCTTTATTTGAAAAATCCATTTTTGATTAATCTTTAATCAAATCCTCAAATTTAAATTTGAAATTTTTAAATCTTGGGTCAGAGACATTTTTTATGTATGGATGGTTTGGGTTATTTTTTTTAAAGTTTTGGTGATATTTTTCAGCAACCCAAAATTTTCTAAAGGGATATACCTCTGCGGCGACCTTAAGATTTTTTTCAGATTCAATCTTATCTATCTTGGATTCAATTAGTGTTTTTTGTTTATTATTTTGATAAAAAATGATTGATCTATATTGTGGCCCCATATCTGGTCCTTGACCATTAATTTGATCTATATTTTGTGAGCCAAAGTAAACATCAAGTAAATTTGAAAAAGAAATCTCATTTGGATCATAAATAACTTCAATTGTTTCAGCATGACCTGTTAATTTAGTATTCACTAGACCATACGTCGGATTATTTGTATCACCACCTGAATAACCACTGGTTACTTCTTTTACTCCTATTAAACTTTCATAAATAGCTTCAACACACCAAAAACATCCACTTGCGAAGTAGGCCTTGTGCACGTCTTTCTCATTAACAGAAATTGGTTGTAAATTCTGCTGAATTCTACTGTTTTTTTCTTGTGCACATGAACTGTAAAATAACCCAACAAGAAATATGGAAACAAAAAGTTTTTTCACTCTATTTAAATACTGGAAAAAAGTTTTTCCATTTTTTCTTTTTGCTCAGTTGCTAATACCTCATCTACTAAAATTCTACCACTGTGTTCATCAGTTATGATTTTTTTTCTAGACGCTATTTCCATTTGGACCTGAGGAGGTATTGTAAAGTATGAACCACCTGCTGCACCCCTTTCAATGGGTACAATAGCTAATCCGTTTTTCACATTACTTCTGATTTTACCGTACGCAAATAATAACCTTTCTTCAATCAGTTTCTTGTAATCTTCAGATTTGGCAAGTAACATATTTTCTTCTTTTTCAGTTTCTTTAAGAATATTATCAAGTTCACCTTTTTTATGCTTTAAATGGTCAGTTTTTTCTGAAAGAGTAGATTTTACAGCTTCAACAGATTCATTTTTAAGTTCAATTTGAGCTTTAAATTCTTTTATATTTTTTTCAGCAAGTTGAATCTCTAGTTCCTGATATTCAGTTTCTTTTGTTAATGAATCAAACTCACGATTATTTCTAACATTCTTTTGTTGCTCAGTATACTTCTTCATTAAAGCTTTGGCTTCTTCAATTAAATTTTTCTTTGCAGAGATTTGGTCATCCAATTCTTTAAGGCTTACATCTAACTTTTCAATTCTTTTATTCAATCCTTCAATTTCATCTTCTAAATCTCTTACTTCTAGTGGAAGTTCACCTCTTATATCTCTAATTTTATCAATTCTAGAATCAATTAATTGTAAATCGTATAGAGCTCTTAATTTTTCCTCAACTGTTGGTTCTTTCTTTTTGGCCATTTTATCTGTATTTAACAGGGTTTGTATTTGTTTTCGCTAAAGCGATTGCAAAATTAGGGAATTTTTTTGTAAGAATATCAAACAATAAATTTTTTGTATACTGTTCACTTTCATAATGTCCTACATCAACTAATAAAATTAAATCTTCTGCTTTGAAATAATCGTGATACTTTAAATCAGAAGTTATGTAAGCATCAGCCTTAACTGATATTGCTTTTTCAATTCCAAAACTACCAGAACCACCTAAAACTGCTATCTTTTTGATTGGTTTGTTTAGAAGTTTTGAATGTTTTAAAAATTTTGATCCTAATTTATTTTCGATTAATTCAAAAAGTTCCTTTTCTGAAATTGCTTGCTTCAATTCGCCAACCATTCCCATTCCAATGTTTTCGTTAACATTCTCAAGGGTATTTAATTCATATGCAATTTCTTCATATGGGTGAACTTCTCTCAAGCCAAACAATACCATTTCTTCCAAATGTTTTAAAAATGTAATATTGACACATACCTCATCTACTTTAGTATTTTTTTGTTTTACTCCCAAAGTGGGATTTGAATTTTTATTTCCTTTAAACGTTCCAACTCCCTCAAATGAAAAACTACAGTTTTCGTACTTGCCTATAGAACCTGCACCAATCCCAAATAATTTTTTTCTAAGATTCTCAGCATCTTTCTTAGGAATATAAGTTGTAAGCTTTTTTATTGTTTTAGTTTTCGGCATCAATATTTTTGGATTATTTATCCCTAATACTTCACATAATTTCATATTTACACCCTTTATTGAATTATCTAATGCAGTATGAATTGAAAAAATTGAAATATCATTTTTTACAGCCAATAAAATTGAATCATTAACATAATTACCTGGTGAAAGTTTTTTTAAACCGTTAAAAATAATTGGATGAAAGCTAATTATGAGGTTTTTATTTGAGTCAATTGCTTCTTGAACAACTTCCTTTGTTGCATCAAGACAAATAATTATGCCATTAACCTTATCATTTTTATTACCTATGATGAGGCCTGTGTTATCAAAATCCTCGGTATAATCTAATGGAGCATAACTATTTAAAAAATCAATTACATCTTTAACTAACATCACTTAATTATTTATTTCAAAGATAAATAATTACTTTAGTTACGATGAAATTGATAAAAAAAATAATTTATTGGAAACTTAGCCTTCAATTTTATTTAATTACTTTTTTAAGAAATAAGTTGTATGATTTTGGATTACTGAAATCATACTCATTTGATATCCCTATAATAAGTGTTGGGAACCTAACCGTTGGTGGTACTGGAAAAACACCAATGGTGGAATTTCTGATAAATCATTTTTCTAAAGAATATAAGATTGGTGTTTTGAGTAGGGGATACAAACGAAAATCAAAAGGGTTTATTTTAGCATCCAAAATTGATGATGCTAACTCTATTGGAGATGAGCCATTCCAATATTATTCAAAATTTAAAAATATTAGTGTAGCGGTTGATAAAAAAAGAAGACGAGGTATAAATAAGCTTATTGAGCATGGAGTGAATCTAATTATTTTAGACGATGCTTTCCAACATAGAAAAGTAATTCCCACGTACTCATTATTATTATCAGACTACTCAAATTTATACTTTAATGATTATTTATTACCAAGGGGAAGTCTAAGAGAATCAAAAAAAGGCTCCAAAAGAGCTGATTCAATTGTCATAACAAAATGTCCTGAAAATTTTTCTCAAAGTGATAAAAATTACTTAATTGATCGGGTTAAATTAAGTTCTAATCAGCATATTTTTTTCAGCAAGATTAAGTATTCGAAAGTACTATATTCTTCTAGTGATACATTGAATATTATGAAATTATCAAATAAAAAAGTCAACGTAGTAACAGGTATTGTTAATTCTGAAGTTTTAATAAGTTTTCTAGAAGATAAGAATATAACTGTTGAACACTTTAAATATCCAGACCACTTTGACTACAAGGAAAAAGATATTCTAAAATTCAGGGATAACATTACGATTACAACCGAAAAAGATTATTCTAAGTTAAGGAAATTCAATATTGAAAATTTATATTATTTGCCGATAAGCGTAGATATTTCAGAAGAGAAAATTTTCATAGAAACAATAAGAGATAGGATAATTTAGTCTATTGAATATGTTTTCTCGCCCTGTATGATGATCTCACTAGTGCACTGCTTTCAAAGTGTTTAAATCCTAATTTCTCACCTATTTCTTTATATTCCAAAAACTCATCTGGGGTTACAAATCTTTGAACTTGAAGATGTTTTTTGCTTGGCTGTAAGTATTGTCCTATAGTAACAATATCAACTTTTGCATTTTTTAAATCATGAATAGTTTCAATAACTTCTTCTTTAGTTTCACCTAAACCGAGCATAATTCCTGATTTAGTCCTTCTTTGCCCACTTTCTTTCATATACTTAAGTACATCCATACTTCTGTCATATTTTGCTTGAACACGAACTTCTTTGGTTAATCTTCTGGTAGTCTCAATATTATGAGAAATTACCTCTGGTTTTATATTTACAAGTCTGTCAATATGTTCATGAATTCCCTGAAAGTCTGGAATCAATGCTTCAAGGGTTATACCTGGATTTAATTCTCTTATTTTTTTGATTGTTTCTACCCAAAATTTACTTCCCATATCATCTCTCAAATCATCTCTGTCAACACTAGTTAGAACAGCGTGTTTTATCTGCATTATTCTAATACTATTTGCAACTTTTTCAGCTTCTTCCCAATCAACAGGTAGTGGCTTTCCGGTTTTAACACCGCAAAATTTACATGATCTTGTACAGATATTTCCAAGAATCATAAATGTTGCAGTTCCTTCTCCCCAACATTCACCCATATTGGGGCAGCTGCCAGAAGTACATATAGTGTGTAAATTATTTTCCTCAACTAGTTTTCTAAGTTTTGTATACTTAGGTCCAATTGGAAGCTTAACTCTTAACCAGTCGGGTTTCTTTTTATGTTCAATTACTTTTTTTGGAAGGTCAACTTTGAACCACTCTGTTTGCTCCTTTATTACGGTATCAGTGTCAGGAATATCAATTTGGAAAAGATTTTCTTTTATATTTTCTGTAATATTACTCAAGAAATAAGTCTAAATTTTTAATATAACAAAGATAAGGAGTATTATTAAAAATTTAAACACCTTTTATTAAAAAGAATACAGAAAATCCCACAAGATAAATTATCCCAATAATACTTAAAATATGCATTAATATATTTGGTCTAAAGTCTTTAGGAGTGTGTTTTGATGTTATTAGTAAATAGTTAATTATTGCGAAAAATGGTGCGGTTAAAAAAGAAAGAATTGTAGCAACTTTTATTAATAGTCCCATTTGCGATGTAAAAACAAAAAATATAATTAAAGTACCAACAGATAAAATACTTATCCAAAATAGATACCCTTTTTTTATTTCTTTCTTCAAAATTAGCTCTGTAGTAATCCCCATAGCTCTAGGGGACGCATCTAAAGCAGTTATGGTAGTGCTTAGCATTGTAGATAAAGCTGCAAAAGCAATTAAATAATATGACCAATCACCTAAATTATCAGTGTATAATCGAATCAGTTGATCAGAAAATATTGCGGCTGATTCACTTAATATTTCTGACGAATTATAAATTGTAAAATATCCAACTCCAATAAAACAAATTCCGAGTATAGCTGTTCCAAAATAACCAAGGTTGAAATCAAACATTGAATTTGAAATAGAGTTTTGTTTTTGTAGTTTGATTTTTTCAACGGTCCAAATTGAATTCCAAACTGATACATCCAAAGGAGCCGGCATCCAACCCATAAACGCTATTAGAAAAACTATTGAAACCGATTCTTTGGGGAATACTTGCTCTAAATTGATAGTTTCGTCGAAATTAGCACCGGCAAATAAAAACGATAATATTGTACTTACAGCTAGAGTTATTATTAATATTTTTATCACTTTGTCTAGCATATTATATTTTCCTATAATTAAAAGTAAAAATGAAAAAAATAAAATAATCAGAGTCCAAACTTCAATGGAAAGTATATTGCCAAAAATCGAATTTGCTATTCCAGCTGTTACAATTGTTACTGCAGTTTGAATTGTAAACATAGTTCCCAGAGTAATTATGAAGAATATTATTGGTATAATTGGATGTAATTTTTGATACCCATGTAAAACACTTTCATTTGTAGCAATACTATATTTTGGAGCAAATTTGAAAAAGGGATATTTTAGCAAAATTGCTATTAAAAGTGCCCATATTAAACCAAATCCAAATTCTGCGCCAGCCTTGGTTGATTGAACAAGGTGAGAAACTCCGATTGCAGTTCCAGCAAATAATAAGCCAGGCCCCAGTTTCTTTATAAAACTATTAATTCTTCCCATTACACTCCTTGAACTGATCGGGACTTTTACCACAAAAACCACAGTTTTCTCCTTCTTGATTTAAATAAGGATTTTGACTAGCGCAAGTTCCAGAAAACTCACCGTCTTTTTTTGCCCAAATCTTTATGCTAATTCCCATCACGCATAATCCAAGCACTAAAATTGTAACTATTGTAGGTATCATAATAATTCAAATTTATTAAATAATGTTCACTTCTGTTTCCAACTCTATTTTAAATATTTTAAAAATTATTTCTTTAATCGAGAGGGAGAGTTTATAAATATCTTCTCCTTTAGCACCTCCATAATTAACAAGAACCAGAGGCTGTGTTTTGTGTATTCCGAATCCGTCTAATTCTTTTCCTTTTAAACCTGCAGATTCGATTAACCATGCAGCAGGAATTTTATAATTTTTATCGTCTAATTTGTACGATGGAACATCATTAAAATATTTCTTAATCCATTCTAACTTATCCTTTTTTACAACAGGATTCTTAAAAAAACTACCAGCATTACCTATTTTTTTGGGATCTGGAAGTTTTCTTTTTCTAATGCTACAAACGACATTTGAAATATCTTTTATTGTTGGTTTTGAAATTTTTAATTTTTTTAATTCATCATTTATTCCACCATAAGAGGAGTTAATTTTATGATTTTTATTTTTTAGTTTAAGTCTAAGGGAAAGAATAATTAAATTTTTATTTTCTTTAAAAATTGAATTTCTGTACTCAAACTTACAGTCCTCTAAATTGTATGTTTTGATTGAAAAATCATTTTTATTAAAAACTTCACATGATAAAAAAACATCTTTGAGTTCTACTCCGTAGGCTCCAATATTTTGAACAGGTGCAGAACCAACATTTCCAGGTATCATAGATAAATTTTCTATTCCGCCTAAATTATTTTTTATGCAAAATTCAACAAAATTATTCCAATTTTCACCCGCATTAGCTTGTACCACTGTTTCATCAGAATTTGTTTTTTCAAATTGAACACCCTTAATGTTAAGATGAATAACAATTCCGTCAAAATCCCTTGTGAATAAAATATTACTGCCACCACCCAAATAAAGGACATTTTTATCTTTCGTTCTTTTGGCTATTTCTATTAATTCATCTTTTGAATTAACTTCTACAAATTCTTTTGCATTAACATCAATATTGAAAGAATTATATTTTTTTAAGGATATATTTTTTCTAATCATTTTTCAAATATTCCGCGAGTCCATTTTTTAGAATATTAACACAAGTTTTTAAATCAGATTGATTAAGGACATATGCAATTCTAACCTGATTTTCTCCCATATTTAGGGATGAGTAAAAGCCAGCCGCAGGAGCTACCATAATAGTCTCGTTATTCAAAGAAAAATCCTCTAAAAGCCATTTTGCAAAATTTTCAGAATTTTTAACAGGTAATTCTACCACGCAATAGAATGCACCGTTTGGAATTGAAACTTTTACTCCAGGTATTTCATTCAAACCTTTAATTAGAGTTTTTCTTCTTTCATTATATTCATTTATCACTGAATCAAAATATTCTTCCCCCACATCCATAGCTGCTGTACTTGCAATCTGAGCTAAAGTTGGGGGAGAAAGCCTTGCTTGAGCAAATTTCATTGCAGTGGAAATAAATTCAGCATTTTTAGAAATTATACAACCAATTCTTGCGCCACACATACTGTATCTTTTAGAAACAGAGTCTATGACAATTGCATTTTCTTGAATTTCGCTAAATTCAAGAATTGAGGTATGACATGCATTTTCGTAGGTAAACTCACGATATACTTCATCAGCAATTAAAAATAAGTTATGTTTTTTTACAATTTCAACAAGCGTTTTTATTTCATTCCTAGAATACACGTATCCTGTTGGATTATTTGGATTACATATTAAAATTCCCTTTGTTTTTTCTGTAATTAGATTTTCAAAATCTTCAATTTTTGGTAATTTAAAATTATTATCAATGCTTGAAAATATAGGTATTATATTAACACCATTCGCTACAGAAAAACCATTATAATTCGCATAAAAAGGTTCGGGAATTATGATTTCTTCAGAAGGATCCATAATACTACCTATGGTAAATAATAACGCTTCACTTGCACCACTTGTGACTATAACCTCAGAATTATTTATTTTAATATCAAGTTTGGAATAATAATTACAAATTTTATTTCTGAGTTCAATATCACCCTCTGATTTAGAATAAGCTAAAACCTTAATTTTAGAATTTCTAACGGCTTCAATTGCAGCTGGAGGTGTTTCAATATCAGGCTGACCAATATTCAAATGGAACACCTTAACACCTTTTTGTTTAGCCTTTTCTGCAAATGGAACGAGCTTTCTTATAGGGGATTCCGGCATTAATTTCCCCTTATTTGAAATTGTTAGCATGTGTAAACTTTAATTTTAATAGTCTTCTACAATACTTTTCTTCTTCTTTTCAAGACCAGTTTTTTTATTATCAGCAATCACTTGACCTGTGATCTTTAAAATAACATTTGGATTAGATGCATTAGAAGTAACACTTATTGACTTTCTGATAAAACCAACTCTTTTTGTGTCGTATTTAACTTGAATTTTGTCAGATTCACCGGGTAAAATTGGTTTTTCAGGTTTTTTAGGGATCGTGCACCCGCATGTTGACTTAACATTAGAAATAATTAGCGGTGCATCACCGGTATTTGTAAATACAAAATCTCTAACTCCATTTGCACCTTTATCAATTGTCCCGTAATCAATAACTGTTTTGTCAAAGGTGATAATAGCTTTTTTATTTTGAGAAAAACCTAAAAAGCCAATAAAGAAAATCAGTACTAGTGTAAATAATTTTTTCATAATTTTTTTAATAAAATTTAACCAGATAAATATAATTATAATTAGTCAGATTAAGAAATATGAGTATTTTCGTAAAGTGAAATTTATTTATGAGTATTCAAGCAAAATATAATCATCAAAAAATAGAGGATAAATGGTACTCTTACTGGATTAAAAATGATTATTTTTCTTCAAAGCCTGATAAACGAGAGCCCTATACAATTGTAATTCCTCCACCTAATATTACAGGTGTCTTACACATGGGCCACATGCTTAATAACACTATTCAGGATATTTTAATCAGAAGAGCAAGATTATTGGGGAAAAACGCTTGTTGGGTTCCTGGCACTGACCATGCCTCAATTGCAACGGAGGCTAAAGTAGTAGAGAAATTAAAAAGTAATGGAATTGAAAAAAATGATATTTCAAGAGAGGAGTTTATGGAATATGCATGGGAATGGAAAAATGAATTTGGTAATATAATTTTAGATCAGCTCAAGAAAATTGGTTGTTCTTGTGATTGGAACAGAACCACATTTACTCTTGATGATAAAATGAACAAATCTGTATTAAAAGTATTTATTGATTTATATAATAAAGGATTGATTTACAGAGGTTACAGAATGGTTAATTGGGATCCAGAAGCCAAAACTACTTTGTCTGATGAAGAAGTAAATTTCGTTGAAAAAAATGATAATTTATATTATGTTAAATATAAGATTATAGACTCTGACAATCATGTAACAATTGCTACAACTAGGCCAGAGACAATTTTAGGTGATTCAGCAATATGTGTTAATCCCAAAGATAAAAGGTATAAAGAATTTATCGGAAGAAGTGCGATTGTACCTATTGTTAACAGACATATTCCAATAATAGCTGACGAATATGTTGATATTGAATATGGGACCGGTTGTTTAAAAGTAACACCCGCTCACGATCACAATGATAAATTATTGGGTGAAAAACATAATTTAGAATTTATAGATATCCTAAATGATGATGCTTCATTAAATGACATTTGTCTTCATTATTCTGGAATGGATAGATTTGATGCAAGAGAAAAGATTATAGATGAATTGGACTCATTGGGTTTATTTGTAAAAAAGGAAAATATAACTCACAATGTTGGCGTAAGTGAAAGAACGGGATCTGTAATTGAACCCAAATTTAGCCACCAATGGTTTTTAAAGATGGAAGATCTTGTTAAGCCTGCCATTAAATCTGTTTTAAAATCTGAGGATATCAAGTTTTTTCCTAAAAAGTTTGATAATACATTTAGAAATTGGATGGAAAACATAAGAGATTGGAATATTTCAAGACAGTTGTATTGGGGCCATCAAATTCCTGTTTTTTATTATGGTGATGAAAATAAGGATTACGTAGTAGCTGAAAATATAGATTTAGCTTTAGAGCAGGTTAGGAAGAAAACTAAAAATAATAATATTTCTCACGCGGATTTAACCCAAGATGAAGATGTTTTGGATACCTGGTTTTCTTCATGGCTATGGCCAATCAGTGTTTTCGATGGAATAAATAATCCAGAAAATGATGAGGTTAACTACTACTATCCTACAAATGATTTAGTTACCGGTCCAGATATAATTTTTTTCTGGGTTTCTAGAATGATCATGGCTGGATATCAGTTTAGAGACAATAAACCTTTTAATAACGTTTATTTTACAGGTATTGTTAGAGATAAGCAAAGAAGAAAAATGAGTAAATCATTAGGTAACTCACCAGATGCATTAAAGTTAATTGATGATTACAGTGCAGACGGAGTTCGTGTTGGACTTATGCTAAGCTCTGCTGCTGGAAATGATTTATTATTTGACGAAAGTTTATGTGATCAGGGCAAATCGTTTTCAAATAAAATTTGGAATTCGTTAAAACTTATTAAAGGATGGGAAGTAGTTGACACTGATCAGCCTGACTATTGTTCGGTTACTATAGACTGGTATAATCAAAAATTTAATTCTGTTTTAAATACAATTAATGATCATTTTAGTAAATTCAGAATAAGTGATGCGCTTATGTGTATTTATAAGCTGATTTGGGATGACTTTTGCTCTGTTTTACTCGAAATCATCAAGCCACAATATGGACAACCTATAGATGAAAAAACACATAGAGATTTAATCAAAATATTCGAGAAAAATCTAATTATTTTACATCCATTTATGCCTTTTATTACAGAAGAAATATGGCATTTAATCGCAAAAAGAAAATCTGAAGAAGCTATTATCATTTCAAGCTGGCCTGAATTTGATACTAATTTACCAATTGACACTATAAATGATTTTGAAGCCCTTCAAAATATAATCTCAGGTATTAGAAATATCAGAAAAAAATATCAAATTTCATTTAAAGAATCTCTTAATCTTAGCGTTGTTAACAATGATAATTTTTCTAAGAATTACGATTCAATAATCAAAAAGATATGTAATATTAAGGATATAAATTATGTAGATTCAGAAATAAAAGATGCGCTTTCTTTCAGAGTTGAATCCAATATTTACTCTTTGCCTTTTGAAAAAGAAATTGACTTTGACGAAGAGATAAAAAAAATTAAAGAGGACTTAGATTATCAAAAAGGTTTTTTAAAGTCTGTTAATTCTAAATTAGAAAATAAAAGATTTACTGATAATGCGCCCGATTCAATAGTTCAAAATGAGATTAAGAAGAAAAACGATGCAATTTCAAAAATCTCTGTGTTGGAGGAGAGGCTAAAAAAATTAGAAGGATAGGGTCAGTCCTTAGATGTAATAACTGTTATTCCACCTTTAACAACCTCATTTAATTTTACATTTACTTTTGTACCTATTGGTAGGAATAGATCTACTCTAGATCCAAATTTTATAAAACCTGCATCTTTCCCTTGCTCAGCTAAATCACCAACTTCCGCATAGTTTACAATCCTTCTTGCAAGTGCCCCTGCAATTTGTCTGTACAATACCTTTCCAAAATTATTATTTTCAAGTACGATTGTAGTTCTTTCATTTTTTGTACTCGATTTTGGATGCCATGCCACTAAATAAGCGCCGGGATGATATTTAGAGAATATAATATTACCACCCATTGGATATCTAGTAACGTGTACATTAATCGGAGACATGAAAATACTAACTTGTAATCTTTTATCTTTAAAAAATTCAGGCTCGTAAACTTCTTCAATTATTACAACCTTTCCGTCAACTGGTGATAATATATAATTATCGTTACTGTTAATATCGATTTTAGGATTTCTAAAGAATTGTAATATTAAAATTAACATTACAATCAAAAAAACTTTGATGGTTAATGCAAATTTTACTTCGAAATAGTCAACAGATATTATTAAAAGCGATACAATTACAAATGCACTTAAAATAATATTAAATCCTTCTTTGTGAAACATGTTAGATTAATTTTAAAAATAGATAAATGTATGGGCTAGCAAATATAATACTATCTAGCCTATCTAAAATACCACCATGACCCGGCATAATTTTACCACTGTCTTTTACATTTGACTCCCTTTTGAATTTAGATTCAATTAAATCCCCAAGTGTACCAAAAACACTTACAATGATTGCCATTGTTAACCAGTTTGAAGTGCTTATACTATCGTCAACATATCTAGAAACTATCGATGCTGAAATACAACAAAAAAGTAAACCCCCTAAAAATCCCTCAACAGTTTTATGAGGAGAAATACTATAAAACAGTTTTTGCTTACCAAATTTTTTACCAACCATGTATGCAAAGCTATCATTCACCCAAATTAAAATAAAACAACCCAATATTATCGAAGGGTCATAAAATCCATTAAAATTAGCTATAAGATAAATGAATATAAAAGAAGAGGTTATGTAAAATATAAAACGAAAATATTTTTTTATTAAAACACTTATTAAATTTTTGGTTGAAAATAAATCTCTCAAAAGGAATAGCGAAACAAATATGCTAAAAATTAACAAGGTGTCTTTTAAGTCATTAAACCATGAATTTGGCTGATTATTGATGTTTAAAAAATACTCAGTTAGAGCAAAATAAATATAGATTATAGAAAAAACTATATAATAACCAATACCCTTTTGGTTTGTAAGCTTATTAAACTCATTTGTTGAAATAATTCCAAATATGAATGTTAATAGAGCAAAAGAAACATGTGTATATAATGATGATATAAATAATCCACCAAAAACTAACCCACTGATTATTCTTTTATTTGATTCTTTCAAAACTATTCAAATCCTTTTTCTAAAAGGATCAAATATAAGTTTTTTGAAGAAGTTCCGTAACTTAAAAAATCTTTATCTCCTTTAATCACATTAAAATTTTTTATAGTAGTAATATTAGTTGGAATATATTTACTTTTAGATTTTATCTCTGAAAGACCTTCACTAATGGTATTTTTCAACTTCATTGTATCAGATAATATAATTAAGTTGTCAGGAAACTCATTTAGCTTTTTCTCATTAATTTGATTTGAAGAAATTAAAATTGAACCATCACTTGCAATTAGGTTTTCACAATCAGTTACAAAGCACTTAGTCTCTTCTAAGCTTGAGCTAAAATTATTATTTAAATTAAATTCTTTTTTTAATTCGGATTTAATCATCAAAAGATCTTGATTTATCCATTCATTTTCAGATAAAATTAAATCAAAATTTTCTTGAACTTCATTTAAATTCTCACAGTACAGAAATTTACCACCATTTTCAATAAATTTCAATATGAATCTTTCTTCAATTACCGCTTTTTTTTTAGGAAGGAATTTGCTTTCAGGGCTTTTGGGTTCTTTTTCTGAAGAGGATTTTTTAAAAAACTTACTAAAAAAATTCAATTTTTCTAAAATTTATTCCAAGAAGGAATTGGTTCCTTAAAGTTAACGAAACGTAGTTAATTTTCAGTAACTAAAACTATAAATAATAGTTATTTAGATTTTGTTTCTTTCGGTTCTTCCTTATCAAATGGCCTTTTGCCAAATATTTCTTCGAGGTTGTCCTTAAAAATAACCTCTTTAGTGAGTAAAACCTCAGCTAGTTCAATTAGTTTTTTCTTGTTCTTTTTCAGAATTGAAATTGCTCTCTGGTATTGCTTTTCGATTATTGCTGATATCTCTTTATCTATTGTTTCAGCGGTTTGCTCACTGTATGGCTTTGTAAATCCGTATTCATTTCCGTTTGATGAGTCATAGTAGGTTAAATTTCCAACTTTATCATTTAAACCATAAACAGTAACCATAGCTCTTGCTTGTTTCGTGACTTTCTCGAGATCGCTTAATGCTCCTGTTGAAATTTTATTAAAGATGACTTTCTCGGCAGCTCTACCTCCTAATGC
>ENA-OSEY01000517-OSEY01000517.1-marine-metagenome-genome-assembly--contig:-NODE-517-length-28317-cov-3.492953_pt1 | contig 28317 bp, 29 predicted proteins | sample MGYA00248465_ERZ534230 | MGnify/ENA primary metagenome ERZ534230 (study PRJEB26409, sample SAMN06344110) | marine metagenome | isolation source: Sea water from surface | place: Atlantic Ocean:Southern...
GTCACCATCCTCATCGAATGTATCATAAAATGGGAACGGAGGTGTCTTTTCCGCAGGTCCCATATAGGTGAACGCCAACCCTTTATATTCAATTACAGGATAAGCGCCCAAACATACTTTTTCTTTAAGTTTACTTGCAGGTGGTTCACACGGTGTTTCAAGGATGGTTCCATCAATGTCATATTTCCATCCATGATAACTGCACCGAATGCCGCCTTCCTCTATAATACCAAATTCCAGCGACATATTTCTGTGCGCGCAATGCAAATGAACTAATCCTAACCGACCCTTTTTTTCCCGAAATAGTACCAAATCTTCGCCTAACACTCTTACCCTGTATGGCTTATCGGAAAATTGATTCGTCATTGCGATCGGCATCCAGAAGCGACGTTGATATTCTCCACACGGAGTTCCCGGGCCAACCTCTGCCAGCAAAGGGTCGGGCTTTTCTGACCACACATACTGCTTGGCATGACCTCTAAAATTGCCCTTTGGCAAACTGGGATCAAATTTTGGCCTTCCATCTTCCATCTTCAACTCCTTGAGCTAGCGCAGCACGAATAGACTTAGTAATAGATCTAAGGTGCAAGATAGCGTTGCTGCTAGTGACAGTCAATTTTGGTATTCCAAATCACTTTGTGAAAAGCTTCGTTAACCGAAAGGATTCGGCATAACAGCCTTGCCTAACCAAATCGCTTTTTCCTGCATGAAATCCCTAATTGCATTAGGGCCTAATTCCCTACCATAACCGGATTTTTTTACGCCGCCAACAGGCGCGCATGCACTGACTGACCGGTAGTGATTAATATAGACGGTCCCCGCGTCAATTTTAGCTGCGATTTTGTTGGCGAATTCCTCATCAACACTCCAAATCCCAGCGGCTAAACCATATTCTGTATCATTAGCAAGGCTGACAGCCTCATCATCATTGGAAAAACCGTGCACACAAAGCACAGGTCCAAACACTTCATGGCGCCAAATCTCATTATGGGCAGACACATTTTCCAAGATCGTCGGTTCGATAAAAAAACCACCCTCAAATCCAGAAACAACTTTTTTAGAACCACCTGCAGTTATTTTAACACCCTCTTTTTTTGCCCGACCTATCATTGATAACACTTTATCAAATTGTGCTTTATTCGCGATTGGACCAATGTCAGTGTCTTCACTTAACGGATCACCAAACTGAAGTCGTCCCAATTCTTCTTGTAAACGACCAACAAAAGATTGCTTGATTTTGTCGTGAATGATTAACCTCGATCCAGCAACACAACTCTGTCCGTTTGATAAAAAGATGCCAGACATGATACCATTAATTGCGTTTTCAAGATCTGCATCCCTAAAGACAATTTGCGGTGATTTACCGCCGAGTTCTAATGTAACCGGTTTGACGTGTTTTGCAGCAGTCACGGCAACTTTTGATCCACCGATCTCCGACCCTGTAAACGAGACTTTTTTAACCTCATCTGATTCAACAATTGCGGTGCCAACCTCGTCTCCATAACCAGTCACAACATTTATTAATCCATCTGGCACGATGTCGGACAACAACTCAGCAAAAACAACTGTGGAGGCAGAGGCAAATTCTGATGGCTTGATTACAACAGCGTTGCCGCCCGCAAGCGCTGGTGCAACTTTCCAAGCCGCAATCATAAGAGGAGAGTTCCAAGCAGTAATAGCGCCAACAACTCCATACGGTATAAGATCCAAATAGGCTGAAACACCATCTAGATTAAGATTTAACTTCTCAACTTCCATATGAACCAATGCAACAGCAAAATGACGATACCAATCTCCGAGTCCTGACATTTGAGCTTTGACTTCTCGGATCCGTTTTCCGTTGTCATTTATCTCAATTTCAATCAACTTCTGGTGCTCGCTATCCAGCCGATCAGCAATATCGTGGAGAATTTTGGACCTATTAGCAGAATTATACCGCCAATCATGTTGCTCAGAAGCCCTCTTCGCAGACTCCACAGCAAGCCTTACATCAACAACATTACTCCTGGCAATCTGAGCCCAAACTTCACCGGTAGCTGGATTTACACTGTCAATCCAATCATTGCTGTTTGGCGGAATGGATCGCCCGTTAATGAAATTTTGAAATCGTCTGGTCATTTATAGGCTCCTACTGCATTATTGAGCAAAATAACAATAATTAAATTCGATCATGAAAAGCATTTTATCTTTGAGCGATGGTAACTTGGTTTATCGAACTATCGGCAAACGTCACGCCGAGACAATTTTTTTCTGTCATTCACTTGGAGCCAATCAATCATTATGGGATCGACAGATTGAACAACTTTCGGACAGCTATCACATAGTCAGTTGTGATCTCCGTGGTCATGGCGAGTCAGACATTTTCACCACTCCTTATTCCATCGAAATTCTCGCAAGAGACATTCTCACTCTTTTAGATCACCTTGATATTTTTTCCTTTCACTTCGTAGGACTATCCCTTGGAAGCATGATTGGGCTGTGGCTGAGTTCTAATTCATCTAATCGTGTTAAGCGCTTAGTTTTGGCCGGTGCGAGTGCAAAGGTACTGGACAGCACTGCCTTTGAAAAGCGCATTAATCACATCAAAATTCACGGCTTAGATTCAATGTTCAACGAGCTTGATGCCCGTTGGTACGCCGATGGCTTTCCGACTATGCATCCCTCGATAGTCAAGGAAATTCATACCATGGTCGCCAAAACACCGATAGAAGGATATATTGCAGCGACAATAGCTGTGCGCGATTTTGATATCACAGACAGACTTTCAGATATCAAGGCACCTTTATTACTGATCACAGGCGCTGAAGATAAAGCAACACCGCTATCAGAGGCCAAACTTATCGCCAAAACATGCGCAAATGCAAAACTAATCACAATTGAAAATGCCTCTCATTTAGCACTAGTTGAAAAACCCTATGAGTTTGATACTGCGTTACTCAATTTTTTTTCATATGTTGATGAACAGCCGCATAAAAATAATTGACGAGATATTTCTACAGACTACAAGTCCACGACCAGTTTTTTAGATTTACAACCAGCAACGCACAAAGCCACAGATTTCTCTTGCTCGTCGGGCATTAAGACGACGTCGTTGTGGATGGGTTCACCATCGACATAATCAACCACGCAAGTGCCACAAACGCCTGCCTCGCAAGAGGTTTCAACTTCTATATTCGCCGCTTGAAGTGCCTCGATGATTGTTTGCCCCGGAACTACATCAACGCTCACACCGGAGCGCAAAAGCTCAACAGTGAATCCTCCATCGTTCGAGTTCTCGGTTTGAGTCTTGGCATTCGCAGGATTAAAATCCTCTGTTAATAACGAACCACCATGCAGGTCAACCACATCTGACAATGCGTCCATTAAACCACGTGGTCCACAGCAATAAAGTTGTGATCCTTTCTCTTTTGCGACCAATTGAGTCAGATTAATTGATTTAGACGGATCGCCGCCGTCGTAATGCACCTGAGTATTTTCTCCAAAGATCTCAGTCAGCTGAGCAACGAATGCTGTTGTCTCAGGTGCTCTCGCGCAATAATACAATTTTATGGGTATAGCGTGACGACGGCAATGGTGTGCCATGGAAATAAAAGGGGTTATTCCAATACCACCAGCAACAAAAACATGAGAATCTGCATCGTCATTTATTTTAAAATTATTCCGAGGCTGTGAGACTTCTATAACGTCACCCACACGAAGCGACTTGTGGACAAAAGCTGATCCACCGCGGCCCTGCTTCTCCAACAGAACTGCAAATTGGTAGCGATTTTTTTCTTCTGGATCATTGATCAGTGAATACTGTCGCACCAAGCCTTCACGAAAAAAAACGTCAATATGTCCACCCGCGCTGAATTGAACTAGGTTTTTACCCTGAGCAGAAACCATCTCGACGCTTAATATGTCTTTAGCCTCATATCGCATTGCGCTAATCAAAACACTCTGTTTTTCCGTCACTTTGAAATCGCTCCTTTGCTACGTTCAACACCTTACAAAGCTGTTATTCAACTCAAAATAAGTCTTCTGGTAGACTTAATCTGCGATATTGCGTACAGCAGAACTGACACTGCAAATAAATGGGGGGCCAAGAAATAATTTCAATTCATACCTTTTATGCATTGTTATTTGTTATGACACTCGGCGCAGTCCGTGGCAGCGTACCTGCAATTTCAAAAATAGTAGTCTTGAGCGGTGTCGATCCGGTAATGTATGCCGCGACCATATCTTTTATTGGCGGTGTTCTACTTTTATCCATAAATTTTGTTCTTGGAAAAATCAAACCACTCAAAATGCAAGTTATTAGATTCTCCCTGATCGGCGGGTTTATTGGAATTACGGTTCCGCATATCATATTTTTCAACGGCATTAGAACTGTAGATGTTGGCATCGCATCTGCGATGATCAGTGGCATCCCCATCATGATTTACTTGCTTTCACTGATATGTAAACAGGAGATTTTTACTTTCCAACGTTTTGCCGGAGTTTTTTTTGGCCTTGTTGGTGTGGCCATTATTGCAGGCGTTGAGATTACAGAGGGCTCTCTCCTGTCTTCTTCAGTTATAGGTATCATCCTTATCCTTTTATCAACTATTTTCTACGCCTCAAATGTGATCTTTATCTCGATACATCTGCCCAAAGACTTTTCCCGCATGCAAGCAGCGGCGTGGATGATGATCTTTGGCTCTATTCCGATTTGGCTTTACGTTGCGGTATTTCAAGAGACCGAACTTTTATCCTCAACTTTAGAGAACCGGTCGTTTTTGTTCTTACTACTTCATTGTTGCATTTCAGGTTTAGCTTACTACCTGTCTTTTCATATTATATCTAAATATGGACCTGTGATTTACTCTCTGGCGGCTTATCTGATGGTCGCTTTTGGCATCTTTATTGGTGTTTTCATATTTGGTGAAAGTTACGCGAGTTCCGATTTAGCGGGTATCGGATTAGTTGTTCTCGGCGTTCTTATTGTCACTGTGAAAAGACATCAGACTGGCACTGAGCCGAGGCTCGAACCACCGCAAACATAGAGCGTTTGTCCCGTAATAAAAGTAGCCTCGTCAGACATAAGAAACGAGACCATGCCAGCCACGTCACCTGGCTGACCAAAACGATTAAGCGGAATTTTTTCCAGCTTTTTTTTGCGCACTTCGCTCCCTGGCGGATTGTTTTGTAAAAACAGTTCAGTTTCTACAGGACCTGGGGCAATGGCGTTGCAGCAAATGTTGTATTTACCTAATTCAAGTGCCCAAGTCCTGGCAAAACTTGAAACTGCTGCTTTTGAGGCTGAATAAGCTGTGCGTGTCGCAAATCCCAAAATCAATTCAGAGGAAATATTCACAACTCGACCTTGTTTATTTTTTATCAACACCGGGACAATAGCAGCCGTCAACTCGGTTACTGCGGTGGCATTCAAGTCCATCACCTTTGAGTAAATCTCATTATCAAAGTCTTCAATTAGGTTTGGGGTCGCGACACCAGCATTGTTAACTAGACCAAAGATGTCGTCACGTTCAGCCAATTGCTTAAATTTGGCTCTTCGATCATTAACGTCCGTCAAATCGCACGGAAGATGCAAAATATCAGATAAGGCGGGTTTGGTACGACTTAGAGACATCACACCAAAACCTTTTGATAATAAGGACTCGCAAATGGCAGCGCCAATTCCTCGGCTGCCACCGGTAACAATAACAATTTTTTTATCTTGCATTTTTACCGCTCTCGTCACCAAATCCGAATGCTCAAAAATTTTACAACGCGACATTGTGAATTTGTGTTCCAAATTATTATCAAAAGTATTTCTCTTCAAGAAACAAATTTTCTTGATAAGCAAACGGAATTCCATTTTACTAAGCACAGAATGATCGAAAAATAACTCTCAAGTCGCACCCAAAATTGGGGCCGCGGCCGATAAAAAAATTTTTTTTACTAATGGATAAAGTTCAGCTTCAATATTCAGGGTTGTAGTGATGGAAGACTATCGGGATATCATTAAAGAATGGCGTCAAAGACCAAACGAGACATACGGTGGCTATCATTTGGCCGACCGTCCTGCAGCAGACCCAGAATTAACTGAAACTGGTCCTAGAACTCCAGCCGGAGAATATTGGCGGCGTTTCTGGTTTCCGATCTGTTTGTCCGAGGAAGTGACAAACAGACCGCTTCGCAAACGGATCCTTAGTGAAGATTTGGTGGTGTACCGTGATGGTGAGGGAAATTTAGGGCTTTTGCACCTTCATTGTAGTCATAGAAACATGTCACTAGAATTCGGCATAATAGAAGACCGAGGAATTCGCTGTGCTTACCACGGATGGCTGTACGATTACGATGGTACGGTAATGGAAACACCAGGTGAACCTGCTGGAAGCCCCTTGTGCGAAAAAGTTAAACAAGGTGCCTACCCTGTCCAAGAGTTCAAAGGCCTGGTGTTCACTTACATGGGGCCAATGTCCGAAATACCAGATTTTCCTATATATGACACTTTCAATCTTGATGGTCATGAACTAGTGCCCTACCGACTAAGCTATCCATGCAATTATCTGCAGGTTGCTGAAAACACAATGGACCCTATCCACACCGTTTATCTACACACATTAGTAGGGGAGACACAATTTGAAGAGACCTGGGGAATAACACCTGTTTTAAAGTTTCACGATGGCGAGACTGGTCTTTACTCGACGCTGACATACCGGGTCGATGACATGATCTGGGTAAGAACCCAACAAACTGTATTCCCGACCTTTTCTCACGTTGGGGCTTTTTGGGAAACTGGTAAAGACGAGAAATATTTCAAGCGCTCGAGTATAACTAAATGGACTGTGCCCATTGACGATACAAACAGCATGATCATTGCATGGCGACACTTTGGACCGGCCATAGACCCTGATGGCAAGGGCAAACGCGACGAGGTAAAAATTGAGTCTGTGGATTTTGAGGGGCAAACTGAAGCCCGTGACTATGATGAAATGCAACGCAATCCAGGTGATTATGAAGCTCAAGTTTCTATTGGCCCAATAGCGCGGCACGCCGCTGAGAATCTTGGTAAAACCGACCAAGGTGTAATGATGTTGCGAAATAGGCTCCGAAGAGGTATCCGAGATGTTGCAAATGGCAAACGAGTTCTGCATTACGATGCAGGAAAGCCAACTAAAAACCTCTACACTCAAGATACGGTTATGCCAATTCCCAAAAGGGATGATATGGACGATGATGAGCTCATGGCTGCTGTAGCCGAAGAAGTGATGCGAATTGTTCGCGAAGGCGATAATTACGCCGGGATGGAGAGAGAAAATTTCATAATTGAAAATCTCAAAAAGATTAAATCAGATAACCGTTTTGTTGTTGGATAGTAGTGGAAAATCGCTGGATCGCATATTTAATTCCTCCATTTATTATCACGCTACTTTTGGTGGCGGGATCGCAGTACGTATTCATTCAAAATAGTTTTTACCAAGACCTTGGTCTGGGCAGAACTGGCACAGACTTAACCCTCACTAATTATATCAAATTTTTCAGTGACTCCTTCTATTTAAAGACTTTCTGGATAACCATAAAAGTAAGTGCAATTGCTGCTCTCCTAACTCTTTTTTTAGGATTTCCAATAGCTTACGTAGTGGCGAGAATGAAATCAAAACTAGCTATGTTTCTACTCGCAGGCATTGTTGTCTCAACATTCGTTACCATAGTGATCAAGGTTTTTGGTTTAATTATCATTTTTTCGGCAGATGGCTTGATTAACAAGACACTCTTAAATTTGGGTTTGATTGAGAGAGCTTACAGTATAATCGGTACACAGGAAGGCGTTGTCATCGGACTAATGCACTTTACTATAGGCTTCAGCGTTTTGCTCCTTTACAGCGTTGTTGTGACAGTTCCGCCATCTTTGGAATACGCAGCCCAAATACATGGTGCGTCAAGGTTCAGAGTTTATCAGCGTGTTATTATTCCGCTTTGCGCTCCCGGTTTTGTCGTTGGAGGGCTTATGATTTTTAATATGTGTATGGGAGCGTTTACATCTGCGGCTCTTTTGGGCGGCGGGAGAATATTAACACTTCCTGTGCTAGTCCAGCGTACTGTGATGATGGAGGTAAAATACTCCACCGCTGCATCAATTGCCTTCATACTTCTTGTGTCAGTGATTCTGATCAATTTGTTTTCTTTGATTGCAATCCGACGCCTTCGATCCGCTCGGCTCGTCGTAGCATAGGAGTTTTCATGCAGACTTGGACCGAAAAAATCATAATGTTTATTTGGTGTGGGTTCTCATACGTTTTTTTGCTATCTCCAATGATAGTAGTAATGGGTGCATCGCTGCATGGTGGCGAATTTTCTGCAGCGATTAAATTTCCACCTGATGAACCGTCTTTCCAGTGGTATTCAAAGATACCAGCTGAGCAATTTGAAGCCCTCGGTTTGAGCCTCATAGTTGCGGCTGTGGCTACTTTCATCGCAGCTCTTATTGCGATCCCAGCGGCACTTGGCCTAGTTCGAAGTAACTTCAAACTGAAGTTTGCAGTTTCATCAGTTTTTCGAGCACCACTTCAAATACCAGCTATCGTCTCCGGTATTGCATTTTTACAGCTTTATTATTTGATCTTTGATACCAGCGGCTTAATGCTAGCTGGAACCATACCAGGTATGTTGCTTGGACATGTATTCATAGCTACACCTTTTCTTTTTGGAACCATTGTCGCAGTTTTACAGCGTTTCGATCATCGCTTAGAAGAGGCTTCCTATAGCCTCGGTGCTGGGAGGTGGCGAACATTATATCGGGTCACGCTTCCAACAATAATGCCAGGAATTTATTCTGGTGGCCTTTACGCGTTCATGGTGTCATTTGCTGACGTGCCAATGTCAATTTTTCTGACGGCACCTGGTTTTGTGACTTACCCAGTTGAACTTTTCTACGCAATGGAAAACGATTTCGATCCCAGTATCTTAGCATCATCCTCATTGGTCATTGTCTTTTGTTTGGCTATGCTCTTGATCGTGCAAAAAGTAGTGGGTTTGGAGACTTTGCTCCGATCAGGCGGAGGAAGTGCAAGATGATAATTCATCAACACAAAGAAAAAGGGAGTAGATTATGAAAAAGCACAAAAATCCATTGGCTTCTTTGGGCTTGGCATTTGGCCTAGCACTTGGGGTGTCATTCAGCGCAACAGCTGGTGAATTCGATGGCGTTACATTAAAAGTTGCGACTTGGGGTGGCTCATGGAAAGCCAACATGGAAAAAATAATTGTTCCAAAGTTTGAGGCGTTAGGAGGCAAAATTGAATTTGTTACCGGTAGCCCTGCAGCAAATTTTGCCAAGTTGGTTGCGGGTCGTGGGCGCGCACCGTTCGACGTCATGGAAGTTCTTGACGCGCAAGTAGGTGATTTCGCACAGGTAGATTATCTCCAACCAATAAACCTTGATCTCATTCCTAACAAAGTTAACCTTCAACCGTTTCAATACAATACGACCTATGTTGGTAGTTGGAATACCCAAGAGACAATCTGCTACAATACCGAAAAATTTGCTGAACTTGGGCTGCCCGCGCCAAAAACATACGCCGATCTCGCAGCGCCAGAATTGCAGGATAAAGTAAGTCTACCAGATATTAATTCTGGAGCTGGTTTGGCAAATTTTGGTGGTGTTATTTATGCTGCCGGTGGTGATGAGCAAAACATCCAGCCGGGTCTAGATCTCATGAAAAAAATCAATGCGACAAAATTTTGGACCCGCGGTGGGGAGACAAAAACACAGTTTGAATCTGGTGATATTTACGCTGCAGTAGTTCATGCTGGATGGTGCACTCGCGCCGCCCGGGCAGGCTCGCCGGTCATGACCGTGCACCCGGAAATCAAACCAGGCGTCAAAGGTCTTGCGAAAGAAGGATGGCTGGGGATCATGAAGTCAAGCAAAAACGCCAAGGCTGCTCATTGGTTCATAAATGAATATCTAACAACCGATTTCCAATACGAGTATGCGATTAACAGTGGAGTCTTTCCTCTGAATAAAGATGCGATTGAGAAGATGAAAGGCGATGAAATCAACGCTAAATTGATGGAGTTGAGACCCGATGCAATCTCATCTATGTTGCGGTTAGACTACAGTAAAGTTGACAAAACCGCCTGGATTGATGGATGGAACAAAACCCTGACAAAATAAGTCGTGGTTGAGGTTTAATTTAACGTCGCTGAGTTTGGTTGGTAAGAATGTCCGGTGTAACACTTGAAAAAATCGTTAAACGTTATGGTTCCACCGTGGCAGTTGACGATATTTCACTAAATATCAAAGAAGGGGAGTTTCTTACTCTCCTCGGCCCCTCAGGCTGTGGCAAAACAACTACTTTGCGTTTGATATCAGGTTTTATCCAACCAACCAGCGGCGCCATTCATTTTGGAGAAAAAGATGTAACTGGAATAGCACCCCAGCACCGACAGATTGGTATGGTGTTCCAAGACTATGCATTGTTCCCCCACTTAACAGTGAGCGAGAATATAAGTTTTGGGCTAGTGGAACGTAAGTACGAGAAACACGCTATTAAAGAACGGGTAGATGAGCTACTGGCTCTCATAAAGCTTGAAAACGCGGCGGAGAGATATCCAAGTGAAATATCCGGTGGTCAGGCGCAAAGGGTTGCAGTTGCCCGGGCTGTTGCACATCCTCCCAGCGTGTTGCTAATGGACGAACCTTTAGGGGCACTTGACCTCAAACTGCGTGAAACCATGCAAACAGAACTTCGCCGTATTCAGCAAGAGCTTGGCATTACTGCTGTTTATGTCACGCACGACCAATCCGAAGCAATGAATATGTCCGACAGAATTGTTGTTATGAATTCGGGTGTTATTGAGCAAATCGGATCACCAAAGGATATATACACCAACCCGCAGTCCGTTTTCGTTGCAAATTTCATTGGACAAGTGAACATACTGAATTGTCACGTGGTAAAAAATGACCGCGAGACCACTGAGCTGAATTACCAAGACAATAAAATTTTGACAAGGTCTTCAAATAAACTGAAAACAAGAACTAAAATACATTTAGCAATAAGGCCTGAAGATATCAAAATCACGTCAAAGCCTCCTACTAAATCACAAAATAGCCTCAAGGGTATCGTGTCAGAGGCTCTGTTCTCAGGAAATGTAATGAAAATATCAGTGAGCATTGACGGTGGTGACATTGTGAAAGTGGAATGCCCACCAAAGGCCAATAGTTTTGTGTCTGGAGACCAGGTGCACGTCAATTGGATGCCCGAGGATTGCAACATATTGTTAGTTTAAGTGGGGATTGCAACATGCAGAGAACACCGGTTAATGCGGGTGTAGTAGAATGGTCCGGTGAAAATCCCGGCATTTATTTAAAGGAAGATCCTGATGGTGATTACTCAGTGGTGGCACTATTTTTCAGGATCGTATTATCACCACACGGACGGGGCGTTGGCGCCATTATCCTTGGTGATCCTGACAAGGCAGCTGGTTACCCTGATATCCCAAATCTTTGCCTTACAAATAATCGTCCCATGATGAATTATCTGATTGATAATTTTGCCTCCAAGTTTCCAACCATGGCTGGTAAACCGGCAGTTAATGCAATGAGCTGGTTTGATGTTACCAGCAATATTCAAAAAAATGGCGATATGCCCAATAGCTACACAGAAGAATTGTCTGCTGGAGACTTAACGGTGCAAATGACTTGGCTGGATCTCCAGGCGCCCATGGCAATTGAAGTTGGTCCTGATGCGTCAGCCACAAAAGAACACGACATGTACGCGGTATTCTTAGAAGCAAATAATGCCCAAATTTCGATAAATGGAAATCCATTGCAAGGTCAGGTTGTTAGCCGGCAATTTTTTGGCCGGACAATGAGCACCGCGTTCCTGGCACTATCTGAAACTTGGGTTAGCCCTAGATAAAATTGGTGGAAAAACCATGCCAATAAAACCAAATGTAAGAACCGGAAATGTTGATTGGACTGGCGAAAACCCTGGGATGCTGTTAAAGACTGACCCTGCGGGAGACTGGTCAGTTCTCATGCTTTTTTTCCGGATTGTTTGGTCACCGGTTGGTCCGGGTAATATTTTATTGTTGTATGAAAACCCTAACAAAAATGTAGGCATGCCTGAATGTTGTAATGTGATAATGGCCGATAATGAAGCCTTACGTGACTACATCAAAACGGGTTTTATTGAGAAACTTGGCACTTTCAGCGACGTACCCGCTTATTCAGCTTCGTCACAGCTTAAAATTGACAAAGTGGTCACTGAGGGAGACCCGTGCGGAGATTTTTACAGCGAAACTGTAATTGGTGACGGCTTAAGCATCAAATTAGTCTGGGAAGAGCTTGGCAAACCAACGGCTCTTGAATTACCTCCAGAACTCACTGGAACGGGCGAACATGTAATGTACAGCCTACTCGTTGACTCCAAATCTTGTTTTGTTGAAGTCAATGGGCGGAGACTTGAAGGACATCCAGTATCGCGTGAGCAAGCGGGTCTAGAACTGTCAACAGCTTTCCTCTATTACTCGGAAACTTGGATTTTCCCAGACAGATAATAATAAATTGATTGTTTTCTATGCAGCTCCGATGGCAGCCAACCCTGCCCTCGCCACATCCAGATCATCATCTCCAGAGCCCCCACTGACTCCAATACCGCCAATATGGATGCCATCCAAAACGATTGGCAAGCCACCTGGTAGATTGGTATATTGACCATTAGTCGCAAAAGCTACACCGACTTCAAATTCTTCTGGTAATGCACCAGACGGATGCTGGCGCTCCGCTGCGACCCGTGCTTTCGCATATGCCGGACCTGAAGCTAAGTCCGCAGCACCATCCGTTCTGGCGAAGCAAACAAGGCCGCCTGATGGATCCATGATCGCGATACATTGTGGTACATTCATCTCATCGGCTCTCGCAACCGCGGCGGCAATCATCTTGCTCGCCGCCAAATAATTGATGCGGGTTATATTGGTTGTATACACCATGTAACGGGTCTCCCTTTATTGAGGTCTAATAATTAAGGCTGTCAATAATATCAACTGTTGATACTAAAATTGCTCCAACACATGCTTTGATACTTTACAAATATAAGTGTATTTTGGATTGACCATTTGCGTGCATCTTGCCTCTGCAACCTGTCCCAAAAGCATATATGCCTCCTCATAACTAAGCCCATAATCTGCACTTAACCAAAACACCATTTCTTGGAAGGCTAACCGCATCGCATCTTCAAGAGGCCTGGCACAACCTATGGTACAGATGTGAGTTGGAGTGTCTATTCGCGGCCAAGTCATTTCTGAAGGACGAGGACACACTTCTACCTCAACTGTCAGGTGTGCAGCGATTTCAATAGCTCCCATGCCATTGCACTCACCATCACCTTGAATAGCATGGCAATCGCCTAAATAAAGATAGGCGCCATCATGGTGGACAGGTAACATCACAACGTTTCCGTCAGTCACTTCCTGTACATCCAAATTACCGCCCACCTTATCACAATCAACTGTCATAAGCCCGCCATTAACGGGTGCTGTTGCGATACACCCAATCATTGGTTTGACGGGCAGTTTAACTTTATCTGACCAATGGACGACCCCATCTTTAACCAAAACATTGTGATTTTTTATTCCAAATTCTTTCTGACGACACCAATCTGGAAAAATACCAACCCCAGGCCATAATGCTGTGGTGCCGATGCCCTCCACATCAACTTTGTGGATAACCACTCGAAGCATGTCACCAGCTTTAGCACCCTCTACTTTGATAGGACCTGTAACAGGATTTACAAACGGCAACGTGACGTCATCCTCGGTGAGTTGTTTATCTAAACTTGTCAATACACCACTATTTATGTTTATTTCAGTTTCAACCTCAAAAACCTGACCAGCATTGACGGTGCCAACAAAGTTGTCGGTTGCCGCAAACGCAAATTTCAGTTCATCTCTGTGGAAAAGTGCCCTACCGTTTTCAGATTTACCTTTTGTCATGTCAAAATTTTCCTGAATATGATTATTATGGCACAAAATCGAATGTGCCTAATTTAGGATGCGAGCAACTCGCGGTGCGCAATGTCAATGAAAGCGCTATCGACCGGATTGAGCCCTGGCGCTCCTGCGATGTGCCCCCAATCAGAAGGAATTGGACGCAACTCTGTATTTGACATCAAAGATGCCTGGATTTCATTATCAGCAACTGGAAAGTAAAGGTCAGTCTTACATGGCATTAGAATTGTCTTTGCTTGGATCGCCTTGCAAGCTGCTTCAAAATCACCATTATAAATTTTATTATCAGCAATGTTTGCAACTTGCCACGTGTGCATCATTCCCAAGAGATCGTTAGCATCAAATGCCAAAAAATTAGGCTCCCAGAATTCACTTATATGATCCGCCGCCGTTGCCTGACCCAAATCTACATGCAGTTTATTCCTATAGAAAGCCTGTGAAGGCCCCCACCCAGCCCAAATACGAGCAAAGGCACGAATGCCCACCTCAGGTGGGTCTTCATAAGCACCATCCGCAAATTTTGGATCAGCCAATAATCCTGCTTTTACACCTTCTAAAAAGACCCAATTATGAGGAGATGTGACCGCACTTCCGCACCATGAGATCATTCTTTCAACACGGTCTGGAAAAATTGCTGCCCAATGATTTGCCTGCTGCCCACCCATCGAAAAACCAGATACTAGTGACAGCGACTCAATACCATACTCCTGTTCGAGCATTTTCTGTTGCGCATGCACATTATCCCAATGGGTAATTTTAGGAAAATTTGCACCTGAAAATGGCGGTGCACTATTGGAAGGTGATGATGACAATCCATTACACATCATATCGACCACAATGATAAAGTATTTGGATGGGTCCAGTGCCTTGTCAGCACCAATCATGGGTTCATAGTCAGAGTGTTTACCGCCATAAAAGGTCGGCAGCAAAATGGCATTACTGCGAGCAGCATTCAAAGTTCCAAAAGTACTATGTGAGATCTTAAGGTCAGGGAAAACAACACCGCTTTGCAGCTCGATATCACCAATACTCACAACAGAGGCAGACATTGACATTTAACAACCCTTCAATATTCAGAAATATTATCACAAGTAGCGGCGAAAATCATAAGTTCATGATATATTTGCAGTTAAAAGGAGCGTTTGATTGATATCCATAATAATCGATTTTGATTGTCTTTTAACCAATTTACGTAAACCATGGCCAATGAAATTTGGTTGCCAGTTTCTAAGGCAATTTTGGCACCCCAACCCCGATCATACTGTCCCTCGTGACTAGCGTCTCAAGTATATCAACTGCCATACTCTCAGCTCCCTGAGGACCTAGTGGCATTACCATATATCTCAAATCAGCGGTGCTATCGTAGACCCGGATTTTTACATCAGCTCGCAAGTTGAGTCCAAATTCAACTAAAACCTCACGTGGATCACGAACTATACGTGCTCGATAAGCGGCGCTCCGATACCACTCGGGCGGGGGACCGAGCATATATCGTGGATAACATGAGCACAATGTGCAGACAACGACATTGTGTAGTTGACTCTTGTTTTCAACAATGACCAGATCAGGCATTTTTGAGACGTCATAACCAAGGTCAGTGATTGCTGCTTTGGGGTTATATAATAATGCTTGTTTAAATTCTCTGTCTTTCCATGCCTTGGCAATGATGGATGCTCCAAAAGAAGCTGACTGTGAAGCCGTTATATTCATCTGTTCATTGAGTTCAGGTTGAGTAATAATCCCTTTTTCTAAAAGCAGCTCTCGTAAAGCTATCTCAAGAATTTGTCCCTCGGACAGCACGTAGGCATCAACATCAGAATCAGTTGGATGATCGTGACTATGTTGCTCTGGCACTTTCACACCTCCACCTTACAAAGCCATTTCGCAGCAAGATCAGCAAAAATTTCCTCATTTTGATCGCCGCCCCAAAGGCTCTTATGCTCGAAGCAGACGCGATACAAAGGGTATACGCCACTGTTATTTTTTGAATAAGCAGCTAGCTCCGGGTTATCCACAAGACCCAAATATTCTGTAACTTTTCCAGTTTTCCCCTTCAAGTAGAAAGGAACTCGATGATGTTTGTTTGAACAAACATTTTTCACATTCACCATTTGTCCGATTTGGAACTCTTGCGCTTCAGTCATACATCAATCACTTTCCCCATGCCGAATTGCCTCGCTCCGCCTTTCCACTTGCTTCCGCTTGATAAGCCATTCCTCCTTTGAAAAAACGCGTTCCTCAATACACAGCGCGACCATCGCCCTTAACCATCTGTCATAATAAGACAGCTGCAAATAATCCTCATGATTAAATTGTTCTGATGCCCGTCGCATCGCATGGATATTCAGCAATCCTTTGCCCGCTGCACTCAGAAGCAACAAAATGGCGTCGGCTCGTTCCTCGTAAGGTCGTTTTGGCAATTCTGTTTGAGAAATGCTCACGTCAATACCGTGGTACAACAAATGGTCAAGAAAGCCACCTAGATCATGTGCCATTCTAGCGTCAAGTTGGGAGGCATTCATTACCTTACGGTTATCTTTCATGTGGTTTAATCCAAACTGCATTATCATGGAATGCCACCCCACCTACTGGGGCGACAGGATCCGAACCGGTAAGGCTATTTACCCCGACACCCCCAATATAACTCGCGTTTGGCCACAGGCTCTCAACCACTAAGACACCTCGTTTCAACCCCTCAAATAGTTTAGCGTGAATGATGATGTTTCCACGATTATTTCCAATTTCACAAACGCTACCATCCTTAATGTTCAATTTTGCTGCATCAAGAGGATGTATGAGCACACACGGACGCCCTTCCAATCGGCGAGACGTTCGAGTTTCAGTAAAACTTGAGTTCAAAAAATGTCTAGCTGGCGCGGTAACAAGGCAAAATTCGGTGTTTGACTGAGTTGACTCGAGCACGCTCCAGTGATCAGGCAAACTTGGCATATTATCTATTACCTCATTACTGACGTAGCCATTCGGCAATAGCTCTTTCCAATTCACTGAGAAGCGGAATTTTCCGTCTTCAAACGAGAAGCCATTTAAATAATGCGATTGTTCAAAATCTGGCTGACAATCGAGCCACGGATCCTCCAAAAATTTTTCCAAAGATGGTCGCTCAGAGTCCTCTAAGGTTCGGCGGAGAACATTCACTGCATCAACATTAAATCCGTCATGAAAAACTCCCAGCCGCTTTCCAAGTTCTGTTATGACTTCGTGATTGGATCGGCAATTTCCCGGTGCATCTACAAGCTTTTGCCCCAGCATTATATGTTGGTGCCCTCCCCCTTGATAGAGGTCATCATGCTCCAGAAACATAGTGGCCGGTAGTACCACATCAGCTAAATTGGCTGTCTCAGTCATAAATTGTTCGTGAACCACCAAAAATAAATCGTCTCTTTTGAGGCCTTTTAGGACTTTGTTGGTTTCAGGTGCAACAACTGCTGGATTGGTATTCTGTATCAACATTGCCCGGACTGGACCACCACCACGCAAAGCTGCTGACTCTCCACAAAGAATTTCACCGATGCGCGATTGATCCAGCATTCTAACAGGCGAGTCCATATCCAAGCCTTCAATTATGTTTTTATTCCATTGATAGATATTGGTGTTGTTGTGGAAGGCGCCGCCACCCAAGTATTTCCATGCACCAAGAACTGTAGCGACAGACAAAGCGGCGTGCATGTTGACCGCACCGTTACGTTGACGGGTGAACCCATAACCTAGGCGAAAATAGCTTCTCGGAGTATTACCCAAAAGTTGCGCAAACGTCTCAATTTCGCTTATTGACAAACCCGTTATTTTGCTCGCCCATTCTGGTGTCCTGACTGCTAGGTGGTCTCGGAGTTTGCCTGGACAATCAGAATATTCATCAAGGTACTCAAGATCTGCATAGTTATCACGAAAGAGTATATGCATAATAGCGCAAGCCAGTGCTGCATCTGTGCCCGGCTTAATTATTAAAGCCAAGTCAGCCTGCTTCGATGTTGCATTATGGTAAATATCAACATGAACAATTTTGGCATTCCGCGTTTTGCGCGCTCTAGTTGCATGCCGCATTACATTTACTTGCGTATTTACTGGGTTAGTACCCCAGAGCACCACACAATCCGAGAGCGCCATCTCACGCGGATCGACACCAGCTATCAACCCTGTGCCGGCCATGAACCCAGTCCATGCAGGGTTGACGCAAATGGTACCATACATGCCAGAATATTGTTTGGCTCGCGCGAGACGATTGATGCCATCTCTCATCAACAGTCCCATGGTTCCAGCAAAGTAGTATAGCCAAACGGCCTCACTGCCATAACGTGTGGATATCTCATCAAACCGCTGAGTGACCTCTTCCAGAGCTTCATCCCAACTAATTTCAGAAAATCTGCCACTGCCTTTTTTGCCTGCTCGACGAAGCGGGACCGTTAATCTGTTGGGATGATATATACGCTCTTTATACCGCGCAACTTTTGCGCAAATGACGCCATCCGTGTAGCTGTGCTCTTGACCACCACGCACCGCTGTAATTGCGCCAAATTTATCTAGTGCGACTTCCAATCCACAAGCTGATGGACAATCATGTGGACAAACCGTCTTAAACGTCTGGTCTTTTCGTTTGGCATTAAGGTTTGCTAGATTCGACAATAATAATAATTCCTCATTTTCTGACCTGAAAATCATAGATCGCTGTGAGTCGTTGGCAATCAGTTTTTGCTTTGGTATTTATTCGGGCTAGCCTAACAAGACTTACCATTAATCAGCATTGAGAGCGCATTACGCAGACAGGATAGATATAAATTAAATTCACTAAGTCGTTCTGCTTGAATGGAGATTTTTTGATGCAACGAAGCATGCATTTTCCTGTTATGGAAAATTGTTGCATCCAAAAAAGTGAAATTTTCAATTAGCTCACCTACGGACTGAATTGAACTGTCACATCGTTCCAAACAATAATGAACTTTTGGGTCAAGAGCGGCCAAAAGAACTTCTTTTGACAAGTCACCAGAGACAGAAATTATACTCATTAACAAATCTTCGATCTCTGAAAGAGCAGTGATATCTTCAACCCAAGTAATCTCAAAGTCACTTCCCTGACCAATAATCATTCTGGCTTCTTTCAATCCCTGATCCATGTAAGCTCCAAGCCTATTGTTTATTTTTCAGATTAAGAGAAGTGGCTCTAAAAAAGAATAACAGATTTAGCTGTGTATCAGATGCATAAATCAAAAATATTATAAATAAACTTATTGATTTGTGTCACTCGCGACCACTCCGGATGACACTAGGCTTCTCTAGTCTGTGTCAAAATAGGCCAGAATTGCCGCATATATATTGGAAAACGCGCAAGACCTGATTGGTTTAAGAGCTCAAGGTCCTAAAAAGGGGCCGATTTAGCAGCTATAGAAATAGCATTATAGAGAGATCCGGCGCTCGAACGGGGCCCTATCACGTGAAGACAATCATCGGCAACACGGATAAAAAAACAGCCTATGTGTTCAACTGATGTACGACTCGCTGTGCCAGCTTTGAGGACACGCGTATCAAGATTGCATAACAAAGTGCACAAACGGTCAATATCTGACCCGGTAATGGCGAAGCGACTCCAACCATCAGTTTGCTCGGTGAGAGACGCCTTACCCTCGAATTTGTTGGTAAAACTGTCAACGATGTCTTCATGATTGACAAAGGAAGCGGTCATCATCCATTGTCCTTGCCCTATCCAAAAAGCCTCAATCTCACCAGCACAAAAACCGCCAACCTTCGGCGCAGGCTTTTTTAAAATTTTTGTCAAAATGGTTTTTACAGCCGCAGCAGAATCTTTGCGAGCAGTGATAGATGCCATCGCGCGGTCTGTAACCTCACTAATGGTATAAGCGCCCACAATGTCTTTATGAGGTTTGGTGTATCCAAGCGGTGATATAGCGGTTAATCTATGCACGAAGCTTCTCTCCTTTCGGATCGATAAAATGAGCTGATACCACCTCAACATCATGTTTGATATTGGTCAGCGGACTGACAAGCTGGATAATCTCGCCAAGACGTTGGTCGCCAGATTTCAAAAATCCAATAGCAATGTTGTAGCCAAGCGTTGGCGAATAGCAGGATGATGTCACATATCCCTGGTCATGCGCAGCATTGATGGGGCTGTACTTACTCATTAAATGAGAGCCAGCCGGCACCGTGTCACTGTCCCGGCATGGTCTGAACCCTACGAGTTTAAGTGCATCCTCCACCACCAGACCATTACGACGTGACAATACCGCGCCAATAGAATCTTTTCGCGTTGACACCATCCGGTCTAATCCCAGATTGAGGGCAGTGGTGGTGCCATTTAATTCATTGCCCGCCACATGCCCTTTTTCTATACGCATGACGCCAAGTGCCTCGGTGCCATAGGCGCAGCCGTCAAACTCTTCAGCTGCCTCAATCAAGGCACGCATCATTGCTTCACCATAGCGAGTGGGCACAGCAATTTCGTAGGCCAGCTCACCGGAGAAAGAAATTCGGAATAATCGTGCGCGCAGGCCGCCAAAAACAGTGATGACACCACAGGCCATAAATGGGAATGCCTCGTTTGATATATCAAATTCAGTATCAACAATTTTACGCAACAACTTACGTGCATTAGGCCCAGCCACTGCATATTGTGCCCATGACTCGGTTATTGAAATCAGTTGCACATCCAGATCAGGCCACAAAACCTGCCGGGCGAATTCCATATGACGATATACGCTGACTGCATTCGCTGTGGTTGTTGTGACAACGAAATGATCCTCAGCAAGGCGAGCAGCGGTACCGTCATCCATGACAATTCCATCCTCACGCAACATCAGGCCATAGCGGGTTTTGCCAACATCCAGCTTAGCAAAACCATTGCAATAAATTTTATTCAAAAAGGCAGCAGCATCACTGCCCTGCACATCAATTTTGCCAAGTGTTGTTACATCACAGACACCAACCGAAGTACGAGTTGTTATAACCTCACGATCAACCGACTGTCGCCAATGAGTCTCACCATCCTGTGGAAACCATTGCGCCCGGTACCACATGCCTACCTCGACAAATACCGCACCTTGTTCTTCCGCCCATTTATGGCTCGGCGTCTTACGTATTGGCCGAAAATCCATATCACGCGACCGTCCGGCAAATACCCCGATAGCGGATGGGCTATAGGGGGGGCGGTAAATTGTTGTGCCAGTATCAGGGATAGACTGGCCAGCGGTATGCGCCATAATCGCGAGACCCAAGACATTAGAAGTTTTACCCTGATCAGTTGCCATACCAAGTGTAGTGTAGCGTTTTAGATGCTCAACCGAACGGAAATTTTCTTGATGTGCCAACTTGATATCTTTAACCGTCACATCATTTTGCTGATCAACCCATCCACGCTCAGTCCCGGTCACATACCAAAACGGTGTGATGGAGGTAGACTCATCTGATATTTTTAGCTTGGTCAGCATTGTTGGCTTACGCCCAAAACCTTTTGTAATCTTCGCTGCTTTTTTGACAGCGTCATCTATTGCAGCGGCTGTTGTCATCTGGCCATTGGCCGCACCAGCAACATGAAGCCCTTCTGGCAGTTCAGCTGATGGAATAAATGCGGACAGCGCGGCATCCCATTGTGGGCGCCCACGTTGGTGGCAGGTTAGATGAATATTTGGGTTCCAGCCACCAGACACCCCGAGCCCACTAACCTGAATTTGGCGCAGACCTTGTGGGGTTTTCACGTCAATTGAATTGAGACCAAGCCGGCCATGCGTGTTCACAACTTCAGATGCCGACAGCACCTCAAAACTGTTGCTCTTTGGGGCTTCTGGTCGACTGTCAATAACGGCGGCAATTTCAATGCCAAGTTGGTGCAGATCATGCGCAGTGCGGTAAGCATCATCATTGTTGGTAAAGATAGCAATACGATCACCCACAGCCGTTGCCCAGCGATTGGCATAGGCTCGAACGGAGCCCGCTAGCATAATACCCGGCCGGTCATTATTTTCAAATGCAATCGAGCGTTCAGTCGCCCCAGCACATAATAGCGCATACTGACTATACACCCGCCATAACCGCTGACGGGGCTGGCCATCAGCCGGCACGCTCAGGTGGTCAGCAACCCGTTCGATCAAACCATAAATACCATGATCAAACGCTCCAATGACGGTAGTTCTTGTCATAACTTTCACATTGGGCAGACTAATCAATTCTTCATAGATTGAGGCAGCAAAATGTGATCCTTCCTGATCATTAATGCTACAGTTTTCCTGGTTTAGACGGCCCCCTGTAAGAAAGTCCTCATCTGCTAAAATGACATCGACACCTGCCCGGCCTGCTACCAACGCTGCTGCCAAACCAGCAGGCCCCGCGCCAATGATCAAAAGATCACAATGCAAAAACCCTTTATCATAGGAGTCTGGGTCTGGCTCAAGACTAGCTGATCCCAATCCCGCAATGCGACGAATAATCGGCTCATAGACTTTCTCCCAGAATGACGCTGGCCACATGAATGTCTTGTAGTAAAATCCAGCTGAAAGAAAATTTGAAAAAAGATCATTAGTTGCCATAATGTCAAAGGCAAGCGAGGGCCATCTGTTTTGCGATTTAGCAGTCAGACCATCGTAAAGCTCAATCGTAGTAGCGCGTGTGTTTGGCTCTTTACGGGCTGCTTCACGCAATTCAACAATGGCGTTAGCTTCTTCCGAGCCAGAGGTAAACGGTCCTCGTGGACGGTGATATTTGAACGATCGACCCATGAGCTGAACACCATTTGCCAGAAGGGCAGAGGCCAATGTATCCCCCTGATAGCCAGTATATTTCCTACCATCAAATTCAAAATCCAGCGGCAACTGCCGGTCAATCAGACCTCCGTTTAATCTGCGTGTCTGAGTCATTTTGAGCGACCTCTACTGCGCGCCACGTCACAAGCCAGCTCAACATTAACAATTTCATGTGTAACTGTATGTCTGGTAACCACGAGCCATGACCGGTCACCCTGCTCATGAAACCACAATTCGCGATGGTTTCCAGCGACATTGTCGCGAAGATAAGCATAATCGATGAAAGCTTGTAGCGCATCGTCAGTCATGCCGTCTGGCCGGTCAATGAGGCTGGCATCACCTAGGTAAGTAAATTCTGCGGCATCTCTTGGCCCTAAAAGGGGGTGATTGATTATCATACCATCGCCCTTTTTCAATGTAGGTTTGGCTGATTGCCCTGGCCTTTTTCATCGATCATCAGGCCTTTTTCAAAGCGGTCAAATCTATAGGCAGTGGCTGTTTCATGCGGAGTATCAGTGGCTAAGAGGTGGGCATAACAAAGCCCTGACGCTGGCGTTGCCTTAAAGCCACCATAACACCAGCCACCATTGAAATATAAATTTTCAATGGACGTTTTATCGATGATCGGCGACCCATCCATCGACATGTCCATGATGCCACCCCACATCCGCAGTAAGCGAAGCCTACCAAGGTTTGGGAAAATCGCCATGCCGCCCTCGCAGACATCTTCAACAACTGGCAAATTACCTCGCTGTGCATAGGAATTGTATCCATCAATATCACCACCAAACACAAGACCGCCCTTATCCGACTGGCTGCAGTAAAAATGCCCTGCACCAAAAGTGATGACCCCAGGAATCAGCGGCTTCAACCCTTCGGAAACAAAGGCTTGCAAAACATGGCTCTCAATTGGCAGGCGCATACCGGCCATCGCCATCACCTGGCTCGATGAGCCAGCAACACAACAAGCTATTTTGCCACCCTTAATCGGTCCACGTGTGGTTGTTACACCAACGCATTTATTCTTTTTGATATCGATCCCAGTGACTTCACAATTCTGGATAATATCTACCCCAAGACGGCTCGCCGCGCGCGCATATCCCCACGCCACTGCGTCATGACGCACCGTGCCCCCACGATGCTGAGCTAAACCGCCCTTGATTGGGAAACGAGCATTTTCAGTATTCAAAAACGGATAACGGCTTTTGATTTGTTCTGTGGTCAGTAAATCGGCATCAGCGCCATTCAATAGCATGGCATTGCCTCGACGAATAAAGGCGTCACGCTGGGCATCTGAGTGAAATAGATTCAAAATACCGCGTTGACTAACCATCGCGTTATAGTTTAGGTCTTGCTCAAGGCCTTCCCATAATTGCAATGACAATTCGTAAAACGGCTCATTACCATCCAGCATGTAATTTGACCGGATAATTGTAGTGTTGCGTCCGATATTACCACCGCCAAGCCAGCCTTTTTCAACGACCGCAATTTTCGCTTTGCCGTAACGCCGCGCCAAATAATAAGCGGTTGCTAGACCATGACCACCGCCACCGATGATAATATAGTCATAACGGGACTTTGGCGACGCGTCACGCCAAGTGGCATCCCACCCTTTGTGACCACGAAGCGCTTCACTGATGATTTTAAATCCTGAAAACCGCATGAACCCGACCCTAATAAATTAAATGAAGAGGAAATTTGGGGAAAAATAAAGGTCTGAATAGACACGAATATGCCAAAAACCGACATAATGGACAATCGGTAAGTTAAAGAAGGCCGACCGACAATCATAATTTTAACAATATAAAATTATTAAAAATTGATCTACTAGAATAAAATAATAACACTCAATGCAAGCGCATTATAAATGTTAGCGATAAAGCTTGAGACCGTCTTCACTTTAAGACACTTTAATTGGGATTTTCTAATCTGAAGGTCAAATGAAAAGCCCAGATTTTGAGAGGTTTTTAGTCTTGATTAGCCAAGAAATCCACAGAGCACTTGCGCCAACCGGAACTTTGCGTGCCGGCATAAATCTCAGCAATTTTTTACTGGTGTCAGGCCGCAATGCAGACGGAACACCAGCGGGTGTCTCACCTGATTTGGCACGTCATATCGCAAGAGTTCTCGATGTGCCCTGTCAATTTGTGACCTTTGACACACCCGGGGAGCTGGCTGATGCGGCGGCAGACGATCTATGGGATATTGGCAACATCGCGCATGAACCTGATCGGGCGCTACTCATTGATTTCAGCCAGCCATATGTATTGATTGATGCACATTTTCTGGTGCGATCTGGCTCAAACCTTACCAGAAATGACGAAATTGATCAGAAAGGTATTAGCATAGCGGCCTTTAATCGCAGTGCATATGAGTTGTGGCTAAAAGATAATCTGAAACATGCCAGCTTAATTGCAGCTAATTCAATTCAACATTCACATGATCTATTTATGCGCGGTGAGGTGGATGTATTAGCTAGTTTGAAACCCAGATTACAAAAGGATCTAGACACTGATCAGCACCGTTTGATTGAGCCTCGCTTCACCGCTATAAAACAGGCCGTTGGCATAAAAAAAACTGATCCAGGTGTTCTACAATTTTTAAATAATCTGATTGCTACTTTTATACACAATGGTTTTATCGCAGCGTCGCTTAAGGCACATGGCGTTGCTGACAAGTTGTCTATACCAGAGCCCACTTTTTCCAAAATTGGATAATTTAATGCACCGGCGGCTGCAGGGTGTGACGTCATTAATTAAATAATTTTCCCGGGTTTAAAATATCGTTAGGGTCAAGCGCTTGCTTTACCGCTATCATCATGTCAACTGCAGGACCCATTTCTTGTCTCAGATATTTTATTTTACCCTGACCAATACCATGCTCGCCCGTGCATGTGCCGTCCATCGCAATAGCCCGTTCAGACAAGCGCTCAACAAAGGACTGTATCCGTTTCCACGCTTCCACATCATCTGGCAAAGCAATTGGCAGGGTATGAAAATTGCCATCACCAACATGGCCAACGATTGGTGCAAAAATATCACTATCCTCAATATCGCGACGCGTATCCTCAACACATTCCGCCAGACGTGAAATGGGCACACACACATCAGTTGACATGGCAATTCCCCCAGGCACCAGCGCCATCGCCGCCCAAAACGCATCATGACGTGCCTTCCATAATTTTGTCCGCTTTTCTTGATCAGTGGTCCATTTAAATTCATAAGGAGTGTATTCAGAAGCGATCTCACCGAACATTTCTGATTGCTCCCCAACACCATGTTTGGTGCCATGAAATTCAAGTAGTAGCAGGGTTTCTTCAGGTAATTCTAAACCTGAATAACGATTACAAGCACACACCTGAACCGTGTCAAGCAATTCGATACGTGCCACTGGGATACCATATTGAATTGTGTTAATCACCGCATTACACGCCGCTTCAACGCTGGGAAAGGAACAAATTCCGCCAGCAATGACCTCAGGGACTCCCTGTAATTTAACGGTCAATTCAGTGATGAGTCCCAGTGTTCCCTCTGAACCAATTAAGAGCCGTGTCAAGTCATAACCAGCCGATGATTTCTTGGCGCGAGTGCCAGTGCGTATTACCTGTCCATCAGCCATCACCGCTTCGAGCGCAAGAATATTATCCTTCATTGTTCCGTAGCGCACCGCATTTGTGCCCGATGCGCGGGTCGCCGCCATGCCACCGAGGCTGGCATTCGCCCCGGGATCAATTGGAAAAAATAGTCCTGTATCACGAAGATAATTGTTTAGCGCCTCACGTGTGATCCCAGGCTGAACGACCGCATCAAGATCAGTTTCATGCACCGACAGCACTCGGTCCATCGCATTCATGTCAATCGACACACCACCCAATGGCGCGTTGACGTGGCCCTCTAGTGATGAGCCCACTCCAAACGGAATAATTGGACATTGGTGTGCTTGGCACACTGCCACCGCAGCGGCCACATCTGCCGTCTCTTTGGCAAATACTACGGCATCAGGAATTTGGCTTTTGATTTGTGTTGTTGTATGGCTATGATGTTGTCGAACTGACAAGGCCGTGGATAGCTGATCTCCAAACCGCTGCTTCAAAATATCAATAGCTGTCGCAATCGAAGATGATGTCATTTCACGCCTAGTCGTCTATTCTACCGCGCCACCAGCCGCAGCCCAAGCGGCAATGCCGCCAGTCAGGTTAACTACTGGCGCAAGACCCATATCCATAGCAACCTTGGCGGCCAAGGCCGATCGACCACCTGACGCACAATAAAATATATATGTCTTATCCTGATTAAAGGCTGGATTATGCGCTGGGCTGTCTGGGTCAATATGAAATTCCATCAAGCCGCGCGACGAGGCCACCGCCCCCGGAATCATACCACGTGCCTGCTCGATCCCATCACGCAAATCAACAAAGACATGTGTGTCACTTTCTGCCAACGATATTGCGTCTTCTGCACTTATCGCCGGAACCTCAGCTAAAGCTTCTTTCACAAGTGATGAAACAGTTTTAGTGATTTTTTGCGGCATGGCTCTACTCGCCTCCTTAGAAGAAATAACCCAATGTATTTATAATTTTAAATCGAGGCGTGGCTTCCAAAACGGCCGAAACAGCTCAATCTTCGGGCAGCGGTCCATCACCACCCGTAAACCGGCACTTTCTGCAAGCCGCGCTGCCTGATGATCTACAACACCAATTTGACCCCAGAGCACTTTTGCACCGATCGCAATGGCCTCCTGAGCGACTTCATATAAATCTTCAGAACGACGAAAAACCTCGACCATATCAACCGGCCGGTCTATAGCCGCTAGCGTTGGAAAGACTGTAAGACCTCTGATTTCAGCAAGCCCTGGCTTTGGGTTAACCGGAATCATATCGTACCCCGTTTCGTGTAGCACCCTTAACACACCATAGCTGAATTTGGTCTTGTCCGGGCTCGCCCCAACCATAGCAATGGTTTTAACGGAAGCCAGGATGTCCTGGAGATAATCATCACTGTAGGGTTCATCATGATTTATACCGGTCATTCGCCACTTTCCTCGATTGTCGCAATGTCAGCTTTAAGTTCATGCGGTGCCAGTGGGTCAAGAAACGGGTTGCGATACAGCTTGTCGTGGCTTTCCACACCTATTTCAAGAACACAATCAGTTTTTGCCCGCGCCACACACAACACAATGTAACCATCCTTAATCTGCCGATTGTTTAGCGCCACCTGCGCACGCTGGTCTACCTCACCTGAAATCAGTTTAGCAGCACATGTGATACAGCCGCCATAACGGCAGCCATAAGGCAGATCAACTCCCTGATCACGTAATTCATCCAAAAGGGGTTTGCGGCCCTTGACCTGATACACCGACTGATCACGATTAGCTAAAATAATCCGGGTCACAGCCAAATATCGCTTGTGCAATCACCACCTGGGTAGCGCATCTCATGACAACGCGACGGGCCGTTTGGCTCTTTACCAAAGTTCACCATGAAGTCTGGATTGATAGACATACCGCCATTTTCTGGGTCGCAATCAATCATCACCATAACTCCGCCTTTTTGTCTAATCTCTGGGTAGAATTG
>ENA-OSEY01000518-OSEY01000518.1-marine-metagenome-genome-assembly--contig:-NODE-518-length-28315-cov-4.035874_pt1 | contig 28315 bp, 26 predicted proteins | sample MGYA00248465_ERZ534230 | MGnify/ENA primary metagenome ERZ534230 (study PRJEB26409, sample SAMN06344110) | marine metagenome | isolation source: Sea water from surface | place: Atlantic Ocean:Southern...
AGTGAAGCTCAACAAGCGCAGTGGGAAGCGTCAGTAAGACAAGCAAATGTTTGGTCAATGACACACTCAAATGCTATTCAAAATGCTGCACTTAAGACACTTCAAGAAGAAAAAGGTGTTGAAATTGTTAAGTTTGATGACGAAATGCTCAAAGCAATGAGAGCTGCATTTAACGAAACAATGGATGAGCTTATGGCAACCGACCCCGAGGTCAAAATGTTGATGGACGATCTTACAGCGTTCATGCAAGATTATAAGGCCTGGGAAAACATTGGTTCCATTGGTCGTAATAGTTTGTGGGACTAGTAGTTCCTCGATAAAAAGTTAGCAATGCAAGCATGCAGCTTGCATTGCTAAAACAAAATAATAAACTTCAGCAAAACAGGTAAATCTCAAATTGAATGTTATTGAGAACATAGAAAGACAAATTATAGCACTGGGCCATGCAATCAGCTGGCTCGCGCTGTTTCTTGTTGCCATTGTATGTTTATCAGTTTTCCTTCGATATGTACTCGGCCTGTCAAGTTTAGGATTCGATGAGTTGCAATGGCACATATATTCTTTCGGATTTATGATGGGATTTTCATATTGTACATCCATGGAAACACACGTACGCAACGATCTTTTTTACAGCAAGTTTTCAGAAAAAACAAAGCTTTGGATAGATCTTGTCAGTCACGTTGTTGTACTGCTACCATTTATTATCGTCATTATATATCACTCATGGTTTTTCATGATGCGTGCTTATGTGACTGCGGAAGGTTCGATTGATCCTGGGGGGCTACCTCATAGATGGATTATTAAATCAGTTCTAGTGCTGTCATTTGTATTATTTGGAATTGCAACGGTGGCTAGATCAATCGCCATTTTTGCGAAACTGCGAAAATTAACAGGAGATGCAAACTAATGTTTGTTGAAACCATTCTGCTGACAGCTCTTTTTGTAACCTTTTGCGCAATGCTTCTTGTGGGTTTTCATATTTCCTACACACTCTTTGGCGTTTCAATTTTATTCACCTTGGTGGCTATGATCTCCGATCAATATTTTAATACGGCTACTGGTCTGGACTTCTATTACTTCGGCATTGTTGTAAAGCGCATCTACGCTGTTATGACAAATTGGATTCTAATCGCGGGTACTCTATTCATTTTTATGGGCTTTATGCTCGAAAAGTCTGGAATAGCAGAGCGGTTACTTACTTCAACTCAAGAATTATTTGGTAATGTACGAGGTGGGATGGCCATAACTGTGGCTTTGATAGGAACCTTGCTTGCCGCCAGTACTGGAATTGTTGGAGCCTCTGTTGTTCTGTTAGGTGTGTTAAGTCTCCCAATAATGATTAAACAAGGCTATTCAAAAGAACTTGCAACAGGAACAGTAGCCGCATCCGGGTGTCTTGGAATCATAATACCACCATCTATTATGTTGGTTTTTATGGCAGACCAACTCAATCTACCAGCTGGTGATTTATTCATGGGAGCCTTTATCCCAGGCTTAATGCTAGCAGCACTATATGTAATCTACATACTTGGTTTTTCGTTCCTAAAGCCTTCGGCAGCACCTTTGGCAGAAGATCGACAACCGGTAGGATTTAAAACCCTTTTTAGGGTATTATTGGATGCAGTGCCCATACTGGCTCTGATGTTTTTAGTTTTAGGATCAATTATAGCCGGTATTGCTACGGTAACCGAAGCCAGTGGGGTTGGTGCTTTGAGTGCAATGATCCTGGCAGCGTTTTATCGGAAACTAAATTTATCAATGTTAAAAGAGGCTCTTTATGGCACTTTCAACACAATGGGCTACATTTTTTGTATCATAATAGGTGCAACTGTTTTTGCTTTTGTTGTGCGCGCTTTAGGTGGCGATGAAATCATAGAGGATGCACTCACATCATTACCTTTCAACGATAACGGAATTATTCTCTTTGTAATATTTTGTGTATTTCTACTTGGCTTTTTCCTTGATTGGATTGAAATAACTTTTATTGTTTTGCCATTGCTCGTGCCAGTTATTGGAGCCATGGACTTAGCAATAAGCGGTTATGGAGTGGTAGACAAACCAGTGCTGGTTTGGTTTACGATTTTAGTTGCCGTTACACTTCAAACATCTTTTTTGACGCCACCGGTCGGATATGCTCTCTTTTATATGAGGGGCATCAGCCCCCCTGGTGTGGCAATGAAAGACATTTACAAAGGTATAATTCCTTTTGTTATTCTTCAGCTCATAGCTATTTATTTAGTTTTTCAATGGCCCGCTCTAGCCACTTGGCTACCGGCGTATGTTTACGGTTAATACTGTATGAATGGGGATGTTAATCAATGGCAACAAATAAGGAATTTGAACTAAGACGCGATGACTCTGTAGCTAAAGCCATCGCTTACTCTTCGACATTCATTGCTGATCGAGCAGAAAATACAGAAATATGGGACGTCGAAGGCAAACGGTACATAGATTTTTGTGGTGGTATTGGTTGTCAAAACACGGGTCACCGTAATCACAGGGTTGTGGACGCCATAAAAAACCAATTGGATACACTAACTCATACTTGTTTCCAAGTCACACCATATGAGAGCTATATAGAGCTAGCTGAACGATTAAATGATATTTATCCCGGTGACTTTAAAAAGAAATCTATGTTTTTCTCAGCTGGGGGAGAAGCCGTCGAAAACGCAGTTAAAGTGGCTAGGTATTATACAAAACGCCCAGCAATCATTACCTTTACCAATGGATATCATGGACGCTCATATATGGGGATGGCATTGAGTGCCAGGATGATACCATTTAAACAAGGATTTGGCCCATTCCCAGGCGATATTTACCGACTACCTTTTCCTGACGAATTCCGAGGCATAACTTTGGAAGATACAAAAAGAGCCTTCGCAACATTATTCAGAAGTGACTGCCCACCTGATCAAATTGCTGCAATATTTTTTGAACCCGTTCAAGGGGAAGGCGGTTATAATATAGCCACCCAGGAATTTGTATCATATTTACGTGAGTTATGTGATGAGCATGGAATTGTCATGGTTGCTGACGAAATTCAATCAGGAATTGGTCGTACTGGCAAAATGTTTGCTATGGAACACTTCGGTATTGATCCCGATTTAACTTGTGTAGGAAAAAGTATAGGCGGAGGTCTACCAATATCGGGAGTAGTTGGGAAAGCGAGCGTTATAGATACCGTCCCTCCAGGAGGTCTCGGCGGCACATTTGGTGGCAATCCAATGGCGTGTGCAGCCGCTCTAGCAGTACTAGAGACAATCGAAAAAGATGGATTACTGGCAAAAGGCTTAGAAATCGGGGAAGTCATAGATAAGCGTCTTCGAGAAATGTCATTAAAAAACTCAATGCAAAATATTGGCGATGTTCGTGGTTTGGGTTGTATGAATGCTATTGAGCTCGTTAAGGATCGTGAGTCTCTGGAACCAGATGGTGATATGGCTGCCAAAGTAGCTCAAATAGCACTTAAAAAAGGTCTTATCCTTGTAACAGCCGGACCAACGCGAAATGTTATAAGAATTTTGGTTCCTCTATCAGCCAATCTAAAAGTTATAGAAGAAGGCTTAGATATTCTGGAAGCTTCATTGGAGGAAGCGGCAGCCTAAAACCTCAAATTCAATAAAGTTTATTGTAGGTGATAGTATGAAAATAAAGGCAGCAGTTTTACGTCAATCGGGGCTTCCCAGACCTTACACTGAAAGCAAACCGCTCTCTATTGAAGAAGTTGATCTAGACCCGCCCAAATCAAATGAAGTCATGATAAAAGTCAAAGCCGTTGGTCTTTGTCATTCCGATCTTGTTGCAATAAGTGGTGAGCGTGGAAAGCCTATGCCAATAGTACTTGGGCATGAAGCGGCCGGGATAATAACCGAAATTGGTGATAATGTTGAAGGCTTCGAAATTGGCGATCATGTGGTGCCCTCCTATGTTGCAAGCTGTGGCCTCTGTGAGATGTGTAGCTCCGGCCGACCAGCCCTTTGCGAACCTGCTACAGTTGCAAATGCGAAAGCTGTTTTAAGAGATGGAACAACAAGACTCAGCCAAAATGGTAGATCTATCCACCACCATTCGGGTGTTGCTGGGTTTGCAGAATATTCGGTATTGTCAAAAGAAGCTTTGGTTAAAATTGATAAATCAATTCCCTTCGAGCAAGCAGCACTTTTTGGTTGTGGAGTGGTGACCGGCGTAGGTTCAGTAATTAATACTGCTGATGCTAAAGCTGGTCAGTTTATTGGTGTTGTTGGGCTAGGTGGCGTTGGACTCAGTGCTGTTTTAGCTTCGTTGGCTTTGGGAGCAGGCAAAGTAATAGCAATAGATTTAAGTGAAGAAAAACTTGAATTTGCAAAGGCGCTTGGGGTTCATCATGCTGTTAATGCAGCTGACAGCGACGCTATTGAGCAAGTACATAAAATAACCAACGGAGGCGTACATATTGCTGTTGAAACAGCTGGTTCTGGGCGTGCATTACAGACAGCATACGAAATAACCAGACGGGGAGGAACAACCGTAGCAGCAGGCATGCCAGGGCCTGAGGCTGAAATCAATTTATCACATTTAAAAATAGCTGCAGAAGAAAGATGCCTTCGAGGTTCATATATGGGAAGTTGCGTCGCCAAACGCGATATACCTCGCTATTTAAATATGTTTCAAACAGGTGTTCTACCAGTTGATAAATTAATGTCCCGAAAAATTAACTTCGGCGACTTAAATGAGGCAATGGACCGTCTTGATGATGCAAAAACAATCCGAGAAGTACTGATACCCTAACTGAGAGATAAATAATCATTTTGGATTTTAACTTTTCAGCTAATACCGGTTATTTGTGGAAAGAACTACCTTTTATTGACCGGATAAAAATGGCCAAGCGCCATGCTTTTAACTCTTTGGAGTTCCACGACGAAGCTCATAAAGAAAATTTAAATGAATTAAAAAGTCTACTCGCAGAGACAGAATTAAATGTAAACGGAATGAATGTCAGGATGGGCGACACCTTTGGGTGTGCAGCAATTCCTGACCAATCCAAAAAAGCCAGAAATGAAATAAAAGAAGCTATAAAAATAGCAGAAGATCTCGGAGCAAAAGCACTCCACATATTGTCTGGGGTTACAGAGTATAACCAAACTTCAACGAATACGTTTATCTCGAATTTGAAATTCGCACTGGATAATTCAAAAATTTCTATTCTGATTGAACCCGTCTGTGAAGAACAATTACCCGGCTACTTTCTGAGAACTATTAACCAAGCAGCAACTATTTTAGATAAAATTAACCACCCAAGATTAAAAATAATGTTTGATTGCTACCATATCTACAAAGAAAGTGGCGACTTAGTTAAAAATTTTGCGGATCATGCGGATAAAATTGGACATGTTCAAATTGCTGCAGCTGAAAATAGAGCTGAGCCATTCCCGGGAGCTCTTAACTATAGTGATATTTTACCAGAATTTAAGCGACTTGGGTATCAAGGAGCTTTTGGCTGTGAGTACCGTCCGTCTGGTTTAACAGAAGGTGGTTTAGGTTGGCGAGATCCCTTTTTTAAAATGGAAAACTGAGAATGAGACAAAAATTTGATACTAAATCACAGGCAGGTTTCACAGAAGGGGATGTCAATTTTTCTCCACAAAGAAAAGAATGGGCTAAAAAACAAATAGACCCCAAGACACGGAAGCTCTTAGAAGACGACGCACAATTCTTTCTGCATCAATCTCTATCAAGCCCATGTTTAAATGTTATCAATAAAAGTGAAGGAATTTATATAGAGGATATTCAAGGTCGTAAAATTATGGATTTTCACGGCAACAGTGTTCACCAAGTAGGACATGGACATCCGAGAGTGGTAAACGCAATTAAAGCACAGTTAGACCAACTACCTTTTTGTCCGCGAAGATATACAAACCAGACGGCAATAGATTTGGCTAGTAAGCTAGCCGAATTGGCTCCCGATAATCTTAATAAAATGCTATTCGCACCCGGAGGGACAAATGCGATAGGTATGGCCTTGAAACTCGCTCGATATGCTACAGGCCGGCACAAAACAATTTCAATGTGGGACAGTTTTCATGGTGCATCTCTAGATGCAATTTCAATTGGTGGTGAAAGTCTATTTCGAAAAGATGTAGGGCCACTCATGCCAGGATCAGAGCATATTCCCCCTCCAAGGCGAGGGAAATGCCACTTCAATTGCCCTGATGAAAATCATGATGGCTGTATTGAATACTTAAAATATGTGATCGAAATGGAAGGAGATATTGGGGCACTAATTGCAGAACCAATGCGATGGACGACTGTTGAGCTTCCACCAAAAAATTATTGGAAACGGGTAAAAAGTATTTGTGATGATAACGATATCTTGTTGATATTTGATGAAATCCCGTCAGCGATGGGTCGTACGGGCAAAATGTTTGTTTGTGAACACTTCGACGTTGTCCCTGACATGCTGGTTGTTGGGAAAGGTCTAGGTGGAGGCATTTTCCCAATGGCCGCTCTCATAGTCCGGGCAGACCTTGATATCGTTGGAGATAGAGCTCTAGGTCACTATACGCATGAAAAAAGTTCTGTTGGATGCGCAGCTGCACTTGCAACAATTGAATGTCTTTTAGAAGAAAAATTAATCAACAACTCGGTGACACTTGGGGAAAAAGGTCTGAAACGCTTAGAAGAAATGAAATCAAAATATTCAATCATTTCTGATGTAAGAGGTTTAGGTTTATTTTTTGGTATAGAACTCACAAAAAATGGCAAACCTGCGCAAAAAGAAGCTGAAGAAGTTCTTTATCATTCTTTGTCAAATGGATTGAGCTACAAAGTTGGTGGGGGTTGCATTCTCACTCTTTGTCCACCAATGACTATTACCGAAGGAGAATTAAACGAAGCTTTTGACGTTATAGAGGCTGGTATAAAAGAAGTGTCCTGACCTTCTCTAAAGAGCTAGAAAAATAATCCCACAGAAAACTATACTTGCTGCACCAATACGATAACCAATTGGTTTTTCTTTGAACCAAAGCACCCCAATAAGAGTGGCAATAATAACCGAAGTTTCACGTAATGCTGTAACAATTCCAAGTGGAGCAAGGCTTTTTGCGTATAACGCTAGACCATAAGCAACTGTAGAAACAACTCCAGCAAAAAAGCCAAGCAGTATTTCAGAAAGTGACGATTTTAGTAATCTCAACCTAAATCTGCCAAAGATGTAAAATACGACAAAACCTTCCGCAATAAATAGCCAGACTATGTAAGAAAGTGGATTTTCCGTAAGGCGTACTCCAAACCCATCAGTTACAGAGTAAGCAGCAATTAACATTCCTGTTGTCAAAGCAAAGACTAAAGCAGTAATGGACTTTTCATTAGACAATGACCTCAAACCTAAAAACAAAATACCACTTGAAATCAAGAGCACACCGCTCATTTCCACCCAGCTCAAACGCTCATCAATCCAGAAAAAAGCAAAGAAGGTCACTATGACAGGACTTATTCCCCTCGCAATTGGATAAATCAGAGACAAGTCTCCAAACTTATATGCCGTGGTTAAGCCATAATAATAACCCCAGTGTATCAAAGTAGAGGCTAATATAAACGGAATAACCTTAATATCGGGAAGCGGTAAAATAGCAGCACCAATTAACCCCAAAACCATATGGCCCAAAGCAACCAAACCAATGGCGATTGTCTTATCACCCGTGCCCTTGATAACAGCGTTCCAAATTGCATGAAGAGCAGCAGCCAGTAAAACCAGACTGAAGACCAAAACGGTCATATATTGTTCTCAATCAGAAACTTTTTGATGATCAGCTGGGCCAAGGAAGCGAATAAGTCTTAACATTTGTGAAGAATTTCATGGCTTCGAGCACGCCTTCTTTTACACCATTACCAGAGTCTTTTATACCTCCAAAAGGAGACATTTCTATTCGATATCCTGGTTGCTCCCAAATATTGACTGTTCCTACATCAAGTCCCTCAATATAGTTAGTTGCCCGAATTAAATCGTTTGTGCAAACTCCAGAAGAAAGACCAAATTCTGTACTATTTGAAATATTCATCACCGCTTGATCGTCATCAGGGACTCGAACTATCGGAACAATTGGACCAAATGTCTCCTCCATGACTAAATCACATTCATGTGGCACGTGATCAATTACTATTGGTGGTAGTAAAGCGCCATCACGACCTGGATGATATAAAATTTTAGCGCCCTTAGCTTCCGCCTCGAAAACTCTTTTTTCAAAAAGCTCGGCCGCTTTAGCATTTATAACGCATCCAAGTTGAGTATCTGGATCCATTGGGTCTCCATATTTGATAGCCTGAGCTTTTTCGAGTATCAGTGGAACAACTTGATCCGCTATACTTTCCTGAATTAATATTCTCTTTACAGCAGTACAGCGCTGACCAGAGTTCCCAGTTGCACCTGCTACCGCAATAGTGGCAGCTTTATCAAAATCACTCCCATGAAGATCATTCAATATTATTAAAGGATCATTGCCTCCCAGTTCTAAGGCTGTCCTTTTATAACCTGCCTTTTCAGCAATCATTTTCCCCACTGGAACACCACCGGTAAATGTAATGATATCAATGTTAGGATTTGTTATCATTTCATCGCCAATATCTTGGGGCAGACCCGTTACGATTTGAAACATTTCTGGGGGTAAACCAGCATCATACAATATGTCAGCCAAGGTGATGGCCGTAAGCGGCGTCTGTTCTGTGGGTTTGCAAACTACACAATTATTTGTCGCAATGGCAGGAGCTATTTTATGCGCAACCATATTCAGTGGATGATTAAATGGAGTAATCGCTGAAATACTACGGACAGGCTCTCTTTTGGTGAAAATTTTTCTGCTTTTGCCATGAGGTGTTAAATCACATGAAAAAATTTCGCCATCATCTTGGATAGCGAGTTGCCCCGCTAAAGTAAAAACATCGTAAGATCGTCCTGTTTCGTATAAGGCATGCTGTTTACAAATGCCTAACTCCAAAGTTAACCAATGGGCAATATCTTCACGTCTATCTCTTATAATTTCAGCAGCGCGAAATAGTATTTGTTGTCTTTCATACCGTGTTAAAGAGGGCTGGTAATTTGCTGCAATTTCAAATGCCTCCTTTGCATGTTCTGCCGTGCCAGCAGGCACTGTGGCTATTACTTCTTCAGTATAAGGATAAGTTACATCGACAGTTTTATCAGTGAAGATTTTTTCGCCACCAATACGCATTGCTTCGTTACGAATAGTTTGTTTTGACATAATAAGTGGTCTCCTTATTTGGGACTAAATTCGTTTATTGAAAGTTATTGCATCAGGTATTTGCTGCAATACTTGCATAAAAGAAGGCATCGTAGTTTCTTAGATTTGGCACCTCAGGCAAATCAATTTTACGATTTACTATAAAAGGTACTTCTTGTTCAGTTAAACCCCCATGGCTTCTTAAAGGCTCTTTCAAAGCTTCGAGATCATGGCGATCAACAGAAGTTCCCAAGGTCATATTCTCTGTGGAAATAATAACGATGTCACCTATCCTATCCGGCGGAAGGTCAAATCTTTTAACCGCTTCTGACTTATTTATTACTAATAAAATTCCCTCAATGTTGGATAACTTTTCAGTTATTTCAGTAGTGTCTACTTCTCCCGGCAGATATGCAGTTGCAAATGATCCAAGTGCACCATGATGAACAACATACGGATCGGTGATTGGTAAGATTACTCTTGCTTTAGCTTCGCCCAACCATTGATCTAATAGATCTTGAACATAAACAACCGAAGGTTCTCCATTAGCGTCGTGTTTTGGCTTCATCCCGTGATCGGCTGTTACCACCAATGCGGCACCCAAAGCATCAAGTTCCCCAATATAAGCATCGGCCATAATATAAAAATCTTTTGCACCCTGTTGATTGGGGGCAAATTTGTGTTGAATGTAATCAGTGGTTGAAAGATACATAACATTTGGTGACCACTCTCTTAAAATCTTTACACCAGCAGCCAAGACAAATTCTGAAAGATCGGCTGAATATACTTCGGGAACTGGCCGACCAAGCCATTCGCTGGCATTTTGTATACCATTATCACCCTCTGTCGCCTGATCAGCCTTCTCCGAAGAGAAACAAATAGCCCGACCTTCATCAAATTTCAGGCCATCACCTAGTAATGCTCTAAGCTTATCCTTTGCGGTAACTACAGCAACTCTTGATCCAGCTTCATAATATTTAGAGAATAAAGTTGGTGCACGTAAGAAACGCACATCGTTCATCATAACTTCTTCGCCAGTATCAGGATCAAATAAGAAATTACCACAGATTCCGTGAACAGCGGGAGGACGCCCAGTAGCGATAGACATATTATTTGGATTTGTAAAAGATGGAATAACTGAATGAGCGAGTGCATCTGTACCCTCTGCTCGGATGCGTTTTAAGTTGGGCATTAAACCTTCGGATATTGCTATATCTAAGTATTCTGGTTCACATCCATCAAGGCAAATTACCACCGCACAATTTGAAGCCGGATTATATGTTCGCCCATTTGCTTCAACCTCATTTTCAGTTTTCATTAAAAATTCCCTTCATTCTTGTAATTCTGATAGTCTTTGTCTTTCCAGAAATGCAGCCTCAGGTGGAGCGGCGCTTTCTACACCCATCGCTTCAAGTGCTTTTTTGGCTGCAGATACAACGCCTTTCATGACATGGGCGTCCATTCTACCAATACAGCCGATACGAAAGCTATCAACAACAGTTAACTTGCCTGGATAAATAATATAGCCTTCACTCTTCATAAGATCATAAAATTTTGTAAACTCAAATGCTCGATCTGCGGGACAAAAAAACGTCACTATAATTGGCGACAGCCACCTTTCGTCTAGAAGAGTTTCAAAGCCTAAATCTCGCATACCGCTGACCATCACGTCGCGATTATTAGTATATCTAGCTCCACGTCCAGCAATACCGCCCTCCTCTTCATGTATTTCTAAAGCAGTTAAAAATGCAGCAACTACATGAGTGGGAGGAGTAAAGCGCCACTGGCCAGATTTCTCCATAGCACTCCATTGTGCTTCAACATCAAGACTAAGAGAATGGCAATTACCCTTTGCAGCTTCCAGTGCCGAAAGCTTTGCAAAAACAAACCCAAACCCTGGAACGCCTTCAATACATTTGTTTGCAGAAGAAACCATGGCTTCAAAATCAATTTTTTCGGGATCTACAGGTACCGCTCCAAAAGCTGACATACTATCGATCAAAAGTTTACGGCCAGCAGATTTAACAACTGCGCCAATTTCTTCTAATGGGTTTAAAATACCAGAGCTTGTTTCACAATGAATAACCAAAACGTGAGTTATTGCTTTATCATTTTCCAAAATATCAGCCACTTCATTGCCTCTAGGAGGTAAATAATCTCCCTTATCAAGTAGATGATAATCGCGATTTAAATAATCCATAGTTTGAGCAGCGCGAAGACCATAAGCACCGTTTGCTAGCACCAAAAGCTTTCCATCTTTAGGAATAAAAGTGCCCAACATTGACTCAACAGCGAAAGTTCCAGATCCTTGAATTGGAACACAATCATATAAATTTTTTCTTGGCCCAAGTAGAGATAGAAGGTTTTTTCGTAACTTTTTTGTTAGATCTCGAAAGTCGTCGTCCCAACTTCCCCAATCTTTTAACATCGCCTCTTTTACTTCATAAGCCGTGGTCAATGGACCCGGGGTTAGAAGATAAGGCTCGCCAAATTTTGGCGGCGGAAATATTTTATCAGACAAAGACATTTAAACCACCCAAAACGATTTTTTCTTTAAATAAAATTAAAAATCACCCATAAGTAAAATCGTTAGTTCTTATATCTTTAATCATTTTTTCTATAGGTTGAAAATGACTTATTCACAACTTAGAGCGTTTCATTGCGTGGCGACTTATGGCGGCTTTTCCAAAGCAGCAGAAAAAACGCAACATTCTCAACCAGTTCTAAGTGGCCACGTCAAACAACTTGAGGAATCGCACGATAATTTGCTTTTCAAAAGGGAAAAAAAAAGAATTTCTCTGACCTCAGCTGGTAAAGAATTATTTGTTCTTACGAAGCAATTTTTTGAAGTAGAGGAGCAAATAAACAGCCACCTGAGCAAATCACGTGCATCTGTCTCTGGAAAAATAAGAATCGTTGCTGACTCAGCAATTCATATCATAAAGATATTAAAAAGTTTCCGAAAAATTTACCCAGATATCATGGTTGATCTTAGTATAGGAAATTCCAGAGAAGTTACTAATGCTATCAGAAATTATGATGCTGAAATTGGGATCATCGGTAGTCCGGTTGAGGGCCCTGATTTGGAAACAGTGTCTTTAGGTACATCAAAAATAAAGGCGATTGCATCTAAAAAATTTTTTAAAACTATTCCTAAGTCCCTATCATTTCAAGATTTGAAAAAACTACCTTTGATTTTTCGAGAAAATGGCTCTTATACGCGCGAAATACTTGTTTCTGACGCTTTAGAAAAGAAAATAGAACTATCACCAGTTATAGAAGTAACAGGGCGAGAAGCACTTCATGAGTTAGTCGCTAATGGGTTGGGAATAGGTTTTGTATCATATGCAGAAATTGGGCAAGATCCTCGTTTGATAAATCTCGACATCGATACTGGTAATGCAGAGATGACTGAAATACTCATGTATCTGACAGCAAGAAAAGAGGTGCCTGTGATAAGAGCATTTTTAAAGGCAGCTGAAAAACCTTGATTTCCTCTGAAAATTTTTATGGTGAGCTGCGAACTAATTCACTCTGCCACCAATTAAAACTATCCTTTTTTGTTCTTCGTTGCGTTTTATAGTCAACATGCACAATACCAAAACGTTTTTTGTATCCCAAAGCCCATTCAAAGTTGTCTAGGAGCGACCACGCAAAATAACCCTTTATTGGTAAATTGCGCGCAGCTTTTGCAACTTCATTAAGATGATCTCTATAATATTCAATACGATCTTCGTCAGAAATAGCATTTGAAGAGGCCATTCCATTTTCGGTTATATAAAGCGGCAAATCTGGTGCGTAATGAGATACGAGATTTATAGCATCTGTTAGCCCACTAGGCTCTATTTCCCATCCCATATCAGTTTTAGGTAAATTGCGGTCAACAGGTTTAACGAAAGGGAAGTCTTGACCTCCAGCCTCTAACATAAGCGTCGTGTAGTAGTTGATCCCAATAAAATCGATTGGGTCTTTAATTGTGTTCATATCACCTTGCCAATTATGTGGAAGAAAAGCTTCGAGATTACGCAATGCAGCAGCAGGATATTCGCCTTTAGTTATGGCAGATAGGTACCAAGTATTTGTTATGGCTTCATATTGCTCTAAGGCAGAAATGTTACTGTCACTCTTATTTGCCAGACGGCCAGGAGTAAAATTCAAGACAATTCCAATAGGCTTTTTTGTTTCTGCACGCGCAGCCTGAATGCCCAGTCCATGACCTAAACAAACAAAGTGACTGGCTTTTACTGCACAACTTAAATCTCTTAGACCAGGCGCATGCTCTCCCAAATAATGCGACAACCAAGCAACACACCAAGGCTCATTTATAGAAACTAAATTTTCTAAATCCTCGCCAAAATTTCTTGCTATAAAACCCATATATTCACCAAAGCGCTCTGCATTTTCAAGAATAGTCCAACCTCCTAAAGCGCCTAGGGCCTGTGGCATATCCCAATGATATGCCGTACCAAAGGGAAGCAGACCACGAGAATTGATTGCGTCTAAAAGTTGTTTATAGAAATCTAGTCCCTTGATATTCAGGTTTTTTCCGTCTGGGAAAAGGCGCGACCAAGAAAATGAAAATCGGTAAGCAGAAAAACCTGCATCAACTAAAAGATCAAGATCCTCCTCAAAGCGATGAAAATGATCACAAGCGACCGCTCCGTCTTCACCATTTTTTGTCCCACCATTTTTAGCAAAATGATCCCAAATGCTTTCACCGCAACCACCAAATTTACTGCCTTCAATTTGATACGCAGCTGTGGCTGCACCAAAAATAAAATCATCGCTAAATTTTGAACGGATACTTGGCATGAACTATTCTGTTTCACCAATTTATCCAAAAATAAAGTATTATTAGTTTTGTATCGATTTCTTTTTCACAGCAATTTAAAGAATTTTACTTTCGATCAATTAACGAAAACAACTTTGCCCTCATCCGGACAAACTATAAGATGATCGCCTGTCTTTACTAACTTTGTGACATCACCATCTTCAAATCGATCAACCATTGCCATCTTTGCTAAAGCAGCGCCTTGAGCTAATATTGTATTCGCGTTGTTAAATAAAATAGCCTTTGGTGCTATTTCCCTTGAAGCCATTTCGTAGAGCATCCAAGCCGTTGCAACACCTCCTTTGGCCGTATTCAAAACGAGAATGACATCTTTGTAACTTTTGCCATATAGTTTATGCTGGGGTCTGCTAAAAACACCATTTATGCGATCCAGATCATAACGCGCTGAAAAATTATCATCAGCAACAAGAGCAACGCCTCTAACTTCGGGCCCTATTCCAACATGACATTTTAATTCTTTTCTCATTTAACAATTATACCTTTTTCAGCAGACGCAATGCAGGCTTCCATAGTCGCCAAAGATGGTTGATAACCATATCCGCCTAAAATATTTACTATCTTAGCTGAATTGCTCAAAAGACGCTTCCAGCCGTTGGATTCACCAATCTCCCGGGCATACTGCTGATAAAAACAAGTACCGACTAAGACTTGGCCACCAAAAGTTTCAATTTTAGCCACATACCCCATTGAAACGGCATCAGCATAAACTTGTGCAGATGTACAGACAATAACATCAGTTTTTGCGGCACGTTCCCTTCCATTACAGAGTTCGGCAAGCTTTGACATTTCAATTATGCTTAGTTGAGGAGCCGCAAAAACTACCACATCGACAGGATCGCCCACCGCTGTGAACGGTTCTTTTAAATTTCGAATAGCTTCGTCAGTAATCTTTTTAACCCCCAAGCTTAGACCACCAACATCTTCAAGCTTATTACATTCAGGTGTTATTCCAACAATATGAAATAGTGGAACTGACCCATAGCTGGCCATTGCTGCACCAAAATGCTTCAGCTGATCTGAACTAGGAACTTTTTCAATACCTTCTATTACAGGAACTTCCCAATAACTTCCTGCCATTCGCCCGATAGTTGCTCCCAATAATCCCCAATCCATAAGATCATTAGGCTCTTCTGCAACTTGATATCTTTTTGTCGACCTTCGGTTGCTGTCTAGGTGCAGTCCGTATCTTGGAGTTCGCCCAGTCAATCCAGCCGCTAAAGCTGAAGGACCCCCTTCAAAATTGGACCGCGCTCCACACACGGAGTTCGAGTAAATTACTACTCCCGTATCACCGAATGCAACATGATCTCCAAAAACAGGTGGCATAATCGTTTGATAATTAATGCACGTATTCGTCATAGTTATACCCATTTTTTTACATGCAGCGATGAAACGTCTTTCTAATACAGCCATACTTTCGGTTTGGCCGATGGGCTTGTAATATTCTAGGTCAACACCCCGCGGGTCTGTGATCATGGGTATGCAAACGCGCGTATTAGTTTCAGCTAATTTCTCTGTAAAAGCGACACCAGCCTCTCCAAGTGACTCTGGGTCGGCCATCATATGTGACTGACTAACGGCAACCATATCTTTAGCGTCAAACATGCGCCCAACTTGCAGTTGATGCTCAAGTGCCCATTTAACTGCTGGTCCAAAATCACCAGCAAGCATGGCATTTTCTTCATTGTTCAAGTGCATCGGTAGAAAAACTTTAAAGAAAGGCTAATCACGTAAGTAATACTAACTAGCCTCAAAAAGCTGTCAATCATCCATAAATTTTATATCAAAATTTCTTTAAAAAATTTAAACTGAAAAATGATATGTTATTCTATAGAGCCCACTCTCCAGTCCTAAAAACTGGCGTAGCCCGTCCCTCTTGATCTAATCCATCAATACTTATGGCATCAGAACCTATCATCCAATCGACGTGGATCATACTACTATTTCCACCATTCTTACCAATTTCATCTTTAGAAAGTGTATCGCCACTTCTAAAGCATTTTGAGTAGCACTGGCCCAAAGCTATATGACAAGCTGCGTTTTCGTCAAAAAGAGTATTGTAAAATAGAAGATTACTTTGAGATATTGGAGAGCTATGTGGAACAAGGGCTACCTCTCCTAGTCTGCGCGCTCCTTCATCCGTATTAATTAACTTTAAAAACACCTCTTCTCCCTTAGATGCTTTTGCTTCCGTAATCTTTCCATTCTCAAAAACTACGGAAATATCCTCAATTAAAGTGCCTTGGTGCGAAAGTGGCTTAGTCGATTTAACATGCCCATCAACTTTTAAAGCATGTGGTGTCGTAAAGACCTCCTCGGAAGGTATGTTAGGGTTACAAGTAATTCCATTTCGGGCCTTTGATGCACCCCCCATCCATTCGTGCCCTTCTGCGAGGCCAACTTTGAGATCAGTCCCACCCCCGTAGAAATGAAGTGCATCAAAATTTTTTGCATTCAGCCAGTTTGTTCGCTGTCTGAGATTTTTATTATGTAAATTCCAGTTTTTGATAGGGTCTTTACCTTCTAATCTAGATGCTTGAAAGATTGCTTTAGCAAGCTGCTTCTGAGCTTCTCCCTCTTCTAAATTTGGAAAGACCCTTTTAGCCCACTGCGTTCCCGGCCAAGCTATAATGTTCCAATTTACGTCAAAACGTGTAATTCTTTCTCGAACTGGCGAAGAAGCTTTCGAAACAGCCTGGTTGGCACGGCCAATATCATCTGCATTTTGCCCAGAAAGCAGCATAGGGTCTTCGCCCACGACAGCCAAACGTGCAGTGTTTTGATCGAATGCCGCGCCCATAGCATCAAACAACCAATCCGTAGATTTATCAAAAGATTCTTTGCTAGCGTTTTTATATCTTAAGAGTGTTACTTCTGGGTCTGTATAAAGAGGCGTGACTATCCCACAACCTTGTTTATAAGCATGAAAGGTCAAGCGACGGACCAATGGGACCGCCTCCAGAGGTGCCGTAATCAAAAGGTCTTGGCCTGGTTGAAGTGCTACGCCTACCTTAATAGACAATTCAGCTAATTTATCCAATTCAAATGAATTATCCCAAAAGTTTTCATTCATACTCTTCACCCATAAATTTATCACAAAATTAAAAAGACTAGTTTTAACTAGAACTAAAAATCCACCTATTTATAATATTTGGCAAAACATTTATACATAAATAGCCACTTTGAAAACCATTGCAAATTTTCATACAGATTTTAAAAATCTTAATAAAAGTATTGGAAAATTAGGTCCCGATCTATTGATTGCTATTTAAAAATATCCAAGCGCTGAGAGCATAAATTTTTGCGCTATTAACGATATCAGAAATCCAAGCGTAATCGTCTACTCCCGAGACGAGTTCAGGCTGAGGACCAATACAAACCGCCGGTACTCCCAATGAACGCCAACGGCTTGCATCACTAGCGGGCAAACGAACTACTGATTGAGTTGCTTCGGATAAAAAAATATTTTTAGCACGAGAAATAGATTTTGCTATTTTTGTTTTCTGGCTCGTCCAACTTGGGTTCCAGCCCTTAATCACACGCCAAGAAATATTATCCTCAGAGGAACAAAGATTGTCTAATTTAGCGCTAATCTCGTTAATTGTAAGGCCTGGCGGTATTCTGATATCGACCTTTGTTTTTGCTGTTGTTGCAATCTGACTGATAAAATGTCCACCAATTATCTCCCCTATATTTACCGACAATCGTAATCCTTCTTCCATTGATTCCCCATGCAAGTAACCCAGCTCTTTTGGTGCTACCGATGTAATTTTATTCCACTCATCTAATTGCGAAATTATTCGAGATATTTTAGCGATCGCAGAAGACCCGACGTTAGCCAACATACCCTGCCCAGATCTCGCAATCGCTTCAATCTCAATCCAAAGAAGGCCTTTTTCTGCTAATGCCGTATTCATTTTCCCAGCGCCTTCTCCACAAATAACAGCGTCACCAATTAGATTTGGGTATTTAGATAAGAGCCAATCTGCACCGTTCTCGCCAAAAATTGTCTCGTCAGCTACAGCTGTATAAGTGACCTTACCCACCCAAGATTGCTTGTTTAAATGAAGCCAAAGAGTTGCCAGTGCTAAAGCGGCGGTACCCGCTTTCATATTACCAAGACCAAGTCCCATCATTTTGCCATTTCTATTTGTGCCTTTGAATAATGGAATTGACCAATCGCTTTGATTACCTGGGCTAACAGTGTCCATATGTCCATTAAGAATAAGGTGTTTTCCTAATTTTTGGGACTCTATTGTTGAAACCAGGTTTGGTTTGGTTTCATCCAAAGAAAGAAGCTCAGACCTAATTCCATTTTTTTTAAAAAAATCTTGGATTACCTGAGCGGTTTCAACAGTTGAACCAGGCGGATTGATGGAATTACATGCCGTTAGATCATGACAAATTCGCAAGAGATCTTCAGTTTTATCTGTTACAAATTCATCAATTGAGTTTGCAACATCATTAATATCATTTCTATGTTCATGATCCATAAATGTATAGCTTTCTTATCGCTAAAGATTTTGCAAATTTTGATAAATTTGATATCTAATCATTTATAAAATGGAAAACGAAGATAGCAAAGTCAAAATAAGATGCACAGTAATTTGCTCAAAGATAAAGTAGCTTTGATCACTGGTGGAGCAGGTGGAATTGGCTTGGCAGTAGCCTCAGCATACTGTCGAAATGGCGCTTCAGTGGTTTTAACTGACTTTAATGAAAACAAATTATTAGAGGCAAAAAAAAAGTTGCAAGGTCCCGTTTTGCCTTTAGCCTTAGACGTTACCGATGAAGACCAAACACAATCTGTACTTGATTGCGCAATCGAAAAATATGGAAAAATTGATATTGTTGTTCCAAATGCAGGAATATTACATCTCGCTAATTTTCTCGATACTGAAACCAAAGATTTTAAAAACTTAATTGAAACAAATTTAGTTGGTGCATTTATCACTGCTAAAATTTGTTCCCGCCAGTTAATTGCGCAAAACCATGGTGGCCGCATAATCTTTACTTCATCTTTGTTTGGCTTAACCGGCGGGAGAGAAAACTCCGCTTACTCTGCTTCTAAATTCGGTATGATAGGATTAATGCAGTGTATTGCTGCTGAGTTAGCAGAATATCAAATTCTAGCAAACTGCGTTTGTCCAGGACAAATGCAAACTGATATGATTGAAAAGTTATTCAAAGAGCGATCAAAAATTACCGGTAAACCAGCCTTAGAAGTTAAAAAGGCTCTGCTTAACAAGATTCCAATGGGAAAATTGGGCTCTATGTCTGATCTAGCTGGCACTTATCTTTATTTAGCGAGTGATTTATCAAACTATGTTACGGGCCAATCATTTGTTGTCGATGGTGGTTGGCAAGTCAGCTGACTACTTATCAATTAATTTTTAAACCCGTAACTCTCTCAAAAGTTTGATTATCAGTAACACCTTCGCTCCCAATAGCAACAACAATTGAATCCTCCGTCAAATCTAATTTTTCTCGTAAATCGTTTTTTTGAGCACATGATATAATACCTGCAATTGCTGCAACTCCTGACTCTCCCGCATTTACCGATTGATCATTGAAAGGTGGCATTGCTAAAATCTTCATAGCATCAATAGCTGCTGCATCTGGTATGGCAATAACATGATCGACGCTTGACCTTATTATCGGCCATGCAACGGGAGAAACCTCACCTGCTGAAAGACAAGCCATGAATGTTTCTAAATCCCCGTCGGCTTTCATGATCCTATCTCTTTGGACGCTTTTAAAAATGCACGCAGCTGAATTAGGTTCAACCACAATAATTTTTGGGCGCTTTTCACCCAAACTCTCATGAAAGTGAGAGGCTACTGCGGCAGCTAATCCGCCAACTCCACCGGGGACAAATACATGGGTTGGATATTTAGTTTCAGCCAGCTGATCAATAATTTCCTGCACTAAAATAGTATATCCTTGCATTACTAACTTTGGCACATCCTCGCTTCCTCCCCCCGCGTTTGTATCTGCAACGAGGCTCCATGAATTCTTTTCGGCATCCAAAGCGCATTGTTTAACAGAGTCATCATAAGAGCCTTTCACTCTGATAATATCAGCACCATATTTTGCTATCTCAGATTCACGAGTTTGACTAACGCCGCTATGTAAATAAATTTTTGATTTGCAACCAAATTGACTGGCGCCCCATGCTACTGATTTACCATGATTTCCATCCGTAGCAGCGCAAAACGTGATTTGAGAAGTAATATTCTCATATCTTCTTTTTTTTAAGTCATCGTTGGAAACATCTGCTAAAGAAAATTTTTTATGCAACATATCCTTTAATATTTTCGAAATTGCATAAGCTCCCCCAAGGGCTTTAAAACTCTGTAATTCAAATCGATACCCTTCATCTTTATGAAATAAGCTACCTAATTTTAGATACTTTGCTATACCGCCAAGGTGAACCAACGGAGTTGGAGCATAGTCTGGCCAAGAAGAAATTTCACGATTTGCATATTTAAACTCTTCAAGACAAATAATTGATTGCTCTTCCTTGCCATAAATATTCGATTTTTCTGCAGCACTATTTTTAATATGTTTAGTCTCAAAACTTTCCAAATCCATTTGATGCCTCCTAGTGTAAGCATCCCGAATTAATATAATCCGGGATGCAATTTCTTATGCATTTAGTTGCGTTTAGCGAGTATCTCAAACCACTGGTCACGGAGTGTTATATGGTCTCCGTTTCGAACAAAATCTTTGATAAAAGTGTTAAGAAACTGAAGCATATGCGTATTTTCTGGTCGAACTGCATAGGCTAGCCCAACAGGCTTAACTAATTCATCCTCTCCATTCAAAACTTTTAAACGTTCACCTAAAGCAGGGTTTTGAGTAGTTAAAATCTTGAAAGTACCGGGATCAAGAAATGCCGCATCCGCTTGCCCTGATGCGACTTCACCTATCCATGCGGCGATATCATTTGTTGCAATCCCTTTAACTTTAGCAGATGGATATAATTCTTTTGGGTAACTTTCTTCTACTGTACCACTCATTCCAACGAAAGTAACATTTGATGAGTTTAATTCATCTAAGGACTTTAGTGACGAACCTGAGTTAACCACTATATGAAATCCATAAGTTGAGTATGGGTCCGTAAAGTTTACAACAAGAGCTCTTTGTGGGGTTGCAAATAAATTTGCAAATACGACATCATATTGTTTAGCGCTTAAACCCGGAATCAAAGTAGACCAAGTTGCTGGAACCACCTCAAGTTTCACACCCATCAAATCTGCTGCTCTTTGCGCCAAATCAACATTGATGCCTTCGTATTCACCGCTACTAGGATTTGGAGATTGCCACGGAGGGCTTTCTGCCATTCCCACTTTCAAGACACCCCTAGCTTGAATTTCAGGTATCAAGTCTGCTGCAGCAAAGGTAACTGACATCAGTATTGCAGTTAAGGTAGTTAATAATAGCTTAACACGATTTAGATACTTCATTTTTAATCTCCTTTAAGTTTAACTTTAGTTGAAAAATAACCATTTTTTCTTTTTTTGGTTAATAGAATATTTTGAAAATCATTTTTTGATCATAAAGTTTAGTTGACTCCTTTCAGTTCAAGTTTTCGTGAAATAAAACTGAGTGGGAAAATCATTAGAAAATATAAAATTGCTATAGCAGATAGAAACTCAACATATCTAAATGTTTGCCCTCCCAGGAGATAAGCTTGTAGAGCTAACTCAGCCACACCTATCCCCGATAACAAACTTGTATTTTTTAAGAGTTCAGTGAAATAATTAAACAAAGGTGGTATCATAATTTTCATCAATTGAGGGATAATTATGAAGCGCCACTTGACATAGAATTTCAAACCTAATGAATTAGCGGCTTCCAATTGCCCTATTGGAATTGCATTAAAGCCAGCACGAAAAATTTCTGCTAAATATGCTGCTGTTACAAGTCCAAGGGCAACACTACCCGTCCAAAAACCAGATACTTTAAATTCAAAAATCATGGGTACACAAAAATAGGCCCAAAATATCAATATCATTTCAGGAGTTGCGCGGAAAAAGAGAATATAGCCTATGGCAAAATTTTTGATTAGCTTTTTTTTGCTTAACCGAGCAGCACAAACAATTCCACCAATTGAAAATCCAATAAGTACAGATACTAGGGTAACCTGAACTGTGATCGCCAACCCCTGCATTAGCAGTTCATAATTTCGAAAAACAATGTTCCAATTATAGTCCACTTAATCGACCACCCTTATTCCTGTATTTCTGCTCTATTGCCTGTCCCGCGAGTGTGATCATAAGACCCACAAAAAATGCTAGAAATGCGGCGGTAGTGTATACTTCCACTGGCTTAAATGTATATGAACTTATACGTTGCGCTGCACGCATCACATCATTGATAGCTAAAACGGATAATATCGCTGTGGCTTTAAAAATAGAGATAATAGTCCCAATTAAAGGTGGTATCACTATTTTGAGGGCCTGCGGGAATATAACTTTTAACCAAGTATAGGTTTTTGTCATACCTAGAGAAAATGAAGCTTCAAATTGCCCCTTGGGAACGCCAAGAATGCCAGCTCGAAATATCTCACAGCAATATGCTGATACATTTAGAACTAATGCTATCAAGGCACTTTGGAATGGAGAAGTTTGAAGGCCTGTCATTACAGGAAAAGCAAAATGCATCCAAATTGCTTGAACTAACAATGGAGTTGAACGCCAAAATTCCACAAATACGATAGTTGGCCACCGAATTAGTCTATATTTTGATAGACTTGCTAGAGCCAATGGTATCGCTAGGATGATCCCACCAGCTAAAAACCCAAACACCGTAAGTAAAATGTTATTAGCCAATCCATTCAACAGAGCTGGCAGATATTTGCTGATGACATCAAAGTCGAATTCAGTAAACACACTCCAGTCCATTAGAAATCTTTTCCTCTAAAAATCTCGTACTCGTTGGTTTTCGACCATTTCATTCACTTGGTCGTTTTGGGTGCCATAAAATAACGTCAGAACCAGCTTCATAAGCTTTACCTTTTGGAAAGCTGACAAGTTCTAATTGAAGTCCCCAAGGTGCTAAAAAGTAAACCCAGGCAGAACCTCCTGCTGGGCCCTCAGTAATAAAATTTACATCGCCTTGAATCGTAATATTTTTTGTTTGCAAGTACTGGACAGCAATTTCAATATCATCAACGTAAAAGGCCAAATGATGACCACCAACATCGCTATTTTTAGGGCAAATTACTTTTTGATCTGGCGCAGTGTATTCAAAAATTTCGATGTTTGGTCCAGTTTTACAGCGCAAAAAGCTATATTTTAGTTTTGAACTAGGCGAGACCGATAAGTTATTTGTCATAAATTTGGGGTCTGGATCAACTTGGCCTCCATCAAAAACCAAATCGCAGCCTAAAATTTCTATAAAGAATTGTTTGGCTTCTTCTAAATTTGGTACTGTAATCCCCAAATGTTCTATTCCTGCAAGTCCTGGGAGACCCTTTTCCATCAAATCGATCCTCTGGTTTGATGTATAAATGCTTCAATAATTTTATTTACCTGATTGTGCTCCTCCATTTGTGGCATATGGCCTGACCCATTGAGTTCATGAATTTTTATATTCGGTGGCAGCAAATCATACTCAGAAAATTTGATAATCTTGTCTTCAGAACCCTGAATAATTTGAATTGGTGCTTTAATTTCTTCTAATGGCGGTAATTGAAAAGAACCTTCCCCAGAGGGTAAAAAATTTGCATCTTTAATTTTACTTAGAGCTTGCTTAGCTCCATCAAACCTTCTTGATTTCAAGGTTTCATCTATAAAATTTCTATTTACGATTTTAGGGTTAGCATATAATTCCGAAACAACACTACGCATTTGCTTTCTACTGTCAGCGAAAATAAAACCTTCCAAAAATTCAGTATTAGTCTTGCATCCAGGTAAAACTGGGCATATCAAAGTCAGAGTTTTGAAGATTTCAGGCTTTGTATAAGCCATTAATAAGGATATTGCGCCACCCAGTGAGTGTCCTACTAAATGCGCTTGGTTTATTTCTTTCTTTTCAAAAAGCGAAATTAAAATTTCTGATAGTTCCGAAACATTACCAGAATCCACTTCTAATGCTGAGCCACCATGCCCCGGAAGGTCTAGCGATATAGTATTAAAATGTGTTGATAATTCTACTTGATTATAACTCCAAGAATTTAAGTCCCCTCCAAAGCCATGAACAAATACAATTGTCTCTTCTTCAGGTTTTTCACAAAATACTTCCAAAAAGTTTAGTTCTAGATTTCCTACTTGAAGTTTTTCTGTCTTATTAGTTGCTTCTTTGGTATCTGTTTTTATTTTTTCTTCTGACTCGAACTTTTTGATGAAATTATCTATTTCATTCTCTTTTACGTCTCCATCAATTATAACACCAATTAAACTTCCAACCTTATAAGTGCTTCCCTCAACCACTAAATGACGTACGAGAATTCCTGAAGTTTGGCTTTCTACCACATTAGAGATTTTGTCGGTCTCTATTTCGACAATCTCGTCACCTTCATTGACAGCTCCACCTTCAGAAATCAGCCAATCTGTGACCTTTCCTTCTTCCATTGTCATACCCCATTTAGGCATGCTCACAGGGAATATTTTCCCACTCATTTCTCACCTCTGATAACTTCTTTTACTGCATCAATTACATTCTGACTGCTTGGGAGGAAAGCTTGCTCTAAGTTTGGTGCATACGGTACCGGAGAATGTGGAGGAGTTACTTTTTTAATTGGGGCTTTCAGATCGCTGAACGCTTTTTCAACAATTATTGATGACACATCAGCCGCAACTCCACACCTAGGATAGGCTTCATCTACTACTACCACCCTACCAGTTTCTTCAGTAAATTCCAAAATTGTTTCTTCATCCAGTGGTGAAATAGTTCTCAGATCTAAAATAGAAGCTGCAACATTTTCTTTAGCAAGTTCGTCTGCTGCTTCTTGGCAAACATTTACCATTTTCCCCAAAGATATCAGCGTAACATCTTTGCCCTCTCTTATAATTCCAGCCTCCCCAAACGGCACTGTATATGCTTCATCAGGTACTTCTCCTGAAAAGTCGTAGAGCATTTTGTGCTCTAAAAAGATTACTGGATCTTCATCACGAATTGCATTTATTAACAGACCCTTGGCATCATAAGGATTTGACGGCACAACAACTTTAAGACCAGGTATATGGGTAAAAATAGGATACAGTGCCTGGCTATGTTGACTAGCAGAGCTTGCTCCTGCTCCATAGCTTGCACGTAATACCATGGGCATGTCAGCTTTTCCACCAAACATGTAGCGTACTTTTGCAGCTTGATTAAAAATTTGATCGAAACAAACGCCTAAGAAATCAACAAACATGATTTCAGTTACTGGCCTCAGCCCAGTCATTGCAGCTCCTACAGCTGCTCCTACAAATGCACTTTCAGTAATAGGAGTATCCATTATTCTATCGGGACCAAATTCAGATAAAAGACCCTTCGTTACTCCGAATGCCCCACCCCAAGCATCTTTTTCTCCCGTTCCTCCAGTCCCTCCACAAACATCTTCACCAAAAATAATGACATTTTTATCTCTGGACATTTCCAGGTGGAGCGCCTCGTTGAGTGCCTGTCTGAAGGTTTTAATAGACATGCTTTGACTCCTAATAGCTCAGGTAGACATCTTTAGTTAAGTCTTCCAAATTGGGCTCGGCTCCCTCTCGAGCAAATTTCACAGCATTATCAATTAATTCTAATACCTTATCATCAATATCATTTAGTTGTTTTTCGTTTAATAATGATGACCCAATAACTTTATTTCGAAATATTTTTAGACAGTCCTTATTTTGGCGCATCTCATTTTTTTCTTCATCTGATCTATATGTATCCGCGTCTCCAGAAAAATGGCCATAATAACGCTCAGTTTTGATTTGTAGTAAACTTGGTCCAAGTCCTTCACGAGCTCTTTCAATTGCAGTTTTTGCTGCTAAATGTACTTCGAAAAAATTTAGCCCATCTACTTTTTCTGATGCTATATTATAAGCTTGCGCACGCTTTACAATATCGCCAGCGACTGCATACTCGGAACTTGTAGCTTCAGCAAACCCATTGTCTTCAATTGCAAAAACCACTGGAAGTTGCCAAATTGATGCCAAGTTCAAAGCTTCCTGAGTAGTTCCTTGATTGAATGCTCCATCTCCTGCGAATGCCACAGCGACTCCTTTTGTACCCAATATTTTGGCAGACAATGCTGCACCGCATATCATAGGTGGGCCTCCTCCAACTATTCCGTTAGCCCCCATCATACCTTTTTCTAAATCTGCAATATGCATTGAGCCACCTTTGCCTAGGCAAAGACCATTTTGTTTTCCAAATATTTCAGCCATCATACCCGGTACATCACATCCTTTTGCAATACAGTGACCATGACCTCGATGAGTTGACGCTATCTGGTCTCTACTATCCAAAAGTGAACAAATACCAACCGCAGAAGCCTCTTGGCCTGCATAAAGATGAACGGCTCCAGGAATATCACCGGACCCCATTTCTTGATTTACCCTATCTTCAAAAACTCTTATAGTTTTCATTGTTTGATATGCTGACAATAACTCATCCCGCGACAGCTGCATCTTCTCATCCCCTGGTAAACAAAGTTGAATATGGTTTTTAAAAAACTAAACTTGGCTCCATTGTTTACCTGTAAAACCAAAAAAGTTTAAAAAATTTTAACAGAATTTTCTGCAAAATTATTGCAAAAACGATATAAAGGTGCACAATTTATGCAAAATTTTTAGATTTTTGAGGATTTTACCCATTGGCTAAAAAAATAGATAGATTTGATTTAAAAATTTTGAATCACATGCAGGATAACTGCAGGATTACTGCAGAGCAATTGAGCAAAGAGATTGGTCTATCTGCTTCAGCTTGTCAAAGACGGATTAACAAGCTGCGTGAAGACGGCGTAATTGCAAGAGAAGTAGCTATTTTATCCAAAGAAAAAATAAGCCCTGTACTTACAACAATTGTAGAAATTGCTCTTGAAAGAGAAACGCCGAACATAATAGATGATTTTAAGAGTTCAATGTTAACAATTCAAGAAGTGACACAATGCTATTATGTCACTGGCGAGATAGACTTTATATTGATTTTAAACGTTCGTGATATTGACCACTATCAAAATTTCACTCAAAAATTTCTTTTTGATAACCCTAATATTCGACGTTTTAACACTCTGGTAGTGATGGAAACAGTAAAGCAACGATTGAATATCCATCTTGAAACGGATGTAAAAACCCCTCTGCAGTCCATTTAGTATTGTTTTTAAATTAGTTTTTTTAAAAATATTTTTTACTTAGCTTTTATATGTTTATTTGGCTTCAAAATAATTTGCCCATATCACTCTTATTTACAAAACATAAAGCTAGAGACTCATTTTCATTGACTCATACCAGCAAATAGGCCTCACTAGTGTGTATCAAAATAAATAGGGAGGATAAAACAAATGAAATTCACAAAAGTTATGAAAGGGGCTTTAGCGGCCGCTTCCATTGCATTAGTTGGGAGCTTTGCACAAGCTCAACAAGCTGGAGGATCACTGGTTTTTCTAGTGCAGCCAGAACCGCCAACTATGGCTGGATATGTGTCTACTTCGGGACCAATTGGACTTTTAGGTCCTAAAATATACGACGGCTTAGTCGACTATGATAACGATGGCAAAATGGTACCAATGCTGGCTGAAAGCGTAGATGTCAGCGCAGACGGGAAAACAATAACTTTTAACCTTCGCAAAGGTGTTACCTGGCATGATGGTGAAGCATTCACCTCTGAAGATGTGCAGTTTACAATTATGGATGTTTTGAAGAAAGTTCACCCAAGAGGGCCAAATTCCTTTAAAGAAGTTTCCAGTATCGACACTCCAGACGATCACACAGCAGTCTTTAACCTGGATAACCCAGCTCCTTACATGTTGCGCGCATTATCCTCTTATGAGTCTCCAATAGTGCCAAAACACCACTTAGAAGGACAGGACGTCAAAACCGCAAAATTAGCGAATAATCCGATAGGAACTGGTCCTTTTAAGTTCGTTGAATGGAAAAAAGGGCAATACATGCGTTTGGATAAGAACGAGAACTACTGGAGAGAAGGTCGTCCATATCTCGACCGAATTGTTGGTCGTTTCGTACCCGACGCCTCAACCCGTGCAGCAGCAATGGAAAAAGGTGAAGTGCTTTACGCAGCTTATAATGCCGTGTCAAATGTTGAAGCT